>Ga0105104_10001958_pt1 | contig 15244 bp, 21 predicted proteins | sample PPLLaktember2015_3_FD_87034 | JGI IMG/M metagenome (GOLD analysis project Ga0105104, IMG submission 87034) | Freshwater sediment microbial communities from Prairie Pothole Lake near Jamestown, North Dakota, USA - PPLs Lake P7 Core (6) Depth... | ecosystem: Environmental > Aquatic > Freshwater >... | reverse complement strand
CGGCCTTGCCCAGATATAGCCAGTCCAGCGTCAAGCCAGGAACTGAGCGGATAATCTGGAATGCCATGTCGCGTGGCACCGGGGAACCGCGCTCGAAATTTGTCCAGCGCTTGTACTCTATCCCCATCTTCGCAGCGCACACAGCCTTTGAGCCGTGGCTGCTGCCGGCCATCCTTTGCCGCAATATACGGAGCCTGCGCGCGACAGCGGCATTGTCCCAATCGGTTGGACCGGCTCTGCTCATACTACATGCAGTACGTCATTCCGAATAATTTTCCAAGCCACAATTATTCTGACTTGCAAATTCAAAGAAATTCGGAATATGGTCATGCATCATGACCGTATTTACAACGACAGACGAAGTCCTCGACGCGCTCGGCGGCAACACGCCAGTCGCCGTCCTCACGTCCACCACGCCAAAAGTCGTCAGTAACTGGCGCACTTGCGGGAAATTCCCGTCGAACACTTTCATCATCCTCAAGACTGAGCTGCTGAAGCGCGGCGCGTCCGCACCCGATCGCCTGTGGTCGATGCGTGAGCCGCGCGCTGTTCGCAAACGCGCCTGACCAACTCCGCGCGCCGATCGTACCCCCGTTCACGCGCGGACCAAGGCTCCCAGGGTGTTCTCGCGTCCTGGGAGCCGACCAATCAACGAAGGAAGCAATGGTGCTCTTCATCTTCAAATGGCTGCGACGGTTATTGATGAGACGCCGCCCCGCGAAGGCAGCGCCATTGGCGCCGCAGCCAGTTGCGGTGGCAACGCCCGCGGCAGCGCTAGGACCGATCGTTACCGAAATCCCCAGCAACCGCCACGATCGCCGGGCGGCGGAGCGGGCGCGCAGGAAATACGACAAGTTCGTCACGCCGGTCGGCAAGCTGCCAGCAAAACCCAAGCCGGAAACGCAGGAAATCAAGCCCGCGCGGCGCAAGCGCATTGAGATCATCACGCCCGCCGAGACCGTCCACGACAATGAGCTGCTGATTGTCGACAGCCACCACGAAAACCGTAACGACCTCGTCGCCTACAAGGAGGCCGAGGTTTATGGCGAGTTCAATTTCCGCGACACAATCCTGCAGCAGCTCGAGCGCTACTTCGTCTACCTCGACCGCATGAAGAAGCACGATGCCGATGCCTACGGCTACTACTGCCAGATGGGCGCAACCATCCTGCCGTATCTAGCGACCAACGCCCAGAACAGGGGCGCCGAGGATCCCAAAAAGCTACGCAGAAACACGCCGCTCGCCGACTGGTTCAACAAGACCAGGCCGAGTTTTGGCTGCTTCGTCTACGGCGCCGATCCCGAAACGGAGCGCTACGAGAAGGAAACCGCGCCAAAGAACGGCAAGGAAAATTACGAGGTGTGGGTGCCGAAGTTCATGTACTTCAAAAAGTACAAGAAGCCTCCGCCGGAAATTCAGATGATATCTGGCGGTGACATCTACTCCATGACGATCTGGTGGGATCGCCCGTTCGACAAGAAGATCAAATACGGCGTTCCGCAGGAGTTCGGCATCTTCGTCTCTCGCGACGGCGAGGAGGTTGTCGCGCTGCGCTGCTGCGACACCAAGTACGTCCCGATCCGCCACAAGACCAACGGCGCTGGCCACAAGCGAGGGCAGACGTTCACCATTCCTCAGCGGGCCTGGCACATCCCCGGCGATTTCGACAAATGGGCAAAGGAAAACGGCGACACTGCCCAGCACTTCCTGACCGAGCTGTTCAAGGAAACCATCTGCCGCAACGAGATGTCGCAATACTCGATGACGCGAGTGGCGGCGACCAAGGACGGCATGACCGCGGTGTTCTCGGTCAACATCCACCGCACCGCTTACTTTTTCCAAGACCGTGACGTTGCCCTGGGCGAGGACGGCAAGCGCAAGCGGATCTTTCATTTCGTGCGGCCTCACACCCGATCGGACGGATCGACGGTCAAGGCGCACTTCCGCGGCGAGCGCGAATTTTCGTGGGCCGGCTACGGCATCAAGATCACCATTCCAGGTCGCGATCATCTCGATTTCAACGACATCGATATCGGGACCACCGATGAATACTGGTGGGACAAAAAAGAGAAATACCTCGACATGCCAGCGCTCGGCAAAAAGCTAAAGGGCTGGATGGATGAGGGCAAAGGCAAGCGCGCGTGACCAAAACAAGAAAGGCACATCAATGAACCTCGTCAACGAAATATCGACCTTGCAGACCGAACTGGAAAGCCTGCGCGCGGAAAACAAAATCCTGCGTGAGGCCAAGATCGTCAGCGACTTCGAGCTTGATCAGCTCAGGCGCCGCCTGGCGCAGGTCGAAGCGCAGCGCGACGCGCATCTAAGTGGCAAGACGCGCCTCAAGACCATTTTGGACCAGGCCGGCCAGCAGCTCGTCAGCGGCATCAACCAGTTCAACAACGAAGCCCGCGTCGAGCAGACCGAGCTGATTGGTGCCGAGGCTCCGCGGTATCCGCAGCTCAGTGTCCAGGTGGAAGAAGGCGCAGCGGCATGACGTACAGCGCCACCGAGCTGCATGCGTGCGCTTTGCGCGAGCTGAAAATGCGAGTTCGTGTCTATCCGCTCTGGGTGGAAAACCAAAAGATGACTGAAAAGCTCGCGGACGAAGAGATTTCAAAGATGCAGGCAATCTCTGAACACTTCGCTGCGCTGGCAGAGAAAGAGCGGCTGCTGTGACGCACGCGAACGCCGCAAACAGCATCTGGACTGCAGCCATGATCAAGCGCCTGCAGGAGCTGCACGCGGATTCGGCGGAATACACCTGCAAGACGATCGCCGAGATGATCTCGAAAGAGTTCGACGTCCCGCTCACGCGCAACAGCATCATCGGCAAGTCACGCCGCCTGTCCCTGCCAGCGAGGGATCCACAGATGCACCGTCCCCAAAGCACCAAACCACGCAAGCAGGCCAGAGTGGACGCACCTATTCCTCCGCCTGTACCGCGGCGCGCACCCAACGCCGGCCTGACGCTGATCCAACTGCGCGACGGCGACTGCAAATGGGCGCTGGGCGAAGTGCAGGACTACCCGCCGTTCCTGTTCTGCGGCGCCGAGAGCGTCGACGTCGGGATGCCGTACTGCCGCGAGCACAGCCGCATGGCCTACCAGGCGCCGAGGAAAACATGGTCATGAACGAGCAGCGACCAAGGTTCGTTTACCTGACGCTGCCAGAAGCAGCCGAGCCGGTGCTCAACGTCGGCCTCGACGCGCCTGCCGATGCGCCCGAACTGCACCGCTACGCGCTGACGCGCGAGCAGATGATCAAGTTGAACGCCGAGTTGGCCGCGGCAATCTGGAAGGGCATGGCGCGATGACCATCATAGTTGCGATCGATCCCGGCCTTACCGGCGCAATGGCGCTGTACGCAACCACGGCGCCCGACAGGGTTGGCGTCTACGACATGCCTGTGGTGGACGGTGAAATCAACGCGCACCGGCTATCCGCGATTATCGCCGATTGGAAGCCGGATTTAGCCATCATCGAGCAGGTGGGGCCAATGCCGCGCGATGGCGTGCGCCAGGCGTGGCGGTTCTCGGCGGCCTACACCACAGCCCGCGTGGTGGTGGCGCTGCTCGACATCCCCGTGATGATGGTGACGCCGGCAAGCTGGAAGCGCGCCATGAAAGTGGCGGGCGGCCCTGCAGGCAAAGAGGAATGCCGCGCACTTGCCCTGCAGATGTTCCCGGCATGCTCCGCATCGTTCGCACGGAAGAAGGATCAGGGCCGCGCAGAGGCAGCACTACTAGCGCGCTACGCGGCCCTACACACAACACGGAAGGAAGCGGCGTGATCGACTACAAAAGACACTCGCCATCAAGCCTGAACCTGTTCTGCGCCTCGCCGAGCATGTTTGTGCTGGAGCGCATCATGGGCCTCAAGCAGCAAGTTGGCGTGCCGGCGCACCGCGGCACCGCCGTCGAGGACGGCGTTGCGCACGGGCTGAAAAACCCGGAAGCGCCGCTGTCGGAGTGCTGTGACATTGCGTTCACGAAATACGACACGCTGACGGCGATGTCCCCCGACAATCGCCGGGAGAAGTACCGCGAAAGCATCCCTGAAATGGTGCTGATGGCGCTGGAGGCGCTGCGGCCCTACGGCATCCCGTCGAATACACAGGGCTACATCGAGTGGAAGCTAGGCGACCTGCGCCTGCCGATCGTCGGCTACTATGATTTTTACTGGGAAAAGCAGGGCATCGTGGTCGATCTCAAGACCACCGACAAGATGCCGTCCTCGATCAAGGTGCCGCACGCGCGCCAGGTGTCGTTCTACGCGATGAGCGACAACATGGACGCGCGGCTTTGTTATGTGACGCCAAAAAAGTGCGAGACATACCAGCTCGAGAACATCCGGCAGCATCGCGAGGCACTGCTCCAGATCGCGCTGAAAGTCGAAAAGTTTCTGTCGCTGTCGGACGATCCTGAATTTTTCAAGTCGATCATCGCGCCGGATCTCGACAGTTTCTACTGGGGTGGCCCGGCCGCGCGGCAGCTCGCATACGAGCATTTTGGAATTTGAAATTCCCCTCAAAGGGGCAATGGCGCGCTGCGAGCCGATCGCAGCACTTTGGAGAAGATAAGATGTCAGTATTTGGTTTTAGCACTGCACCGTCAGAGGGTGGCGGCGATTTCCTTCCCATCCTGAAATACGACGCGCGCGCCGGGCGGTTCTTCCGGATGGACCGTGTCGACACCGGCAACGGCTTCGCCAGTGAGCCGGTCGACATCACGCCGATCGTGAAATTCATCGCTGATTTCGAGAACATCGAAGTTGGCTGGATCAATTTCCCGGCTGGATCCGCGCCGGATTTTCGTCTGGTGCCGATGGGGACGCAATTCCCTGACCGGCCGTCGGCGGTTCACAAGAACGGCCTGCGCTTCATGCTCAAGCTGTCGAAGGACTGCGGTGGCGACAAGCCAATCCGCGAGATCGCCGGCGTGTCGAAGGCGTTTCTGAGCGGCATCGAGGCCGTGTACACGCAATACCTGGCGCAGAAGGGCGATAATCCCGGCAAGCTGCCTGTTCTCACCGTCAGCAAGATTACGCCGGTAAAGACGGGGACCGGCGAGCGTTCGTCCACCAACTATCACCCGCAATTCACCATCAGCGGCTGGGCGCCGCGCGGTGATCTGGTGTTCGAGCCGAAGGGCGTGATGCCGTCGCAGGCCTCGCAGATGCTGGCTGCGACCACGGCGCCAGCCGTGCCCCCCTCGACCGGCTCGACGCCGGCCAAGGCCCCGAAAGCTGCTGAACCCGCCATGGCAGACGACGACTTCGGCTAGGGCGCTGTGGGGCGAGGTTGGCTGCAACCAGCCTCGCCCCTGCGCCTCAACAAAAACACCTGACGGGCATTTAGGGGAGAGCGCGCGTGGATGCTAACTCAAATATAAGGTTCTTTCCCCGCAAACATCCTGGGCCTCCTCCTACGCGCGAAGCACCAGCAAGGTGCAGCCACGGCAGGCTGCGCTTTGTCTGGCGCATTTTCGAAGGCAAGAACCAGACAAAACGCTACGGCTTCCAATGCAAGGAATGCGGCAGATCCGGCCGCAAGGGTTTTAGCGGCAATATGGACGGCTCGTACACCTGGGTTAGCGCGAAAAACTGCCATGAATATTTCGAGATGGACTACCGCGAGGCGGTATCCATGCACGACGGGCTGACTGCGCGCCTCAAGGAAGAAGAGCGGGCCTATTGGAACTCGATTTACGAGCAGAAGAAGGCCAAGCGCGGGGAGTGGTGGGATTGGTACAATCGCTACTTGGAGTGTGACGCCTGGAGGGATTTGCGCCAGCGGGTTTTTGCGCGCGACGGCGGCAAGTGCCGCCACGTCGGATGCGACAACGACGCCGAGCAGGTTCACCACCTGACGTATGAGCGAGTGGGGTACGAGATCCTTGACGATCTGGTGTCGACTTGCGCTGCCTGCCATGAGCGGGCGCATCAATGATGGCGGACGTCCAGACTATATTCAGTCCCGCCACCGATGCGATGTACCAGCACCTCGAGCATCTGTTCGGTGGCTATCTCGACGGTTTCCATGATGGCTTGATCGAACTCGCCTGGAGCGACACGCAGCCCAACGAGGGCGGCAAATACCCGCCACGGCACGCGCTGATGTTCGGCACCGACCAGGTTGACGAACTGGTGGCCGAGGCCGTGCGGCGCAACTCGCAGCCGATGTGCAACGTCTATATCGGTGCTGCGCTCCGCAAGCCCGGCACCTTTCCGGCGGCCAGGGCCGATGGCGGCGACGTGCTGGCGCTGACGTGCGGATACGTCGACCTTGACGATGCCGAGGCGGTGGCGGGCGCCAAGGCCAGGTACGGCAAGGCCAAGCCTAGCATGGTGGTGGTGACGGGCCGGGAGCCGCACACGCGCACGCAGATGTGGTGGCGGCTGTCGGAGCCGATCACGGACCAGGCCGCCTCGCAGGCGCTGCTAAAGGGCATGGCCTCCGTCATGCACGGCGACAGCACCGTGACGGACCCGCCGCGGGTGATGCGGCTGGCCGGCACCATTGCCTGGCCGGTCAAGCCTGGCCGCAAGACGGAACTAACCGCCATCTCACCGCTAAAGGAGCCGGGTCAGGCGGTCTACTCGGTAGAGCATCTTGCGCGGGTGTTTCCGCCTGTGGTGGACGCTGAAGTGGCCGGCGTTGTGCTGCCTGATGGAGTGGTGCGGCCGACGAATACGCTGGGCCTCCCCGGCAAGATTGCGGACGGTCGCGAGCGCTACATGACGCGCACGATCGGGGCCTGCCTGATCGAGTATATCGGGGAGACGGGTGCCGTTCCGACCGCCCAGGAGTTGTTTGATGTCGCTTGGCCGCAATTCGAGCGGAACGTTGATTTCAGACGACCCGGCAGGGGATCCGATGAGTTCGCCATCAAGTGCAAGTACACGGTGGTCCGGTTTGAGCGGGGCAAGATCAAGGGCTGCGAGACGGTCGACAAGACCATTGCGCTCTATCGGGAGCGGGAACGTGCCAGGGCGTCAGCCGGGGCTTCGAAACCCAAGGAGGAGGAGCCAAAGGTAGACCCTGCCACAGGAAAGGTGGTCCCCTTACTGCTGACTGCAGCGCAGTTCGTCGCCGGCTTCAAGTCGCCCGAGTACCTGATCGACGGGATAATCCAGCAGAGCTATGTCTATAGCCTCACGGCGCGCACCGGGCACGGCAAGACCGCCGTGGATATGTACATGGGCGCCGCGATTGCCCGCGGACTGCCCTTCCATGGCAAAGAAACCAAGAAGGGGGCGGTACTCTTCCTGGCCGGCGAGAACCCCGACGACGTCCGCGCCAGGTTCCTGGTGCTGGCCGAGCATGAGGGGTTCGATCCGAACGCGATCGAGTTTCATTTTGTGGACGGCGTGATCGACATCGCCGCCAGCTATACCCGCATCTGCGAAGAGGCGGCGAAAATCCCCAACCTGGTGCTGGTGTTTGTCGATACCGCCGCGGCGTATTTTCGGGGCGATGACGGCAACAGCAATGCCCAGCTCGGGGCTTACGCCAGGCTGATGCGGCTGCTGACGCTGCTGCCCGGCAAGCCGGCCGTGGTCGTTAATTGCCATCCCGTCAAGAACGCCAGCCACGACAACCTGACCCCGATGGGGGGATCCGCTTTCCTCAACGAGGTCGACGGGAACCTGACGCTCTGGTCCGAGGGCGGGGATAAGGAAACCGTCCTGCATTGGCAGGGCAAGTTCCGTGGGCCTGAGTTCGATGCCATGAATTTCGAACTCAAGACGGCGAAGAGCGAGAGGGTCAAGGACGCCAAGGGGCGCCTGATGCCGTCCGTGGTCGCCGTACCGATCAGTGACACGGCAATGGAACGGAAAATGTCCGTCAACAAGGCTGACGAGAACACGGTTCTGCGCCTGATCCACGCCGACAAAAACATCTCCTTGGCGGGGATCGCCAAGCGGGCCGGCTTTATGCAGTCGGACGGGAACCCGGCCAAGTCGAAGGTGGACCGGATCATGGCGCGACTGAAGAAATACAAGCTCGCCTTCACCGACCGCGGGAACCAGTACGTCATCACCGAGAAGGGCTGCAAGGCCATCAATGTCAAGTTTGGCGGCGATTATGACGATGAATAAAAGGTATCTAATTGCCTTTTTAGCTCGAAAACCGATCCGGTACGACTTGCTCATCGTACCGGCCGGTACGACAGCCGGTACGGTTCGGTACGATATGGTGTTAACTCATTGAAAGGAATGCGGAATGTTAACCGGTACGATTAGGTACGGACGGCAATTTTTAGCCGTACCGTACCGTGTCCTATCCCTTAGGGATGCGGTGGTACGATCGCGGGGTGGCGGTCATGGGTAAACTCAAGCAGGACAGCAGACCCCTTGGCTCACCCAAGTCCTGGGCCAAGACCCCAGGAACCTACATCTCGGCGCAAGCCTACATCGATGGTGCCGATCACGCCGCCGTGATGGCGGAAACCAAATGGGGCGTCGACAGGCTCCGTCTCCTGGTCACCCCGGAACTGCGCGACAAGTTCGACCGGCAGCGCTACCTCACCAACGCCGCCATCTGGCACGGCGACCTCGAGGACATCAGGCGCGAAACCGCCAGGATGGTTTCAGCCTGGACGGCGCTCGACAAGGCGGCGGAGGCGGCAGGCGCCCAGCCACTCGACCCAGTGGTCTGGGAACTCGCCCTGGAGGATGGCACCGCTGTCGCCATTGTCCGCGACGCCAGCGAGGCAAGGGCAGTCAGCCACGACGGACGCAAGCTGGCGGTCTACTCGCTCGAGGAAATCGGGCGCATGCTCACCAACTATCGCGAAGTGGTCGACGCCAAGCTGACCTTCCCAGGCGCCGTGGTTACCGCCATCCGCCACCCCTCCGACCCCCTCGACAACATCAAGGACACGCTGGGCGGCCTCGACTACAAGCTGGATGACGCCCCAGCACTGATGGCGGGCTAGCATGTCCTGGCGGGGCCGCAAGCGAGACGCACTGGGCGAGCGCTACGCCTGCGGCAAGCTCAAGCCGAAGAAGGCGCCCGCACCACCAACCCAGCCGCACCGCAAGGGCTACGGCTCGGACCCGCTCGCTGAGACCCAGCACGGTCGGTACCGCCTGGATGGCGCCATAACCCAGCGGCAGTGGCTGGCAGGCGCGTTCTATGGCCGGTCGCTCATCAGGTACCGGATTGCGACGGGATCGCCTGACAGCCTCCGCAGCCGGTCTGATAGCTGGCTGGAGCCAAGTGGAGACGACGCCAGGCACATTGATGAGCATGAGGCCGCCAGGACCGCCCTGGGGAGGCTCACAGTCGATATTGAGTGGGTGGTGGGGCAGGACGCCATGCTGGCGGATCTAACCGCCTACCGGGACGGCCTGACGATCCTGGCGAGGTTCTATGGGGTGTGAGGCAGGTATGGACAAAACTATCCCCGATTTGGGGAGGGTTTTCGCCATACAGACTTTTTGTCCGTAAACCGCTTGACATCTCCCTAGATTGCGGACATATTGTCCGCATCAGACAACGGAGCAAGCAGATGAAAACCACCGTCCACACCGTTAACCACACCGGTTCCGAGGAATTTTCGGTTCACGTCCTGGGCCGGCGCGCGCAGCCAGAGGTCGTCGCCATCTTCACCAAGGGCGACAAGAAGGAAAACCGCGCCAATGCTCTCAAGGCTGCCCGCCAGCTTGCGTTTGAGCTGCGCTGCGCGGTCGCCATGAACCACGGCATCTCAGGCAAGCGCTTCGATGAGTTCCTGCCGAAGGACTGCCGCTGATGAACTGGCAGCACGAACGATCGATGACCCCGGAGCAGTTCCAAGGAGCGCTCGGGCGGCTGTTCGGTCCACGGCCAATGGCCGCCGCGGGGCGCTTCATGGGCACCTCCGCCCGCCAGGTGGCGAGATGGTTTCACGGGAAACAAATCATCCCCGTCACCGTCGTCCTGCTCCTCAACAGCATGATCCACCACGACGAGAAGCCCGTCGTTCCCAGGCGCATCCCCGGAAGCTATTGACGACACACGAAATCAGGGGCAATTTCCGTAATGCATTCGGCAATACTTGCCGCCAAGGCCTCACCTCACCGGTGGGGCCTTTTGTGTTTGAGGACAGGGGCACTCCCTTGATAAGTTTTTGAAGGCAAACAAAAAACCTCCGGTGGACCTTGGCTCGCTCGCGAGATCACACAGCGAGCGCGCCATTCAGACGATCGCGGGCCTGATGGACAACGGCGCTGAAGAAGCTACGCGATTGCGCGCCGCCGACATTCTCCTCGATCGCGGCTATGGCCGGCCCAAGCAAGAAAATTCGCACGAGATCAAGGGCGAGGTGCGCGTGATCTTGCGCAAGATGCTCACCGACGAAGAGCTGGAAGAGAAATAAAAACAAATGAACGTGCTCGCGACAGTCCAGCTTCCTCACGCTGGATGGCAGCCGCGCGCGCATCAGAAAAAACTCTGGCGCTACCTCATGAACGGCGGCAAGCGCGCCGTCGCAATCTGGCATCGACGCGCAGGCAAAGATGAAATCTGCCTGAACGCAACAGCGATGGCGATGTTCGAGCGGCCAGGAAACTATTGGCACTGCCTTCCCGAATTCACCATGGGCCGCAAAGCCATTTGGGACAGCGTCAATCCACACTCAGGCCGGCGGAGGATCGATGAAGCTTTCCCGCACGAAATGCGATCAAGCACTCGCGATCAAGACATGCGAATTGAATTCCACAACGGATCAACCTGGAACGTCGTTGGCAGTGACAGCGTCGTCCACGGCGGTGGCATCGGCTCATCGGTCGCTGGAGTTGTCTTCTCGGAGTGGGCACTGGCGAACCCATCAGCGTGGGGCCTCTACAGGCCGATACTCGAAGAAAACAACGGCTGGGCCGCGTGGATCTCTACTCCCCGAGGACGCAATCATCTTCTTTCCCTTTATCAGCACGCACAGCGAACCGATGGATGGTTCTCAGAACTCCTCGCGGCAACAGATACTACTGCCGTCTCCGCAGAGGCTCTTGCCGAAACCCTGAACGAGCTGGTCGCGCTCTACGGCGAGGATCAGGGCCGCGCGATGTACGAGCAGGAGATGCTCTGCTCGTTCAACGCGGCGATCTTGGGCGCCTTCTACGCGCGCGAGATGTCGCTGGTGCGAAGCGAGGAGCGTGTCCGCAATGACGTCGACGCTTTGCCTGGCGTGCCCGTGCATCGTGCTTGGGATCTCGGCGTGCGAGATGACACTTCCATATTCTGGTTTCAACCGCAGCCATCAGGTCAAATACTAATCCTCGACCATCTCGCAACGTCAGGCGTTGGCGTCGAGTGGTGGCGCGATGAGATCTTCCGCCGGCACGACAAGCACGGCTGGACGCACGGCACCGACTACGTCCCGCACGATGCCAAGGTGCGCGAGTTCGGCACTGGCAGAACCCGCGTCGAGACCATGATGAGCATGGGCCTCAAGCCGATGGTAGTGCGCGATCACAGCATCAACGACGGCATCAACGCAGCGCGCCGCATGCTGCCGCTGTGCATCTTCCACACCCGCACCGATGAGAGCGGCGTCTCCGCGCTCGAGCAGTACCGTCGCGAGTGGGACGACGACAAGAAAGCATTCCGCGCATCCGCCGTGCATGACTGGACCAGCCACGTCGCCGACAGCTTTCGCTATTTGGCGATGGGCTACCAGCCGTCACCGATGCGTATCGTTAAGCCGCAGCCGATGGATGGCTGGCGCATTCCGCCGCCCGCGGCGCCGCGCAGGGGAGGCATTGTGTTCTGATGGCCGATGAAACCAAGCCGATCGAAGAAGATCTCCGCCACGAGGATCTGGAGTTCAATCCGACCCTCGAGACGCAATCCGCCAAGGCCTGGCTCAATTTGCTGCTCGAGAGCGAGGACGCATTCGAAGCCTGGAACGATCACTGCGACAAGATCGACAAGCAGTACGCCTCCCTCGAGCGGCTGGCGCAGCGCGATCGCACACGCGAATTCCAAATGCTGTGGGCGAACTGCGAAGTTCTCAAGCCGAGCATCTACGCCAAGCCTCCGGTGCCGGTCGTCGTCCCGAAGTTCAAGGACCGTCGCCCGGTCTACCAGGCCGCCTCCGAAGTGATGGAGCGCTGCTGCGTTGTGTCGTTCGACCTGACCCGCATCAACGATTTGATGCTGTTGGTGCGCGATGACCTGTCCATGAACAGCCGCGGCGTGGCCTGGTGCCGTTACGAGAGTGGTGGCGGCGAATACGACCATGAGAAAGTCTGCATCGACTTCAAGGGCCGCCGCGACTTTCTGCACTCGATCTCCCGCAACTGGCGCGAAGTCACCTGGGTGGCCGGCGCCAGTTACCTGACGCGCAGCGAGGCGCGCAAGCGCTTTCACCCGCATTCGGGCGATGCCTACCAGCAGGCCGCCTACAAGGTCGACAAGGAGGCCAAGAACGTCGGAGGCGCCGATGCCAGGGAGCGCGCAAAGTTCTGGGAGATTTGGCACAAGCCAAGCAAGCGAGTGGTGTGGGTTGCTGAAGGTTGTGAGGATATCCTCGATGAGGACGACGCACACTTGGACCTGCAGAACTTTTTTCCCTGCCCCAAACCCGCATATGGGACTGTGCAACGAGGCAGCCTGGTGCCCGTGCCAGACGCCATGCAGTACAAAGACCAGCTCGAGGAAATCAACATCCTGACGGGCAAGATCCACGCATTGAGCGACGCGCTCGAGGTCAAGGGCTTCTATCCCGCCGGCGGATCAGAACTCGCCGAGGCGGTGCAGGCGGCAGTGTCGACCAATACGCCGGGCAGGATGCTGGTGCCGATCGCGAACTGGGCCAGCTTCGGCGGCACCAAGGAGATCATCATCTGGCTGCCGATCGATCAGATCTCGACCACGATCACGGCGCTGGTGATGCTGCGCAAGCAAATCATCGAGGACATTTACCAGATCATGGGCCTGAGCGATATTATGCGCGGCGCGACCGATCCCAATGAGACGCTCGGCGCGCAGCAGCTCAAGACGCAGTACGGCAGCACCCGCATCCGCGACAAGCAGCAGGAAATGGTCAGGCTCGCGAGGGATCTTGTTGAGATCACCAGCGAGATCATCACCGAGAAGTTTGACGACGACACCATTGTCGAGATGAGCCAGACGCAGCTGCCCGAGAACAAGCAAATCGAGCAGCAGATCAACCAGATCGTTGGCCAGGTCCGCGGGCAGATGATGCAGCTGCAGAACCCGCAAATGCAGGTGGCGCCCGAGCAGCAGCAGGCAATGTACCAGCAGCTGCAGCAGGCGCAGCAGCAAGGCATGCAGCAGATCCAGAAGCTGCAGCAGACGGCGACGATCGACCAAGTGCTGACGTTTCTCAAAGACAGTCGCGCCAAGTCGTTCACGCTCGACATCGAGACCGACAGCACGATCATGGCTGACGAGATGGGCGAGAAGCAACGCAGGACGGAATTCGTCCAAGTGTTGGGCGGTCTCTTGCCGCAGCTCAGCCAGATGATCACTGCGGAGCCGCAGACGGCGAATGTGTGCGGTGAGATCCTCAAATTTGCCACAGCGCCCTTCAAGGCGGGCCGGTCGCTCGATGGCGCGATCGATGAGCTGGTCGAGCTGATGAAGCAGAAGGGCGAGCAGCCCAGGGGCGACGATCCGACGACGGCGCAGGGCAAGATTGCGCTGCAGATCGAGCAGATGAAGCAGCAGACGGCGAAGGAGAAGAACCAGGCCGATATCCAGATCAAGCAAGCCGAGCTGCAGCAGAAGGACCAGCACAAGCAGATGGAGCTGCAGAACGAGCGCCAGATCAAGATGGCGGAGCTGCAGGCCAAGCAGGGCGACCGCCAGGCCGAGATGGTGCAGGCCAATCAAGAACAAATGCATGATCGCGAGACGCATCAGATGGAGATGATCAAGAAGGGCGAGGACGTGCGGATTGCGCAGCAGAAGGCCGCGATGATGGCGCAGTCGCACGCCGCCAAGCAGCATGACATGGCGAACCGCGCCAATGAGCGGCAAATGGTTGCGGCTTCGAAGCAGCAGGGAGGCCTGGTCTAGTGGCGACCAGCAGCAACATCACATCGCGACCGAACTATCACCCGTTCGTGCGCGCGAGCGATGACGCTGGCATCTTCGTTAACATGATGTTCGTGCGGATGATCTCAGCGCAGGGCGGCGGAGTTGTCAGGCTGCACTTCGGGCAGGGCGGCAGCGATCATATCGACGTGAAGGCATCGATTGCGCAGATCGGGGAGCAGATGACGCCATGACCTACGAGGTGGCGCGATGATGTTTGGATTTTGGCCGCCTGTTCTGGGCTTGCTCTTTGCGCGTTGCCCATCTGCAGTTGGCAAGAGAGTAGCCATGCTCGTTGTTAATGCGCTCGATGGTGCAGCCTAATGGGCGCTCTCCCATATCGCTTAGGAAGTTTTTGAATGTCCGCCATCGCTCGCAGACCTCAATGCCGCGTCCGCCATAATATTGGTAGTGCGTTGCGTTCGGGTTGCAGCAACGCTGGATCATTGCTTCCCATGAAGAATAAGTAGGAGAAGATACTCCGATGCTGCGACTGTGGCCGTGGGTCGCCTTGTTTTTTAGGCATCCGCAAGAACTTGTGTGCCCCGTGACCAGATGGCTGGAAGCTACCTTGGTTTCAGCACCGCAATCACAGTGGCAAAGCCAGATTACTTGCTGCGATTTTGTCCGCCCGACGTCTTGGATGACAAGGAGATTGCCGAACCTCCGGTTTAATAGATCGAGTTTTGAACTAGGGGCCGAACCATATGTGAGCCAGAGTTTCTGGCCCGTTTCTCGTCTGTGGCATCCGCATGATTTTGTGTTGCCGCCTCTTAAGTCGGACGTAACAACCACGGTTTCCTGTCCGCAGTCGCAGCGACATAACCAGCGGACGCGTTGGCTGGGCGCTCTCGGGGCGAGACTGAGAACAGTCAGGCGGCCATATCGGTGGCCTGTGATATCAATGAAATTGGGCAATGCGGCCTCCTATCAAGGTTCGCGGTGTCAAGTGGCGACCGGACCCTGCAAGGTTCGGTCGCTGCGCTTAGTGTAACACTAAAAACAGAGGAGCTAGATAAATATGGCGCAGTCAGAACTCACTTGCACACCCCCCAGTCCCACTCCTCCAACGAACATGGCCTTCACCGGCGCGACGGGACCGAACCCGCCGAACTACACGAAAGCCACCTACGCCGACTGGCTGGACAACACCAAGTTCGATACGGCGCCGCCGCCTTACTTCGATGACGGCGCG
>Ga0105104_10001957_pt1 | contig 15247 bp, 13 predicted proteins | sample PPLLaktember2015_3_FD_87034 | JGI IMG/M metagenome (GOLD analysis project Ga0105104, IMG submission 87034) | Freshwater sediment microbial communities from Prairie Pothole Lake near Jamestown, North Dakota, USA - PPLs Lake P7 Core (6) Depth... | ecosystem: Environmental > Aquatic > Freshwater >... | reverse complement strand
GACGCTACGCTGCTGGCCATCTCAGATTGGGACGGCAAGACGGTATCCCTACGCTATCTGGCCGCGCGCGGAGATGCAGCTGCCGTGGCGGACATCCTGTTGAAAGAGTCCGACCTGCCACTTCACAACCGTGTCTTTACCGTGGGACGCTGGCTGCGCGATGCCCCCAAAGAGGCAACCTGGCGCAACAAAGCCTTTGCAAGTTTATTGGCGATCCTGCAAGCTGATGGACAGCCACTGGGCCTGCGCGGGCAAGCCATGGCAGCCTTTGTCACCAGTGGCGACCCAGGCACGGCAACTCTCTTCCGTCAGTTGCTTAGCTCAAGATCATTTGAATTGATCCCACTGGCTGCATTGGGAAGCGGCGCGCTGAAAGATGTGAAAGCAATCGATGCGTTGGAAGAATTAATGCAAGCGCCCGTTGGAGCCGTTCGACGTGCAGTTTGTATCGCGCTGGTCGCCATTGGAACAGAGAAATCACTGGAAGGGGTGGCACGCGCGTTATTGCAAGGCGATGAAGAGTTGAGACGTGCCGCCGCGGAAGCCCTGGCGAATGATCCCATTGAGGGTCATGCCATGCTAAAGGAAGGGGCTACTCTGGATGACATCATGCTGCGCCGCGCAGTTGTCCATGGATTATCACGTGTGGGGCAGCCCTGGGCAATAGAAATGCTTCAACATTTGCAAGTGGAAGACGACCAATGGGCAGTCCGTAACCTTGCCTCTCAATACCTTGAGCAAATGCAGAATATAGACCCGCGCGTCCCGCATCCACTCACGTCACCTTCCGAAGCTCCCTGGCTGATCGAGTTCGCGGGGAAACAAAAAATGGGGGTCCCACGCGGCGGACCTGCAACAGAGGTACTCCTGAGTGCTTTTAAACTTGGTGATACGGAAGAGCGGCTCGCGGCACTTCCGTATCTCAAGCGTGTGGTAAATGAAGGCATCATCGGCGCACTTTATCACGCCATGTACGGGGAGGACCCGGAGGTCCGCGAAGCAGCCTTCTATGCCATCGACGAGATCGGCGCGGACGGGTTTAAGCTTCCTCATCCCAATCAGTTTGGATTAGGCTAATATGCCTGTCACAGGAAAGCCAAAACAGCCGTTCCCACTGAACGCGCGCTTCATCCTGAATCAGAAGTAATGATATAAAAATTTCCAAAAGAAAGTTGCGGAAGTTTGCAGGCAGAGGATTTTACAATGGACGAACCATTATTGTTGGCAATTGCTATTTTGGGTGGGACAGGGAAAGAAGGAAAGGGTCTCGCCTATCGCTGGGCAAAAGCAGGCTATCGTGTTTTGATTGGTTCGCGCTCTTCCGAAAAAGCTGTGAAAGCTGCATCCGAAATTATGCAATTATTGGAAGGTTCATCCTCTGTGGTGGGCACAACCAATCCGGAAGCCGCCCGAGGGGCTGAGATCGTTGTTGTGACAGTACCCTATTCGGCACATCGTGAAACCTTGGAAAGCGTGAAAGACGCACTCCAAGGCAAGTTGCTCGTCGACGTCACTGCTCCGCTTGTCCCGCCAAAGGTGAGCAAGGTGCAGATGCCCGCAGCCGGATCTGCCGCGCAGGAAGCAAAAGAAATCCTCGGTGAGGGCGTGGAAGTCGTTGCCGCGTTCCAGAATGTTTCCCATGAGCTTTTGCTGGGCGATGAAGAGGTGGAATGTGATGTACTGGTGACCGGTACAAGCAAAAAAGCGCGTGCAGAGGTCTTAACGCTCGTCGAAGCTGCCGGGCTGACCGGATGGGATGCGGGGCCAATTGAGAACTCTGTCGTTGTCGAAGGACTCACAAGTGTGCTGATCAATATCAACAAGCAATATGGTTCCACCTATGCGGGGATCAAGATCACTGGCGCACAAAGCAAGTAATCAGTATTCAGTAATCAGTGAACTGACTGACATACTGGGTGCTGAATACTGATCGCTGACGATTGATGTCACTGATACTCACTCCCCTCTCCGGCATTCCCCTCATCCGCCACGGCGACGACCTGGCGGATATTACTGTTAAAGTACTTCAGGAAAACGAGATTGTGCCTGAAGAAAATGACATTCTTGTTTTCGCCCAGAAGATCGTTTCCAAAGCGGAAGGCCGTACCGTCAATCTTATGACCGTTACGCCATCGCAACGCGCGCTTGACCTTGCCCAACAGACCGAGAAAGACGCGCGTATCGTCGAGCTTATCCTGCGGGAAAGCACTGAGATATTACGCACGCGGCCTGGAACGATCATTGTCGAACATAAACTCGGATTTGTGTGTGCAAATGCAGGCATCGATCATTCCAATGTCGCCGGCCAAGGAGATGAGGCTGAGGAGAGGGTACTACTGCTTCCAACGGAACCAGACCACTCGGCCGAAATGATTCGCACAGAGATCGAGTCCAAAACGGGGAAACAAATTGGAGTCCTGATCATCGACTCACATGGGCGCGCCTGGCGCAATGGAACCGTCGGCATCGCAATCGGGATCGCAGGGTTGCCCGGCCTGCAGGACTTACGCGGCCGGCCGGATCTTTTTGGATTTACCCTGCAGATTACACAGGTGGGCGTGGCAGATGAACTGGCTGCAGCGGCATCCCTTATGATGGGACAGGCAGCAGAGGGGACACCGGTTGTCCATGTACGCGGGTTTCCATACTCTTTACGGGCAGGGTCATTGAAAGAGTTGCTTCGTCCTAAAGAACAAGATTTGTTCCGCTAGCATCTGATCACTCGAACCTAACCCTGGTTATGAACATAGACAGGCCCAAGGGAAGCTCATATCCTGGCTATCCGGAAGTCATTTACCCACTTGATTACGGCTGTCTTGAAAATACAACCGCAAGCGCGGGGCAAAAATTGATGTGTGGTTTGGCTCACTCAACAAAACCGATAAAACACTAACAGGAATCTTATGCACCTTTGATACACTTACAAAGTGCCATAGCGATACCAGATGGAATCCTGGAACCAGCTTGTAATTATTTTTAGCAATTTGGAATTTGCTGGGATAAGCGGTAAACGCGATGCAGACGTTCAAACCATTAGAGGTCTTCATCAAGAGATGTACACGCTCTACATCCCAAACCCAATGGTGGTAATCACATGAATTTCCCCAAAGATTTTCTTGACCTTCTCACCGACGACTCCAAAGCTTTGCTCTACCTTGCAACCGTCATGCCCGACGGCTCGCCGCAAGTCACACCGGTTTGGTTTAACAGCGATGGTGACTACATAGTCATCAACACCAACGAAGGTCGCACGAAAGATCGCAATATGAAGACTCGTCCAAAGGTTGCGATGACGATTCAAGACCCCAATGATCCCTATCGTTACCTTGGCATGCGCGGCGAAGTTGTCAGTTACACAAGAGAAGGTGCAGATGAGCATATCAACTGGCTCTCCCTCAAGTACGATAACAAACCCCGGGTTCCCAAACCAGGTGAACGACGGATCATCTACAGGATCAAACCCACCCACTTTGATCCCCACAACTGAACTTCATCACTTTTTGAGGACTCGCCGCTCGATCCGCCGCTTCAAATCGGACCCGGTGCCTGATCCCGTCATCCAAAATATCCTCTCCACTGCCACGTACGCGCCCTCCGCGCACAACCGTCAGCCGTGGAGATTTGTGGTAGTGACGGACTTATCCGTCAAAACACGTCTTGCCGAAGCCATGGCGCAGGATTTTCAACGTGATCTGCTTCGAGATGGCATATCCCCTGAGAAAATACAAGCCCAGATCAAACGCTCAAGAGAACGGATTACCTCCGCGCCCGTTGCGATCCTTTTATGTCTCGATATGAGCGAAATGGATTCCTATCCTGACGAAAAGCGCCAGCAAGCCGAGCGGATGATGGCAATCCAGTCCGTGGCCGCGGCGGGCCTGCAATTACTGCTCGCCGCGCACGCCGAAGGCTTGGGCGGGGTCTGGATTTGTTCGCCGCTGTTTGCGCAGGACACAATTCGGAAGACTCTGGAGCTATCAGAGAAATGGGAACCACAAGGAATGTTCTTTATTGGGTATGCGGATGAATTGCCAAAAGATAAAGGGATGAAAGGTTTGCAAAGTTTGGTAAAAACGTTTTTACCATTTGAACCCTACTAAAACTATTTATCCATGAAAATAGTTGCATTAGCTGGCGGAGTTGGTGGCGCGAAATTTGCCCACGGACTCGCTCAAATCCTGCCTCCTGAAGACCTGACGGTCATCGTCAATACTGGCGATGACTTCGAGCACTATGGTTTGTACATCTGTCCTGACCTGGATACAGTTTGCTATACACTGGCAGGACTGGCAAATCCGGAAACAGGCTGGGGGCGTGTGGACGAGACCTGGAATGTCATCGGGAACGCCTCAAAACTGGGTGGACCGGATTGGTTCCGTTTGGGTGACCGGGATCTGGGAACGCATCTCGAGCGGACAAGGCGCTTGAAAGAGGGGCAAACGTTATCGCAAATTACGAAAGACTTTTGTAAGGCATGGGGAGTCGCAGCGGCTGTCCTGCCGATGTCTGACCAGCCAGTGCGAACGATTGTCGAAACGGAGGCAGGTGACCTCGCGTTTCAGGAATATTTCGTACAACGTCGCTGCGAGCCGCGCGTTAGAGGCTTTCGCTTTGAAGGAGTCGCTTCAGCGGAACCCGCTCCGGGGGCGCGTGAAGCGCTTCAAGCCGCGGATGCAGTGATCATTTGTCCGTCGAATCCCTGGGTAAGCATTGATCCAATCCTGCAAGTCATCAAAAGAATAGCGAAACCTGTTGTAGCAATCTCTCCGATCATCGGCGGGCAAACGGTTAAGGGTCCGGCGGCGAAGATGTTCCGCGAGTTGGGGATCGAGCCCTCTGCGCTGGCGGTCGCAAATCATTATTGTGATCTGGTAACAGGATTTGTGCTGGATAAGATTGACGAGCAACTGAAAGGAGCTATAGGTGTAAATATGTGTACAATGGTAACCAATACATTGATGAAGGATCTTAACGATAGAAGCCGACTGGCTCAAGATGTACTACACTTCATCGAGGCTGAACTATGACACTCTGGGCAATCGTCCCTGTAAAGCCTTTACGACGCGGCAAGTCGCGTTTGGCCGGCGCCTTATCTGAAGATGAGAGAACGGATCTCAATCGCTCCCTGTTACAAAATACATTAAAGACACTTTCAGAGTTGAAGGAAGTGGAAGAGGTTTTGGTCATTAGCCGCGATCCACATGCTTTGACGATCGCGCGCAACTATGGCGCACGCACCGTTCGTGAAGATGGTCAGCCGGAGTTAAATACAGCTTTGAAGCGTGCCACGGTGGTTGCACAGGTTTATGCAACCGGCGCGGTCTTGATCCTGCCTGCTGATCTCCCGCTGGTCACAAGTGAAGATCTGCGTGCTTTGATCGAGCGTGCTGGGGAACCCCCTGCCGTGGTCATCGCCCCGGACCGGCATGGAACCGGCACGAATGCCTTGTTGATCTCACCATCCGGTTTAATTGAATATGATTTTGGTGAGAATTCCTTCCAACGCCACTGTCAACGCGCAAAGGAAGCCGGCGCCAGACTCGAGATCGTAAACCTTCCTTCACTCGGGCTGGACCTGGACCTACCTGAGGATCTTGAGCTCGTTCGACAATTTGAATTGCCAACAATTCCATAGTAGAACACGCGGTTGAAATTCAAACCTCAACTCTCCCATATGGTTTTTCCATGTCGGAGAGTTTTTATAACCTTGCGAAGGTTAGCCCCCTCCGCTTTACTTCGGGGGTGCTCACTGCACTTGCCGCTGCGCGGCTAAGCGCAGGCGCACACCTGCCTGATTTGCTTAGCAAATCACGGGCGGTGCCAGGGAGTGTCGCAAAACCTTCGCAAGGCTGAAAGTTGACTATACCGTTTAATATGACATAACACCACTTGGATACTGAGTTTTTTCACTCGGATCTGTCTGACAATTGCACTATAATGAATATGTGATTTTTGACACAAAAAATCCAACTCATTTTTCCAATCGAGGTGTTCCATGCAAAAGAACGGCACTGTAGATTCCAGGATCATGACCAGACACCAGCTCCAGGCGGAATTGCTCAGATGTGAATACTGCGAGGAAAAACCCTGCACAAACGCCTGCCCTGTCAACTGCTCGCCATTCGACTTCATGATGGCGGCGCGCGTGGGAAATCCATCTGATATCAAGCGCGCGGCGGCCGAGATCATGCGCAGTAATCCACTGGGCGGGGTGTGCGGTCTCGTTTGCCCGGATCGATTCTGTATGGCGGCTTGCGCCCGCAGGAAATTCGACGGATCGATCAATATCCCGAAGGTTCAGGCAACGCTCGTTGAGATGGCAAAAAGGCTCGGGGGAATTCCAACATTTTCAGTACCCACTCCAAATGGAAAAAAGATAGCAGTGATCGGCGGCGGTCCCGCGGGTCTGGGAGTTGCTTCCGCGTTGGGACAGCTTGGCTACGCTGTGGACATTTTCGAGAGCCGCGATTCCCTCGGCGGCATGATGAACCTGATCCCCGATCAGCGCCTGGACAAGGATGTGGTCCAATCGGATATCGAGTTTTTGCTTTCGCTCGGCGCGCTCACCGCGAAAATCGGAGTGAAAGTGGAAGACCCGAAGCAATTGCTTGCACAGGGATATGACGCTGTCGTTGTTACGACAGGTTTGTGGAAGCCCATCGAGCTTGGCATCGAAAATGAAAACCTTGCCATCAAGATGGTAGATCTGCTATCCAATAAAGAGGCATTTCAATTTGATGGCCGTGTGGCAGTCATTGGTGGCGGTGCTACTGCTGTAGACTGTGCCATCACTGCCAAAGAGCGCGGTGCAACCCATGTCGAATTGTTCATGCTCGAGAAGCTCTCCGAAATGCCGTTGACCTCCGCGGAACGCCAGGAACTGGTTGAGCATGACATTGAGATCAATGGTCGCATTCGCATCAGCAAGATCAAAACGGATGGCAAAGCTGTCACAGGAATTGAAACGAAAAAAGTTCAGCTGCTGGAAGGTCAATCGTTCAAGCCTGCCAATGTCCGCGATGTGAATGGAACCGAAGGGGTCAGAACGGATTTCAATGCCGTTGTGATGGCAATCGGGATGCGTTCGTACGTCGCGCGCGAGCACGTAGACGGTCTCTTCTATGCAGGTGACATCTCGAATGGTCCCACCACGGTTGTCGAAGCGGTTGCTTCCGGTAAGAACACAGCCATTGAGATTGACGCCTATCTGAAGAAACAGGCAAAACCTGAAATCCAGAAGTCTACAAAATCTTACTTCGCGCTGCCTGGCTACAACCCTGTACCTGTGTCGCTCGAAACAGATTTCTTCGGACGAAAAATTCACTCACCCTATTTGCTCTCCGCCTCTCCGTTGACCGACGGCTTGGAGCAAATGAATAAAGCCTATGAGCACGGCTGGGCTGGCGGGATCATGAAGACCGCGTTCGATAACGTGCCGATCCATATCCCATCTGAATACATGTTCACGTTCAACCCGCTGACCTACGGCAACGCGGACAACGTCTCGGGACACCCGCTCGATCGCGTCTGCCGTGAGGTGGAGCAGTTGATCAGGAAGTGGCCCGATCGCTTGACGATGGCCTCTACAGGCGGGCCCGTTTCCGGTCACGATGAGAACGATCGAAAAGGCTGGCAATCCAACACGAGAAAACTTGAAGCCTGTGGCGTGATGGGCATTGAATATTCCCTGTCCTGCCCGCAAGGCGGAGATGGGACAGAAGGCGACATCGTCTCGCAGAACGCAGCGCTCACCGCCAAGATCATCGACTGGATCATGGAAGTTGGTTCACCGGATATTCCCAAACTATTCAAACTGACTGCGGCCGTTACGTCCATCGTCCCGATCCTGCGCGCCATTCGCAAAGTCCTGGATAAATATCCGCAGAAGAAGGCTGGCATCACACTCGCTAACTCGTTCCCCAGCCTGGCATTCCGTCCCGCGATTGGACGTGTCTGGGAGGAAGGCGTTGTGACAGGCATGAGCGGCGACGGGGTGACCCCTATTTCGTATCTGACGCTTGCCACGGCTGTGCCCCAGGGAATCGAGATCTCAGGCAACGGCGGACCCATGACCTACAAAGCCGCAATGGACTTCCTCGCGCTCGGTGTCAAGACGGTCCAATTCTGCACGATTGCCACGAAATATGGATACGGCATCATCCGAGATCTTGAGTCGGGCACAGCGTTCCTGATGCAGGAGCGCGGCATCCAGAGCATGAAGGAACTGATCGGCATTGCCCAGCCACATCCGATCACAGATTTTATGGCGCTCTCACCGGTCAAGAAAATTTCTGACTTCAACTATGACCTTTGCACAGCCTGCGGGAACTGCGCGCGCTGTCCGTACCTCGCCATTCAATTGGACGATCAAGGCCGTCCACACTCCGACCCGGCGCGCTGCATCGGCTGCTCGATCTGCGCCAAGAAGTGTTTTACCGGCGCGATCACCCTGCGGGAACGCAGCCCGGAAGAGCTTGCACTCCTGATTGAGAATTAGTATCGTCATTGCGAGCCTTTGGGAAGCAACCTCATACGATTTGTCATCAGCGAATTTTCCATGAGACACTTGCACCTGGCGCAAGTGCAGGTGTTGCTTCGCCGCTTTGCGGCTCGCAATGACGGGTATTGTGGATGTTTTTGAGACAAAGTTATGGCAAGAACAACTGCCAAAGCGAAAGGATTGGACATGACAACAAGATTTGAAAATGGGATTGTGGTGACCCTGGGTCAGAACAATCGCGTTATTTGGAACGGTTCCGTTGTGACAGAAGATGAAAAGATCGTGGCAGTGGGCGATGCCGCAGAAATGAAGATTCGTTTTTCGGACGCCGAAGCAGTGGATTGCAAAGGCAAGATCGTCCTGCCCGGATTTATCTGCGCGCATCATCATTTCTACTCGACCATGGCGCGCGGCATGTCCATTCCGGGTGAACCCGCCGCCAACTTTGTGGAGATCCTTGAGCGCCTGTGGTGGAAAGTGGATAAAGCCTTGAGCGAGGAGGACATCACTCTCTCGGCGCAAATCCCTCTCATCGAATGCCTCCGCAACGGCACAACGACGGTCATCGACCACCATGCCTCTCCGGGGATGCGCGACGGTTCCCTCGACCTGATCGAGAACGCCGTCCGCCAGGCCGGCATCCGCGCCTCTTTGTGCTATGAAGTCTCAGATCGCAATGTGATGGGCGGCGGCGTCGAGGAGAACGAACGCTTCATCAAGAAAATCGGTAAAGGGGACGGGCAGATCGCTGCGATGATGGGCCTCCATGCCTCCTTCACGCTTTCCGATGAAACACTTGAGAAATGTGTCGGGATTGCGAAGGATGCCGGCGTGGGATGCCACGTCCACGTCGCGGAAGACCTGGCCGATCGGGAAGACTCGCTGGACAAGTACGGAATGCCAGTTGTCCACCGGCTCGACAAGCTGGGCGCCTCCGGAGCGAAATCCCTTTTCATCCACTGCGTCCATATCGACGAATCCGAAATGGACCTGATCGCTGCCACGAATACGAGCGTGGTTCACAACCCCGAATCAAATATGAACAACGCGGTCGGCGTCACCAAACTCTTCGACCTCTTAAAGAGAAATATCCTGGTCGGCTTGGGAAGCGACGGCATGTCATCTGATATGCTGTCCCAGATGCGCTGTGCGTACTTGCTGCACAGGCTTGCAAACAACGACCCGCGCGTCGCTTTTATGGAAGCGCCGAAACTCCTGCTGGAAAACAATGCGGAGATCTGTGAGCGGCAATTCGGTATTCGTCTGGGAGAACTTGCAGAAGGTCGTCCGGCTGACCTGGCGATCATGGACTACCAGCCTCCCACGGTGCTCAGCGAGGCAAATTTCCTCGGGCACCTTATCTTCGGTCTCGTGGATGCGACCGTTGACACCACGGTCTGCAAAGGAAAAATCCTGATGAAGAGCAAGAAGATCCTGTCCATGGACGAGGAGCGCATCGCGGCGCGCTCGCGCGAACTTGCGCCTCAGATGTGGCAGCGATTGCAAGCGCTCTAAGCCAGGTATTCTGCAACAACAAAACTGTCCCCAAAAAACGGGGACAGTTTTTATTTCATTAATTTTCGACCTTGTCCGGATTATTATCTTAGAACTTCGCCACCCACTGAGCTTTCTTTGTGTTCTCGATGATCTCATCCAAGCGTGGATTTGTGCACAGAAAGCAATATCCGAACGGCAACGCATGGGAGCATGTGCTTGGACCCTGCTTTAGACATTCTGCAAATTTTTCAACCCCGATTTCAATGGCGCGACAATTCTCAATACTACGCAAGGATGTGGTTTTTGTTTTCATGCTTTGTTGGGTCATTGTACATCTCCAGGTCCGTACAAACAGAATTTTGTCGAGCAACCTACGTTCAGTATAGGACGACTCTTCTCTAATTTATAGTGATTATGTTCACAATCCCTCTGGATGATGTTCCTCATTACTCGTCCGGATATTCCTAATCACAGCGATAAAGTTGCATAGTCAACAGAAAGCTTCAAATCTGCTTTCAGGTATAATGACTATTATTATCAATATTCATTTATTAGATAGATAAAAGAATTTCCCGAATCTAAAACCAAATTAGTTTTTACCATCATCTCGTAAGATGGAGGATAGTCACCTGTGGAAAGAGTAGCGCTATACCTGCAAGATTCTCATGATCTCAGAGATGGGTTGGATTACGCACGTTATGCCGAAGCTCATGGCTTTGAAGCCGTTTGGCAGGCTGAGTCGCGTTTGGTTCGGGACGCGATTGTCCCCATGGCTGCCTATGCGGCGGTCACAGAGCGGATCAAAATCGGGTCAGGCGTGATCAACAATTGGACGCGCAACATCGGTCTGCTCGCGGCTACATTCCTGACTCTGGATGATTTGGCGCCTAACCGCATCATTTGTGGGATTGGTGCATGGTGGGACCCACTGGCAAGCAATGTTGGCATCAAACGCCGCAAGCAACTGACTGCCATGCGTGAGACTGTTGATGTGATGCGCCGTCTGCTGAACATGGAACGGGTCACCTTCCATGGAGAGTTCCATCAAGTAGAAGGCATCGAATTGGATGTTGTGCATGGGCGCCGGGAGCCGCGCCACATCCCGATCATGATCGGCGCGACGGGTGACCAAATGATGGAGCTGACCGGAGAAATTGCGGATGGAGTGGTGCTCAATTATTGTGTCCCACCTGAATATAACGACAATGCATTGGAACTGTTGGACAAGGGCTTGAAGAAAACGGGCCGCCGGATCGAAGACTTCGACCGCCCGCAGCTGATTGTTTGTTCGGTGGATGAAGATCACGATAAAGCCATCGAGTATACGAAGGAGTTGCTCTGCCAGTACCTTGCGCAGCAGCCTCACATTGCCAAAGCTTCAGGGGTTTCACAAAGTGTCATTCAGGAAATTCAATCCATTCTGGGATGGCCCGCTACGAAGGAACAGATCAATAAAGCCATGCATCTTGTGCCAGATGAGCTTGTCCATCGCATCACGGCCTCAGGGACGCCGGCAGAGGCGCAAGCCAAGGTGGGGGAGTACAGGAAGCGCGGTTGTACCTGCCCGATCCTTTATCCCGTTGGCGGAAATTTCAAACTGTTGATCGATACATTTGCCCAGGCATAAATGGCAAGTTCGGTTAAACAAAAAGCACTTCAGAAAGTGAAGTTCTTTTTGTTATCTCAAATCTACAAATGTTGCAGATAATCCAGTAACATTTGTAATGCTGCCTCTACAGCAAATACTTTGTTTGCCTCACGGCCACCTGAAAAGTGAAAGACTTCAGCCCGTTCCTGTCCCTGTACGACAAACCCGATCCAGGTTGTACCCACCGGCTTCTCCGGGGTTCCGCCGCCAGGACCTGCAATCCCACTGATAGAGATCGCGATATCTGCCTTCATCACGTTGCGAATGCCTCTCGCCATTTCAAGAACCGTTTCACGGCTCACAGCGCCTTTTGTATTCAACGTATCCCATGAAACATTCAACAAAGTGGCTTTCGCTTCATAAGCATACGCCACTACGCTGCCAAGAAAATACTCCGACGAACCCGGCACATCAGTAATACGGCTGCCAAGCAGCCCGCCGGTACAGGATTCAGCCAGTACCAGTTTTAATCCACGTTCCTGTAACAGGCGTCCAACCTGTGTCTCCAATGGGTTTGTCACATTCACCTCGATCGAATTAATAGCGAGATTATACCCGTCATCGTTCTCGGTTATAATTTTGCGCATGGCAGACTGGGCAGGAAAAACGCTCGGCAAGGTCCTCATCCATGACCTGATAGCCCGAGGGGGTATGGCTGAAGTCTATACAGGAACTCACGAGTCACGCGGGCAGGTGGCTGTGAAAGTAATGAGAGGCTTGCTGGAGCGAGATTCAGATCAACTTGCCCGCTTCCACCGCGAAGCTGAAGTAATCGAAACCCTGCGGCATGCAAACATCGTCCAGATGTTTGACTATGCATTTGTCGATGAATCCCCCTATCTCGTAATGGAATATGTACCTGGGCCATCGTTGGCTGCCTATCTAAAAAAATTGCATGACAGCGATCAGCGTCTGCCTGTCAGTATGGTGGCTCATATACTCGAGTCGATTGCAAGCGCGCTGGATTATGCTCATCTCAAGGGCCTTGTCCATCGTGACATAAAGCCAGCAAATGTCCTGCTGCGCTCCCGATCAGAAACTGTTGAATTAGGAAAATCTCTTCCAGAGGATGTGGAACCGATCCTTACGGATTTCGGCCTGGTTCGCCTCCTGGACTCAACCATGCTGACGACAGCAGGTTCCGTGAGTCGCACGCCCACTTACATGAGTCCTGAACAGGCACGCGGCGAAAAAGTTGATAAACGTACAGATATTTATTCGCTTGGCATCCTGCTTTATGAGATGCTCGCTGGCACCGTTCCCTTCCACGCGGACACAACTTTTGGCATGTTGATGAAACACATCAATGAGCCACCTCCCCCAATCAAGGGAATATCCACGGATCTACAGGCTTTGATCGATCGTGCCCTGGCAAAAGACCCGGCGCTCCGCTATGAAAGTGCAGGGGATCTGGCAAATGAATTTATAGCGCTTTTCAATGGGCAGACAATCTCGCCCGGGACCCTGCACATGGCTCAACTTGCACGTCAGGCAGCCAAAGAAAGCCAGGCAGCCAAGCCTCAAGCTGACCGTACAAGACGCTGGCTTCGTATTGGTATCGAAGTCACTATTGCACTCATCCTGGCAGCGACGATCTATCAATTTGTTGACTCCAATCGAACGACTGTCGTAGCCACACCCCCGTTCGTGGATCCAGACATCCCTGTTGGCAGGATGCGCTTCGATGATTTCAACTTCTACATGGACAGTATTTCCGTGGCGCTGAATAATAACGTACCTCAGCCGGAAGATGGGACACACTACGAGGTCTGGCTAATTGGAAATGACAGTGAAACGGTCCGGGATATTGGGTCCATTACGCATGGTCCCTCTGGCGTCGGGCGCCTGGAGTTCAACAATCCAAGCCAGGACAATTTGCTCCGGAATTACAGTCAAGTGCAAATCACCAGGGAACAGGATGGCGCCGCGATCTCCTCTCCGACCGGTGAAGTTGTTTACTCTTCAGTTTTCCCTCCCCAGGCGTTGGAATATATCCGGTATGTGATTGTGGCTCACGATGGGACTCCCGACAAAGGACCCCTCATGCAGAACCTTTGGTATTACAGTGGGGAGTATATAAATAAGTCTATCAATGGGGATGATCTTGACAAAGCCTACCAGGGGATCACACAGGCATTTGAAACCAATAATGAAGCTATTCTTCGCAAAAGGACTGAGGAAGTCATTAACCAAATTGTGGGTGATCTGAGCCATGAATACCTGGACTATGATGGCGATGGCAATGTGGACAATCCTGGCGATGGATACGGCAGCCTCTCCAATGGAGAAGACCGGCTTGGTTATCTTCAGGAAACCGCCCTGTATGCAAAATTCGCGGCCGATGCATCAGACTCTACGCCGAATATTCGCACGCACAGCGAGAGCGTACAGGTTTGCATCCAGAACATGGATGGCTGGACCAATGAGATTTTACGGCTCGCGTTAGAACTTAGTAAAACGCCTATGGACGCTGAAATGGAACCGATCATCGCACAATTATCCACCCTGGGCAACAACCTGGTTCATGGAATCGATGAGAATGGAAACGGGCTTGTCAGCCCGGTGGCTGGGGAGTGTGGGGCGGATACTGCTTACGAGCACGCCTATTTTATGGCGGATATGCCTCTCTACATAGGATTGAATAGGATCCCCCCGTCAGGTAAATAAAAAACGACCTCCTGCTAGGAGGTCGTTTTTGGCGGGAAGTTTACGGCAAGGACTGCTGGATTGAATTAAACACTTCGGATATTGCTGGCAGAGCCGCCACTACAGCGATAGAGATACAACAAACAATGGCAAAGACAGGCAGGAGCAAAGAAGCGATTGCCTGCCCCCAGCCAAACTGGTTGACACCCTTGACTGCCATGATCTCCAGCACGAGAACATAAAGTCCCACCCCGAGGCCCACAATTCCAAAACAAGCCCCAACATACGGAATGGCTCCCAAAAGAGTAATCAGGCTGCTGACCAGGTAAAAGGGAGCCAGGATCGCAGCAAGGGCGTAAGCCAGTTGATCAAAGGTCCCACGACCTCCAAACATTTTGGCAATGAGCTGAACGACTCCAGTCGTAAGCGCAAAAAATACAACAGAAATAATCGCCGCTACCGGTGCACCGCAAATCGCCGCGATCAAACCACCGCCGGCTGCCTCGGGAAATCCCTGCAAACCAAAATTGGAATTTTGCATCATTTGGCGCATCAACGCGCCCTGCACAAGGGAAGCCAGGAAAAAATTCACCAGCGAACCCAGGAATATCCATAGGAGCGCGGTTGTCAATTTTGCATTGGGCGCCAATGCGATCCTCGCATAAGTCTGCTCGTTGGGCTTCGTGACCGCGTCTCTCCAGACTGAGAACCATTCCGAAATACCGGAAGGCGGTGGCAACATCGGGGAATTCATTTGTTCACTCATGGATGCCTCCAAATAAGATTTGTCTCATTATTGCACGAAATACAATGATTTACAACCGTTGAGCGAGTAGGGTTTAGGGCCTTCTCAAAGTCGAGCGGATGATTGAGAATAACGAGCAAACGAACCGCAAAGAGCGCGAAGCCCGCAAAGATTCTTAATTTTCTTGGCGACCTTTGCGGGCTTAGCGGTT
>Ga0105104_10001956_pt1 | contig 15254 bp, 13 predicted proteins | sample PPLLaktember2015_3_FD_87034 | JGI IMG/M metagenome (GOLD analysis project Ga0105104, IMG submission 87034) | Freshwater sediment microbial communities from Prairie Pothole Lake near Jamestown, North Dakota, USA - PPLs Lake P7 Core (6) Depth... | ecosystem: Environmental > Aquatic > Freshwater >... | reverse complement strand
TTGCCTCATCGTCTGTGATTGCAACGTATTCGGCACGCTTAATGTCTTTCAACCATGCATGTTCAGGGCCAACACCCGGATAGTCCAGACCGGCAGAAACTGAATGCGTTTCAATGATCTGTCCATCGGCATCCTGCATCAAGTAAGTGCGGTTTCCGTGCAACACGCCTACCGGACTATTAGCGGTCAACGGCGCAGCATGCATGCCGGTTTCAATACCATGGCCTGCTGCTTCTACACCGATCAGGCGTACTTTTGGCAAATCAATATAAGGGTAAAAAATACCCATCGCATTTGAACCGCCGCCAACACACGCCACAATTGCGTCAGGTTGGCGACCGGTCATTTCTATCATCTGCTGTTTGGCTTCAACACCAATCACTGCCTGAAAATCACGCACCATCATTGGATACGGATGTGGCCCGGCAACTGTACCGATAATATAGAACGTATTATGCACATTGGTCACCCAGTCACGCATCGCCTCGTTCAGCGCATCCTTGAGTGTTTTAGAGCCACTCTCTACCGGCACTACAGTTGCGCCCAATAGCTTCATTCTGAACACATTAGGTGCCTGACGTTTCACATCTTCGCTACCCATGTAGACCACACATTCAAGACCAAGGCGGGCCGCAATCGTTGCCGTCGCCACACCGTGCTGACCGGCACCGGTTTCGGCAATAACCCTGGGTTTCCCCATACGCTTGGCTAGCAATGCCTGGCCAATCGTGTTGTTGATTTTATGCGCGCCGGTATGGTTCAAATCTTCCCGCTTCAGGTAGATTTGCGCCCCACCGATTTTGTCTGACAAGCGCTTGGCATGGTAAATCGGGCTAGGACGACCTACAAAATGCTTCAAGTCATAATGGAACTCCTCCAGGAAGGCTGGATCATGGCGATACTTTTCGTACATGACACGCAATTCTTCCAACGCTTCGACCAGCGTCTCTGCTACAAACGTACCACCATATTGCCCAAAATGCCCACGTGCATCCGGCATGTCATATAACTGCATTATTTACTCTCCAAAAACTTATTTCATCCAGACTTGTAAAGTCCTGCTACTGATAGACTTGCTGCATGAATGCAGCAATTTTTGCTGCATCCTTAATTCCTTTTGAGATTTCCACACCGCCGCTTACATCAACCGCATAAGGGCGAACTTGTTTTATCGCCTGCGCAACATTCTGTACGTTTAAACCGCCAGCCAGTATGACTGGCTTTGTTAACCCGGCAGGAATCAAGTTCCAGTCGAATACATGTCCGGTACCCCCGGCAACACCCTCAGCATGCGTATCAAGCAATAATGCTTTTGATGCAGAAAAATCTTTCGCACATTGTACCAAATTTGTGTCGGACTTAACGCGAATTGCCTTGATAAAAGGCAAGCCGTAACTTGCGCACTCTTCCGGACTTTCATCACCATGAAATTGCAGCAGATCCAGTTTGACCTGGGAAATGACGGTATTAACAAAGCTAGCCTCTGCATTCACAAACAGCCCGACCACACTCACAAAAGCGGGGATTATGTTTGCAATTTCCATGGCTTGGCTGATACTTACGTAACGAGGGCTCGGTTCATAAAACACCAACCCAATCGCATCAGCGCCATTTTCAACCGCACTTAATGCATCTTCAACACGCGTAATACCGCAAATTTTAACTCGAACTCTCACCCAGTATCCTTATAGTATGGCTAATAGCCCATAAGCAAAAAACATTGACATTGTAACGCTAAACAAGCACATGCAGGCCATCTGCCGAGGCTTCAGGCAGCCCCCATTTTTCGTCATAACCGACCCCTGTCAAATACAACCCGGAGGGTGAAAAAGTTGGCGGAGACAAGGTTCGATCACGCTTCTGCAACAGCTCTTTAATATAACCGGGAGGATGAGCCCCTTTGCCCACATAAATTAGCGCACCAATCATGTTGCGCACCTGATGTTGCAAGAATGCATTTGCTGAAAAAGAAAACACAAAGTAGCGCCCCGCTCTACTAACTTCAGCTTTTGTCAAATTCCTGATAGGTGATTTTGCCTGACATTCGGATGCGCGAAACGCACTAAAATCGTGCTCGCCAACCAAATAGCTCGCAGCTTCACGCATCGCGGAAAAATCCAATGGCAGATGAAACCAGCCAGCTTTGGTTGCCATCAGCGCAGATGCCACGGGTGCGTTATATAACAAATATTGATAACTGCGGCTAAATGCAGAAAATCGCGCATGAAATTCTGCATCGACTATGCGCGCCCATTCAACCCTCACCGTTTCTGGCAAATTAGCATTCACACCGCGTACCCACGCAGACAATGGACGCTCAGCCTGCGTTTCAAAATGCACTACCTGACCTAGTGCATGCACTCCTGTGTCAGTTCGGCCGGCGGCATGCACTCTGACTGCATGCTGCGCTATATGTGAAATTGCCAGCTCCAGTGCGTCCTGCACCCCACACGCTGACGGTTGACTTTGCCAGCCGCAAAATTGCGAACCATCATAAGACAGACCTAGGGCAACCCTCACGAGAAACTCCAGTAAAACATGAGGCTAAAAAGTACTAATACTAAGAACATCATTACTTTATCTATTAACTTAAATGGCATTTTTTGAAAGTAAACTATATCGTCTTGGGGCAAACCCTCAACACTTGCGTGAATTTCATCGAGCTGTTTAAAACTAAACTTGCTTTTATCCTGCGAGGCCAAATCCTCAACATAATTCAGCGTTAACAGTAACCTTGCAGAAAACCTTTCTATATTTAAGCCTAAATACCTGAACGGTCTCAGTAACATGTACAGCCCAAGCATCATTTGCTCCTTCGGGCTACTGGTCAATAATATGCTCAATGCCGCCAATGCAATCAATAACTTTTCAATTTGCAGTAATCCCAACTGCACCCCTTCAAAAGTAGGAGCAAAATTAACAGGAAATTGTGGAATCAACTCACCAGGTGTGCCAAATGCATAAATAATTAATATCGATAAAAATAACCAGCGCATCCGCCTGACAGTATGTAAAAAACTTTTAATCTGACAATTTAAAGCAATAAAACACAATAAAATCAAAAACAAAAAAAGTATTTGATTATTCGCTACGCTAACGAGAGACAATATCAAAATAAAATACAATATTTTTACAAATGGATGCATATATGACTAGCCATCACTTTTAAGGAATCAAACTATTCTTTTGAATAAAAAAGCCGAGCAAGCTGCTCGGCTTTTTTATTATTAGATGCATTATGCCAAACTTGCGATCAATTGCTCTGCACGAAGCCTTTGCTGAGGCCCGCCTTCTTTAGCTACTTCGTCCAACAATTCACGAGCACCTTCTTTATCATCCATATCAATATAAGCTTTGACCAGATCAAGCTTAATATCCACATCAGGATTTTCTGACGCTAATGGCTCGATCAAATCCACAGCTACGCTAGTAGCCTGATCCCCATCAGTCTGAACTGCCTGAGTTTGAGACTCATCCCCGCTCAAATCCAAACTAATCGAAGAAAAATCAAATTCATTAGCATTTTGCTGACTTGATGTTGACGCTTGCTCAGTAGAGTCAGGTAACGCAGGTTCATCACTCAATGGAAAATCGAATGAAATTTCCTCTACATTTTTATCGTCGGGTTGAGTTAATGCACTATCAAACCCGTCAAAATTAAAATCCGTTGAATTTGATACAACTTCCTGAGTTTGGTCAGATGCAACATCAACGGTGGTATCAGGGAAATTAAACGCTAACCCAAAATCAATTTCATCACTCTTTGAACTCTCTGGCGTAGTTATCGCCCCCAATTCAATTGCCTGATTATCATCAAACGAACTTGTAAATTCATAAGCAGGTGCGCTGTCCTTCGGGCTGGCAACTTCATTATTATTTAATGATTCATCCACCAAACCTGAATCGGCACTACTAGCACTCACTGAACCTAAATCGGTCAAATCAAAATCCATAGAATTATCTGTGGCCAATCCAATATTTGGCAAACTACTGCCAACGTCGGTAGACTGACTATCAATAGAACTATCAGCAACAGAGCTGCTAGCAGAAAAATCATTTTCCAGTTTACCTAAATCAAAAGATTGATTTTGCTCCGCATCTTTTGTTGATTCAAAACTTTGCATAACTACTGAACTAGGATCTTCAGGCATTGCTTGAGCCTTGGTTGTGGTCTCATCATCAAATGAAAAATCCAAACCATCACTGGGTGAGGTCACAACATCATCTAAACTGGCTGTATCTTGCTTCGGCACAGCCACCTCAGTTGAAGTTGCTATTTTACTTATATCATAAAGTGGATTATCCGGCTCAACCGTTGCACCTAATTCAGCCACTTTAGCCCATGTGGAATCATCCGCACCCAAGGTCGTGTAAAGCTCGCCCGCAATCGCTTCGAATGCAGAAATATCTTTACGTCCCGCGTACATTTCCAATAATTTCAGATGCAGCTCGTAACGTTTAGGTTCTTTTGAAATAGCATCTTTCAGGATTTCCTCAGCCTGCGCATCCCGCCCATAAGCCATATACACTTCGGCTTCAGCAATTGGATCAACATCATTGGTATCAATCATGCTGCCATCAGCGCTCTGAGCAAAATCCGTCAAGAACGAAGTGTCAGATGTACTTGCGTTACCCGTAGTATTACCAAATACTGTATTTGCGCGTAACCCACCAGAAGTTAAAATACCGCGCTCGAAACTGTCCAAGTCTTTTCTACGCTTATTGCGCAAGAACATCCACCCGGCACCCAGTAAAACAACACCTGCAGCCCCGCCTAATATAGTTAAATCAATACCACCCAACAAACTCTCAATAAATGTTGGTTCTGGTTGTGGCTCAGGCTGAACAGGGGTTGGGGCCTTTACCGCTGGCGCTGTTTTTTTGACTTCTTTCGCTACCGCTTGTTCTGGAGCTGGTGATGGCGCTGAAACGGCTGGTGCTGGAACTGATTCCGGAACAACTGGCAGTGCTTGTACTGGTGCAGCCTGATTACCTTCTGTAGGCTGAACAGCTGTTTCTGCATTTTTTTGCAAACCTGTCATCGTTTGGCTTTTTAATGCCAACAATTTTTGCATATCTGCAATTTGTGCCTCTAAAGTCGCAGTGCGTTCTTGTGATTCTTTTAATGCTTTTTCACGTGTTGTAGCCTCTTCTTGTAAGGCTAAAATTTTTGCGTCAAAATCCGCACCGGCTTTACCTTCTTTTGCTGGAATTTTGCCGCCGGCTGAGAGCTTAACAACATCTTGTGGACCAGGCTTGATAGGGGTAGCTTTATCTTCTGCAGATGCTATTTTTCCTGATGCCGATTGCTTTTGCTCCGCCTCTTCGACCACTGGCGCAGCTAGAACATTGTCAGCCAGATTATTACGATATACATTCCAGTTTGTAGAATGCACTTTTACTGACTGTCTAGCTTGCTTAGGACTTATTGCCATTAAAGTATCTTTGGATGGCGCCTTGACAATCTGTCCAACTTTCAATCGATTCATATTGCCATCAACGAAAGCACTCTTGTTGTTTTCATATAATCCAACAAGCATTTGATCCAGACTTACCCCTTCCATTTGCATTTCTTTTGCAATTGAGTGCAACGAATCACCGCGTACTGTCATTAGTTGAGGCGCGTCTGTCGATGCACTGGATTCATCTTGCTGCTCAGCAGCTTGATTGCTTACTTTTTTTGATTTTTTAGATTTTTTTGTATCTTGCCGTGTGCCATCAGTAACATTTGTACTTACTACACTTGTTAATACACCTGGCTTATTGATAACTGTTGATGAAGCTGGTGCTTCATTAATGACTTGTTTATATTCAGGTGGGTCGAGTAAGACAGTATATTCACGTAACAAACGACCTGATGCCCAGTCCACTTGAATCAGCATATCCAGGTACGGATCACTGACAGGCTGAAGAGAACGTATTTTTAAGACAGGTGAGCCATCTGCATTTTTTGCCAGCTCTACTTTGATGTTACTGTGAATGCCAAGGCGGGTGATACCTTGAACCGCATAAGCTTCTTCTGAAGCAATTGTTGCGGTTAATGTTGAAAGCTCTTCAGGAGTTACTGATAAAAGCTCAATTTCAGCTTTAAGTGGTTCGCCTAATCCTGAATTAACATTTAACTTTCCCAGACCTGCCGCAAAACCACAAAGTGGCATAAACGCCAGACAGACTGCTAATGAAATTTGCTTTATTTTTGACTTATGCACATTGCCACCCTTAATCAAACTAATATTTGCAATATGAAAATAACATCAAATAGTTAGGTATGCAAGCTCATAATGCACATTATATTCAGGTGCTATGTAACTGTAACCCCTCATTGTTATGATGTTTACAACAACGAGGGGTTAATCCTTATTATTTTTCTATTAAAATCCGCAACATACGACGTAAGGGTTCTGCAGCGCCCCACAACAACTGATCGCCTACTGTAAATGCAGATAAATAATCATTACCCATATTCAATTTACGTAAGCGTCCCACAGGAGTAATTAATGTGCCTGTTACAGCTGCAGGAGTGAGTTCTCGCATACTAGCCTCCCGCTCATTGGGTACAACTTTTGCCCATTGATTAGCTTCAGCCAGCATTTGATCAATTTCATCCAGCGGCACATCTTTTCTGAGTTTAATGGTTAGCGCCTGACTATGGCAACGCATCGCACCAATACGCACACAAAGACCATCAATCTGTACTGGATTAGCTTCGCGCCCTAAAATTTTATTAGTCTCGACTCCACCCTTCCACTCCTCCTTACTTTGACCATTCCCTAAGTCTTTATCAATCCAGGGAATCAGACTACCCGCAAGTGGCACTCCAAAATGCGCAGTTGGAAAACTGTTATCACGAAGTGTACCCGCCACTTCGCGATCAATCTCAAGAATTGCCGATGCCGGATCTTTCAAGAAATCACTTGCCACCCGGTGCGCCTCACCCATTTGTTTGAGTAACTCACGCATATTCTGAGCGCCTGCACCAGAAGCTGCCTGATAAGTCATGGATGTTGCCCACTCAACCAAATCTGCTTTAAACAAACCATTTAAAGCCATGAGCATGAGTGAAACTGTACAATTGCCACCTACCCAGTTTTTGCCACCTTTATGCAGTGCATCCTGTATCACATGCATATTCACAGGATCTAGAACAATAACTGCATCTTTTTCCATACGTAGAGTAGAAGCAGCGTCAATCCAATGCCCCTTCCAGCCGGAATTTCGCAGTTGCGGGAAAATTTCAGTTGTATAATCGCCACCCTGGCATGACACAATCGCATCCATCGCTTTAAGCGCGTTGATGTCTTTTGCATCCAATAAGGCCGGTGTTTCTTTGCCTACATTTGGGCCTTTACCACCCACTTGAGATGTAGTGAAGAATTGCGGCTCGATGAGCGCAAAATCATCTTCTTCCAACATGCGTTGCATAAGGACTGAACCCACCATGCCACGCCAGCCTATGAAACCTACTTTTAACATATATTAGCCCACCATATTTAGTTTCTGATGAGTTACGACTTCGTCTAACCCACCCTGCATTTCTTAAACTTACAAAGCTGCTACTACTGCGTCACCCATCGCAGCACACCCGACTTTACTGGTACCTTCTGTCCAGATATCTGCCGTTCTAAAACCTTGTACCAATGCTTTTTTCACTGCATTTTCAACACGTTGCGCATTACCTTCGTCGTTGAATGTATAACGCAACATCATGGCAACAGATAAAATCGTAGCTAACGGGTTTGCAACATCCTTACCCGCAATATCTGGTGCAGAACCATGACTTGGCTCGTACATCCCTTTATTGTTGGCATCCAGTGATGCTGACGGCAACATGCCGATAGACCCAGTGAGCATGGAAGCTTCATCAGATAAAATATCACCAAAAATATTGCCTGTAACCATCACATCAAACTGTTTAGGAGCACGAATCAATTGCATTGCAGCGTTATCTACGTACATGTGACTCAACTCGACTTCTGGATATTCTGCAGATAACTCAATCATCACCTGACGCCATAACTCAGTACTTTCCAGCACGTTGGCTTTATCTACTGAACATACTTTTTTATTGCGCTTCATTGCAATATCAAATGCCACGCGGCCAATACGGCGAATTTCAGATTCCGAATAGCGCATTGTATTAACGCCCTCGCGCTCGCCATTTTCCAGGGTACTAATGCCACGGGGTTGGCCAAAATAAATATCGCCAGTGAGTTCGCGCACTATCATAATATCCAAACCAGAAACGACTTCTGGTTTTAATGTTGAAGCTGATGCCAACTCAGGGTAAAGCAAAGCCGGGCGCAAGTTAGCAAACAAATTAAGCTCTTTACGGATACGCAGCAAGCCGCGCTCAGGGCGCAAATGGCGCTCCAGTTTATCGTATTTCCAGTCACCGACCGCACCTAATAAAACAGCATCGGCATCCTTAGCAAGTTTCAGCGTTGCATCCGGCAATGGATCGCCTGCAGCCTCATAACCGGCACCGCCAATAGGCGCCTCGGTCATTTCAATATTCAGATCAAGTGCTTTTAAAACTTTAACGGCTTGTGCAACGATTTCCGGCCCGATACCATCACCTGGCAACACTGCAATTTTCATGAACTTACTTTCTTAAACTTATTAATTAAAATCAAATACTGAACTTATACAAAAAGCCAAGGTTGTGATTGACGATGCTTCTCTTCAAACGCTTTAATTTTATCCTGCTGCTGCATCGTTAAACCGATATCATCAAAACCATTCAACAAGCAATGCTTGCGGAAAGCATCAACTTCAAATGGATAGACTTCTCCGCTTGGTGTAGTCACCGTCTGCGCGTTCAAATCAACATTAAGCTTGTAGCCTTCTGTTGCTGCAACCTGATCAAACAAGCCATCGATAATCTCAGCCGGCAAAACGATAGGCAACATGCCATTTTTAAAACAGTTGTTGTAGAAAATATCGGCGTAACTCGGTGCAATCAGCACCCTGAAACCGAAATCCTCCAGCGCCCACGGTGCATGCTCGCGACTAGAGCCACAACCAAAGTTTTCACGTGTTAGCAATACGCTCGCACCTTGATAACGCGGCTGATTCAGTACAAATTCAGGGTTCAGCGTTCTTTTGGCGTTATCCATACCAGGTTCGCCATGGTCAAGATAACGCCATTCGTCAAAGGCATTAGGGCCAAAACCGCTACGCTTGATGGACTTGAGAAACTGCTTGGGAATAATGGCATCTGTATCGACATTGGCGCGATCCAGCGGCGCCACTAACCCGTCTAATTTAGTAAATGGTTTCATCAGTTATTGGGTGACTTCTGAATTTTTTCGCCGGCTGTTTCCAAATCCTTACCTAAGCCATGCCACGTGTTGCAACCTGTCAATACCAATGCACAACCAAGTGCCACCAATACAAACAATCTATTCATTTACTACTCCTATAATTGTTTATGAAAAATCAAACAAACTGCCTAACATCTACAAAATGACCAGCAACTGCAGCCGCTGCCGCCATTTCTGGACTCACTAAATGCGTACGACCGCCCTGTCCCTGCCGTCCTTCAAAATTACGATTTGAAGTAGAAGCACAACGTTCACCCGGCTCTAATCGATCAGCATTCATCGCCAAACACATAGAGCATCCAGGCTCGCGCCATTCAAAACCGGCTTCAATAAAGATTTTATCCAGCCCCTCTTGTTCGGCTTGCGCTTTTACTAAGCCGGAGCCAGGCACCACCAACGCCAATTTTACGTTAGGTGCGATATGCTTGCCTTTTGCAACCGCAGCAGCCGCGCGTAAATCCTCAATGCGCGAATTAGTGCATGAACCGATAAATACCTTATCAATATTGATTTCATTGATGGGGGTGTCTGGTGTCAAACCCATGTATGCATAGGCGCGCTCCCAGTCACCGCGCTGCACTTCATTTTTCGCCAAATCCAGACTTGGCACTCGTCCATCAATACTCACGACCATTTCTGGTGAGGTACCCCAAGTGACTTGTGGCTGAATGTCATCAGCATTCAAGGTCACTACCGCATCGAATTTTGCATCCGGGTCTGAATGCAGCGTTTTCCAATAAGCGACTGCAGCATCCCACTGCTCGGCTTTAGGTGCAAATGGACGACCTTTGACATAATTGATCGTTGTATCATCTACTGCAATCATGCCTGCGCGTGCACCTGCCTCAATCGCCATATTGCACAAGGTCATGCGACCTTCCATGCTTAAGCTGCGAATCGCTGAACCCGCAAATTCAATCGCAAAACCATTGCCGCCTGCAGTACCAATTTTGCCGATAATCGCCAAAGCTATATCTTTAGCAGTCACACTCTTTTGCAATTGACCTTCCACACTAACCAACATGGCTTTTGATTTCTTTTGCACCAAACATTGGGTTGCCATCACGTGCTCAACCTCAGATGTGCCAATACCATGTGCTAAAGCACCAAATGCACCATGCGTACTCGTATGAGAGTCACCGCAAACCACTGTCATCCCTGGCAGCGTCGCACCTTGCTCTGGCCCAATCACATGTACAATCCCTTGACGAGCATCCATAAACGGAAAATACGCTTTTGCGCCAAATTCACGAATATTGTCACTCAAAGTCTCTATCTGTAACCGCGCCACGGGGTCAGCAATGCCAGCCAAACCTTTATCCCAACCATTCGTCGGTGTGTTATGGTCAGCCGTAGCCACAATAGAAGATATACGCCAAGGTTTACGTCCAGCGAGGCGCAAGCCTTCAAAAGCCTGCGGGCTAGTCACTTCATGCACCAAGTGACGATCAATATAAATCAGCGCCGTGCCGTTTTCTTCGGTCACAACGTGGCTATCAAATAGTTTATCGTATAACGTTTTTGCCATAAAAATCTCTTTTAAGAGCGATTCGCCGTGTCGCGTGCTCGCTCACTCCTTGCCTATATAAATCATATGTCTGCGTCATTCGCTCCGCGGCTTCTTGCGCCTCATCTCCCAAAAGCGATTTTGACATTTATATAAAATTAATCTCTAAAATTACCAAACTGCATTGGAAAGTCCGTGACATTCTTTTTCACAAATGCAATGGCATCTTGCAACACATCGCGCTTTGCACCGTTCACCCGTACAGTGTCGCCCTGAATGCTAGCCTGCACTTTCATGCCGGAATCTTTAATCAGCTTGGTGATGCGTTTTGCCAGATCACTATCAATGCCAGCGCGAATTTTCAACTCCTGCTTCACCTTGTTACCTGATATTTTCTGCACATCTTTATGATCGAGACGCTTGGATGAATCTGGCTCTTTCTTTTCCATTGCAGGCAATAAAATGTCTTTCACCTGGTCAAGCTGAAAATCGTTATCGCCAAATATGGTGATAACGCTGTCTTTTTCATTCAACTCCACTTTCGCTGAACTTCCTTTGAAGTCATAGCGATTGGTAATTTGCTTACCAGCTGTATCAATCGCGTTTTTCAACGCAACCATATCAACTTCTGAAGAAATATCAAAACTAGGCATAATTTCCCTATCCTAAAAACTCTAAAGTGCTGGTGTTACTAGGCGTGAACACAAAGACAGTACGAATAGTACGGCAAATGTGAGCATCAACGTAACACCAAGCATTCACTATTCAAAGTGACAAACGTAGTCTAGTGTTTCTACAGTTTCTATATCAAATGATGAATTTCCTGGCACAGTAAACTTTTCACCTGCAGAGTAAGTTTTCCAATCATCCTCACCATTAAGGCGCACTTTACAAACGCCCGTGTTAATTTCCATCAATTCTGGTGCCACCGTATTAAATTTAAGGGTACTTGGGAAAATAACACCGATAGTGCTTCGTGTACCGTTCGGGAACATCACAGTGTGACTTACGCATTTACCGTCAAAATAAATGTTGGCTTTCTTTTTTACACTGACATGATCGAATTGCGCCATTTGCTTTAGCTCTCATAAAAATCAAAACGATATTATCGCAGAAAAGCGCTACCACACCAATAAATGGCGACAAACTAAAGCCTAGTCTTTTATTAAAGCACAAATTCAAAAGCACCAGATTGCACAAACCTCGCACAAATCCAGCCATCATTCATCATGCATAAGCTCTTAAAAAGCAAAAAACCTACCGATTCTCATCGGTAGGTTCTATGTTTTTGGTGGAGCAGGCGGAAATCGAAGCAGCGAAAGTCCACGCCAGTCAATGAGTTTTACAAAAAGCTGGCAAAATATTTGCCAGCTTTTTGTAAAACTCAATTATTAATACTTTTCACTAAAATATTAAGCATTTTATATTCAAAAAAACACCATACCTACAAATTAATTAGTATATTCAAAATATTTAAATTAATATTAATTAAGTCCAACCTAAATTTATGGACATTATCAATAACTAAAATAAAGGCAAGCAATGGATATTGAACAAATTGAAATTAAAAAAATTTTTCTTGATTTGGAAAACCCACGCCATGAGCCATATCAGTCTCAAGAGGAAGTTATTGAATATCTTTGCAAAAATGAGTATGTCTATGCACTGGCGCAAGACATTGTAAAGATTGGTATTAACCCGCTAGAAATTATGGCAGTAATTCCAAACACCGATAACAATGATCAAGACACATATATTATTGCTGAGGGTAATCGTCGATTATGCGCACTTAAATTACTTGTTGATCCAGAACTAGCTCCAAGTGAAGAGCGAAAGAACTTCAAAAGTCTGAGCAAACTATGGAGTCCAATTCACACAATTTCTGCAATAGTTTTCGAAAATAGAGAGGCCGTAGCTGAGTGGCTTGAACGTATTCATGGTGGATTACAAGGTGGAATTGGTCGTAAACAATGGAGCTCAGAACAAAAAACACGATTTACTGGTGACATTAAGAATGTAATGGCACAACAACTGCTTGATTATGCGCAAATGAAAAATATGATTACACCAGAAGAGCGTGTAAATAAAATTTCTACGGTGCAACGCTTTATCAGTAATCCACTGTTTAAAGATGCCCTAGGAGTTGATACCAGTAAAAATGATGAGCTACAGCGTATTCGCCTTGTACCAGATTTTGATCTTATCTTAGAAAAATTTATTAATGATTTAAAATCAGGTTTAATTAACACAAGGCTTAACTCTCCAGAAATTAAGAGTTACTCACATAACTTACGAGCCGTTAAAGGTGTGAGCAGTGAGACCATTCAACCACAAGCATTAAATACTGCAGACAAGGATTTAAATTCAAATAACTCGAAACCAAAGCCTCCTAATAAGCCGCGCTATCTAAAAAACCACGACAATACTGAAAAAGCCTTAATTGATCTTGGCAATTATAAATTGAGTTCAATTTATAATTCTTTGCATAGACTAGCGGTAGCGGAGCATTGCCCATTACTTACCGTTGGTTTATGGTCATTTTTTGAGAGCATTACAGCGTTAAATGGACGGATCACCAGTACCGATTTTCAAGCATTCTTGTCAAATGACAAGCTGGAAAACTTAGGGCTTGGTGATAAAAATAATACGAAGTCATTAAGGGAATGCTTACGGCGTATTGCGGAAATGGGAAATACTACAAAGCATGATAAACAAGGTGCAGCTTTCAATGATCAGCAATTGATTAATGATTTTGAAATTTTACACCCGCTGATTCAAGCTCTAGCTGAAGCATGTGCAAAACCACAAACAAAAGCAAAATAATGCTGGCCGTGTCGTTGATTTTTCTCTAAGATAGAATGTGAATAATTAACAGGCGTATAAAATGGCTAAACCATCGATGTCACCACTTCGATATCCAGGCGGAAAATCATCTCTAATGGATATGATGGAAAGTGTTATACATAATAACGAACTTCGGTATTATCACTATGCTGAACCCTATGCTGGTGGATGTGGCTTGGCATTAGCGCTAATGTACGGTGGGCATGTAAGCGAAATTCACATTAATGATATAGACCCCGCAATTTGGAGTTTTTGGCATTCAGTATTAAATGAGACTGATGATTTAGTCAGGCTAATTGAAAGTACGCCAATAACATTAAATGAGAGAGAAATTCAACGCGAAGTATATTTAAAATCAGACATTACCGACCCACTATCTCTGGGATTTTCAACATTTTTTCTTAATCGCACAAATCGATCAGGAATAATTAAAGGTGCTGGAGCTATTGGTGGGAAGTCTCAGGCAGGTATTTACAAGATTGATTGCCGTTTTAATCGGGAAGACCTTTCAAACAGAGTTCGTCGAATTTCCAAGTATAAAGATAGAATTACTTTATACAATCAAGATGCCATCGAGTTCATGAAGAGTAGCAATAGTTTTTCAAAGAATACCTTTTTCTTTATAGATCCTCCTTATTACAACAAAGGAGCAAGTCTTTACACCAGCTTTTATAAGCCAGAAGATCATGCATTAGTAGCTAAAGCTGTAAGTTCCTTAGAGCGACCATGGCTGGTTACTTATGACAATACAATAGAAATTAGTAAGTTATATGAAAACTACCGCCAACATTCATTTAACATTAACTACTCATTGCAAACAAAGCGAAAAGGCGATGAATTACTCATTACTTCCAATGATATATACATGGGCAATGAACTTAATCAATATCGTAAAGCCGCATAAATAACAAATCTGTTAGATATGTGCATATTCTTAATATCTCATAAGCTATTTGGTAATCTAAAAACTTAACTTCTGTTTTAGAGTGTCAAATAATTCAAAAAATAGTACCAAATTTAGCGCGACCTTCCAGATAGTGAGCTGACGAATCTACATGCTCAATCTTAAATACTTCAAGGTAGATGAAAAAACAGCATTTATGATTAGCAAAAAGCTGTCATAAATGCTGTCATTTCTACCCTATTCCACCTATAAAACCAGTAGAATTTTAACAACAAATCAATTGTAACTTATTGATTTTATTGCATTTTTTTGGTGGAGCTGGCGGGAATCGAACCCGCGTCCGCAAGCCCTCCACAGACAGTTCTACATACTTAGCTGTGTTGTTTAATTTAACCGCACATTCACCAACGAGCAAGCAAATGTGAAGCGAGTCACCTTGGATTTAGCATTGTATTAAGTAACCCAATACAACACGAGTCCCTCTTTATGACGCTGCTGCAAGTTACCTTGCCCGACCGAGAGACCCTTCGGTGCAGCGTTCAGCCGGGATTAAGCGGCTAAAGCGTAAGTTTCGTCGTTTGCGACTATACTTTTTTCTAGTTTATTTACGAGGTGACTAGGCCTCGGTATGCCCTGCACTGCTTTGCAACCCACGTCGAAACCTGGTCAGCCCCTT
>Ga0105104_10001955_pt1 | contig 15256 bp, 25 predicted proteins | sample PPLLaktember2015_3_FD_87034 | JGI IMG/M metagenome (GOLD analysis project Ga0105104, IMG submission 87034) | Freshwater sediment microbial communities from Prairie Pothole Lake near Jamestown, North Dakota, USA - PPLs Lake P7 Core (6) Depth... | ecosystem: Environmental > Aquatic > Freshwater >... | reverse complement strand
TCCTTGGCGCCGCCGATCAGAGGATGGCGTAGCCGCTCTGGTAGTTCTGCTGCTTCGAACGGTCGCCGGTGAAGGGACCGATACCGCCATTAATCGAGCCAGCCGTGGTTGTTCCCGCCGAGACCACCTGACCACCGACATAGCGGCGGAGAGCACGAGGATCGTACTTGCCGATCGGCACCGAGACCTTGGACCCCGCCTTGAGCGCCGCCGTCGCGATCGGCCCCGAGGCGGCGAGCACCGTGACGTTGGTGGTGAGCGCTGCATCGTCCGCCGAGATCACCTGCACGTCGACCCCGGTGCCGCCGACCACGGCGTTGATGAAGGTGACGTTGAGGTAGAGCGGCTGGCCCTCGCCGAGGTCGGCTGCCTGCAGCTGCTTGGTGGCACCCGTGGTGTCGATCGACGACCCCGAGACCACGGCGGCACCCGCCGAGAATATGTTCTGCGCGACCACGTTGCCAGCAGCGTCGAAGCTGCCGAAGATGTGGGTGAATGCGTCAACTACGGCCATGTGATCTACTCCTGCTGGCTGGCCTCAGACGACCCGCGCCTCGGTGTTGAGAAGGGCGTCCGTCCTGCGGAGCGGGATGCCGTCGAACGATGTCCAGCTGTGCGACTTGCCGAACTGGTTGAGCCCGCTCTCGATCGCCAGCACGTTGCCGGTCTGGGTCATCGCCTGAATGCGCATCATCGAGTGGACCGTGCGGTTCATGTAGAACACCGGGGTCACCGATCCGAGGCTCGGCAGATGGTCGATCGCACGCGCCATCAGCTTCATCAGGTTGGCGGGCGTGGTCTCGCCGACGAGGTTCGAGACATCGATGTTGGCGATCCGGACGACGTAGCGCCAGTCCTTGACGACGAGGCCGTTGTCCCACTGGTAGAGCGACTTGTAGGCGCGATACCAGCCGCCGAGTGCGTCCTGCACGTCGTCGAGCCCGAGGTCCTCATGGTGGAGCCCCGCCTGCGAGCCCTTCGGATAGGTGCCGAACACCGAGCCGTCGCCCCAGCCGACCAGCCAGATCGAGGTATTGTCGGTCTGCTGCCCGCCAGCGTCGAGGATGTTGATCTTGTTGGGCGAGTTGACGAGGTCCGAGTAGCGCGGGCTGAGCCCGAGATACTGGCGAGGGTCGGCGCCGGGGTTGCCGTAGAACATCGTCTCGGCCTGCTGCTGGTTCATCGCCTCGAGGAAGGCGCTGTCCTCACTGAGCCGGAACGAGGCGGTGTTGCCGTTGAGGTCGGCGAGCTTCTGGTCGACGTGGCTGCGCGCCTCGAGCATGCCGACGGTCTCGTCGACCTGCGCCGTGGTCGATTTGCTAGGCGGCACGCCCTGATTGATCGCGCGCCAGTAGACCCGTGGCAGCCCTGTGCGGATCGTCACCCGGTGGCCGGTGGGCAGATTGCCCTCCATGAACACCATGTCGGTGAGGATCTCGTTGGTCTGCGAGAGCATCTCGACGATCGGCGCGATGCCGTCGCCCGAGGGGTTGGTCCGCTTGGCGATGTCCGCGATGGTCGCGGCTTGGGTCGAGAGTGCTGGCACAGCGGCGATCCTTACTGATTGCTATGGGCTGGGAACATGCGTTCGGCGAGCGACTTGTCGCCGCGAGGCGAGGTCGATCCCGCCGCGACAAAGCCGTCTTCACTCGCAAGCTCGCCGACGCGCGCAAGCAGGCGGATGATCTCGGGGTGGTTCTCAAGCTGCTCCTCGCGGAGGAACTTGGTGAGTTCGGGGGTGCCGAAGGTCTCGAGGCCGAGCTTGGCCTTGGCAAGCTGGGGCGCCTCGAACGACGCCTTCGACTGGGTGAGCCACTCGGTGCGGGTCTGGGTGAAGCCCTCGACGAGGCTGTCGATGGTGCGCTGCACCAGTGCCGCGCCCAAGTTGACGATCTCCTGCGCCTTGGCCTGCGGCAGGTTCAGTTCCTTGGCGACGCCCTTGAAGCTGTCGATGCTGGCGGTGTCGAGCACCACGCCCTCGGGTGCGTCGAAGTCGGCATAGGCTTCAGGCGCACCCTCGGGGGGTGGCTCGGGCACGGCGGTGGCATCGGGATCGGGGGGCGTGGCGTTGGGATCGGGTGCCGGGTCGCCGGTGACGAGGCCCTCTGGAGTGGGCGGATCGGTCAACAGGCCGGGTGTGGCACCCGCTGCAGCCGGTGTCGTAGCTGGGGCGCTGGACGGAGTGGCTGCAGCGGGCACCTGTGCCACCGATGAAGCCGGTGGTACGGGGGAAGGGGATGCTACAGGAGGGGCAGTCGCCATTCAATCGTCCTCATTGCCTAGCAGCAGCACCAGCTGGTGCGGGGTCCACCGGGCTGCGCGATCCAAGATCCACAGCCCCATGTTCCGCTGGCCCTCGTTGAACGCGGTGACGGTGGGGTCGCGATCATAGGACACCCTCCATACACCGGCCTGCGACAGCCACCGCCGCGCGATGCGACGGCCCCTCGGGTCGGCCATGAGCCATCGGAAGTCCCCCTCGTCATTGGCCTCGGCGAGGCGCTCCGAGGCCTTGCGCTCCTCGTCCGCCTGCTCTTGGCCCCGGATGTCGAACGGGTCCAGATCGCTCATTCGACGCGCATCATAGCGCGTGTAAACGACGACACGCGAACCCCATCACATGACCCCCGCCCGGTTGGCGATGATCACCACCGCGACGACGATCAGGAGGCACTGGATGATCATGTTGAACGGCGACGGCAGCGGCAGCATCGACACCGCGTAGCAGAGCAGCGCGACGAGGATGATGACGATGATCGCGAAGATGAGGATGCTCATCAGCGTGGCTCCGGGTCTGTGCCAGCCACGACCAGCAGCGGTGCTGCCCGGTAGACCAATGGAGGCGAGAAGTGATTAGGCGCGTCGAACATCTGGTCATCGATGTTATTGTCAGCCCACGCCTCGGCGCTTGCCCGGTCGGGAAACCTCGCGTCAATTACCCGGCCCGCATGAATGACCACCCAGTGCGACCCCTCACGGCAGGTGATCATCATCAGTAGGTCTCCGCAGATGGGCTGTTATAGCCCGAGAACAGGCTCATGATGTCATTGGCGGCGTTGCTCGTCCCGCCCTTGGTCGGCACCGCCCCGAGCTTCTGCGCCGTGTCGGCGGACTGGTTGACCATCGCCGCCTGTTCCGCCGCCTGCTGTGCCTGTGCGCGCTGGTCGCGGACCAGTGCCGCCTCCTCGCTCGAGACGATCAGGTCGGGGTCGACGCCCAGCGCATCGGCATAGGCATCGGCCCACTTGTCGGCGTCGAACTTGTCGAGCACCGTCGGCTTGAAGCTCGCCACCGTGCCGAGCGTGCCGACGTATCGATCGAGCGCCGTCGTCGACACCGCGCGCTGGGCCTGTGCGAGGGTCGATATGAACTCGACCCTGACCGGCATGCCGTTCATCTCGGGTGGCGGCACCGGCAATATGCCAGCTGCCAGCGCATCCTCGAACGTGCCGCCGACCAGCGGTGAGAGAAGCTCGTCGTGGAGCCGCTCGAGCACGGGGCCGAGCATCAGCAGCTTCTCCTCGTGGCGCTCGGCGACCTCGGTCGCGGTCATGTTCTTGTCGCTCTGCGCGATCATCAGGAACAGGTCGGCGTAGAAGGTGCTCTCGATCCGCTGGCGGACGTCCTGAATGTCGGCGAGCAGGTGGTTGAGGTCGAGCCGCACCTCGAACAGCGAGCCGATCGACTGGCCCCCTGCCGCTGCGATGTCGAGATAGTTGACCCCGCCGGGCAGCTGGTTGATCTCGCGGCCCTTCATCGCCGAGGGCACCTGCAAGGGCGGCTTGGTCATGTAGTCGATGCCCTGCGCCTTGCGCAGCTGCTCGTGCTGCAGCTGCTTGATATCGCCCAGCGCCTCCATGCCGGGGCTGTACCCGTAGATGTCGTTGGCGTTGGTCTGCCATCTCGGCGCCAGCGGCCTGAACCGCTTGAAGCCACCCTCGCGCAGGTAGACGTTCGGCGGCGTGCCCTGCTCATAGTAGCAGCTGCGGTAGGGCATGTTCTTGGCGTCGCTCTTGGTGCGATCGCGATCGGCACGCGGCTCGATGACGTGCATGATCGGCACCCATGCATCGAGGTTGCCGTTGTTCCAGAGGTTCTGGACGGTGCCCGAGACATTGTCCCAGCCGAACTCGCCGACCAGTTCGTGGACGGTCTTGGAAAGCTCGCGGAACAGCGTGTTGACCCGCCCCTCGGCGTCGGTCGCCAGCGCGTACTGGCCGATCGTGCAGGGGTAGTGGTGGATGACATTGTCGAAATTGGGCAGCGGGATCGTCACGGCGGTGCCGAAGCAGCCCAGTTCCTCGTAGCTGGTCTGCAGCGCCCGGTAGGTGTTCGACCGCGCGAACACGTCGAGCATGATCCGCCGCACATCGGCGAGCCACAGCTTGACCGAGTGATATTCGGTAAGCTCGGGGTCGGCGGTGGTCAGCCTGAACCACGGCCTCGCAGGGCTCGTCACCCCCGCCATCATCCCCGAGGAGAGGATGCGCAGGGCACGGGTCGCGGTGTTGTCGTAGATGTTGTTGTGGCGCTTCTCGCCCCGGTTCGCGTCACTGACGAGGAACTGGCCGAGCCTCGGCTGGAGGACGGTCGAGATCTCCTGCCAGTGGGGAAACCATGTCGAGCGCTCGGTCTTGAGCACCGACCAGCGCTCGTTGAGCCGGTCCTTGTGGGGCTTGCCCGCAGTGCCGGGGCGGTAGGTGTCGGGCTTCATCCGCCGAGCGCCGAGGTCGAGCCGAGCAGGCCCTGCACGCCGCCGCCCAAGGCGGACGAGATCGACGAGCCAAGCCTGCTGGTCAGCATCGTCGAGCCGATCCCCGACGAATTGCGCAGCGCGTTCATCCCGCTGATCACGCCGAGGTCAGGGGTCTTCTGGTTGAGCCGGTTGTTCTCGCGGGTCTGCCGGGCGCGCTCCTCGGCGGCTTGGCGCTCGGCCTGCCGCGCGCCCTTCTTCGCCGCCTTGGCCTGCTTCTGGCCCGCATAGATCGAGGTCCCCGCGCCGATGACGGCTGAGCCTATGATCGCAGCGGAGATCGGTTCGCACATGCGGGAGGGGCTCCATCAGGACTGGATCGCATAGGGATCATACTCGCCCTGCGCCCGCATACGCGAACCCCTCGCCGATCGCAGGTCCTCCATGCGCGGCGTGTCGATCAAGGCGAGGATCACCGCCGAGGCGCGATCGGGGCTGCGGCCCGTCCGCTTGACGATCTCCTCGCGGCTCTCGACCTCGATGATCGGGCCTCTCAGGCGCCACTTGGGCGCGGCAAGCTCGGCGAGTAGCTCGGGCTCGGGCGGCAGTGCCGCGCCGTTATTGGCCTCGGGGTCGAGCCACTCGCGCATCCGCCACCACAGTTCGGATCTGAGGTTCTGGAAGCTCAGCCGCCCCGACCTGTCGGTGCCGACCGCACGCTCGGCGACGTTTACACCCATCACCTGCTGGCGGGCGCCGACGAGGAAGTCATAGGGGCTGGCACCCACCCCGATCACGTCGATGTGGATCGGCGCACGGTCACGCTGGTGCTGGATCACCAGCCCGGCGATGCTCGGCCCGTTGGGGGTGGCGGTGCCGGGGAACACCAAGGTGCGATCGAACCAGTTGTCGTGGCGCCTCGCGATCGTCGTGTTGTCCTTGCCGCCTCGTGCCACGTCGACGCCCATCGAGTGCATGAACGGGATGATGTCGGGCAGGCGCCAGCGGTCCATCGCCCTCTCGATCCATAGCGTCGGGATGACCTGCCAGATGTCATCCTCCATGCCAGCGGCGAAGTCGCCGTCGAGCATCTGCGAGCGCAATGGCTCGGGCAAGGCCTGCAGCTGCGACATATATCCGGTCCCCAACAGGTACGGGTTGTCGGTGATCCGGCTCGGGATGAAGGTCCTCGAGCGCGGCGTGATGATCTCGGTCTTCTTGTACGCCTTCGGGTCGAAATCGTAGACCGGCTCGCCGTCCTCGATGACGAAGCGCTCGGGTCCCTTGACCCACAGGTCCATCGATCCGCCCCTGCTGTCGGGGATCATCGCCGCCCACAGCAGGACGCCGGGTGCGGTGGGATAGAGCGCGTGCTTGCGGTCAAGCCACGGCCCGAAGAACGGCACGATCCAGCGGCCCTCGGCACTGGTCGGCGGGTTGAAGGTCATCAGCGCCTGACAGCGCTGGTTGGGGTCCACCGAGCGCAGCCAGCCCAGCAGGAAGCGGACCTGTGCCTCGAGGAAGCTCGACGCCTCGTCGAACACGAGCAGGTCGTGTGGCCTGCCCTGATACTTGCTCTGATCCCCGGCGTTGGGCACCGCGCCGAACTCGATCTGCAGCGGCTTGCCGTCGAACCGCCGGGTTCGCCAGATGTTGTCCTTGCCGTTATAGCCGTCGCGCCCTGCGAACATCTCGACCAGCCGGTCGAGGATCGCCGTCAGTTCGGTCCCGACCCTGCGCAGGATCATCACCTTCTGGTGCTGGGTGATGCCCTTGCCGCAGGCCAGATCGGTCTTGCCGCCGCCTGCAGCACCCCCGAAGCCGATGATGTCCGCCTTGCTGCTGTACGCCATCGCCTGCGGCCCCGGCAGCGGGTGCCACGGCAGCATCTGCCACTGGGCGACGAGGTTGTTTAAACGGCGTTTCTCGTCCGGGGTGAGATACTTGATCAGCCGCTCGATCTCGGCGCGGTCGAGATCGGCGAGGTTCACGGCACGATCATCCTTCTCGACCAGCGGGCTGCGGGCGGGGGGCTCGGCGGTTCCATGCGGCATCGGGATTGACACGAGAAGGTGGCCCCTCGGCCATGCAGCAGTTGCATATCCAGCGATCATCAACGATGTCGTTGTCTTGCTGCCCGCAGAAGGGGCAAGGCAGCAAGGCCTGCTCGACCGACAGCGGGTTATTGGTCATGGCTGGGCTCCTCGTCACAATAGGGGCAGTAGCGGTCACTCATCGAACATGCGGAAGACGAGGTGCAGCAGCCCTGCCTGCCCGAAGGCATCGAAGCTCCCGGCCTGCATGTAGCCGGTCAAGGCGGCGCCGTCCTCGATCTTGCCATAGGCGATGATGATATGCTCGGCGTCGAGGTCACCCGAGCGGATGCGGTGCAGCATGACCTCGAGGCACTCCTCGATGGTGTGGCTGCCGGGCATGCCATCGCTCGTGTCCCAGCGCCTGCGGGCGATGTCGTTCATGCCAGATCGCCGTGGTCGTCCTCGGCCCGGTCGCGCGCCAGCTTGAGGATCTCGGCGATGGTGTCGGGCAGGTCGGCAGTGCCCGCCGCGATCGTCACCGGCCCGCCATTGGGGCCGCTGATCTCGTTGCGGATGCGCTCGCCGTAGCGGTCTGGGCTCATCTTGCTCAAGATCCACCGCTCCCCGTCGAGGATCAGCCTGCCGCGAGCAGGGTCAGGCGCCGCCCTCGCCTCGGTCAGCGCCCTCTCGGCCCGCGCATCCCAGCCAGCGTCCCGCGCGCGTGCGATACGTTGGCGGATTTCCTCGTCCTTGTGAACGATGGCGGTCATGGACGTGCGCGTCGGCATCCCCGGCATCTTTGCGATCTCGGTCAGGTTGTAGCCCTGCAGCAGCAGCTGCTCGACCTTGTCCCACGTCTCAGGCTTTATCGCGGCTGGCATAAGGCGATGATATCACAGCCCGCCGATGCCACGCGAACGCTTGGCGCCGTCATGGTCGAAGCTCGCCTGCCGCTGCGCCTGCTTGACCGAGGTCACCTCGAGCGCCTCGATCATGTCCGCCGTCACCTGCAGCCCTCCCATCACCTCGAGGGCAACCTCCATGTCGGCCTTCTGGGCGGCTGGGAGGGCGTTGTACGCCCAGAACAGCCTCGTCCGCAGGTCGCGTAGCCCGGCGCCGCTGATCATCGTCTCCTGACCTCCTTCCAGCCCGCAGGGGTCGAGGCGCGTCGCCTGAAGTTGACGATGTCGTGGACCGCGCCCTTCGACGTCTCGAACTTGCGCGCTATCTCGGCGAAGGTCAACGGCAGCACGCCCTCCTCGCCCTCGGCCAGCTGCCGCATCAATTCGATCTCGGCATCGCTGAACTTCGCCGAGGGGTGGCCCTCGCCGATGCGATATCCGCGCTCGTCGACCTGCACCATGATCACCAGCGGTGGCTTATCGCCGGTCATGCCCCCGGCGCGGCTTGGTCATAGCGGTCACGGATGTCACCGTGACCACCCCACTCTACGCTCTTATAGGGCATGTGTTATATCCTCCTAATACAGTGTTCGTTTTTTAATCCCTTATACGCGGGGGGGTAGTTGGTCACCGTGACCACTATGACCACTATGACCACGAACGTGCATTTTCATGCAGGTTCGTCCATTTCGTCCAAACGTGCATAATTTCGCGTCTTCAATCTGATGCCGCCCTTCGCCTTGAACCGCTCGTCACCCTCGCCGCGTGGCCGCGAGGTCGACAGCTTCGGGAAGCCCGCGCTGAGCTTCCGACCGAACGAACTCGCCGAACCGGGTTGGTGGCCGCGCACCGCGCACCAGCCCTTCCACGCCTCGAACAGGTCGTCGAACGCCGTCACCGCGCCAACCTCGAGCACGCACATGTCGGCGACGAAGGCGCCGATCGGGCTGCCTGCCTCCTCGAGTTCGTCGAGCACATCCCTGCCGCTGTCGGGCTGGCGGAAATAGCCTCGTGCCATAAGCCGGTCGCGACCGTCGAGCGCCCAGCGGAAGATCGCCGGAAGCTCGCCGAGCAGCTTCTTGGTCAGGCCGGGGTCCTCGCGCCCGAGGAAGCTGTCGCTGGTCGCCAAGGTGATGAAGCGCGACGCGATCGCCCCCGAGGCGTCGTAGAAGCGCGGCACCTCGTTGGTCGAGATCACCACCCGCGCGGTGAGGTTGCCCGTCCACATCTCCTTGTTCTTGCGGTTGAGGGTGATCATGTCCTCGCCTGACAGCATCAGCAGGCGCTCGACCAGCTGCCCGGCGAGCGCCCTCGACGGCTCGCGGGCGTCCGAGATGATCGCCACCAGCTTGCCGATCAGCGGCTGCAGGCCGAACTCGCCCGCGATCGAGTTGACCGTCGGCGCCGCCATGTTGGCGACCCCGAGCAGTCCTGCCAGCACCCTCCCGATCGTCCCCTTGCCCGAGCGCTTGGGGCCGACCAGCAGGAACATCTTCTGCATCGAGGTGTCGGGGGTGAGCAGGTAGCCGAATATCTCCTGCAAGGTCTCGATCGCCTCGGCATCGTCGCCCCAGATGTCGTCGAGGAAGCGCTCCCACACCGGCGCATGGCCGTTGCCGTTGCCCCAAGCATAGGGCAGCGCGTTCAGCGAGAAGAACCCCGGCCCGTGCTCGAGCAGGGTCCTCGTCGGGATGTGGAGCAGCCCGTCCTGAAGTGCTGCGATCTCGCGAGGGTCGGGACCCTTGGCGCCCCTGATCCACGACGGCGCTGCGGAACTGACCACCCCTGCGACCTTGATCGTCGCGTCGATCATCGTCGTGACATGCTTGGCCTCGGGGGCGAAGCGCACCGGCCCGTCCTTGGAGGGCCTGAGCGCCTCGTCGAGGAAGCCCCATCCGCGCTCGCGCATTGGTTCTCGCCCGATCTCGGCATAGTGGGTGCCGAGATGCTCGTACCAGCATTCGCCCCAGCGGACCAGCCGCGCCGACCGCCCTTCGCCGAAGCATGATCCGACGAACGCCCTCGCCATCAGCATCGTGTCCTTGGGGTCGAGCACCGCCCTGCGCGGGGACGGTCCCGGCTTGTCCGGTGGTACCGGGACATCGACCTCGCTAATGTCGACCAGCGCGGCGGCTCTGCTCGCCTCATAATAGCCGAGCGCCTCGTCATATTCGTCGACGCTCCTTCCCTCGCACGAGGCGTGCATGCACTTGTAGCGGCCCTCGGTGTAGCCCCCGGTCCCGGCGGGGAAGTAGCTGGTCGCCGATGGACCGCTGTCCATCGAGTGCCCGGCAGCGAACGGGCAGACGATATCCTGCCGCCCCTCGTCGCCGCCGATCACCAGCCCCTGCTCCTCGAGCCAGCGGGCTCGGGGGTCCTCGATGTCGAGGTCCTCGCCGCGCTGCCTCGGCCCCGATCGCGCGACCATCGGCTTCCCGACCGCCATCTCGGCGTTGAGCTTGGCCCACCAGTCCTCGAACAGCCCCGCCTCGATCATCGGGATCGCGTCGGGCAGGCCACCCGCCCATTCGTAGCGCTGCCCCTTGTGGTGGGTGCCGCAGGCGACGAACTGCTGGCCGTTGGCGAGCACCTCGACCTTGTCGTCACCGGCGAGATAGGCCACCCGCTTGTAGAGCGGCTCGCCGTCGACCCGGATCAGGAACAGCACCCTCGCGCTGTTTACACGCACCCTCGTGGGCAGCACGCCGAGCATGTCGCCGGTCAGCGTGACCACCGCCGCCGCCCGATCCGGGTCGTCGACATCGACATCGATCGCGACCAGACCATCCGGCCCGCCGGTGCGGATGCAGATGCCATAGTCGGGCTCGGCCATCCAGCTGCCGATCCGGCTGCGCGCGGCGACGGCGGGAAGCTCGGTCCACTTGAGCATGCCGGTGATCCGGCGGGCGCCGTCATAGGTGCTCGGCACCCTGCCCTTGTTCGCCTCGGTGAGCTTCGACGCCGGGCTCATCTCGGGCAGCGGGTTCGCCACCACCGGCAGCAGCCGGTCGCCCAGCCCGGTGATCAGTTCGAGGTGGACCCAGTCCTCGGGGGTCGCACCCCAGCGGACAGCCTCGTCGGGCTGCTCCGCGCTTTGCATAAGCATGGCCTGTCCTATCGGCGCGCTGGGCGCTGTTTGCGGTGTATGCCGGGGATGACGGCGTCGAGCCAAATGACGGCGGTGTCGACCTGCTCGGCGCTGGGGACGATCGGCTTGCCGTCGAGGGTCAGCGACCGTGCGAGGAAGCGCCGCATCCGCCCGCGCAGCACCTCGCGGTTGCTCGGCAGCACCCATCCCTCCTGCTCGACGAACCGCCGCGCGACCACCAGCGGGTCAGACGGGTCGAGACGCGGCCACACCCCGTCGCTGGGGGCGTAGCTGTGGACCGGGATCACTTGCCTCCATCCTTCGGGAACGGCGGGGTCAGGTCGTCGAGCGCGGCATAGGCCTCCAGCGCCTCGCGCAGCTGGCGCTCGCGCCAACGCGGCACGCCGCGCTCCACCCAGCGGAAGAAGGTGCCGGTCGGCACGCCGATGGCGCGGGCGCCCTCCCTTATGCCGCCGAACAAATCGCGCGCCTCGAGCGCCAGCGCCCTGCCGAGATTGGGCTTCAGCGGCCTGCGCAGCCGCGCCACCTTGGCCTCGGGTTCAACCATCATGTCCATTGGTATGCTCCTGTTGGTGTTCGAATTGGGACAAGGGTGATGCGCCCGGCCCCGCGCCAAGTCAATTGCACATTGCAACAAAGTTCAGCGCATTTTCCCCCTTGACCCCATATGGGGATGCCCCTAGTGAGGGGGTGCCAACAACGGCACGACAAGGAACACCGACATGCCCAAGATCAAGTATAGCGCCACCGACGCCAACGGCCTCGTCCACACCCGCACCTCGGCCCGCGTTTACACGCACATGGTCGTCGCCCGCCCGAGCTATGCGAACGCCGTCGCCAGCGCCAGCGCGCCGTGGATGTCCACCGCAAAGAGCAACTTCAAATACTACAGCGACATCATCTCGGGCCGTGAAGACGCCCGGTTCACCAGCGTCGAGCGCGCCACCGAGGAACTGGGCGGCGCCACCACCCTTGCCCGCTATGTCGAGATCCTGATCGAGCGCGCCCTCGCCGCCGTCGAGAAGTCCAAGGCCGAGGGCCGCTACGACCGCTTCTTCGACAAGGGCTGGTGCGGTCGCCCCGACCTCGCCGACAAGCTCGCCGCCAAGGCGCGCAGCGAGGGCTATGCCGAGGTCGCGATCCTCGAGGCGGTGGCGAAGTGATGGTCGAGATCAGCGAGACCCACGACACGCGCGGTACCACGGGCCGCGTGCGCGGCCTCAAGACCGCCCGCTGCACCATCTGGCCGGTCGAGGGCGCCTATCAGGTCCAGACCGTCCGCCTGCTGCCCAACGGCAAGAGCAAGTTCGGCTCGATCCGCTACAGCCGCTTCGCCACCTACGACGCCGCGCTGACCTACGCGCTGGCCTACTCGAACCGCATCGCCAAGAAGGAGACCCACGCATGAGCAAGGACCTGCTCGACGATCCGATCATCACCGACGCCCTCGCCAATATCGGCATCAGCGCGTCCGACATCCGCATGATGAAGGACGTCGCCCGCCACGCCGCCGACGAGGGGGCCAAGCGCTTCCTCGACGTGCTCGACGCCGCCGCCCTCGGCGGCGAGCTGGCGCTGCCGACCAGCTTCATGGCGACGCTCGCGCTGCACGCCCGCGCCAACGTCCTGATCGACAGCTGCAGGAAGATGATGGTCGAGACCATCGCGGCGGGGCTGGCGAAGAAAGGGGGTTGACCTCGTATAGGCCCGCCCCTATATAGGGCGGGCCAACAACGGAGAATGACCATGTTCGATACCCCGAAGACCAAGGCCCTCAAGGCCCTCATCGCCACCGACAAGCGCATCACCGGCCTGACCATCGATGACGATGGCGTGTTCATCTACACCGACAGCGCGCTCTGGTGCGACGACGCCGGTGCCGGGACCTTCCGCGCCGACACCGAGACCAAGGCGGTCGCCGCCTTCAAGCATCGCGTGCAGCGCGCCGAAGCCTGAACCCCGAACCGCGAAAGGACACCCGACCATGTGCAACGACCTCAACTGCAGCCACGACCTCGACGACGGTCTCGACGATATCTTCGGCGACGACATCTTCGCCTCGCCCACCACCGACGCCGACCGCAAGGCCGGTCTCGATCTCGCCCGCGCCCAGCCGGTGCGGGTCACCCACGAGGAGCGCTGCCCGTCGTGCCGTGGCTCGGGCCGCTTCGTCTCCTACTCGGGCCGCACCGTCGGCGATTGCTTCAAGTGCCGGGGCAAGGGTGTCCTCACCTTCCGCACCTCGGTCGCCCAGCGCGAGCGCGCCACCGAGCTTCGCAACCAGCGCAAGGAGCGCGAGCAGATGAACATCGCCGAGCAGGCCGAGGCGTGGAAGCGCGCCAACCCGAACGAAGCCAGCTGGCTGTTCGATGCCGCCCAGCGCGGGTTCGAGTTCGCCGTCGCGATGGAGGAGGCGCTCGCCAAGTACGGCCACCTCACCGAGAAGCAGGAGGCTGCCGTCCGCAACGCCACGGCGAAGTGGATCGAGCGCCGCGCCCAGTGGGCTGCGGAGCGCGCCGAGCGCGAGGCGAGCACCGCCGCGATCGACATCAGCCGGATCGCCGAGGCGCTCGCCACGGCCAAGCGCAACCTGATCATGTACCCCAAGCTGCGCCTCGCCGACTTCATCTTCTCGCTCGCCCCCGACACGGGGCGCAACGCGGGAAGCATCTATGTGAAGTCGTCGCCCACCAAGACCCTCGAACCCTTCCGGGGCTACGTGAAGCAGGACGGCGTATACCTCGGCAAGATCGCCGAGGGCCGCTTCAGCCGCAGCCGCGACTGCGACGCCACCCTCGAGGCAGCGATCGTCGCCGCCGCCGCCGATCCCGAGGCAGCCGCCTCGGCCTATGGATTGCAGACCGGCATCTGCTCCTGCTGTGGCAGGAAGCTCACCAATGCCGAGAGCGTAGGATTGGGAATAGGTCCGGTTTGCCGCTCCAAATTCGGATGGTGACCTGAACAGCCCCCGTTCATTTTCCATTTGACCCGGCAGGGGCCACCCTATAGGAGGGTCCCTGCCAACAACGACGAAAGCGAAAACGAAATGACCTTCCCGACCCCGATCGCCCAGCCCCTCCCCGGTCAGCTGACCGTAGAAGTCTATGCCGAGGGCGGCTACGCCGACACCGGCGCCAAGCTCGCCCCGTTCAACGCCGAGTTCCTCGCTGCCAACGGCGGCGAGGTGATCGCCCAGCTGTTCGCGCAGGGCTATGACTTCATCCGCGAGACCTTCTGGACCCACCGCGAGAACGGCCCCGGCCTCTATCCCCGGCTCGTCTCGCAGAGCGCGGCGATGACCGTCCACAAGCGCGACGCGCTCGGCACCGGCCTCGCCTCCAAGGGCGTCGACATCCACGGGGGTGCATTCTGATGCCCGCGAAGATCGCCGCCCCGGCGCCCCGCACCACCCCCGGCCCGCGCGAGGTGTGGCTCCACACCTTCATCGCCGCCGCCGCGCCCAAGTTCGCCGAGCTTGGCTTCCCGATCCCCGACGAGGTCCGCGCCTCGATCGGCTTCACCTCCAAGGGTCGCCGGTCGAACCGGGTCGGCGAATGCTGGGATAGGTCGGCCTCGGGCGACCAGCATTTCGAGATGTTCATCGTGCCGACGCTCGGCGACACCGCCGAGATCGCGGGCATCCTGACCCACGAGCTTGTCCACGCCGCCGTCGGGCTCAAGGCGAAGCACGGCGCCAAGTTCCGAAAGGCAGCGACAGCGCTCGGCCTCGAGGGCAAGATGACCGCGACGACCACCGGCGCGGCGTGGCATGCTTGGGCCGACCCGGTGCTCAAGGCGATCGGCCCCTACCCGGCCAAGGCACTGGTCTCGGGGATGGGCTCGACCGCCGGTCCCAAGCAGGGCACCCGGATGATAAAGTGCGAGTGCGGACATTGTGGCTTCGCGTTCAGGACAACCAAGCTGCACCTCGAGGCGGTCGCCTATGCCCCGGCCTGCCCGGCGTGCTCCGAGACGATGGAGGTACAGTGACATGACCAGCCCGGCACGCATTCCCTATCTCGCCTGCACCACCGACCGCGAGATCGCCGTCGCCATCTTCACCGACGCCGGTGCCACCGCCCGCGAGCGGGCGCTGGCCGAGCGGCTCTACCTCGTCGATGACCGCATCGACGAGGGCGTCGCCGAACTGTTCGCGCCGCCGCTCGACGAGATCGAGTATCTCCAGAGCGAGAACGGCCACCTGATCGAGAAGCTCGACGGCATGCGCCTCGACCTCGACGAGGCGCGCGACGAGATCATCCGCTTGCGCGCCCGCCTCAAGGACCTCGACGATATCCGTCGCGGCATCGATCTCGCCTGATCCACCACCAGCACGAAGGAAAGCATACCCATGAGCCTGACCCTGACCATCACCGCCGACACCTACAAGGCGCTCCGCGCCAAGGCGTGCGTCATCCTCGGCATCCCCGGCGAGGAGACCGCCGACAGCCACGTCATGCCCGAACTGCTCGCGCGCCAAGCCGAGCCCGATCCCGAGCCGACGCCCGACGTCCCC
>Ga0105104_10001953_pt1 | contig 15260 bp, 10 predicted proteins | sample PPLLaktember2015_3_FD_87034 | JGI IMG/M metagenome (GOLD analysis project Ga0105104, IMG submission 87034) | Freshwater sediment microbial communities from Prairie Pothole Lake near Jamestown, North Dakota, USA - PPLs Lake P7 Core (6) Depth... | ecosystem: Environmental > Aquatic > Freshwater >... | reverse complement strand
CAAAGCAGCGACAAGATAGGTTAGAAAGCGTGTGGGATCGTTATCCCCTTCATCCAGCGACAGCCAGGCGGTCGGTCGCTCGCAGCCGGCGACCCATTCGCTGAGCAACGTGGTCTTACCAAAGCCGGCGGGGGCCGAGATGAGAGTCAATTTGCGGCCCGAAGGGAGACTATCGTTCATCCGTTCAATCAGGCGGGGGCGCAGGACAATTTTAGGCCGAGGTGGGGGGATATAAAGTTTCGTGGCTAAAATGGGCGCAGACACAAATCAATTATAAGACACTCTTCCAAAAAAAATAAAAAAGCGTCCCACGAAGCTGAAATCACTTTATGGTTTTGTTGTCAGGGCAATCGCATCTTGCTGTTTTTAAGGGCCGGGGCCCCACTTTTGGGCTACATTGGCGAGGCAGGCGAGGACGCCAGCAGCACGCTTGGCACAGAAATCGACAAGATCATGACGCTCTTCAATTAAACCAGCTATGCGGGTGGGTTTCGGCCCACAACTCAAAAGGCCCTAGTTTATTACAGGCAGCGAAGAATGTAGCGCTGATTTCTCGCAGTCCGGATGCCTCCGCTCTCATGGTAACTCTCCAACAAACACTCCCCGTACTTTTAGCACGGGGAGTGAGGTAAGATTGTACTATCTGGCTACAAAAAGGTTTTCGGGTTCGCGGTTCCAACGTGCCCGAAGAACAATGGTTGACGAAATTGAGTATAACAAAACGGGGAAATAAATCATGGGGTGATTACTGTTTCCACAGAATCATCCATATCTAGTGCGTTACCTATCTGACCTTTGATTTCAACATGTTTGAGCCGCAGATGGCGCGCGTTGCGGATAAAAAATCCAGCCCGGGACATGGCTGGGATATCGTCTGCCATTTCGGGGTACCCTGAATCGGCTTCGTCCGAGAGGGAAATGGAAACATCGCTGAAAGAAATATCTTCAAGTGGCATCTCTGCAAGCCCGTAAAGAAATCCTGCCGCGTGTTTCACTTCACGTGCAGTGATGTGACTGAAGTGAATACGGCGCAAGCGCGGCGTGCCAGCGTTGATCGCACGTGGGTTTTTATCGGATACAACAGCATCCCCGCTGACACCAATATGATAATACAAATTCATCGCGAAGGGACACAGCACACCGTCCATAATGAGATTGGAAACACGGATATCTTCGATCTGTCCGCCGCGTCCGCGCCGCGATTTGATGCGAATGCCCCGGTCGGTGCCAACGAAGACACAATTCGAGATAACAACATTCTTTACGCCGCCGCTCATCTCACTGCCAATGACCACGCCGCCGTGTCCACGTTCGAGCGTGCAATTCGTAATGGCGATATCGCGGCAGGGCGCAAAGCGATCGGGAAGTTCTTCCTCCGTCCCGGATTTGATCGCAATACAATCGTCGCCGACACTAATGTAACAATCGGAGATTCGCACGAGACGACATGAGTCGGGATCGATGCCATCGGTGTTGGGAGAGTCCGCCGGGTTGATGATCGTGACGCCTCGAATGTTCACATTCCGGCAGTGAACGGGATGGATCGTCCAGCTTGGGGAGTTGAGCGCGGTGATGCCCTCGATCAGCACGTTGGTGCAGTCCGAAAAACTGATCAGGCGCGGGCGTGGCTGGGCGAGCGTGCGATCCTTTTTTGCCTGCCACCAAACGGCTCCACATCCATCAATCGTACCGCGCCCACTGATGGAAACATTATTGAGGTTTTGACCGGTAATCAATGGCGCGTATGTATCCTGATGTTTGCCTTCCCAACGACTGTGAATGATTGGATAATCATCAGGGTTTTGACTGCCAAGCACGATCGCACCAGAATCCAGGTGGAGAGAAATGTTATCTCGCAGGAACAGACTTCCCGTCAGGTATTGACCCGCAGGTAAAAAAACGGTTCCACCTCCCTTAATAAAGCATGCATTAATCGCCGCCTGGATCGCGGGAGAGTCGAGAGCCTGCCCATCCCCTCTGGCACCATAGTCCCGCACATTGAACGCCGCAATCCGTTCAGCGTTCATTCAGTTCGTTCTCCGTGGACACCTGCCCGTTCCATTCCAGCGCAGCAGGGATCCAGGATCCGGTGCTGGAGAACTGTCTCCTCGTTCTAGACACGCAGGAATGCAGCGCTGTCTGATCGAGAATCGCGATCAGATCCTGATGATGAGGGTCAGCCTGAGAAAACGGCATCATAATCAACAGCCTAACAGGTTGAGGTTGGATTTTGGCGATCCATACTTGGACAAAACCGTCCTATTAAGGCGATAGCTTAGGAAATGGCTTACGATGCCCCTTTGGATTAGGGGCCGGGGCTGGTGACCGGTGAACCGCCGACCTCATCAACGAATATTCCGACGATCAATTTGTTCGCCAGTCTCCCGCCGGATAAAACACGGATTGCCAGTGTAGGCGGGTGGGTCTGTTCGTGATGGATCTGGATGGCTCCAACCTGACAGAATTGGTCGCAGACTAAGAAGTGCACGGGACCGTCACTTGGATACTTTAAGAAGATGCGTTGCGCCTAGAGTATTGTTTTGTCAAGCGCGTGCGCGGCGCGCTCAATCATCCGGGCTGTCCTTGTCCTCCACTCTTTCTTATAAAGCGGAACACGGCGTGCCACGATCTTGACCAGGATCAGCACGCGAAAGAGTCTGGCTCGCCTCATGCGCTCGGCGACAATAGCAGCCTGAGGCTTGTCTCCCACATATCCCTTGATCAGCTCCGCTTGCGCCTCTTCCACCCCCGGGATCCCTTTTAGAGTAAACCACCATTCAAGGTCCGCCAGGAATTTTCCGATGTCGAGAGCTGGATCCGTCAGCGTGCATGTATCAAGATCGATCAACGTCAAACCTTGCGGAGTGGCTAGCAGATGATCCGCTTTGAAGTCGGAGTGTGTGAACGTGGGACTCTCCTGTGGTAAATCCGCGTACTGTTTCTCCAGCTCGTCCAGGAGACTAAGGATCGTATCATGAGTCTCCGGGAGCAGAATCTGGATATGCTCGCTGGCACGCCTGACCACTTTTGCTTCGTTGGCAAACGTATTTTCCTCTAATCCGGTCTGCAGTGATTCGGGCCCGTTGTGTAGAGCAGCCAATGACCTTCCAATGACCTGCAATTGAGCTGCCAGCCAGCGAGGTGAGCGGTTGAGTTGATGCGAAAGCGGAGTTCCAGAAGCCTGCGGGTAAAGAATGACGCAATCCTTTAGGCTCATGGCTTCCGGTTTATTTCCCTGAAGTCCCTGAGGATTGGCATCCAGCCAATCGACGACCCGGTTGGCTACTCCGAACGCCCTGACAGCATCCTGCTCATTGGAATACAGCTTGGCGTACAATCGCTGCCCTCGTCCGCGTGCATCTTCAGGCGCGGAAATTTCATAACGCAAGACATGACGCTCACCCGGGCGATAGCGGATGGGGGTGATCAGCGGCAGTTGCCCGCGGTCATGGGGGAGGCCGAGGGATGCAAACATCCCCGCAACGTAAGCTGGATTCCCAAGCCGAACGAGGGTAGGGAACTTTGGGTCAAGCGGCCAGACCTGCAGCCTGATCCCCTGCTCGGGGAGCTCTCTCCAGAGTTCGCGCTGGACCGGCATCAAACCGGCCTGGTGCGCGTCTTCCTGCAGTTGATTCCGAGCCTCTGTGTGTTTGTCACCGTCCAGACTATTTTGCCAGGTTACCGCGATGTGCATCGGCAGGCAGGTCTTTCCCGCAGCATCAAAAACTGGGAAGGTGAAATAGGCAGACAGCTTGCGGCCCGGCTTAAATTTGGCGCGTGTCAGGTGGAAGGTCCCAGCATGATAGCCGGGTTGTAAGATCGCCTGCACTTCCCTTCGCAGCAACCGGCGCGATGCCTGACCACTTAATGCCCAGTGGATTCCCGCCAGGCCAGCTTTTCCGGAGAGGATAGCTTCCCGGTTCATTTCAGATTCAGGATCTTATAGGTTGGCAGGAAATGTTCCAACACATACATGATATCTCTCAACTCTCGCACCTTGATTTTCGTCCAGGCATGCAAAATGAGAATGAAGAGCTCGAGGGCTTCGAAGAGGGCCACACGCTGCCGGTTGACAGGCTTATTCGAACGCTCGTATTCATCCAGGAATGTTTCGCTGACCGCGATCAGCCGTTCAAAGCGAGCCAACCGCGCAGCCTCATCCAATGGCTCTGAATTGATCTCGATATCGTCGAACTTGACCGTCGCCATCCCCGCCCGCAGGAACGCGCAAAGGAACAAACCCAGGTCTTTTGCCGGTTCTGCTTTGCAGCACGAATCAAAGTCAATAAATCCAATATCGCCATTGTGCAGGAGGACTTGTGCCGGGCGGAAGGTGCCATGAGAGCAAACCAGTGGATCCGGGTCTGAGCTGGATTCGAGGCTGTTCAATCGTTCCAGCAAGGGATAGGCAGCCAGTCCCAATGACGGCACGGAAACCGATAGTTCGTCGATCGATTCGCGTACCTGTTCCTCATCATCCTGCCAGCCATACACCGTGCCCAGCTCTATATCGGTCCTGTGAAGCGCAGCCAGCCCCCTGGCGGTCTTGCACATCGCCTCTGTCAATTCAGCGTATGCCTCTGGCGCTCCGGCCTTCACCGCCATCACAGTTAATTCCTTCAGGGTCTTTTCCTGGCGAATGGGCCCCTGGATCATGACCTTCATCTCCGGGTCGTACGCCAGAGGCTCGGCAATCTTCACTGCACGACTGGAAGAGAGCGGCGAGTTCCAGAGGGCCCGCATGCTGTCATATGCGTTTTGCCCCTTTTCTTTGCGGTATGTCTTTGCAACAACCAGTTCCGGCCAGCGCTGATGGACATTGGCGCCTGGAAGGTAATCGAGATGATAGACGATCGTGCAGCGGCTGCCCGGCTTGTAACGAGCGATCCTGGGATGGCTGGCCTGGATTTGCAGGTCTTGATAGGCGGGCGAGCCGGCCCGAATGCGGCTCATCAAGTACTCACGGGACTGCTCCGGATCTATGAGGAGCTCCAGCGAGGACAATACGGACTCGGGCTCCTTGTTCCACAACTCAAGATTCAAAGCGGGGATGTACGCATGCCAGTCGTTGCTCCCCAGGGCATTTTCCACCAATAGGGGGCGCCCCGCGTGGACACTCGGAGCAGACAGAATGCCTTGAAGATGGATCGTACTCGTCTCGGATTCCCCGGGTTTGCTAAAAGTTAATTCGTAAAAGCCCTGCCAGTTTTTACCCTTGTACCGGATATTGCTTGAATCGCACTCCCTCAGAATGAGCTGACCGGACCGGAACTCGGGAATCGCCTGAGATAAGGCAGCGCAAATTCGTTCCGGATCCCGGGCAGCCATCATCCAATCGGGCAGTCCCCGGAAGATCTCCAGTCCATCCCAGATCAGGATGTCTTGTTCTTGATCGAGAGATCGATCTGTTTTTGACATTCTATCCTCTCCTCGAGCAGCGCCATCGTTTGCTTAAGCCGGCTGCCTTTCATTTTCTCCCAGCTTTGCAGTGTCAGCCGGATGAGACTGATCAATTCATAGACAGCCACCCGGCCTCTCAGGAGTGCCTCGTCCGGGATCCAGTCTTTCGAAACTTCGATATAGGTATCCAGGAAGAGAGCACATAAACGCTCGATCACCTCAGGCGGGAAGGGGAAGTCTGGATTCTGGTCCTTTATGATATTGAGCCTCTGGTATGCCAGGTAATGACCCAGATCCTGAGCCGGTTCTGCCTGGCAAATGGAATCAAAATCGACCAGTCCGCCGTTCTTACCGTCAAAGATCAACTGAGTGTACGTGAAATCGCCATGGCTGAAGCGGGCTGGCATAGCCGGGTAGGCCTGGGCAAACTCGATGGTCTGGCTGATCCAGGATTGAACCTGCGCCCCGACCTCAGGGAGGACCTGGCGCAGCACCTCGGCCTCTTCCATGAGTTTCTCGACTTGCAGCTCCAGTGTAGTGCGCCGACCCAATTGAATCTCCGAGCCATGCAGGGTGGCGGCGATTAACGCGCAGGTCTGAATCGCCTTTTCGAGAGTTGCCTCGTCTTCGTGCGAGAGGTTCCCGCTGCCACCGTCCTGACGATGATTATTATCTATCCATGCTTTCAACAGCGGCTTGAAAAATGGTTTTCCTGGAAGCGCTTCCATAACGAGCAATTGCATCTCCGGAAAATAACCTAAAGCTCGGGGGACGCGGAACCGGTAGGGCAGCTCCGGTTCGCCCAATCTCTCACGCAAGGCAGAGATGATGTCCACCGTCACATTGCCCAAGCCATCTGCGTCCACTTTCCCATAGACTGTGACCTGCTGCGGGGTTTGTGTTTGCGTCTGCAGGCCGTCAATGGTATAGCGCAGCACACAGCGCTTATACCGTCCGTAATGCGCCAGGAACTGCTGCACTTCCTGGATGGAAAACGTTCCCGAGACTGCCTCGGGCAGGGTTTCAGCGAACAGACGGGCAGCCTTTTCAGGATTCGTTGCATCCACTAGTGTAGGAATAAGACCATCGATGGGGTAGACGGAGAGACTCATCTTCAAGTGCTCGACCAGCGCGACGGGACTGGCGAACGGCTGGAACTCCGGGCGTCGCTCCATGCGCACGGCAATTGGCTTTAACACATCCTCCAGAAATGCCCGGCATGCTGCGGCGTTCGGGAAAAGACGCGCGTTGACCAGCGTGGCGATGGTCTCGCGGGTCGTATGATCCAGGAGCTTCAGCTTATATTGCATATTAATGGTGTGGTCCAGCAGATAGAGCGCTTTTGCGGGAACACACTCGACAATGGAATACCGCCCTCCTTCCGAGCGCAGGAGGGCCTGCTGTAATATCCCTTTCATCCGCCCGGCATCAAAGGCTTCCGCCAGCGCAGGGACCTTTTGCTGAAGCACGGCGCTGCGCGGCAGATCGTTCTCAAGAACCTCCATCAGTTTTTGCAGAGATTGGCTTGGCATGCTGGGCTACCCTTTCTCATCCTGTGGATTCGTCCCCTCCGCCGCGGGCACAGCACTGCCGGCCAGCGCTCTTTGACCGGACTGCATGGTATACAGGTTGGCGTACAACCCGCCGGCGCGGATCAATTCATCATGTGTACCCATCTGCTCGATCTCTCCCTCTTTGATGACGATGATCTTGTCTGCATCGCGGATCAAGTTCAGCTCGTGGGAGATGATGATCGTGGTCTTGCCTTTCATCAGTTTGCGCAGAGCTTGCAGTACCAGGTCCGTAGACTCGGCATCCAGCCCCGTGGAGGGTTCGTCCAGGATCAGGATCGGTGTATCGCGGATAAAGGCGCGCGCGATGGCAATCCGCTGGCGCTGTCCGCCGGAGAGGTTCGACCCGCGCTCCTCCAGCAGGGTGTAGTAACCATCCGGGAATTTGGAGATGAACTCATGGGCATTGGCATTTTGGGCTGCTTCGATGATGTCTGCGCCGCTGGCATCCGGGCGTCCATAGGCGATATTCTCAACGATGCTGCCGGTAAACAGGATGGATTCCTGGAGCACCATGCTCATCTCGGCGCGCAGCGACTCCAGCGTGAAGTCGCGGATGTCACGTCCATCGATCAAGATCTGGCCCGCATTCGGGTCATACAGGCGAGGAATGAGCTGGGCGATCGTGCTTTTCCCGGCCCCGGTATGGCCCACCACCGCCACCACCTGGCCGGGCTGTATTTCAAAGGAGAGCCCATTCAAGGTAGGACGCGGTTTTTTGTCCCCATCTTTCTTCGAAGGTTCGGCGGTGGGATAAGAGAAAACGACATTTCGAAACTCGATTCGGCCGCGAAACGGAGGGGCTTTGAGCGCGCCTGGTTTATCATGCACCTCAGGTTTCATGTCAATCAAATCGTTGATCCGTTCCAGGCTGGCATACAGTTTGCCAAAGGCATTCCACTCAGAGATCAATCTCTTCGAGGGTTTGAACATATCGTCGATCCAGATAATAAATCTCCCCAGATCGCCAACTTCCATCCGGATCGGGTTTCCGAAGATCAGCCATGTTCCCACCCAGATCACGGCAGACGTTGAAGCCGCCCCGACAACACTTATCACCCAGCTAAAGCGCGCCTGATAGGTAGCAGCTTCCAGAGCGGCGTTCATGGCTTTCCGGCTCTGGCCCGAAAAGAGAGATTGTTCATAGCTCCCCTGCCCATACACCTGCACGACCCGGATCGAGGCTAACATTTCCTGTGCGGCAGATGCCAGTTCGCCTTCACTGGAGCGTAATTTCTTGCTTGCCGCTTTGATACGGTTCGAAAAATAATTGGAGATTACTGTCATCAGCGGGATGACAATTAACGCAACGATCCCAACCTGCCAGGCAATCCAAAATATCGCGCTCAGGCGGACAATGAGTGCCAGGGCACTGCCCACAAAATCGGAGAGATTGCCAATAATGAAGCTTTCCACTGCCGCCACATCCGATGTCACCCGCGTCAAAATATCGCCTGTGCGGCTCTTGCCATGGAATGTCATGGAAAGTTTTTGCAGATGTCCATAAAGAAAAACGCGCATGTTGTAGCCAACGCGGCGTCCGCCTTGGGCAAGATAGATCTCAGCCAGCGAGTCACACAGACTGTTGATCATGGTCAGGACGACCAGGGCTAGGGTGATAAAAGCAAGAACCTGAAAATCCTGAGGAGTGAAACCGATGGCGGCCGGATTTTGTCTCATTTCGGCCAGTCTGCGGGCCGCATGATCGAGTACAAGACCGGGTGCCACCCAGCCAACGGCTGTACCGGCCACCTGCTCAAAAATCAACATGATGGCAGCCAGAACAAAGTTCCGCCGCGTATTGCCTGAGAAACGTGCGATCATTCCCACCAGCCGGCTGAAATTCAGGCTGTTCGAAGAGGTCTTCTTGTCACTTTTCTCAGAAGAAGATTTGCCCATTAATTCACCAACATACAATACCAACACTCAAACAAATAAGGCTTTGAGGCGGCTGGCCGCCTGGGTAATATCAAAGTGCTCGTTCACCTTTTTTGAGGCAGCACTGCCCAACAGGGTTCGCTTCTCTGTATCCCGGAGCAGCTCAATGATCCCCGAAGCAATCCCCTCAACATCATGCGGCTGGTACAAAAGTCCATTCTGGTCGTGCTCGACCAGTTCAGGTATTCCCGCCACGGCGGTCGTAATTACAGGCAAACCCACCGCCATTGCCTCGACCACCACATTGGGGATGCCGTCCCTGTCGCCGTCCTCTGTTTGAGCCGGAGTCAGGATAAAGAGGGCGGCATTCTGGTAGACGGAGATCAATTCCTGTTGAGTGCAGTCGCCCATGAGGGTGACCTGGTCTGTCATACCGTGTTTGTCGATCCAGCCCCTCAACTGCTCGCCGAGCGGACCATCTCCGTAAATGCTGCAATAGAACTCCTCGCCCCGCTCTTTGACAATGAGCAATGCCTGCAGAAGATCCTGGAATCCTTTTTTCTCGACGAGACGCCCTACGGAGAGGATCAAGGGTCTCCTGGCTGGAGCAGCACCGGAGTTGGAAAGCGGCTGAAAGTCGTTCAGGTTCACACCGTGGTAGATGAGTCGGAACTTCGACTGCTGCGAAGGTGCGATCCGCTCCAGGTGTTCCAGGTTGGTATGGCAGCAGGTGATGACGGCTTTCGCGGCATGGATCCGATCCGCCAGAGCCTTCTCGGGCACCTGGTAGAGATCACGGGCGTGCGCCGTGAAGCTGAATGAAATGCCGGTCATCCGATGCACCAGGCAGGCGATCAGCGCCGGGTCGTGTGCGAAATGAGCATGGAGATGATCGATCCTTTTTCCGGTGTTGCGTTCGTTGAGCATCAAGATGTAGATCAAGTGAACCGCCTGAAGAAAGCATGCCCAGCGGCTGCTGGCAGTATAACCTTCATCGATGCTTCGATGCGCCACGATATAAACCAGGGAGCCGAGGTAGCCTTTGAAATGCAGCTGGGCGACCTTAGCGTTCTCCGAGAGCCTCTTTCTAAGGGAGCGCGGCTGTATCTCTCCATCCAGATAATGAACCGGGGCCTGAACCTGGTCTACTTGCATTTGAACAACCCTCTCATGGGGGTTGGTCAAGGCAAAGATCTGGATCGATACGCCGGCCTTTTCCAGAGCAAGGATCTCGTTCAGGATAAAGGTCTGTGAGAGACGAGGATAGCTGCGGAGGAGGTAGCCGATTTGCTTATTTGAGCGGCTTTTGTCCATCGAGTCGCCTTCTTGATTTCTGCAAATTCATAGACAGGCACTTCGCTTTCTTTCTGCGCGGATCTGGTTTTCGCGGCCTCGAGGATCGTCAAGCCTTGTTCGATCATCAACCAGACCTGCGCCTGTTGCTCCTCTCCTTCCGGCCATGGACGCGGACCACGCAACTTGCACAACTGCTTGGCAATCTTGAGACAGGAGTAGATGTAGAAGAACAGGAATCTCTCATCCCACTGCCATCCTGTTTCACGGGAATACGTATCCAGGAAGTGGCTTTGAAGATCTGTAAACTGTGCCGTATGTTCCTGATTGCGGTATGCCAGCAGGTAAAAATTGGCGCAAAAATGAGCCAGATCGAAATTTGGATCGCCCAGGCGCATCTCATCAAAATCAAACACCTTTAAGCCACTATTCATCAGGATATGCTCGTAATGAAAATCTTTGTGGATGGGAACACGAGCGCTAAAGTCCAGCTCCGTTGTCTTTTGAATGAGGTAATCTGCAATATGATTAGCTGCCTTTGTCTCATCGGGGTATTTCTTGGAAATCAGCTCAGCCCAGTCGCGTATGTTATCCACTTCATTCTCGATCTTGAACTCCTTTTCGAGAGGAATCTGGTGGGTATGCAGTTGCGCCAGCCATTTTCCAGCAAGTTCCATGGCATGGATCACCTCCTCGCCGTCCAATGAGCGCCGCGCGATGTAATCACCGAGCAGACTTCCCTCCGCTGGAACAAACACAAGCATCGATAGGTGCGGGATCACACCCAGGGGACGCGGCATCCCCAATTCTGTGGACTGCGAAAACACATCATTGTACAGCGACTTCATGACCCGGTACGCCCGCTCAGATAAGTGTGGTTCCGGATAAAGCTTGCCATAGACGGAAAAGTATTTTTGGCACTCGATCTGATCCAGGTCATAACGGATGACGCCGCGCTTTCCCGGTTTATATGCCAGAAGTTTTGCCCGATGGACCACCCGTGAAGAGATGTCAGAACACACCACGTCATCCAGGACCGGCAAGAGGTTTTCGTTCATGATTTCGGCATTGAGCGCACTCCACAATGCCGGAAATGGCTTGTCGTCAAATACCCGTGGAAATTTCGTTTTGCTGCTGGCTGTGCGTAGACGGGCAACGAGTTTCCCCTTAAGATCGCTGATCGTGTCTGCCTCCAGGTTCGCCAAGTCTTCCGTAATCGCAGCAAAGGCGGCCTGGATCAGATGAATGACCAGGGGCCATTCGAGATAGGACAGACTTCTAAAGCGACGGCCGGCAATTTTGAGCAGGGAGGCAGCCTGATAGACCGATAACCACTTTTCATCGATATCTTCGTGCACGCTCAGGTATCCCTGGAGGAACGCTCGACCGGCGCTTTCGACAAACTGCGCATGTTCCGGCTGGCGGATCGCCTTCCAGCACAAGTATGCCAGGAAATTCCCGAGATCCCGCGCCGGATTTGCCCAGCAGTAACTGTCAAGGTCGATGATCGCCAGGCGGTCCCCCTGCAGGATGAACTGGTCCGTGCGCATCGCACCATGGCTCGCGACAGGCTCTGGCTCTTGAAACTGATTTACTCTTGTGAGGATTTGTTGAATCACTTCTTCATATTTGATCGCCAGGTCCGGTTTTATCTTGGCAATAATCAACGTATATTCGTGTAGATCTCTCAGATCATCATAGACTGTTTTTGTTTCACTGGGAGCCATAGAACTTTTATGGAATACACCCAAGGCACGACCCGCTTTCACCATCCAGCTTTCCCGCACGGAAGCGTCATACCGTTGATCATAAATAAAATGTGTGAATTCGACCCCGTTGGGAACGGCGGTTTGCAGGATCATCTCCATTTCAGGCCAGATGGCCACCGGCACAGAGATTAACGGCATATCCGGATTTTCCTGGCTGGATCTATGAAGATCCGTGATGGTGTTCATAAGCCGTTCCGCGTTTCCGGAAAATGATTTTCCATAAAACATCTTATTCCCGGAAGGCGTTTGCACGGTATAACGGATGACGCAGTGCAGGCCGGGTTTATAACGAACCGGAAAGATTTCCCAGAGCTTTACCTGATCGCCGTAGCCTGCAAAGGCGGGCAACGCACAAAAGCGCTGCTGCATCTCATTCATATCCGTTGCCCTGGCTAACCACGGAAGACGGTCGTCGGCTGTGAAAAGGCGTGGTATCACTCCTTGAGGAGTAAATTCCAAAACGCCAATGGTCCGTTCCGGAGAACGATCCGGCTTCCCAACAATCAATTCATAGGTGGTCACGCAGCGGTCGGCAGGCCGGTATTTCACATCCTGCAATTTCTTGACGTTTAACCTGCCAATTGGATTCTGTAAAGAATTGGGCCCAAACACCTTGCGTTCGAACAGGTCGGCCACCTCTTCCAAATCAAACGCGATGGGCAAGTCTGGCAGTTGATCGTCAAAGTCGAAACGATATTCCATGAATACTCTCCTAATCATCGATTCTCAAAACGCACGTAGGTCTGATCGAGCTTTCCTTTATGCCCTTACACTCGCTGCTCTCTGCTGGAGTCCCGTCAGGAGAACGATCAGGAGCAGGCTGATGACCATTAATTTCGACCAGTGACTGAACGGATCAAAAAGAAACAACAACAGCAGCGCGGCGAGCAGGAGCACCCAGCCTACCGTCATGCTCGTTCCTGAAAGGGCTGAGACAATCAACCCTAAAATTCCACTGACAAACGCAGCCAATGTAAAGATAATTGCAGTGGGGAGAAGTGTCTGGAATCCCCCTCTGAGCACTGGTCCTATTTCGCTGAGCGAAGAGATGATCGTCCAGATCACTCCCTGATAGATGGACCAAACGCCCGCCAGCCACACTTTTGACAGCACGTATGGAAGCAACACAGAGCTGATGCGATGTTCGCGCTGGTACACCGCTCTCTCCTTGGAAATTTCATTCTGGACCAGGAAAGCTGCAGTCAGCATGACGAGAAAGACAAGCAGACCTGGGGAAAGGGACGGGCGACCGGCATCCAGCCGGAGGGCAAAAGAAGGGAAAAAATAGAGCAGCGCCACAAAGGGCGGGATCGCAAGCAGGAGCAAGCCCGTCCCATCCCGCCTTAGCAAACGAGAATTACGCCTGAGGAATAAGAGGAATTTCTGTGCCGGGCCCGCGCGCGGAATGACCGGCGGAGGCAGTTTTTCTTTCGAGCTGTTTCTTAATCTTATTCGCAGCAGGGGGTGGGTCTGAAGCAGAAGATCCGGGTACCGGTTGTCCAGTGGATCTTCCACATACTTTATGTAAGCAGGATCGTCTTTAAAACGCTCTGCCCATTGTCTGCCCGCCCGTTCACGCGGGTTGACGAGCATCTCCAGTGCTTCCTGGAGTCCAAACAGATCTTTGACAACCCCGCGCGGCAAGAAGCTCTTTAGATATGTGAAGGCTTCATCCGGAGGTCCGAACCATGCCAGAAACCCGCCGGGCGCCAGAAAGATGATCCTGTCCGACAATCCCGCGCTTCTGCCGCGCGGGCTGACATGAATAATTGTAAGTCCCTGACGCGATAATTCGCGTAATAGAAGAGCCAGCTGCACTTCGTCAAATGGCGTAAGGGACCCCACAGGTTGGTCCACGAGCAGCAGCCTGGGATATCCGAGGATCTCGACCGCGATGCTAAGCTTTCGCTTGTCAACCTCATTCAGCAATCCGGCCTGCTGGTCCCTTGCTTGCGCGAGGCCCACAGTCTCCAGCACAGCCTGTACCCTCTGCTTCCGATCCCCAGAGGAAGTTCTATGCGGCAGCCGCAGTCGCAGGGCATCTTGCAGGATTTCTGCCACTGTGAGATTTTCATGCAGAGCCAGTTCAGCAGGCACATAACCAATCGTGGCGCGGAAGGCCTTCAGGTTGGCATACAGATTCACCCCATCGATCAGGATCTCACCGCTGGCCGGCTTAAGCAGACCTGTAAGGCATTGCAGGAGGATGGAGGTTCCCGAATGACTCAGACCCGTCAGTGCGACCAGCTCGCCCGGTTCGATGTGGAAGGAAATATCGGAGAGTAAGGGCGCGCCAGTACGCGAATGAACCGTTAATCCCTTTGCTTGTAACAGGACCGCGGTGGTTTCGAGGGCGTTTTCGCCCTCGCTTTGAACAGGGTCAGTCATAATGGGCTTAATTCCTTCTGTCACGTCAGTATTTGTGGACATCATTTTCACCGCGGCAGAAGCCTATTCGTTTGTTCCGTCTTTATCCAGCCTTCGAATACAAACATGGTCTCAAATCTACTCTAAAGGGAAAGCTAAGCAGGTTGAACAGGAACTCGATCTTTTTTGGAAACAAGCACAGCGAGAGTATGCTTGGCTGCCACCGCTGCCCCACTTAAGTTAGGGAGGGTACCTGGCTTTAGCCCGTTGGGATGCCTGAGATGAGAAGAAATGCATTCTGCCAGGTTCTCTGGAGTGAGTTCATCTGGATCAATCATGTCCACCCAATGTTTTGCAGAAAACAACCTGGCGCGTGTGCGCTGCTCCGCACTTGGTCCAGCGCGCGGAATGAGAATTGCAGGAGTTTTATTGCGCAGGATTTCAACGCTTGTGTTGTAGCCCGCCATAGCGATCACCAAATCAGCTGCCGAGATATAACTGGTCGAATCGGTTACGGCTTCCAGCATCTGGATAGGGAGGCGACGGGCTCGACGCTCGAGATCGGCAATTAATTCCACGGACATGAAGGGCCCGGTGATGATAGCCATGACACACGGCTGGTCTGTCAGAATCTTCGGCAGCGCCTCGATCAGTGTGCTCATCATCGAGTAGCCATCTGCGCCGCCGCCCGCCATGACCACAACAAAGCGGGTATCGGGGGACGTACCTGCCAGATAGCGAGCGCGAATGTCATAGCCATTCCTGTCATGGTCCAGGTTGGCTACGTACCCACAATAAGATACCTTCTTTACGGCGCTTTCTGGCAACTGATATTTTTCGGCCACATCATAAACATCTTGCATACCAAACACCAGGATCCGCGCATAGAAGCGTTCAATCGCATCGTAGGCCCCCTCGACTTGCCAGCGATTGATGGTGACCTCAGGGCTGTCGAGAATATCTCGCAGACCCAATAGGCACT
>Ga0105104_10001952_pt1 | contig 15264 bp, 15 predicted proteins | sample PPLLaktember2015_3_FD_87034 | JGI IMG/M metagenome (GOLD analysis project Ga0105104, IMG submission 87034) | Freshwater sediment microbial communities from Prairie Pothole Lake near Jamestown, North Dakota, USA - PPLs Lake P7 Core (6) Depth... | ecosystem: Environmental > Aquatic > Freshwater >... | reverse complement strand
TGAGGAGCTTTTCTTTGTCTGCAATAAGATACTGACAGCGGACCGGACATCCCCCGGCGAGCCCCGGCTGGTGAGAAAGGGGATTCGCAAGACTCTAACCGGCATTAACCTCGGGCTCGACCTTTGGTCGGACGGGAATTTCGAGCGCGCCGTGACCGGTGTTCAGGAGCTTTACCTGCAGTCTCTGTTTCGATTGGGATACACGCGACTGGTCGAATTGCGGGGAAAGGCCAGCGAGGCGGTGGCCAAGCATGAACCAGAAGCCGGGAGTCCGGAGGCCGCATTCCTGAAGGGCTTGCTTCGGAAATACCCGATTCAAAGCTGGCAGCGTGAGCCCGGTGCTCGGCTCCACTGGCGTTCCTTCAGCACAGCCGAAGAAGTGCGGAGGGCGGAGAAGAGGTTGGAAGGCCTATAACTCGCAGAGCCGTGCATGTAGCGAGAGTGTTGAAAAAGGCCGACAACGTAATAGCCCAGGCCGAAGCGTTTTTTGCGTAGGCCTGGGTTACAATCCAAGCACAAGCACGCAGCCCTGAAGGGGCGTCACAACTCTCGACCGTGCAGTTTGTTACGCCCCTTCAGGGCTGCGTGCTTGTGCTTGGATTGTAACCCAGGCCTGCGCAAAAACGCTTCGGCCTGGGCTATTACGTTGTCGGCCTTTCAGGCCTTCGACCTTTTTCAACACGCTCGCTGCGTGCGCGCTCTGAAAGAAGGGAACTACTTGACCAATTCTGCCGCCACCAAATCCAGGTCCTTTAGAGCCCCTGTTTGGTACTCGGCCAACGGCAGTTGAGCCAGAATCTCGCCTGCGTCAGGTGAAAAGGCCTCACAACCACGGAGAATCTTGCTCGCATTCTGGTAAGCGAGGTCCACCGTCTCCCGTGCAAACACCCGGGCGACGGCCTTCATGAACTCGGGAGACCATTTCTTTCCGCCCTGGTAGGCGGCCGCCTTCTGGGACAGTGCCTCTGCCACCTCTCCCCAGGTCATCATGTCGGACATGAGGAACATCACGTGCTGAGATTTCGTTAGCTTCAAATCTCGACCGATGCGCACGACATCAGCAAGGACGCGGAGCGCCGCCGCCACCCACGGTCCGCCGGTTTCCGCAGGCAGCCCGGCGAGCTTGTCAGCCATATCCAGGTAGAAGCGTCCCTTAGTGCGGACCGATTCCCGCATGCGGAACATGGAGATCACGTTCTGGAGGATTTCGCTCGTTCCTTCGTAGATCGTCGTGATTTTCACATCGCGCTTGATCTTCTCGACCTCATACTCGCGCATGTAGCCATAGCCGCCGAAGGCCTGAATACCGTCGTTTGCGGCCGCATCGCCGGCTTCAGTCGCAAAATACTTGGCAACCGCTCCTTCGACCTGGAGATCCTGTTCGTTCGAATCCAGGCGCTCGGCCACCTTCTCAATGTAGGCACGGGCCGCCTCTAACTGCACGATGTGGGGAACCAGGAGTTTGTGAGTGTAACCCTGCTTCTCCACCAGCGGCGTACCGAATTGGACCCGATCTTTCGCGTAGGCGACGGCCCTCTCGAGAGCTGCCATGCCCGCGCCCAATCCAAAAGCCGCGACCATCAGGCGGGTGTATCCAAAGACCTGGTTTGCCTGCTTGAGACCCTGACCCTCGACGCCGCCGACGAGGTTCTCGGCCGGAACACAAAGGTCCTGTAACGTGACCGGAGCGGTATCGGAGGCTCGGATACCGTGTTTGTCTTCGTGCCTTCCCGGAATCAAACCCGGTGTGCCGGCTTCCACAATGAAGAATGACGGGCCCTCGGGCGCCTCGGCCAACACGGTGTAAAGATCGGCTACCCCGCCGTTGGTTATGAACTGCTTCTGACCGTTCAGCTTGTAACCAATAACCTTTGCGTCGGCCCCCAGGATTCGCTCCGCCTTGCTTTTCAGCGACTGAACGTTAGAGCCGGCTTCGGGCTCGGTCACGCAATAGGCGACAATCAGACCTTCCTCGGCGATCTTGCCCAGATACTTCTGTTTCTGAGCCGGCGTAGCGCCCACCAGGATCGGGTCCATGCCGAGGCAAATGGCCAGAAAGGACGTCGCAACCGCCATGTCGATCTTCGCCATTTTCTCTGACAGGATCGCGATGTCTCCGGCCCCGGCCCCGAGCCCGCCGTATTCTTCGGGCACGAAGATCAGGTGCAGGCCGACTTCCGGCCCGACCATGAACCGGATGAGCTCCATCGGGAAGTTGGCCGTATGGTCCAGGTCCAACCTGGTATCGAGGGGCAGTTTATCCTTCTCCAGTTTGCTCAAGGTGTCCAACACCATGAGCAACATTTCAGGGTCCATTTTCTGCATTGTTATCAGGCCTCCATCAATTGAAGCCTGTAATCATAAATCAGGTTTGAAGATTCAGGAACAAACAAAAGAGCCAACGGATAACACGGATTGCACGGATTGATTCGTGTGATCCGTGTGATCGTTGGTCCCCGCTTTCCACGCTTGACTTTTCCTGTCACTTGGTTTCGTATTATTACGAACGCCCGCTAAAACGAAAGCGAATCGACTATGAAAACCACTACAATCGTTCTGGTTGCCTTTGCAGTTGGGTCTTCTCTGCTCGCTCAAACGGCGGGAGACCTCAAACTGAAGGATTGGAAACCGCGTAGCCAGTTGGTCGTGAACGAAACCGAGATTCTGCGGCCGAAGTTCCCCGTCATCGACATGCACAATCACCTCGGGCGCCTGGAAAATACCGCGAAGTACCTGGAGGAAATGGACAAGGCGGGCGTTTGGAAGTGCATCAGCCTCGATGGAGCGTCAGCCAGGGACCGTTTTAAGGAACACCTGTCTGTCTCGCAATCTGTCGGCGCCGACCGCTTCGTGGTCTTTTTCCGACCCGACTGGACGAAGATCGATGAACCGGACTTCGGCGCGAAAGAAGCGCAACGCCTGGAAGAAGCTGTGGGGCTCGGCGTCAGAGGGTTGAAAATCGCCAAGGATCTCGGGCTGACGGTCCGCGACAAGAGCGGGAAACTGGTAGGGGTGGATGATGCGCGCATCGATCCCCTCTGGGCGAAATGCGCCGAGCTGGGAATCCCGGTTATGATTCACATCACCGATCCCAAGGCGTTCTTTACTCCGCTCGACGAGTCCAACGAGCGCTACGACGAGCTGAATGCACATCCCAACTGGTCTTTCTACGGAGAGAAGTTTCCGCCGAAGGACGACATCATCAGACAGCGCAATCGGGTAATGGCGCGCCATCCCAAGACGATTTTCATCGGCGCTCACGTGGGCAATATGCCGGAAGAGCTGCACACCGTGGGGATGTGGCTCGATACTTACCCGAACTTCTACGTCGATATCGACGCCCGAATCAGCGAGCTGGGCCGGCAGCCCTATACGGCACGGCGCTTTTTCATCAAGTACCAGGATCGGATCACGTTCGGTACGGATACGGCGCCAAGCGCGGAAGCCTACCGGATTTACTACCGGTTTCTGGAAACCGACGACGAGTACTTCGACCCGGCCGGCGGGCATCACCTCCAGGGACGGTGGATGATTTACGGAATCTACCTTCCCGATGAGGTGCTCGAGAAGGTCTACAACAAAAATGCCTTAAAGATCTTCGCGATGTTCAAAGGCGCCAAGCAGTAACGTGAAGAAGTCAGAAGTCAGGAGTCAGAAGTCAGAATAAACGCGATTTGGGACTTCATTCTGACTTCTGGCTCCTGACTTCTGACTTCTTCCAATCCAGACACCACCCGAGGTTATTGAAATGACATTGCCTCTGCTTTTACTGCTCGTTTCATCCGTCCTTTTGACGCCCGCCCCGCGTTTCGATTCCTGGAAAATCCTGGGACCGGGCGGCGGCGGTGCTCAGTTCCGGCCGACCGTCAGTCCGCACGACTCCAATCGGGTGTTTGTCAACTGCGACATGACCGGCGCCTACATAACGAACGACGGCGGCGAATCGTGGCGCATGTTTAACTTGCGAGGCGTGGTCAGCTTTTTCGTGTTCGACCCGGTCCAGCCCGATGTCGTCTATGCGAAAACGAGCGGCCTGTATCGGACTACGGATGGCGGAAAGACGTGGAGCCTGATTCATCCCGCACGTGAGAACATCGCAGGCATCAGTATGGCGAACGACCACGCCAATGAGCGGCTCCTGACCAGCGACGGGAACCAGGAAACGATCACCGCGCTGGCAATCGATCCTGCCAACTCGGACATCCTCTACGCTGCCATGACGACACGGGAACGCTCCGTGTTCAAGATATCCCGAGACAAAGGCCGCACGTGGGCCGATACTGAAGCACTTCCGGTTCCGGCACGGAAGATTTTCCTCGACGCCGGATCGCCGGCTCAGGACCGCACGCTGTACCTCGTCAGCGGTCACGCTGTGAGCGTCAGAAAAGGCGGGGCGTGGACTCACCACCCGCAATTCTCTGCCACTCGGACGTTCACGGATGTCTCCGGTGGCTTCTCCCGCGACTCCTCGGTCCCCGTCATTTACGGGCTCGTGACGCCTCAGACGCCTTCTGTGGCTCCGGCTCTGTTCGTCACCAAGGACGGAGGTGCGAGTTGGCAGGAGATCACCGCTGCGGTAGTGGCACAAGGCGGCGGAAAACAGCCTGTTCCTGATTCGGTTGCGGCTTGTGCCACCCGCGGCGAAGTGGCCTATCTCGCCTGCCGGTTTATGTCGGCGGGGAGAGAGGAATCGTCGGGCGTCATGAAGACGACCGACGGCGGCCAGACGTGGCGGCTGCTTGACCGGAGAAGCGAAGGCGCCTCGAACCTGGATCCCAACGTCCCGCCGGATCCCGCCTGGTTCTACAGCCTCTATTCGGGAATATGGGAGGATTCCGCGCTCACGATGGGCGTGGACCCGAACAATCCCGAGGTGTGCTGGGCGACTGATTACGGCGACACAGTCCGGACAACCGACGGAGGCCAAACCTGGGTGCCGCGTGCCTTCAAGACGCTGGGCAACGGGCTGGTGACGACGCGTGGGCTGGATGTCACAACGTGCTACGGGCTTCACTTCGACCCGTTCGATCTCAGACGGATGTTTATCAGCTACACAGACATCGGCGCGTTTAAGAGCGAGGATGGAGGCAAGAGCTGGGGAATCGCGACGACCGGGATTCCACGCGACTGGCGCAACACGACTTATTGGATCGAATTCGATCCGAAAGTGAAAGGGCGCGCCTGGGCGGTCTATTCCCGCAACCACGATCTGCCGCGTCCCAAGATGTGGCGAGGCCGGACGAAACTGAACTATTCCGGCGGAGTCGGAATCTCGGAGGACGGCGGAAAGACGTGGAAGGTCAGCAATTCGGGCATGCCGCCGACTGCAGCCACTCACATCCTGCTTGATCCGACCAGCCCGGTCGATGCCCGGGTGCTGTATGTGGCCGGTTTCGGGACCGGGGTTCACAAATCAACGGATGGCGGGAAGACGTGGCAACTGAAGAATCAAGGGATTCCAGGCGCCGAGCCGTTCGCCTGGCGGATTGTCCGCGATCCCGCCGGCGTCCTTTACCTGATCGTCGCCCGGCGAAGCGAGGATGCCCGGTTCGGAACGGAACGGGACGGGGCGTTGTACCGTTCGGCGGACGGCGCTGAAACCTGGGAGAGGATCACTTTGCCGCAGGGGGTCAACGGCCCGAACGGGTTGGCGATCGATCCTCAAGATGCCAAACGACTCTACCTGGCCGCATGGTCGAGGCCGGAGGGCGACCGGGCGGTCGACGGAGGAATATATCTGTCGACCGACGCGGGCAACACCTGGTCGAACGTGCTGACTAAAGACCAGCACGTTTATGACATCACGATTGACCCCCGCAATCCGAAGCTGCTTTACGCGTGCGGATTCACGTCTTCGGCGTGGAGGTCCGAGGATCGGGGCCAGAGCTGGACCCGAATTAAGGGCTTCAATTTCAAGTGGGGACACCGGGTCATTCCCGATCCTGTAAACCCGGAGATGATCTACGTGACGACCTTCGGTGGCAGCCTGTGGCACGGTCCTGCCCAGGGCGATCCCTCGGCACGCGAAGACATCGTTACGCCGGTCGTGGCGTATTGATAACAGGGCCAACGAATACCACGGATCACACGAATTCGATTCGTGCGATCCGTGGTATCCGTTGGTGTTGTCCCTACCACTGGTCTCCGTGATGACCGAATTCGATGAACTCGAGCGGGTTCATGACCGGGTCGTAGGATTGGTCCAGCTTCTCCCTGAAGGGGCGCAGCGATTCGTCGATTGGCGGAGGCAGGCCGTCTGCCCAGGGGATACGATCGCGGTCTTCCTCCAGGGCGGTCAGCTCTTTTTCCACGGCTTGGATCCAGGGGGACTTCTCCGCTGATTTTGAATCTTTGACGGCATTCTCGAGTATCCGTCGGAACAAGCGATCGACCCGGCGGCTCATCGCCGATCGCCGCGCCTCTCGTATCTCCTGCGGGTCGGTGTGGCCGTCGATCCGTATGTTTTCATTGTCCCCCGAATGGACCCGTTTTGGCCCGTCACCCGGGTCTTTCTTAGCCGACGAGTAATAAGCGAGCGTGTAAATGTACCAATACTCCCCGAGTCCCATTCGGTTAGCGGTCAGCGCGTCAGCCCGGTTGCGCTCGAACTCCGCGATTCTGGGAATGGTACCGACCCCGCTGCGCATGATTGTCAGGAATTTCTGCAACCCCGACTTGTTTCTAGGCGCGCCGTCGCCGCTCATCGCCTCCAGTTCCTCAACTCGAGTGCCCAGGTTAGCACGGACCGAGGAGGTAGCATCGCGCACCGCGAGAAAGGCCTCCATTCGATCCGCTGGGATCCGCCCGTCCGGTTCCGGGCTGTAACCTTCGGGCGACCCGAATTCACTTTCAACCCGGGAAACCGCCTTTTGGGCCTCCTGAAAGCCGCCCGCTACCTTCCGCATAGCGAGGAACCCGCCAATTCCCAGAATGAACGCCACGACCAGGACAGCCAGACAGCCGACACCACAGCCGACGAGCCATTTTGGATACTCTTTCCCCATGTCTGAAAATACGAATTGGTGCGGGTTGTTGTTCAAACGACAGGAAGACCCGGATCGGCCGCCCGGGCGTTCGTCCGATAAACCGAGAGTTAATCGCTCTCCCCTAATTCCGCGAAGGGCGGTTCCTGTTTCCACTCCACATACTCTGTCAGAGCATGCAAGCCGAGGCAGGGGAGGGCGGTATAGAGTGTGGCCCGCTCCTCCTCGGACAACTTGTATTTGTCGAAGATCTCTTCAACCCATTCGATTTCACGTTCCGTGTCCGCCTCGGTCGGCCGAGTTTTCAGCGCGAGCCGAGTCTTCTCGGCGGTCTTTGTGCGGACGTTTGGGCCTTCGATTGTGAGTATCGTCATGGGAGGAAGCGGCTTCGAGAAACCAAGGCTCTTCGATTGCAGCAGATCCTCCAGGGCGACACTCGTCAGAGCGGTGAGCAGCGCATTTTGTTCCTTGGCGGGAACCTGGTATTGCCGGAAAATCGTGTCAATCATTTTCCAAGCCATCGTGAGTGCTTCCTCGGTGATTTCCTTCGTAGCCATGACCTCACTCCGCTCTCTCGTAGGGACGAGACATGAACTCCCGCGCCTGGGAATGTGAATCGTTCAGGTTGGGCAACCTGAGCACTGCCTGGTATTGTCGCACCGCCTCGTCCCGCCGGCCCAATCGGTCAAGCGCCTGGCCGGCTCCCAAATGAGCCGAGGTTTTTTCCTTTTGAGGAGTGGCGGGGTCCTCTATGGCGGTTTGGAAACTCGCCAGCGCGGCGCCGAAGTCTTCTAAACGAAGCAGCCTCCGGGCGGCGGTGATCCGAAAAGTGGTGAGAGGGATTCTCTGATAGTTGGCCTTCTTCATCTCTGCCAGCCGGATGACCTCGCGGTAAGTCGCCGCAGCCTGGTCCTTCTTCCCCAGCTTCTCAAGGATTTGAGCCTGATTCAGATGAAGGATGAAATTCTTTGGATACTTCGCGTGCAGGGTGCGCACATTGGCGAACGCGTCTGCAAAGCGTTTCTCGCGCATGTACAGCACCATCTGCAACACGCGGGCGTCGTCTGCTGCGTAAATGCCCTTGTTCGCGGTGCGGGTCAAGTACTCAAAACCGCGCTCCTGGCTGCCTCGGTAGCCGACGATGACCGCAACCCACTTGATATACCACGGCAGGTTGTCCACGACGTACTCGTAGAGCCCGACACTCATATAGGCGTCGTAGAAGTCGGGCCTTTGCTCGATAAGCTCCAGATGGTGTTGATAGGCCTTTTTCCCTTTGGAGAAGGCGTCGGAGTAACTCCGGTCAATCGTGATGGCAAAGGCGCCGAGCACGCCGTACATGCTCCCCAGGAAATAACGGGCTTCAGCGTTCTTCGGATCCTTCTTCAACACGGCGTTGCACAGCCTCTCGCATTCGTTCAGGTAATTGAAGAAGGCTTTCCGGTCCTCGGCGGCCATCTGCCGAGCCGAAGGCTTGGTGAAATACGTGGGTGCAATGAACTTATCGAGATCCAGCTCGTTGCGGTCGAACAACTCCCGCAGCCAGACGACGCTGGCCAGGTACAGGGGCGGAGCGGGATGATTCGGGTTTCGCGACCTAAGGTCGGAGAAGGTGCGGAAGGCGTCCTGATAATCGAGGCTGTAAATCTGATCGAAGCCTTTGCGAGCGTCAGCCATGAAGGCCGGGTTACGCAAATCTTCGGTTGATCCGCTTGCGGCGAGAGCCGAAACGACGAGAATTGCCATCACGAGAAGACTGCCGAAGTATTTCACTTTCCTTATCCCAGTTGGAGGCAGCCTTCGCGTCATGGTCTGCGACCGGTCATCGGCCGTAGAAACTGTAGAAGAACCCGACGCTGAACTGCCAGTTATGCAATTGTCCGTCTGGCCTAAAACCGGGCTCTTGAAGCGTCCCGGAATGTGGGAGGCCGAAATCTGGAACGCCGGTTATGTGGTCCCTCACATCGAAACGAAATCCGACCTGCTCCGTCACTCGATACTTGACGCCGCCGCCGACGGCTAGCGCGGCCTTCCATCGGTTTGTCAAGGTCAGCCCGAGAGCTTCTGCATCATCCTCCGACTCGCCGAAAGTCTCGTACAGCGTGATCCCGGGCCCCACTGCTCCGTAAGGTCGGATACGGCTGTTTCGTTTGAGCCCGTAAAAAAGCACGGTGTAAGCGATGTTGTGAGCCCGATGATCGATATTCACCAACGGGAGCGTTGGGGAAAGATTCCGGAATTCGACCGGCTGATTCCCCAGGCTATAGTCCAGTTCGGCCCCGAAATACTGCCCGAGGTTCTCCGAGATTCTCGCGCCCACCAGATAACCCGGTGAGAAACGCACCGTGACGTCTCGAGACCCAACGCCTTCGAAAGGGGTGGCAAAGACGTGCTCGCCCCGGTAGCCCGAACCAGCAAAGACCGAGGCCTCCCACTTGTCGTTTCGTCCGTCAGCCGAACCTTGGCTCATCACCGGGACACAAGAGACTGCAGCGATCAAGATCAGCAGGTACCTAGCCATCCTTACCTTCCTTCGCAAAAAAGAGCATTCTACTATAGCCTTGATGCTTTTTCGGCGAAAAGGCCTAACCCGCAGACGGCTGACAGCTGACGGCTGACGGGTGACAAAAACAAAACCAACCCCACTTCGGTGTTTTGTCAGCTGTCAGCCGTCAGCTGTCAGCTGTCTTCATGCATTCCGCGTGCCTTACGAAATGAAACAGGGCAGGAGGCTGCCCGTAATATACTTAAGGGGATGGCGCGGACGGATGCGGAGCTGGTGGCTGCCACTCTGGCGGGAGACCCGAAGGCGTTTGGCGATATTGTCAGACGTTACCAGCAGTTCGTCTTCAATGCCGTTTACCATTACCTGGGGGTGAAGGGGGAAGTCGAGGACGTGGCGCAGGAAGTATTTCTGAAGCTCTACCGTTCTCTGGATCGCTTCGATCAAGGCAGGCCGCTGCAGGCCTGGATTTACCGGATCACGGCGAACCAGTGCCTTGACGAGGCAAGAAAGAACCGCCACCGAAGGGTGAAGAACTTCTCGGATTTGGGAGAAGAGGAAGAAGAGCGTATCCGCCGGTATTTCGATGAGGACAGGCACGGGACGTCGCTCACCGAGGCGGAGGACAATCAATCGCTGCAGCTGTTACAGAAAATGATGGACGGGCTGCCGGAGAAGGATAGAATGGCATTTGTACTGAGAGAGATCGAGGGGCTGAGCTACGCAGAGGTTAGCCGGGCACTAAACACCTCGGTGACCGCGGCCCGGATCCGGATCAGTCGTGTTAAGAAGAAGCTGTTGGCGGAGCTGGATGAGATCCTTGGCAGCAAACAAGGAGAAAGACGTTGAATACCAATCATATCCGGTTTTGGGAACTTGCTTCTGACGAACCGTTCGACAGGGAGCATCTGGACACTTGCGAGGAGTGCCAGCGCCAGGCTGAGATCCACCGTCTTCTGGGTATACAGCTCTCGCGCCTGCCGCGCATTGAAGCTCCTCCGTTCTTTGCCGCCCGGATTCAGAACCTGATTGGTGAAAGCCGGTCTTCTCTTGTCTACTACTTCGAGCGCATGGCTGCACAACTTGTACCGCTGCTCACTCTCCTGGTTCTTGCGATCAGTGTCCTCCTTTACACCGTCAACGATCAGGAGACCAGCCAGATCACGACCAACGGTCAGGCTGTGCAAGTGCTGGAAGAATCAGCTTTTCCGGACGTATCGGTTGAAACCATGATTGTTTTGTCCCTGGACGGTGACGAAGGATCCAAGCCATGACGAACCGCAACAAAGCCGTGCTGTCGGTCCTGGCGGTTTTTTTGCTCGGCGCCCTGTCCGGTGGCACATTGGTTTACTTACTGATCTTGCCCGATTCCTCCACTCCTGCCGCGGCCAGGGATGGCCGGCCCCCCCGTGAGTCTCGGCAGAAGGCCGTGGAGCGTCTCACCAAAGACCTCAATCTCGACGCAAAACAGCAAGTCCAAGTGGATCAGATCTTTCAGAATGCCCGGCGCGAATCCCACGAGGCTTTTAAGGTGATCGGAGCCGGGATTCAGCGGAAAATGAAAGAAGTGCTCAGTCCCGAGCAGTTCGCGAAGTTCGAAAAAGGGATGCGTGAGCGTCGTCCGCCGGGCGGTGACCGCGAACGGCCTCGTTCCCCGGACGACGCGCCACAACGGTGATAATCCCCGCGGACGCCGATACCCTTTCCACTATCCCGAAACCGAACAGCATCGACTTTAGAGTATAGTACGGTGCTCTTGACCGGAATCTGCCTTCCGACCAGTTGATCAGGCTGTACTTCAGCGCATGGAAGTTCACTAGCCGCGAAAACGACAACGGGCCCTGCAAGAATTCCAGGTCAGCTGCTGAAAGGATTCTTTGCAGCGAGCGCGGAGAAAAATGGTGGAGGTGTCTGGGCACGTCGTCGAACCCATACCAGAAGTGCCGAAAGAGCCGGGCTTGAAAACTGTCGAGGTTCGGAAGCGAGATGAAAACGAGACCGCCCGGCCTCAGCAGCTCCCGTACTCTCGCAAGAACCCTTCGGGGAGCAGGGAGATGCTCGAGCACATGCCAGAAGCAGATCACGTCAAACGATCCGGGAGCCAAACGCTCCGAGTGGACGTCGCCGGGAATCAAGCACAACTCAGGAAAAGCTTTTGATACGAGCTTAACTGTTGGCTCTGAAAACTCGATCCCGGTTCGAGCCCACCTCCGCTCGTCGAGCGCCAACAGGAATCGGGCATCCGCACAGCCGACATCCAAAATCCGCCCACCGGATACGAATTTTTGAATCAGCCGGGCCTTCTCGGTCTCTTTTTGCCAGGAGCGGCTCTTTTGAAGGCGGCCGGCTTGGAACTCCTCGATCATTCGCGCCGTATCGCCAAGGTAGGCGGACGGATAGTACTCGCCGATTTTGGCTTCTTCGAGAGGAGGATACGTCCAGCCGTACCCGCATTCCCGGCACTGCATGACGTCCCAAACCTCGTTGGGAGTGCGCCGGACGCGGTCAAAGGCCTGGCAGAAGAGCCTGGTGGCTTGGCTTCTGCAAAGGGGGCAGGGGATTGGCGATTTCACCGTATTGAATCTTATACGTATCTGTGCGCTCAAGGGTAGTTACCGCGCCCTATTGGGTTAGTTTGGTGCTGGAGTCGCGTTACAGAGCCGCGCACAAAGTGGAGGGCTGCGAAGTGCTTTTTGCGGAGCAGCTTGGAGCGAAGTAAGCGGGACCACCCACCGAACCCTTTAGGCACGTGGGTGGTCCCGCTTACTTCGCTCCAAGCTGCTCCGCAAAAAGCACTTCGCAGCCCTCCACTCCGTGCGCGGCTCCGTAACGCGACTCCAGCACCAGAATCGATTGTCTGTAAACGTCGTGTGCTCTATTCTTTGAATATGAGATCGCAGTGGAACCTTGCCCGGCTGGTTCTTTTGATAGCCGCACTCGTAGTCCTGTACTTCGTATTCCAGATCTTTCGCCCGTTCCTGGCAGCCATCGCGGTCGCGGTCGTTCTCAGCACGCTCTCGTACCCGCTCTTTGAGGAGCTTGCGCGTCGGCTTGGCGGGCGGCGCGGCTGGGCAGCCCTGCTCGCTTGCGTCTGCCTGACGTTCGTCATCGTGGTGCCGTTTGTCATCCTCCTGATCATGCTGGCGCAACAGGTCAGTCAGGTGTACGAGCAAGTCGAGGGGATGTTGAAGAAGGGAGACTTTAAGGGCTTTTCGACGCTAGCAAACGTTCCGCTATTAGGAAGGGTTACAACCTGGCTAAACGGCATCATCGATCTGCAGCGTTTTGATCTCGTCGGCAATCTGGCCGGCCTTTTAAAGCAAGCGAGTGTTTTCCTCCTGAGTCACAGCACCGCCATCGTCACCGGCCTCTTCAACCTGATTTTTGACTTTTTCATCATGGTCGTGACCATGTTTTTCCTATTTCGGGATGGTCACCGCCTGAAGGACGAGCTCGCGTCACTCTCCCCCGTCTCGCAACGCTATACTGACCTTCTTTCCGACACCTTCCGACGAGTTGCCCGTGCGACTATCGTGGGGAATTTGCTCACGGCTCTGGCGCAGGGCCTCGTTTCCGGGATAATCTTCTGGTCCCTCGGAGTCTCCAATGCTCTGTTCTGGGGGACGATCAGCGCGTTCTTCTCGCTCGTACCCGTCGTCGGCGCGGCGATTATCTGGATCCCTTGGGCTGTCTATTTCCTGGTGACCGGTAGTATCGTGAAGGGCATTCTGATGATTGCGCTCCAGGCTCTGGTGGTTGGCTCCCTGGACAACATCCTGCGACCCCTGCTCATTGAGGGAAGCATCCGCATGCACACGATGATGGTCTTCTTCTCAATAATGGGGGGCATCGCCTACTTTGGTGTGTTGGGTATGGTCTTCGGACCCATCATTGTCGCGCTTGGGATGACGCTCCTCGAAGTCTACAAGATCGAGGTGCGAACCCTGAAGAGCCCGGCGGCGCCGGCAAGGGACGAGAGTGGTTAAGACTCCAGCTCTGTTCGGCCGGGGAACCAGCAATGCGAGCACAACAATGAAAAAGAACCTGCTTTTGACGGGCAATCCGGGGGTCGGGAAAACCACCCTGCTGATGACGCTGGTTGAGCGATTTCGCCGACACCCGGTCACCGGGTTTTATACCGAAGAGATCCGGGAGGCGGGTGAAAGAGTCGGGTTTCGCGCGGTCACCCTGGACGGAAGCAGTGCGGTATTCGCCCACAAGGATTACCAGACGGACCCACATCTGCGGGTTGGCCGCTATGGAGTGGAACCAGAGGTGCTCGACTCCCTGGTCCTGCCGCACCTGGAGCCGGAACGAAAGAATGCGAGGCTCGTTTTTGTTGACGAAATCGCCAAAATGGAGCTCTTGTCTTCGAGGTTCAAGGAGCAGGTTTGGGCGCTGCTCGACTCAGCCGTCCCGGTCGTCGCGACGATCAGTTTCAAGGGTACGGGCTTCATAAAACATGCCAAATCCCGCGCCGACGCGAAAGTCATTACTGTGACGTATCGGAACCGGAATGTGTTGAGCGGGCAATTGGTGCGTGAGATTGAAGCGCTTTTGGCACAAGAGTTGCCTCGCTGAAGGCATGAGCAAGCGGTATTTGATTGTGACGAAGAGAGGCGAGCAGTCGGAGATCTTCTCGATTACGGTCAACTCGCTCGGCTGGAAGGACCTTTCAAAACTCTCCCACCGGATGGCGCGCAAGCTGGTCAAGGGCGAGAAGATCACCCGTATCGACATCCACCCCATTTACCTGGACGACGTTGAACCCTAGCGTTCGCGAGGCCCATCAAGGCGCCAACCAACCGCCGCTCGGACGCTGAATTCGAGGAGCGGGTAATTTTTCCGCGATCGCCGGTACTCACGTTTTGCCCGCATTGCCTTGCAGCGCTTCGTTTTCATTCGGTATCATGAATGTCGATGAAGCGATCCCCGCTCCTTGTCATACTTGCAGTTAGCCTCTGTGTCCCGATCCTTGCTAAGTACAAGATCAAAGAATTCAAACCGAAAGCGGCAACCGAGTACGCGGCTCGTCAGGATTTCCAGAATATCGTCATTGCCGCCGATCCGCGTCTGACTGAAGAAGGTGTCTTGGAGCTATTCGACACCAAGAAGCTGCTGGATCGACTGATCATGCCGGTCGTTATCGTAGTCAAAAACAACAATGACTTTGCGATTCGAATCCGGGCGGAGGACATCCTGATGGTTGACTCCACCGGAGCTCAGATCCCCGGCATGCCTTACGATGAAGTCCTGTTGCGGGTGAGCCTGAAGAACCATCTGGGCACCTATTCCGGACGCAAGGAGATCCTGCTGCGGCAAGTCGGCGACAAAAACATGGTGATGGACTTTGAACACAAGTACTTCGGGGAAAAACTGATCGCACCGCACGATTCTGATTACGGGGTGGTCTTCTTCGCCGTCCCGAGCACTGGCGATCTTTCGGGGACCCGCCTTTATATTCCGAAGGTTCATAACATCACCAAAGACGAACCGTTGATGTTCTTCGAGTTTGATCTCGACAAGTCGACGAAGTAAGTCCGGTCGCGTTCAGGGTGTTGTTTGCCCGAGAGGCGCGATCTCAGCGGCGGTTGAGTGACTCGCCGCGTTTTGGCGAGTTGTATCGAAACCCCGCGCCTCTGGAGCACAGTGGTTGCGGCTGTCCTCTAACCTTTGATGACGTCTCGAATACATATCGATTTCACCGAGCACCGGTTATCCAACGGCTTGCAGGTGATCCTCTATCGTGACAATCGGATCCCGCTCACTCATGTGAGT
>Ga0105104_10001951_pt1 | contig 15269 bp, 13 predicted proteins | sample PPLLaktember2015_3_FD_87034 | JGI IMG/M metagenome (GOLD analysis project Ga0105104, IMG submission 87034) | Freshwater sediment microbial communities from Prairie Pothole Lake near Jamestown, North Dakota, USA - PPLs Lake P7 Core (6) Depth... | ecosystem: Environmental > Aquatic > Freshwater >... | reverse complement strand
CTGATCAAAAAAAATGAAATTGACATTTACAATATTCCCGTTGCTCTCATCACCCAGCAGTATCTCGATTACCTCAATATCATTAAATCGCTGAATCTGGACCTGGCCGGTGAATACCTGATCATGGCATCCACCCTGATTCATATCAAGTCCCGCATGCTGCTGCCCATACCGGAGGAGCCCTCCGAAGAAGATCTGGAAGAGGATCCGCGCTCGGAACTGGTCCGACAGCTGCTGGAATACCAGGCTTTCAAGGAGGCGGCCGCCAAACTTGCGCAAAGACCGCTTTTGGAAAGGGACGTGTTTATTCGATCCGCGGCATTGCCGGAAGAAATGAAAAAATCCCTCACGGATGACGATGAACTGATAGAAGCGAGTATTTTTGAACTGATTGAAGCCTTTCACAATATCGTTTCACGGATGGACAATAAAGACCTCCTGGAGATTGACCTTGAAAAGTTGTCGCTGACGGATATCATCAATGACGTTATGGAGCGCCTGACGCGCGAAAAAAATCTCACCTTTGAAGAATTGCTGGGAGAACGAAAAGATCGCCGCCGCATTGTCTATACATTTCTGGCCCTGCTGGAGCTTATCAAGCTGAAGATGGTCAAAGCTTATCAGACGGCGGCATTTGGTGTCATTCGAATATTCCCGGCCGTGGAGTTTTAAATGGAAAATATTTCAGCCGTTATTGAAGCATTGATTCTTGCGTCCGAGTCTCCCCTGCCGCTGGAAAAAATCTGCGCCGTACTCGACGGTGTGGATAAAACGGAAGTCAAAGACGCTCTGGATAAGCTGATTGCCGGATATGAGGAGCGCCAGAGCGGCATCAGCGTGCAGGAGGTCGCGGGCGGTTTTCAGTTTCGCACAAGGCCGGAGCTGGCCGTCTGGGTAAAAAAGCTCAAAGGCACCAGGCCCGGATCCCTGTCTCCAGCAGCGCTCGAAACGCTGGCGATCGTTGCCTACCGGCAGCCGATTGTGAAAGCGGAAATCGAAAGCGTTCGGGGCGTTGACGTCAGTGCGCCGCTCAAGGGCCTTCTGGAAAAGAAACTGATCCGCATCGTGGGGCGCAAGGACGTACCGGGGAAACCGATCATCTATGGCACCACAAAGAAATTTCTGGAAGTCTTCAATCTCAAGGAACTAGCGGATCTGCCAACCATGAGGGAACTGACCGAAATTACCGAACAGCAGGGAATGCTTGACTTGGAAACTATTGAGGAAAACACCGGCGGGCAGGAAACAATTCCTCAGGAATCCGCCGGGGAGGAGATTTCCGAGGTAATTTCCGAGGTAATTTCCGAGGTAATTACTGAGGATGACATCGATTCATGAAAGAACGTCTTCAGAAGATTATAGCCGCAGCGGGCATTGATTCGCGACGTCATGCCGAGGTACTGATTACATCAGGGCGTGTTAGCGTCAATGGAGAAATTGTAACCGAACTGGGCGTCAAAGCTGATCCCCAAAAAGACGTTATCCGGGTTGACGGCAACACCATTTCCCTGGAAACAACCCGCTGCTACATCGCGCTGCATAAACCGGCGGAATATGTCACAACAATGTCCGATCCGCAGAAAAGACCAACCGTTGCGGACCTGGTCAAAGACGTCCCGGAAAGGGTTTATCCGATCGGCCGGCTTGACTACGACTCTTCAGGGCTTTTACTTTTCACCAATGACGGAGACTTTGCGCAAAAAATTCAACATCCCCGTTTTCAGGTGCCCAAAACCTACCATGTTAAGATTTCCGGCCGTTTAAGCAAAGAAGAATTAAAACAAATCATAAACGGCGTCAAATTGCCGGATGCGGTATTCAAACCGGAAAATTTGAATATTGAAAAGATCAATGACAAAAGCACCTGGCTCAGCCTCACACTGCGTGAGGGGAAAAACAGAATTATTCGGAGGGGATTTGAGGCCGCCGGCCGTCAGGTTACCCGTCTGGTGCGGGAATCCATAGGCAAAATCACGTTGACGGGCCTTAAAGAAGGCCAGTGGCGAAATTTGACAGGCCGCGAAATCAGTCAGTTGCTAAATGATTCCAATGGTCAAAAAAGGTAAAAATATTCTTGACAATCGTTGAAAAATAAATAATAGTCGCCGACGTGCAAGATGATCAGTATCACAATATCAGGCGATTCATCCTGTTAATAGTCTTAAGGAGGCTCTATGAACAAGTCCGGTCTTATTGAAGCTTTGAGTAAGAAGCTTAATTTAACGGAAAAAAAAGCAATTGACGTTGTAAATCTTGTTTTTAAAGGTTTTACCGATGAGCTGAAAAACGGCGGTCGTATCGAAATCCGGGGATTCGGAAGCTTTGTCGTTAAAGAATATGGTTCCTACACGGGAAGAAACCCAAAAACCGGCACAAAAATTAAAGTTGAGCCTAAAAAACTGCCCTTCTTCAAAGTAGGCAAAGAACTCAAAGACAGAGTCGATAAGAAGATTTAGTAATCCTGCAAATGTTTCTTATAAAAAGACGGGAACTTGTTAACAAGTTCCCGTCTTTTTTATGGTTTTTTCAATTCCAAAACCGAAGGATATCATCCTAAATTGGAGTTGACAAAATCCCAGTTAATCAAGTTTTGGATCACTGCTGTAAGATAATCCGGCCGACGATTCTGATAATCCAGATAATAAGCATGCTCCCAGACATCAATCGTGAGAAGAGCTTTCTGTCCATGGGCCAACGGAGTGTCGGCATTCGGCGTTTTGGTTATTTTTAAATCTTTTCCATCCTGAACCAGCCATGCCCAGCCGCTTCCAAACTGCGTTACACCAGCATTCTTCAGTTCTTCCGCAAACTTATCATAACTACCAAAGGCGGCATCAATTCTGGCGGCGATGGCCCCCTTGGGAGATCCTCCCCCCTGCGGCTTCAGACATTTCCAGTAAAAAGAATGATTCCAGACCTGTGCGGCATTGTTGAAAATACCAGCCTTGGCAGGATCCTTTGCGGAACTGGCGATGATTTCTTCCAGTGTCTTTCCCTCCAGATCAGTTCCGGCAATCAATTTGTTTATGTTATCCACATACGTTTTATGATGCTTCCCATAATGAAATTCCAGGGTATTCGCACTGATATAAGGGGCCAGTGCGTCTTTCGCGTAAGGCAGCTCGGGTAAATTTACAGCCATATCTTGATCTCCTTTCTATAGTTATTAAGGATTAGTATAGGCAGCATGTGCGTTTTGTCAAATATTAGATACCTGGAGGCAGCGATTCTGTTTCCTGATCCCGCGAGTCATTTCGCACAATGAACTTCATCAAGATAACTTGCAAAAACATGAAAACAGAAAAGATCAAAGCAGGCAAAGCCGCTTCATTATTGAAAACATACAGGGCAACGCCACCGGCCAGTCCATAGTTTTTCATGGTTCCTAAAAGCATGAGCGATGTGATTTTTGAAGGGGATATTTTATAAAACCAGCCGACGAGAACCAGTACGACACTGATCAAAAAGATGACACTAAACGCAAGAACGGATATAAGGATAATTTCCAGGGGCCATTTCCTGATCAGATTTGAATTACTGGCTGCCAAAGCATAAAAAACAATAAAGAAACATAGGTTGGAAATGGTACTGTGGTACCGCATGATCCGGGAATCCCAGTTTCGATCAACCGCTATACGGGACAGAATGAGCGGAAGCACAATCAAGGTGAAGAATAATATAATTAATTTATCGTAATGGACCGGGATAAATTTGAGAAAAGCGATGCCAATCAGCGGCATCAGAATGATTGCACCAGCATAAGCTCCGGCAAAGCCGGCCAGGGTTAACATTTTATCGGCCCTCAGCTTCATTCCCAGAGGCAGGACTGCCACCGCAGGAGGAAAGGCGGCAACCAGAACCAGGCCGATCCATAATTTTTCATCCCTGATAAGGAAAATGCTTCCCAGGATAATCAGATTTCCTAAAACCAGATAATTCATCAGGTTGCCCCAGAGGGCTCCGGGAACAAGTTTTCTGGGCTCATTAAAAATACCGCCGGGAAAACGAAGCAGGGTCAATGTTTGTACAACCATCAACGCGGGCAAAATCAAAAGGGAAGCCAGAGACACGGCCTGCGGCAGAAAAATTCCCGGCACAATAGCCAAAATGAAAAGAAGATTGGGAAACGATGTAAAAATTTTAAACACCGTCACCATGCTTTACCTCCTCGGTACGGAGAGTTTTTTAGCCGCGAAAACCACGAAGAGAAAGCAGATATTCAAAAGGACAATCATTGCACCGGCCGGCAGATTCATCATGAAAGCCAGAACAATTCCACAAAGAACAGCGGCGACAGCAAAACCAACCGAGGCAACCATCGTTTTCCGGAAACTCATGGACAGCTGCAGAGCGGTAAGCGCGGGCAGGATCAGCAGTGCGGAAACCAGCATGATGCCGGCAACCTTCATGGCCAGAACGGCGGCAACGGCTGTCAGCAGGAAAAGGATGATATTGATCCGCCTGGTTTTGACCCCCATGCTGTATGCCAGATCCTGATCAAAGGTGAGCGCGAAAAGATCATCATAGAGATAAACGACCACGGCCGTAACAACTACAAATACAATAAAGGCAAGAATCAGTTCGGTGTTGTTGACCGTCAAAATATTTCCAAAAAGATAGCTGAATAAATCAACGTTGAATCCTCCGGATAAACTGGCCAGGATAATGCCAGCCGCAATCCCCAGCGAAGAAACAATTCCGATGGCCGCATCCGCATTGATCTTACTGGACGACGTTAATTTATAGATAGCCAGGGAGGAGATGATCACCAGCGGAAGTGCCGCCACGGTAACATAAAGGGGGCTTACACCGATTAAAAGGACGACAGCCACGCTGCCGAATGTCGTGTGGGCCAGTCCATCACCGATCAGGGAAAACCTCCGTAGAACAAGGAACATCCCCAGAAGCGCTGAGACGGCGGCAATCAAAACACCCGCGATCATTGCCCGCTGGACAAATCCGTATCTCATGACCTCAATCAAATCCATCAGATGCCCCCGTAGTCCGGTCGTGTTGATGGCAGATGATATGCTGACTTGACGGGCCAAAAATTCCGGCCATGTCCCGGGAAGAACAGAAGTCCTTGAATGTACCCGAGAAAATGACTTTCTTGTCCAGATAAAGAAGATTATGGGCGTACTCACCAATGACACCGATATCATGGGTCACGAGAATAACCGTGGTTCCATCCTGCCGGCTCATCTCACCGGTGAGTGAATAAAACATTTCCCGTGTTTCCGGATCCAATGCCGTGGTCGGTTCGTCAAAGATCAGCAATTCCGGCCGCCGGATGAGCGCCCTGGCCAGCATGGCCCGCTGCTGCTCGCCATAAGACAGTTCCCCGATCAAACGCGAAGACAGGTGGCCGATCGCCATCATTTCCAGTGTGCGTTTTAGAGCGTCCGCATCTTTTTGGGTCAAACCCATTTGAACAATTTCTTCAACTGTCCCGGGGAAATGCGTGTTCAAGGCGTTGAGACGCTGCGGCAGATAACCGATTTTCTCCCACTGCCGGAAGCTGCCGAGAAGCGTGCCGAATAGCTCCACCCTACCCTGCTCCGGCCGTAAAATGCCCAGGATGTTTTTAATCAGCGTGCTTTTGCCGGAACCGTTGGGTCCCACAATGCCCAGATAGGTCCCCTTTTCCACGGCAAAAGAAATGTTGCTGATCACATCGATGCCGTTGTACCGGAAGGTCAAATCATCAACACGAATTACTGGCATTGCATTCCCTTTTTTAAATTTTGCAGATTTCTTTCCATCAGAGAGACGAAGGATACACCGCTTTGAAGGTCTTTTTTGCTGATGTCATGTCCATTGCTGAGTTTGAGCAGCCCCGCCCCGGTTTCGGAAGCAATGGTCCCGGCCAGCCTTGGCGCGGCAAGATCTTCATGGTAAATATACGGCAGCTTTTGTCCTTTGACCTTTTCAATCAGCACAAGAATCTGCTGCGGTGAGGGTTCCGCGTCTGCTGACATATTGTAGGCGGCCATGTATTGCAAACGGTAGCGGCTGGCGGGATAAGCAAATGCCCAGTGACCTGCATGCAGAATGGTCCTTGTCCTGCAGTTGGATAACTGCTCACGATATTTTTTATCCAGATCGATCAGCCTGAGTTTATAGTCCCGCGCGTTCTTTTCATAAAATGCACCGTTTTTTGGATCTTTGCGGATGAATGCATTTGTGATGTTGTCAATCATTTTCTGCGCATTATCGAAGTCCAGCCAGATATGCGGATCTAACTTTGCCCTGTGACCGGCGACATTTTCCTTCAGGCCGGACCGATTCCCTGAATGATGCTCATGATGCTCCGGCAAAGGCAGGAAAGAAGCGCCCTGCCCCGTTTCGACTGCCAGCATGTTCGTTTTGTCAGCGACGGCATCAATCACTTTGCGAGCCCAGTTCTCCATTTCAAAACTGGTAAAAAGAAAAACATCTGTTTTGCCGATCCGCATGATGTCATTCGGCTTCAGCTCATAATGATGAGCGTCGGCTGCGGGCGGAAGCAGCATGGTAACATTGATTTTATTGCCACCGACATTACGGGCAAAATCATAGAGAGGAAAAATCGTAGCAATAACTTCCAGTCTTTCATCTTCCCGGGTGGGGCCGTCTGCTTGTTGGCAGCTCACCGTGAATAAAAGCCCTATCATGAGCAGCAACAATATTATTTTTGTATTCACCATTGACGATCCTTTTTTCGCAATCGTTTCCATGATGTCCATGTACCACGGCATCATGACAATGCCTGCCCCGCGCGAAGTGCGTCGCCTGATTGGACTACAGCCTTTGTAAAACATCCACGGCGTCATGCACTGTCGACAAAGACAGTGCATGACGCACTATCATTTTAATATCTCCAGCCCCAGAATCCGAAAGCAAGGACGTTCATCACAATGGGTACGGCGTAAATGATACCGAGGGTCGTCAACTTGGCCTTCATCGACTTGAGGCTGATGACTAAAATGGCAAAGCAGAAGAAGTGGAAGTAGCCGATCAGGAAAATCAGCCAGATACCTTTGAAGGACAGGTACCAGAAAGGATACTCCCAGACAAGGTGTCCGCCGATATTCAGCAGGCATTCCACAAAGACGCAAAATACGCTGTATCCGATTGCCCAGAACCATTTTTCGGGAAGCCCCAGAATTTTCTCTTTTTTGCTTTCAGAAAGCGTATTGTAATAAATAATCCCCACCAGCAAAAACATGAACATGATTTCAATATTCCATCCGACCATCGTGCGCAGCGCGGTGTCGCCGGGGGTTGTCCAGAATGCGGAACGCTGAGTAAAATGAAGAACCCATCCATTCCAGGTCTCGTTGAAGAAATCCACACCAAAAATGGTCAACCCGGCCAGAACCGCATTCCAGTCGCCGGTCTTTCTCGCATCCTTGATTTCACGCGAATAAACATAAAAGACAATGGCCAGAAGAGGAATAATGTACCATTTGATCATGGAAAGATCGCGCAGTCCGCTCAACGCCTGTTCGGTTGCTGCTGTCATGTTAACCTCCTTGAAATGGTCAAAATTTTATTTCCGGGTGCACCGTTTCCAACATATCGGCTCTATTCAGGCAATTTAATTTTCTGCCCCAGCAATAAAGAATCGGCATCCGACATGCTATTGATGCGCCGCAGCTCTTCGACGGTAATGGAACAGCCTTTGGCCAGAGAAAACATCGTATCGCCTTTTTTTACTGTATATCTCTTCAGGGACTTTCCGGTAGCCGGTTCAGGCGCTCCAGCCGGAACAAGAATTTTACGACCGATATAGAGTGAATCGTCGATTTTCAACTTATTCAGTTTTAAAAGCGCTGTAAGGTTTGTTTCATGCTTCCTGGCGATTGTATTCAGACTGTCACCACGTTTCACGCGATAGGTGATCGTTTTTGCCGCTGGATGTTTTACTTCTGAGGTCTTTTTTAACCCAGGCTCGGATGGTGTGTCCTGCGTTTTGTCCACATCCACAGTTAGCACAGCAGGAGACGAGCTCGAAAAATATTCAGCTACGGACAACGCAACTGCTGAAGCAATGGTTTTCCTGAACCTGCTTGTTTTCAGCAGACGCTCTTCCTCATCATGGGAGAGGAATGCGGTTTCCAGGAGTACGGCCGGTATATCCAGCAGCTTTAAAACACGAAAAGGCGCCTCATGGAATTGGGGATATTTCAGACAGTGAACGCGGCCCAGTTGATCAAGCAAATGAGAAGCGTACGTTTTCGAAAGATTGATGGTATTTGTTTGAAACATATTCAGGATGATTTCGCCGGATTGATTGTTTCCTTCACCGTCGGGCACACCGCCGATGATATCGGACAGGTTCTCGTTATTCGCCAGCAGTTTGGCGGCTTCATTACTGGCAGCGCCTGTAGACAAACAATACACGGAACTGCCCCTGGCCTGACGGTTTCTGGCCGCATCAGCGTGCACACTGATAAAAAGATGCGCATTCGTCTTTCGGGCCACATTCAGGCGCCTGCTGAAAGACACATAATAATCCCCGTCACGGGTCAATACCGCGCGATATCCTGGCATTCTGTCAATCGCTTTTTTGATGTCACGGCCGATTGCCAGCACGACATGCTTTTCATAAGTTCCGTTGGCGCCAATAGCGCCGGGATCTTCACCGCCGTGACCGGGGTCAATGACAATCACCCTTCTTTTCACAGAGGGGACTCTGATAGGTTCCTGCGGGATTTCCTCCTTAATCGCCGCCTGCCCAACGATAATATCCACGACGACACGGTCAGGCTTATCCATGAATCTTTTCAGCTTGAAGACTTCCGTCGTGATATGCGGCCCCAGAACAATCGTAATGACACACTTATCGCGGCCTGCGGATTGAAACAGGATCTTATTGATTCCGGGCTTACCGATTACCTTTTCTGCCGGCAGCGATGGATGAAGAGAGGCCCCGGAAAATTCGAGTGTGAGTGTATTCTCGGTGATTTTGAACTGGTAGTCCGCATCGGCACTGAGATCGAAAACAACACGCGTGTGATCCGGTGCCGCCCAGTGGCGGACGTTGGTGATTTCGGTCGCGGCAAATCCCTGAGCAGACAAGAATCCAGACAAAAGAATGACCACACAAGATAGCAGTCTTCTCATTTTTTTTGTCATTACCGAATGCATGATTTTAATTATCAAATTTCCACAACAACTGCAACCTTTAAGAAGAAGGGACAAGGGACGGACAGGCTCAGCGACCGAAGGCACAAGGGCAGCTCCGCAATGTCCTCCGCTGGCGGAGGTGGCGTGAAACGCCGGAGGTGGTTATCGTTTGACCCTTCACCTTTATCCTATAACCTTTTTATAAAAATAGTTGACAAGCTCTTTTGTACATGCGATTTTCTCCGCACAAATTAAAAACCAAAATGAAGGACAACGATGCAGGAAAATCGATTCAAAGAAGCTTTATTGAACCCCTCCACATTTCCGGTTACCTGGGAGCTGGTTCCGGGCAGGGGCGCCAGGGAAGCCGCGCAGGATAAAGCCCTGGCCCTGGCCGGGCAGGCTGCATCCAACAACCATATCTATGCCTTGACACTCACGGACAATCCGGGAGGAACCCCGGCCATGTCCGCCGATTTCATGGGAAGCGAAATTGTCAAGCTGGGCATCGAGCCCCTCGTCCATTTTACCTGCAAAGACAAGAACCGTAATGCCATTGAAAGCAGCCTGTATGCCCTGGATCGCGCAGGCGTCCGAAACCTGCTGGTCATGAGCGGTGATTACCCGGTCTCGGGTTACCGTGGAAGGCCTGCGCCTGTCTTTGATCTGGATCCGATTCATGTTCTGCAGTTGATATCGGACATGAACTGCGGGCTTGAATATCAGGGAATGCAAGGCAGCATCCGCCACCGACCCGCCGATTTTTTTGCCGGGGCGGTTGTCTCTCCCTTCAAGGCAACAGAAGCGGAGCAGATCGTCCAGTACAGCAAACTGAAGAAAAAGATAGAAGCCGGCGCACGGTTTGTCGTCACACAGCTGGGATACGACGCACGAAAATTTCATGAAGTATTGCTTTACATGAAACAAAACGGCTTCGACATTCCACTGATCGGAAACATCTACATCCTGCCGTTCGGCGCGGCCAAAATGATGAACCGCAACGATCTACCCGGATCGGTCGTTACCGATAAACTGCTGGCAGACCTGGATCGCGAACGGAACGATCCTGACAAGGGCCAAGGCGCCCGAATCCTTCGCGCCGCCCGGATGTATGCCATTCTCAAAGGCATGGGCTTCAGCGGCGTGCACATCGGAGGACACAACATCAAATATGAACAGGTCGATGCAATCATCGATATGGGAGAATCTCTCACGTCGCAGTGGAAAGACCTGGTACAGTATTTTGATTACCCCATCGATGACGGATTTTATTACTATGAGAAGGATCCGGAGACGGGCCTCAACCGGGAAGTCCCTGTTAAACCAGTAGATCAGCTGTCTGATGTTAAAATCGGATGCTCTTACGGATTTTCCCGTTTCTTCCACCGATTAATGTATGAACCCGGGAAAAATCTTTACGGCTTCATGAAAAGGCTGTGCGGCAAAGTGCAGGGAACGAAAATGGGGGGGCCTTTTCACAAGATGGAGCACCTGACCAAGGTTGCGCTTTTTGACTGCAGGGACTGCGGTGACTGCGCCCTCATCGACGTGGCCTACCTCTGCCCGATGTCACAGTGCCCGAAAAACCAGCGCAACGGCGCCTGCGGTGGAAGCTACAAAGGATGGTGTGAAGTTTATCCCGGAAAGAGGCATTGCATTTATGTCCGCGCCTATGCCCGGCTGAAAAAATATGGAGAGGAAGGACAACTGTCCCGGGAAATTGTCCCCCCCTGCAACTGGGATCTTTATCAAACGTCCTCCTGGATCAATTACTATCAGGGGAAGGATCACACCTCCCAAAAGCTCAGCGACAAATCCACCGGATGATTTTATTCATTGAAGATTACGGCGTGATATAGTAGAAACCCTGCGTGGGCGATTAGCTCAGTTGGATAGAGTACTGGCCTCCGAAGCCAGGTGCCGTGAGTTCGAGTCTCACATCGCCCACCAAGCTATCATCCGATAACATCTAAAGAAGTCCAGAAACCCGCTAGATGCACGGAAACTGCTGGCAAACAGCATTGACCCCGGTGCGCTGCGTAAAGCACAAAAACAAGCCAAAGCTGAAGAAACAGAAACTTTCGAGGTAATAGCCAGAGAATGGTTTAATAAATTCAAACACACCTGGAAGGCAAGCCACTCAGAAAGAGTTATAAGCCGGTTGGGGAAAAATGTATTTCCGTATATAGGAAGCAAACCCATTAACAAGATCAAAGCACCTGAATTACTGGGGGTCCTGCGCCGGATTGAAGCGCGGGGAATCATTCATTCAGCACATATCATCCGGGGTATTTGCGGACAGGTATTCCGTTACGCAGTAGCAACAGGACGCGCTGAACGTGATCCATCGGCAGATTTGCGCGGGTCATTGCCTCCAACTAAAACCATTAATCGTGCAGCCATAACAGACCCGGTAAAAGCAGGGGAACTGTTAAGGGCGATAGAGAATTACCGAGGAAGCTTTATTGTTCAATCCGCCTTGAAGTTTGCCCCCCTAACCTTTGTCCGCCCTGGTGAATTACGTCATGCTGAATGGTCAGAGATAGATTTCAACAAAGCGGAGTGGAACATTCCAGCGGATAAAATGAAGATGAAGCAGCCACACCTCGTTCCCCTCTCAAAACAGGCAATCGAAATATTAATTGAGCTTAAAAAACTCACAGGATCGGGGAAATATGTTTTTCCGGGAAGAACTTCGCAACGTCCAGTGCGCCTAGGGGACGGCTTGACTACACCTACAACTAAACGACTTTGAAAAGTCCTGATGTTGTGAATTGCGATTTGAAAGGTGCAATACAATCCTCACCAACGTGGTTTACTGTTTTGCCACTTCCGGTGCCTCTTTTTTCCAGATGCAATCACCGAGAGCAGATAGCCCGGATTGCCGATATATAGCGGTCTGGCTTCTTTGCCTGCCTGCCCCGTTTTGGCGCACGCTTTTTTATTTCTGGCCTGATATAAGATATTTTGGATTTCGCCCTTCAGCTCAAAGCCGAAATAGCTCTTTAACCAGACGGAACCAGAGGCACCGGCATCCTTCGCCATCTGCGAGAGGTTAACCTTTGCCGGGTACATCTCCTTCATTTTGAAGTACTCTTCCATTGTCTTCGTGCGCACCATGCGTCCATCTGGTCCGGGCACAACGAAGCCACTCTGCGTCAATAGATCGTAACGCTTCTTCGTTTCATTGAAGTCTGGACCGCAGATCATAGCGCACTGCCCGCAAGTCAGTACGTAAGGATCTTTCAGCCCAAAAACTCCCAGCTTCTCCTGCGCCCTTACCAGCATAGCGTATATCTCTTTTTCTTCCGCCGGCAGATTGTCAGGAGCAGGCAGGAAGTCTTCTATATCTTCCCTCGGCCAGAGCCTCGCTCCAATGCGCCGGATGACCTCGAAGCGCGGAGTGCTGTCGCCGCTCATGGCGCCTTGTCTCATCAGCATGCCTCTGATGTACTTCCTCTGCTTCGGGTCAGGTTGATTATCCAACCACTCTTCAACTAGGTGTCGGCCCCAGTTGGACCATTTCTTGTCTCGCGAAATGGCATGCAACCCAAAGCACGACATGTTGCAGAAATCCACGTTGTTGCGCTTGCCTCGCGCATGCAGTTCACCGTTGAGTAACAGGTACTCCTCCTCGTTGTCCTCGAACATGCGCAATGTGCACGACTTATCACACAGTTTGCAGGTACGGCAGCGGTTATCCATGGTTTGCCGCGCCGGTAGGACGGGGTCCGATTTTAGTACAGCATCCGTTACCAGTGAACCGAGATAAACAGCGGCTCCGAATTCTCTGGTGACCACGTTGCCTGAGAGGCCGAAGGTGCCTAGGCCGGATACCACCGCGGCAAAGCGGTGCGAAAAACTCGGCCTTGTACAGAAGGGGTCCAATGCCCGCCGATAGGTGTTGTTGGCTGGTACCGCCTTGGCCCTATGACCCAGGCTTGCGATGTAGTCTGAAGTTTCTTTGGCAATGCGGTGTACTTGCTGATTCATGCGGGCCTGGTCGATGTTATGCGGTCCGGAGGATTTTTTTCCCAGGAAATCATAGATGGCGGGCACATTCATGGGCAGAACCAGTGACACCACAGATCTGGCGCCGCGCATGGTGTATGAGGGGTCGATGGAAGGCGGCCCGCTGAGGCGCTCTGGTCCGGCAATACCAACCAATCCGGCACCCGCTTTTCTCGCAAAATCTCTTATGTCCTCTTCAAATCCCGGCATAATATTGGTTCCCTCAAGTTTTAGTCTTGCAGTAAATGGAATTTGTTTCGGCTTAAAAAATCGCGTTCAGATTAGGTCTTTGCTCAAATCACTCCCAATAGTGGTGCTTTTCAGTTTTAAACCTGACAAAGCGGCGGCTGTAACACCCAGGTCTGCAATACGAATGGGCCTGTCATGTAAACCTGTCTTCCCGGCTGGTATCGAGACAGCGGCAACTATGGGTAGCGTATCCACCGAGCCGTGACCGCCGTTGTATACGCGCCAGGGAGGAGACCATGTGGGCGCTTTAATGCCGACATTAGGGATCTGCCCGTTATACACAGGAATCTGCCAGCCGTTTTTCGCCAGAATGATGAGGTCGGGCCAGATGACGGTCTGTTCCTTGTCAGCATCTACATAGTAGGTGTGGTAGAGCTCACCCGGCAGGCAAACTTCTTCCAGGCCATTTTTCATGTCGGATCGGTCCAGCACCCACCACGGGCACTCTTTGCTGCCTGTCTGGGGGTTCAGTGCCCGATGAGCCAACAAAAACGCCTTGGCCTCTGAGACCTTTTCCTTGTTTTTTCTCCAGTACAACACCCCGTAACTGCTCACACTGAAGGCATATACCTCCTTCTTTTCCAGTCCCCCCCCCTTTGCAATTATTCCTGCACTCTCAAGAAGACCCACACAATCTGTTGATGAAAAGTCTTCGGTATAAAGATGATTTACAGCAGAGTGATCGCTCAAGAGGATGACTTTCGCCTTATCGAGCACACCCTGCCTTTGCATACCATCCATAAGGCGGCCGAACTGAATATCCACATCGCGAATTACATCCAGGATTGCCTCTTTGAAAAGGAGCTTATTGCGGCTGCTGACCAGCTGATACTCGGGTTTGTTTTCACACCCTTCCGGCGGTTCATACGGCGGATTGACATTGATGAATTCCGATGGGTCCCATGCGCATCCGATTGCATGCCCCGCATCGTCGCATTGGGCAAGGAGAATGTAGGCCATATCGGGTTTATCGCGCTTGAAGATTTCCAGGGTTGAATCCACGATCCAGCTGTCATGCGGAAAATGATTGGCAAAGTGTTCCATCTGCCAGGTCAGGAGGCTGCCCTGACCCGTATAGAGCCTCGTCATGACGTTGTTTGGATTCATCGATCCTCCGAATAATCCGAGATGTGTCGATTCCGGGTCACAGGCCGCATCAATGTCGGTATGAGGATCGGCAAGGCTCTCCTTCAGCGGTGGTTTCAGGTAGTCAGGATGGTTAGGACCTGTCACCAAAATATCAATACCGGAGGAGTCACTTCCGTTTCCACGGAACATTTCGCCTACCCATTCCTTGCCTGTGATGAGCATGGTCTTGGACTCAGGCCAGCGCCGCTTCCATGCATGAAAAAGTGTATCCACCGGCCTGCCCTTGTCATCCCTGGCAAAAGACATGCTTGTGCGGGTAACAATAGCCTCTCCATACTCATCCCACCCGGTGGGTTGAGCCCACACACTGATTATGCCACTCTGTGCGGAAGACGTTCCCGCAAGTACATTCAGATGATTCATGTCAGTAGCTGCAGGCAGATAGGACTTGGCATTTCTATACCATAACGACTTTTTCAGGAAGGCGTGAATATTGGGCATCAGCCAATTTCCTTCACTTCCTCCCGGCAGACCCCTGGCATCAAGCTCAAAGTATTTCGGGTGGAGGGCATCAATGGCAATGAAGATGAGCTTTTCTTGATTATTGGCTTTATTCCCTCCAAGGATAGAGGCTAATGCGCCTTTGATGGTGAACAAACCCCAGTTCATAATGGTTATTCCACCCAGAAGTGCGGCAACCTTTTTCAGAAACGATCTCCGGCATATCTGCTTATTTGTTCTGATGTGATTGTCTGAGAGGTTATCTTTTACCATATGTCCTTTAGTTACTATAAACCTTACTTCCCGAG
>Ga0105104_10001950_pt1 | contig 15277 bp, 15 predicted proteins | sample PPLLaktember2015_3_FD_87034 | JGI IMG/M metagenome (GOLD analysis project Ga0105104, IMG submission 87034) | Freshwater sediment microbial communities from Prairie Pothole Lake near Jamestown, North Dakota, USA - PPLs Lake P7 Core (6) Depth... | ecosystem: Environmental > Aquatic > Freshwater >... | reverse complement strand
GGCAGCGATCTCGTTCCCGACTATCTGACGTCGGTCAAAGATGGCGCTTTCTATGGCTGGCCTTACAGTTACTATGGACAGCATGTTGACGAGCGCGTGAAACCGCCACGACCCGACCTGGTAGCGAAGGCGATTACGCCCGACTATGCGCTGGGCTCGCACGTCGCGGCACTCGGTTTGACATCGTCTGAAGGCAACAGCCTGCCTGCAGAGTTCTCGAGCGGGATGTTCGTTGGCCAGCACGGGTCATGGAACCGCAATCCCCGTAGCGGCTATAATGTGGTCTTCGTTCCGTTCAGCAATGGCATGCCGTCAGGCAGTCCGGTGGAGGTGCTCACCGGTTTCGTCAGCGCCGATGGCAAAGCGTATGGCCGTCCTGTAGGCGTCACGATCGACAAGCGCGGTGCATTGTTGGTCGCTGATGACGTCGGCAATGTCATCTGGCGCGTCACTGCGCAAGCTGCTCGTTAAGGGACTCTTCGTCTATTCCCCGACGGAGGCTTAGACTGGTGTTCCTGGCTTTCCCACCGCTAATGCTGAAAACGGAGGCGAATTTCCGCCTTGGCTTCATCGCTGACCGCTCACAGTTTTATGGACGGGCGTTTTGACCTCTGGCATCAAGGTTAGATGGTGTTCATCAATACCCTCAACACCCGTGAGCAGATCTTCGGTTAGTTCTAATCGTCTCACATTCCACCTCGCTTTTCATAAATTATGTTGAACCTTTGGATATTATAGCAAAAACGAGTCATTGCTACTTTTATTTCCGATTTTTGAACGGCTTTTTTGATTATTTCTGGCTGAAAGGGGGTATGCTTATCTAAATTGCCTGACGCTCTCTTTCAGGAAGGCATAGTTAAGCGTTGAAGTCACTAAAAAACGATTTTGAAAAGTCTTGATGTTGTGGATTACGGTTTGAAGAAAGAATAACACAAAGCTGCCCTGACTCTTCCCTGTCAAGGGCAGCGATTTGTTGGAGTTTTTCTGTTACCCCACTTTGACCTCGATGGCTTTCGGCTTCGCCTTTTCAGTTTTCTGAATCTGGACATTCAGCATACCATCCTTGAAAGAAGCCTTAATCGCGGTTTCATCAACATTATCAGGCAAGGTGAAGCTACGGGTGAAGCTCCCGTATTGACATTCGACTCGATGAAACTTTTTCCCTTTCTCCTCCTTTTCCTGTTTTTTCTCGCCCCGGATTGTCAGGACTCCCTTGTCTATGGTGACCTTCACATCGTCTTTCTTGACATCGGGAATCTCAGCCTTGATCAGGAACTCTTTGTCGGTCTCAGAGATGTCTACCCGGGGCGCCCAATCAACAGTTGTGATAACCTCCTGGCTTCCCCTTTGAGGCCAGCCAACTGCCCTTGCATAGCGGCCGAACAGATCATCAATATCTTGTTGCCATGGACCCATTTTACAATTCCTGCCATGATTAGTCTCCTTCTTGCGGAGCATGATTTCTGTCCGCCAACAGCCGACCCGCATTCGGCTCGACAGAGGTACATCAGTTTCTCTGAATGCCCCAAATAATTATATGAAAATAGATATTCTCAGCATCGTAAAACGTAAGCCCTCATAGACCTAAGGTTTCGGAGAACTTTTGTTTCTGTTTTTCTATTGCCTTCTGCCCTTGCTCAAGTGTTGCCATGATCTCTTTCTTGGCTTTATCCGTCATGTCCGTTCCTTGATCTGCAATATCTAAGGCTTTTTCCTTTAAATCATTTATGAAGTCGTTTACATCGTCAATGGTGTCCTCCATTAAATCAGCCGCGCTATTTTTTGCACGACGCACTGCCCTTATAATATCCTTCCGTGTCTTACGGCCTGACTTAGGTGCATACAGAAGTGCAATAGCTGCGCCTATCAGTCCACCTATCAAAATAGCGCCGCCGATCTTTGTCGTATCTTCATTCATAATATCCTCCTTACGGGTGACAATGACTACGAAAATCCAGTGTTTTAATTTTTGTTAACATCCAATGGAATTAGACTCAAAGTTTTGACGCCTCAAAGGGTCTTTGCAAACACAGATCTACTTTCGAGTCCATCTCTTCATCATTTTACTTTGCAGAAACGTCAGAGCATGACCTTATCTGTCAGTCGCCAAATCATATTTTCCCCTGACTGAAAATAACTTCGCAAAAAAACTTTCTCCCCTTGGTTTTTCGCGAACATCTGTCAGGATTTCAGCCCCCACCGCCCCCAGAACATCCATGGGATCAACAAGAATTATTGTTTCGCACAGGGGACATTCATAATGAAGATTGCCGGAGAAAGGATTGTGGCCCTTGTGCTTGAAGCCATGGGAAATTGGCATATCACCAGTTTTATCTTCAATAAGGATACCTTGATTCTCAAGGACCCCGGTATAATTACAGTGAATACATTGGATACCTGCCATAAATGCTCCTTTAGTTGCTGATCTTTCGCTGGTTGTTTGAACTCTTTTACTCCGCAAGGCTTCAAGCCTTGCGGAGTCTTGTTGATGCCAGAGATGCAAGCCGATCAATGGATCAATGCGAAAATACCAAGGGTAATGAGATAAACGGTAACGATATAACTCAACATCGGGACCTGATCCCTAGCGCATGGTTGCATGATGTTCAGTTTTATGGTGTTACTCCTTCGTCTATTTCACAATCAGATCATTCTTTATAGTTGTGACCCCTTTGACCGTCTTTGTGATTTCGCTCGCTTTGTCGACGGCCTTTTGAGAATTAACAAAACCGCTCAGTTGAACAGCACCCTTGTAAGTTTCAACACTGATCTGAAATGACTTGAGCAAATCATCTGCGGCAAGCAGAGATTTCACCTTGGTCGTGATGACTGAGTCGTCAACGTATTCACCTGCACTTGACTGTGTGCGTGTCGAGGCACAGGCTGCTAAAGTGGCGATCACAAATAGAAGCAATAAAAAGTGGATAATGATATTTTTCTTTTTCATGGCGGTTCCTCCTTTTTTAAGTATGATTGTTAAATTGTTCATTACGAGACCTTTTTAACTGAAACAAAAATTCAGCAAAATCTTCCTTTGCCGGTTAGAATCACCCAAAACATAAATGCTCTTTGTGTCTACAAAAGTTTATCTACTAGCAATCTTATTGACCATAAATTAGAACCCTTATCAGAGGAAGGCAATAAGGATTAAATGAGAGAATAATGGTAGGGATAAACTACCTGCGAAGAGAGGCGCAAAATACAGCCCAAGGCTTTTCTTTTGAATGTTAAGTGTAATATGCGGACTTCAGAATACCATTTGAAATATAGCATCATTATCAAGATTGAAGAAGTATTGAGTTCAGGAAGCACACATCAACCGGCTGACTGGCCATAAAGAGTACAAGGAGGGATGCAAAGTAGAAATTATCTTTTTGAATTTTGAAGGAATTGGTGTATTTTGATCGTCAGACTAAACATTTGGATGACAGGAGCACTCAGAGTCTATGGATAAATTAATCAATCAACTTGCAGACATGATCGCGAAAGCGAAAAAAGTTGTTGTTTTTACAGGTGCGGGCATCAGCACGGAGTCCGGCATTCCCGATTTTCGCGGCCCCGACGGATTGTGGACAAAATATGATCCGGATGATTTTACCATAGATAAATTTCTGGGGTCACACGAGACAAGACAAAAAATGTGGCAACGCCTGAGGGAAGGCGGATTGATGGAAGACGCGGAGCCCAACGCGGCACACTATGCCATTGTTCAACTGGAAAAGATGGGCAAACTCAGTGCGCTTATCACACAGAACATCGATAACCTTCATCAAAAGGCGGGTAGCTCTCCGGAACTGATTCGCGAACTTCACGGAAATATGCAAAGGCTGGTTTGCCTGAACTGCGGCGAACGTTATCCCATTGCCCTTGTCAAAGAACGATATGCTGATTCCGAAGACGTTCCGACATGCGATTACTGCATGGGAATTCTCAAACCCGATGTTGTCTTTTTCGGGGAAGCCCTGCCGCAGCGTACGTTGGCGCAGGCCATGCAGGAGGCGGAAGATTGCGATGTCATGATCGTGATTGGTTCTTCGCTGGTTGTGTATCCCGCGGCCTATGTTCCGATTCAGGCCCAACGTGCGGGTGCCCGTCTTGTCATCATCAATAAAGGATCGACCGAACAGGATTACCTGGCCGACGTGCGCATTGATGCGGCGGCAGGTGAGACGATGACGAAAATAATAAACAGGATAAAGGATAAAGGTTAAAGGCCCAAGGACAAAGCCAGTATAAAGCAACCATTCACCTTTAGCCTTGAGCCTTGAACCTATGGGGGTTTACATGTGTCTGATCCTTTTTGCCTATAACGTACACCCCGCTTACCGTCTGATTCTGGCGGCCAACCGCGATGAATTTTATGAGCGGCCCTCGGCCCCCGCTGATTTCTGGACCAAAGATCCCCAGATCCTGGCGGGCCTTGATCTGAAGGAAAAGGGCACATGGTTAGGTGTGACCAGAAATGGAAAGTTTGCGGCCATCACTAACTACCGTGATCCGGCTTCATGGCGGACGCAAGCACCTTCCCGCGGCAAGCTGGTGAGCCGGTATCTGACTGGATCAAACGAACCGGAAAAATATCTCAAAAACATTTCCCAAAAAGCACATGCTTATAATGGCTTTAATATTCTGCTGGGTGATGCAAACAACCTTTTTGCATACTCAAACCGGGGTGAGATTCAAAAACTATCTGATGGCATCTATGGTTTAAGTAACCGACTGCTGGATACACCGTGGCCAAAGGTAAAAAGAGGAAAAGGACTGCTGGAAGCGGCTCTCGAAAAAAAAGGGAACGAACTGGAAGAGGCCCTGTTTGCCTTGCTTGCGGATTGCCGCATACCCCCGGACGATGAGCTGCCCCAGACTGGCGTGGGGCTTGAGTGGGAGAGAATATTATCATCGGTTTTCATTACAAGTCCCGTTTATGGAACACGCTCTTCAACGATTCTACTTATTGGAAAAAATCGAAGGGTGAAATTTGTCGAAAAAGTCTACGACGGCAGACCGGAACCGTGGGTGACAAGCTGGTTTTCGTTCCTTGAGGAGAAACGGGACACATGAGTTCTTTAAACGCCAACGCCTATCCGGCGGGGCCTCGTGTCGGCGCCGGCGCCATTGTCATCCATGAAGGAAAAATCCTGCTGGTCAAGAGGGGTGTTGAACCGGGCAAGGGCTTATGGGCCATTCCCGGCGGAACCCTGCGTCTGGGCGAGACCCTTCGTGAGTGTGCGGCCCGTGAAATCCTGGAAGAAACCGGCATTACCATCGCGGTGGGCGAATGCGTTTATGTGTTTGACCTGATTGAAGGTGATGAAAACGGAAAAATTAAATTTCATTTTGTCGTTGCGGATTTTGCAGCGCTCTATGTGTCCGGTGAGCCGAAAGGCGCTGACGATGCCGACGGGGCAGGATGGTTTGCTCCCGAAGATCTGGATGATTTGCCGGTTTCACAAAATACGATCAAGGCTCTGTGCTCGTTGGGTTTCCTGAATTAAAAGAAGATTCAATAAGGAGGACGGTATGAAGGTTGTATATTCGGAAGAGTATAAACAGGTCTACTCTTATGATCCCGCATCCAATCCCGGAAGAATCGAATCCATAGAGTTTGCCCTGGCGGGAAGGGTCGATTATATTGAACCGCAGCCGGCATCAGAAGAGGATATCGCGCTGGTTCACACTTCCCGGCACATTGCCGAAGTCAGGCGTGAAGGTGTTTATGAGATTGCGGCACTGGCCGCGGGTGGCGCGATCAAAGCCGCCGAGATTGGTCTTTCCGAACCCTGCTTTGCCGTGATTCGGCCGCCGGGCCATCATGCTTCTGCTGATACCGCCTGGGGATTCTGCTATTTCAACAACATGGCCATTGCCCTTACAAAACTCAAACGCGGGGATAAAATTAAAAAAGCGTTCATCCTGGATTTTGATCTGCACACGGGCGACGGCAATATCAACATTCTGGAATCCAAAGGATATGTGACCATTCTCAACCCGGGAGGCCAGGACCGCAATGAATATCTGAAAATCGTCACCAACGCCCTGGACAAGACAGACGCGGACATCATTGCCGTTTCCGCCGGTTTCGACAACCATGAAGAAGATTGGGGCGGCCTTCTTAAAATGGAGGATTATACTTACATGGGAAAACGTGTAAGAGAAACCGCCCTCCGCAACCATGGAGGCTGTTTCGGCATTCTGGAAGGCGGATACAATCATGCCGTCCTGGGGAAAAATGTTCTGGCGTTTATCGAGGGATTGAGCGGCTAAAAAGGAAAGTCCTGATCCCCCGAAGTCTTCTGCCCGTCCGTTTTTTCGGGGCTGATAACATGAAGGTCACTCGTATATTTTTCCGCTTTTTTGTGAATCGGGTGGGCGTTAACGACAATAGATCGAGGCGTCGTCGGGCAGGCGAGTTGACAGGCGCCGCAACCGATGCAGTACTGTTTGTCGATTTTCGGATACAGAATGTTTTCTTTGTCCACAAAACGGATGGCGTGCGTCGGGCAGACTTCACCGCATGCGCCGCAATTGTTGTGATTGACGTAGACCACACAGATGTCTTCCAGCAGCTCAGCCTCGCCAATCTGCGTCAGTTTTTTTTCATCGAGTGACAGCGGCGTGATTGCCCCGGTGGGGCAAACAGCAGAACAAACATTGCACTCATAATCGCAGTAACTCTTTTCATAATTCATTTTAGGCTGCATCAAACCCGCTATTCCGAAATCCATAAAAGTCGGCGTCAGCACCTGCGTCGGACAGACACTGACGCATAGAGAGCAGGCTGTGCAGGCCTGTGTAAAGTGCATTGTGTTGAGGGATCCCGGGGGGGTGACCGGTGGAGCCGCCTGAACGGGGCGAATGCCCGGAATCTTGTCGAGATTCGCTTTTAACGCCACGAGACCGGCTGCCGCGGCAATACTTCCGATCACAAAGCCTCGGCGTGCCGGCGACCATACTGTTTGCTTTGTTTTCTTCCATGCAGGACGATAACGTATCGTGGCTTTTGAACATGCCTCCAGACAGTTAAAGCAACCTACGCAGCGGCTCATATCAATAGTGGCGTTTTGCGGGTCGATGCACCCCGCCTTGCACACATTTTCGCACCGCACGCATTCGGAGCATGCTTTTTGATTCAATATGAATTGAAAAACGGACACGCGTGATATCAACCCTAAGAATGTTCCCACCGGGCAAACGGTATTGCAGTATAAACGGCCGCGAGTTACGGCGAGATATATAATCAATAGAAGAAAACCCGCTGTCACGGCTAAAACCGACAAGGGAACGGAGGCTGTCTGTTTTGGATACAAATAGATATCAAAAGGCTTCAAAGCGAAGATTCCCAGATTGTATGTTCCGACGAGAAGCGGTTGAAGAAAATGTGTAAAAAATTTTCCAGTAAGGGAGTAGGGGTCAAACAGACTGGCCGGGGAAAGGATGCCGATGACTGCGGCTGCGACCACAAGCGCCAGAATCGTATAGCGCAGGCCGTTGTATGGTCTGGAAAAAGAGTGTTTGGATTTCAGGCCGATCCTCTGTGAGCCGGAGATCAGTAAATCCTGAATCGTTCCCAGAGGGCACAGGAAAGAGCAATAAACCCTGCCGAAAATCAAGGTAACCAGAAGAATGAAAATCAGGCCGGCAATAAACAGTGCTTCCGGCTGGGTGATTGTCCTCACCAGAGCCGGAATAAACTGAAAAGGCGGAAGAATTTCGGACAGGAGGACGGACATTTTTTCCGTTCCTGTAAACAGGAAGACAAACAAAATGAGGATGATACCGGATATGATGATGCGTGCTTTTATCAGGGTCAATGATGGTGTTCCTCATTTCAATTCTAAAATCGTTTCGAGGAGAGCGAACGGTCCTGCCACCCGCAGGCGGGGTTTGATAATCTGATATTCCGATCACATGACGGAATATGGCGAGAATACACCGGGGCAACAGTCGGCATCCTACATGGCATAGGTAACTATTTTCAGTTCTTTCAAATTCATGTTGCCGGTTCTCTGCGCATGGGCGATTTTAATGTAGCCGATATCTTCAGGCTCCTTTCCGAAAATTCTGGCGGCTGCCGCATCCACTGCCACAATATCCTTTGACATCAGCAGGGTTTTTTTCATTTGAACGTTGGCGGATTGTGGATTTGAAGGTCCTGATGGTCCCTGGCTCATCAATACGCGGTAGGCATCCACAACATTGAGATCAGGTCTGCGATAGAGGCAGAAATCGGCGATGCACTGATCCAGGCCGGTCAGATGATATTCCATACGGTTTTTGACGATGCCCATCAGGTTTTTCATGGCGATGGATAGATGTGTGGAACTGTGATGTTTGAGCACCGGCGCATTGATGAACACGTCGCAATCAAGAATCAAACTGTGCACATCCGCCGTTTTGAGTGTTTTTCCTCCGGGAATCCGGACTTCGCGGTAACTGAAATCGTCGATCGGTACAATGATGCCGCGGGCGGATTTGGCTGCTTCTTCAATTCCGCTGAGTCGATAGCAATTACGGGCGTTGCCGGAGGTTGGCGTCACCACATTGTCAAAAACATAAACGCGTTTGGCGCCGGCCGTGTAGCAGGATTCAATAATGGTTTTGACCAGCAGTGGATTGGTCGTGGCGCCGACTTCGGGCAGGCGCGGAAAACCGATGTTTGGTTTGACTACAACCGTCTGTCCTTTTTTGACAAACCGGTCCATGCCGCCCATCAGTTCGATGGCTTTCCTGAACATGGCATCCGGCTCACCATTTTTGACAGCGACAAGGTCAGGGATGCCGGCGGGCTTTCCTTTTGCCATGAGCAAATCAGGTTTACCGAGAACAACCGCACCACCCGCAACAAGACCCAGCGTTAACCCTTTTTGGATCACTTCCCGCCGATTGAATTTCCGTGTATCTTCCATCGTGATTTCCTGTCCGTTATGAGTGGGTTAAGGGACAAACAAATTATCTTAATAATTATGGAAATAATAAAAAAAAATAGAAGATGTGTCAATCAAAAATGGTTTGCGCTTTCCATCTGCTTCCTGGTCAGCCGGGGAATTCAGAAAAGGATTAAATAAATTTATCTGTTCAAACACCGTCTGATAGTATACAATAAAAGAACATTAAACGGGGGTGCCGGTCATGCAGAATTCCACATTAAGTGTAACTGGCGTACAATCTTTTCGCAGGGCTGTCGTGGCTTTTGGCCTGTTGGTTGTTTTGCCCTGCATTTTGAGCCTTATCAATGTGACGTTTGCGCAAGACTGGAAGATTCATTTCTTTCCGGCGGCGATTATTTTGGCGGCCATTAGCTTTGGCCCTGCGGGCGGGCTGGTTGCCGGCATAACCGGATCTCTTTATTCTGCCATTGTGCTTGGCAATCCATGGCTGATTGCGGGCAATGCAATGCTGGGTTTTTTTACCGGTGTCTTTTTTCGCAGGACTTCAAAAATTATTCCATCTGTAATGCTTGCATTTGCCTGTCAAATTCCCTGGTTGATCGCGACTGACTACTATTTTGCCGGTCTTTCCCTTGTCTTTATTGCCAAACTGGTCATCGTCTTACTTTTAGGCAATCTGATGTGGGCTTTGTTGATTTCGCTGGGGATGAAACCGATTAAAAAATATCTATGCTGATCCCTGATTTTACCTGCTATTCGCTGGCACTTGTGGAAGGCGACCACATGATCTACTCGTCCAAAGGCAGCGGCCTGCGTCCGCTATGGAACGCCATGGAAAAATATTCGGGCAAGTCCGGCCTGATTTTGCATGACAAGGTCATGGGGCTTGCGGCAGCTCGACTTATTGATCATTCCGGTATTATTGAGGAAGTGTATACAACGGTCATATCGTTGCCTGCCGAACAATTTCTGAAAGACTGCGGTATCCGTCTGACAGCTTTCAACGTTGTCCCGAATATCCTGACCAATGATAAAAGCGGCGTCTGCCCAGGCGAGATTATTGCACTGAACACAAGCGAACCTGATAATTTTTACCAGCAAATCAAGGCAATGCTGGATGCCGTCCCGAACCTTCTTTCCCTGCACTAGTGTGGTGCTTCATTATAACCTTGTCATATCGACCAGCGGGAGATATTATTTTTATGTGCCGGATTTATTAAGATTTCTCACTTCGTTCGAAATGACATTATTGTAAATCTTTCACTGAAACAATACACTAGAGGGTGAATATTCCCCGGTCGTAAATGACAACTTTCCTTCCATCGGTCAGATGAGCCGTTACGGTTTTAGGTTCCGTATTCACCAGGTCCCAGTGAAGGGCGGAGTCGTTAAATCCCAGTTTTTTCTTCATCGATCCTGTCAGCCTGGCCGGATCACCGCTGAATGTATCGCTGTAGGATGAGCCCAGTGCAATGTGAGAGTTTCCGGCTTTCCCGCCAAAATTTTCATCGAAGAGCGTTTCTGCCATGAAGCGGTCAATCCGCGAAAAGCGTTTATCGGTGAGAGAAAATTCACCGACCTGAGACGCACCCGCGTCCATGGCCAGTTGTTTTTTTGCAAAGGCTTCTCCCTGCTTTGCCTCTATCTTGACAGCCCTGCCTCGCGCAAAGGTGATTCGAATTCCCTCGACGTAGTTGCCGCTCCGGAAAGAGGGGAGGTTGGCAAAATAGACACCTTCCGTCCCGCGCCAGTCGGGAGAGATAAAAACTTCAAAACTGGGAACGTTATGGCCGGAAACACCGGCCCATTTGCGATGGTCGCCCGGTGCAATTTTTAAATCCATGCTGGCAGATTCCATGCGGAAGTATTTAACGGGAAGGGAACTCAGCCGTTTCTTAATGGCCATGACCTCTTTGTGAATGTGCTTCCATTCGACCACGGGTTGATCTCTATCAAGGTAACAACCCTTGACGACCTGCATGGTGTATTGTTTGACAGACATCCTGGCCTGGCGGGCCAGCTCGTCGGTCGGGATAATGCAAAGCGTCCAACTGTATTTGTGCTGTTCTTCGCGGCGGTCAAGAATGTCCTTGAAGGGTTTGCGGGCTACTATGGCTTTACCGATTCTGGACGGCTCAATGTCTTTTAAGTGTGTGAGAGATTCGGGGGCATGCAAATAAATCCGTCCGCCGATGTTTTGATAAAGCTCCCTGTCACCGGGGGTGAGAAAAGTCAGTTGTTTCGGATTGGCCTTCTGGTAAAAACTCTTTTCCATTCCGAAGGTGGAAACCATCCGCTGCACGGGATGAATGCCCATGTCCAGGAGGCGCGCGTAGATGATTTCCGCGAGCTTTAGCGCCGGTTGACCGTACTGAATCAAAACAATTTCATTTTTTTTTAAGGAGGCTTTCTTGGCTGTTTGTAATCCCCACAGGAGCACGTCGGCGTATTTCTCAAGATGATTCGAGGTCAGCATTTATTTTCCTTTCAGTGCAGGTTGTTGATGATATCATTACTAGGATTTATGGCTTCGGGCAAGTATTTATATCATGGGGGTCTTCTTGATGGCGGAAAAATGAATGATTTTCACTCGCATGGAATGCGGTGTTGATGACGGGATTGAATGACATTGAGGTTTGTGATATTAGTAGAAAACCAATTTCTATTTCTGCATTGCCGGTTGATGTTCCTAAAATTAAAAACAAGGAGGTCTATACGCGATGTCGGAAGAAACTCACAAAAAAGAACACGACGAAAAACACCTGGACAAGATGACCGTTAAAGAGCTGCGGGAAGTGGCGGAGGAGCTTCCCCATGAGCGGGCAATTCACGACATGAAAAAAGAAGAGCTGATCGCTTTCATCAAGGAAGCGAAAGGGATCAAGGACGAAACACCGGCCAAGAAAAAGAAACGTGTGGCTAAAATCAAAATGACCAAGTCTGAACTCAAGGCGAAAATCCGCGAACTGAAAGTCCTGCGCGGGAATGCCCTGGAGGAGCGTGAGAAAGAAAAAGCCACGATGCTGCGGTATCAGATCAGCCGGTTGAAAAAAATATCACGCCGCGTTGCTGCAGCATGAAAGGGAGGCTGTTATGCTATTAGACAGGTAGGGTGTGGTAGAAAAAAAGAGACGTCAAATGACGTCTCTTTTTTTACTTCCTTTCGCTACAGCCTAATAGCCTTTTTTTAAATCATCTCAATCGAGCAGGCCATTGAAACTCCGCCGCCGCCACACAGGGTTGCCATTCCCAGCGTTTTGTTGTGCTTTTTCATGGCATGGATCAAGGATACAACAATTCGGGCTCCGGTAGATCCGACAGGATGCCCGAGGCCAATGCCCGAGCCGTTGATGTTCGTGATTTCCCTGTTGATGCCCAATTCTTTTTCGCAGCCCAGGTACTGGCCCGCGAATGCTTCGTTAAGTTCAATCAGCTCAAAGGCGTCCAGCGAAAGTTTCGGGTCGTTTTTAAGAAGATTCTTTACGGCCGGAACCGGGCTTAAGCCCATGACGGAAGGATTACAGGCACCGCGTCCGGAGGAGCGGATTCTGGCGATCGGCTTTAATCCCAATTCTTTGGCTTTTTCGGCAGACATGATGATCATGGCGGAAGCACCGTCATTAAGACCGGAGGAATTGCCGGCGGTGACCTTGCCCGTCTTGGGGATAAAGGCCGATGGCAGGGACTGCAACTGTTCCATGGTCAATCCGGGGCGGAAATGTTCGTCCTTGTCAAAGATGACAGGCGGTTTGCCTTTTTTCTGGGGAATTTCAACCGGTACAATCTCTTCCTTAAAATCACCGTTTTTGGTGGCGCGCTCGACATTGTTATGGCTGCGCAGGGCAACCTCGTCCATTTCCTCGCGGCTGATGTTCAGAAGTTGCGCGATCAATTCGGTGGTATGCCCCATGATGTAAGGTTTTCCTTTTAAACTGTCGAAAGGCTGGCCTGATTTGACGGGGCAGGTATCGTCGAGCGGCATGACATAGGAACCGCAATGCAATGCGCGGATCATGGCATCGACAAAAACAGTATCCTGGAGACGGCATCCCCAGCGGGCGTCGAAACTGACATAGGGTACGCCGGACATATGTTCAACACCGCCGGCCAGAATAATGTCGGCCATATCGGCTTTGATCATGGCCGCGCCGCTGAGCATGGCTTCCATGCCGGAAATGCATACGCGGTTCACTGTAACAGCAGTCACTGTCTCCGGAATGCCTGCCAGAAGAGCCCCCACGCGGGCGGTGTTCAGTGTGTTCGGGTGTTCAAGGCAGCAGCCGAATCTTACATCATCGATTAACGCGGGATCGATTCCGGCTCGTTTGACAGCCTCTTTCATAACAACGGCGGCAAGACGGGCGCCAATCACGTTCTTTAATGTTCCGCCAAAAGTCCCTATGGCCGTTCTGCACGCTGATACAATCACTACATCCTTCATTTCAGATCTCCTTTTTCAATAGAATAAGTAATTTACTGCCGCCATTTTTCGTGTGAGATGGCGGGTCAAGTCGTTTTAACCTTAAGCCTTGAATTTGAGCTGCCTTTTTCTAAAGGGAGTAAAAAGGGTTGTCAAGAAGAATTAATGAAATTAAGCATTCGAGATAACAAAACAGAGCAAAGTATTTGTCAAATATAGGTTATTATAGATTTTTTTATTTATTGCGATGAGAAGAAGGCTGGTTTGGAAAAATATTGATCGTTTTACATAAATAATTCATTGAAGTTGTTGACATCTGCCGGTTCTTGTATTATGTAGCCGCTGAAATTTTTCCTAAGTAACCCGAGTTTTTCGATAATCATCGGATGTAGGAAAGAAATCAGAGAAAATATTTTCCCCAGTAGCTCAGTCGGTAGAGCGGCTGGCTGTTAACCAGCATGTCCGTGGTTCGAGTCCGCGCTGGGGAGCCAAAATAAAGGGCCCGTTTTAAAAAGCGGGTCCTTTATTTTTTGCGCGTGCCATTCTGAAACCCACCAGGTAAACTCAACAAGAGCTTCTTCAAATATTCCTTTACCCGATGTCTGTTTTTGATAAAAGATAATCTTGACTTAAGAGCTGATTTAGTTTATATAATAATTACTTGAAAAAGGCAAACCGCTTGAAAGGGCGGGGCGCAAAGTTAACGACCTAAATCTCGTTAGGGGGATATGGTGGCTGAACTGCCAGGCAGGATAATTGCTCTACAGAATAGACGTAATTTCATCTCTCCTTTCAGTTCCCAGTATCAAAATTGAAAATAACTGAACTCTAGCTGAACATGCCGTACGAACGTTGGGGGCAGGCCAAATCCATCAATCCTCAAAAGGAAATGGGTTGCCGATGAAAGTCATGAGCATCGTTAATCAAAACAGGCAATGTAAGATGAATGATCCATCTAAAGATTATCAAAAGCTGATTGCAGAGAATTCCTCATTAAAGCAGAGAATCCGGAAACTGGAAAAAGCAGCAGCAGGAAGCGGTAAGGCGGGACCGCTCACCATACATTCTGATAAGAAATTTGAGGCCATATTCCAATGCAGTCCTGACGTTATTACAATTACCGACTTGTCCAACGGTTCGCTTCTGGATGTAAATGACTCGTTCCTGCAATTAACAGGATATTCACGGGAAGAGGTTATCGGTTCATCAACGAAGGAATTGAATATATGGGGCAATGTCGAAGACAGGGGAAGGATTGTCAATCTGTTGAAATCCGGCACCGCTATTGACAGGGTGGAATTATCATTCCGGACAAAAAAAGGCGAACTCAGACAAATGCTTTTCTCTTCCCGGTTGATCGAGGTTGATGGCAGGCAACTTATCATCGCCAACACCCATGACGTCACCGATCGCAATGTGACAGAGGAGAAATTGCTGGAAAGCGAGGAGAAATACAGGACTATCCTCGAAGATATGGAAGATGTTTACTTTGAAGTAGACATCAAGGGAAATATCGCGTTCGTTAATCCTTCATCCTGTAAAAAGAGCGGATACTCTTTGGATGATCTGCTCGGGATGTCTTTTAAACAAATCAGCGCAACCGATGGTATTGAACGGGTTATGCAATATTTTGGAGAGATTTTCCAGACAGGCAAAACCGGTAAACCCTTTATATGGAATCTGAAGAAAAAGAACGGGGAACAGGGAATTTTTGAATTAGTCGTCTCCTTGATCAGGGACAAGCAGGGCAACCCCACAGGGTTCCGGGGAATAGGAAGGGATATTACCGAGCGAAAGCAGGCAGAAGAGAAACTTCAACAAACCCTCGGCATTCTCAGAAAGTCGATCGGTGTGACCATCCAGGTTATGGTAGCGGCTATTGAGGTCAGAGATCCCTATACAGCCGGTCATCAGAAGAGAGTTGCAGACCTTGCCAGATCTATCGCCACGGAGATGGGATTAAATAAGG
>Ga0105104_10001949_pt1 | contig 15280 bp, 13 predicted proteins | sample PPLLaktember2015_3_FD_87034 | JGI IMG/M metagenome (GOLD analysis project Ga0105104, IMG submission 87034) | Freshwater sediment microbial communities from Prairie Pothole Lake near Jamestown, North Dakota, USA - PPLs Lake P7 Core (6) Depth... | ecosystem: Environmental > Aquatic > Freshwater >... | reverse complement strand
TTCCACTTTCGGATCTGATGGCCTGGAACGGGCTGGATAATACCTCCGTCATCCGCCCGGATCAAAAGCTGCTCCTGCGCGTGACCCCGCCTCCGACACCGACACTCACTCCCAGTCCGACAAGGGTTACCCCCTCTCCCCCTGCCTCCATGACTCAGCCACTCCCAACGGGAACACCGCCTGTCACGGAAACAAAGTCCTCGGGTGGATTTGACCTGACTCTCATACTAGGTGTGACCACGATTGTGATTGGTGGATTGCTTTGGTGGAGATTTTCACGCAAACGTTAATTTCTGTCTAAAGCAACGTTTACCCGGATGTTGAGCTGAAATCTTTGTCTGACATTCAGACTGCAAATAAGAGCCATTTATGATAAAACTGGATACGGATGTCAGCGTTACAGCCACGGGAATTGACATGATGACCAGCAGCAAGTACGTCGAGCGGATTGATCCCCTGACAGGATGCGCCAATTTGCTGGCCTTTCTGGAATCCTTTTCGGCGCGGCTGAAATCCGGGACCAATACTGCCTTTTCCCTCCTGCTCATCGATGTAAATCACTTTATGGCGTTCAATGCCCAATATGGGCACGCGCGCGGCGATGCCGTCCTGCACTGGATCAGCATTGTCTTGCACGACACCGGTCTGCCTGTTTACCGGATCGGCGACGATGAATTTCTTCTGCTATTTGAGGAGGGAAAGTCCGAGGCCTGTCACGCGACCTGCCAATCCGTGTTCGAGCGCCTCAACCGGGAAAGCCAGCAATTCGACCTGGCGCACCCCGCCTCCGTCATCCTGATCCACTTTCAGAATGAAGCACTCCAGATCGCCGACCTTTGGATGGCGATCAGCGATGCACTGTTCGATGCCAAGGTCTATGGCGAGCAAAAGCTCCTGGTGAACAGCTACACTCACGCCTCTGCCATCAACAATTACCAGCTGCGAGTGATCAATATGCTGACCGAGCGTCTGCTTTCCTTTGCCACTCGCCTGGAAGACACTCACCAGCTCGCCTACCTGGACCCGGTTACCCAGTTGCCCAACAATCTCGCCGCCGAAATGGAGATGAATCGGGCAATCGAGCAGTCTTCGCTATCCGACACCCAATTTTCCATTTTATTTATCGACGGGGACAATCTGCGCCTTTATAACGACATCAGTTACTCGGCAGGCGACAAAATGCTGCAACGCTTATCGAATTTGCTGGCGCGTCACCTGCGCCCGGGCGATTTCCTCGCCCGCTGGCGGGTGGGCGATGAATTTTTGGTGATATTGCCGGCCACCGACAGCGAACAGGCCTGGTTCGTCGCCGAGCGGCTCAGGGCAGCAGTAGAAGCAGGGACAAAGACCTGGGAAATTCCGGTCACGATATCCGTCGGCATCGCCACCTATCCAACAAATGGACACGCACAGGACGACCTTTTGGACGCCGTGGAAAGGGCCAATAAGCTTTCAAAGGACAGTGGCAAGAATCGGGTCACCGCCTGGTAGGTCGATGCCTTATGGGTCTGTCCGGCTTTCGATCATCAGGTCCAGCAGCGTGCGATCGACCTGATAGCCGTCCAGGCATTCGAATTCTGCTCCCGGCCGGCCGTGCTCAATGATCCCAAAGGGTCCGGCGAAGTTCCACATGGCGTAGCCCCACCCAAATTCTCTGAACAAACCCAGCAGGTCCGCCAGCCAGCGCAGGGCGATATCGTTGGGTGTGCGGTTGAAACAGCCAAATTCGCCAATGTGAATAGCCACTCCCCTTTTCTGGACATCCTGCCAGGGACGGTAGCAAGCCCGCAGCGCAGCCAGATCCCATGTGCAGCCCTGCCATCTGAGTCCCGGGTAGACTGGCACAGGGCTCCGGCTGTGGCCGGCCCACCAGGTGGCCTGATGGTGGCTGACCGGCATGGGGTCATAGCCGCGTCCGCTGTGAATGACACCCAGGTCGGCCAGTTCAGGCATGGCCATGCTCCCGCCGCCCAGACCATCGATCACGATCACACGCTGCGCATCAATGGCGCGGATCGCGGCCACCGTGCGCCGGATGAGGGCGGCGTGCCTTTTGCGCGTCATGCCGTACTGCCACAGGCCGGGAGGTTCGTTGAGCAGATCAAAGCTGAGCAATTCGCAGGGCACGTTCCGGTATCGCCGGGCAAAGGTTTCCCACAAAAACACAAAGGCATCCTGGGCGATTTTGTCGCGCCATAGATTGTGCTTTTCCAGGTCATTGCGATTGATGCAATACCCGGGAGCGCGATGAAGATTGAGCGACAAATGGATGCCGCGTGAGCTGCAGACTTGCAGGTATCGATCTATGTATTCAAAAATCGTTTCGTCGGGATGGGTGTAATCGAAGTTCTCCGTCCAAAAACGATAATCGGTTGGTATGCGGACGAAGTTGAAACCATATTTGGCCAGAAAATCCAACGCCCGCTCATCTGCCGGAGCGGGCCGCTGACCCGGGTTCCATGAAAACATCCACTGGAAATTGAAGCCGTAGTAATTCATTGAGATCCCTGCGATGCTGAGATTTTTGTAAAAGGAGCATTGTAGCTAGTTTAGCGCTCATTTTTGTTATGTCAAGGAAGCTGGCTTATTTCCTCAGCGAGTGCCCGGTATTGGATCTGAGCTCCTGCATCACCAGCTATTTTTCCACAACGAAATTGAAAAAGCCAAGCAGATAATCGCCTCGATCTTCAATTGTTATGGTCAATCCCTCGATGGCTTGCTGAGGAAAATACAATTGAGTCGTCACCTCCTGCCCACCTTCGGGCCGCACCTTGACGTGGATATGCTCGATCGGCCGGCTCGAATAGAGTCCCGGCAGGAGGGTCTCGAGATAATACCGTCCCTGTTCATCGGTGAATTGATGTCCGCGCAGACGATAGCCCGTGTTGTCATACTCGCCGGCGGCGTCCGCCTGCCAGAAGTCCAGCCAGGCACTCGACAAAGGCTGGCAGTTCTGGTCAAGCACGTAACCGACCAGGACCAGGCGCGTACCCTGCATCCCTTCCTCGAGCAGAGAGTTGCGTTCCGGCGTATCCGGCTTGTAATACGGGCCTTCCGTCTGGGATTGAGTCAGCCCGGCACAGGTTGGCGCAGGCAGCGCGATGCCCAGCTGCGTGAAGAAATCATCGCTGGGCGCGGAAGCTGTGGGCGATTCAATAGCGGTGGCCAACGTTGGCGTGACAGAATCAGGTTGAGGCGCGGGCACGGACGCTGTTTCCGTTGGAATGGAAACGGCAGGAATCTGAGTCGCAGGCGTGCAGGCAGTCAAAAGGCTCAGCCCCAACAGGATCACAAGTACTTTTCTCATTAGAATCTCCTTTTTCTTAGACGAAAATGCACACAACCGTCTTACAGCCGCTTACCCACAGGGTCGCTTCGCTTATAATCCTGTCCCACTGGAGGACGAGTGTCGATTTTTCGCAAAGTCATAGCGTTTTATAGAGACCCTGACTATTTCAGGAATGTCCAAAAAATCGCTGTTCCGATCATTATTCAGCAACTCGTATTCTCACTGCTAAACATGCTGGGTGGGATGTTTGTGGGGCAAAAAGGCGACGCGGCGGTTGCCGCGGTCGGATTTGCCGAGCAGATCGCTTTCTTGCTGAACCTGGTTCACTTCGGGATCATCAGCGGGGCGGCAATGTTCACCGCCCAGTTTTGGGGGAAGCGCGACATTCCAAATCTGCGGCGCGTGCTGGGCCTGTGTCTGATGCTGGCACTTTCGGCAAGCTTTGTCTTCTTTGCTCTTGCGCAATTGATACCCTCCCAGATCCTGGATATTTACTCCGACGATCCAGCCGTAATCGAACTGGGGGCAGATTACGTCCGTACGTTCTCGTGGACATTCATTTTCTTCGGCATCACATTTAGCTATGCTCTGGTCATGCGTTCCACTGGCAATGTCCTGACGCCCACGATGGTCAGCGTCGGAGCACTTCTGATCAGCATCTTTCTTTCGTATTCGCTGATCTTTGGGAAATTTGGTCTGCCCGAACTGGGCATTCGAGGCGCGGCGGTGGCTGCGGTGATCGCCCGCTTCCTTGAATGCATAACGCTGCTGACCATTATTTATACGCGTGACACACCCGTGGCGGCATCGTTCCGGGAGCTCACCGGCTTTGACCCGCTGTTTTTCAGGAGGGTGATCAAGCCCATCCTGCCGGTGATGTTGAACGAGTTGTTCTGGTCGTTCGGTATCACAACATACATGATCATTTATGGGGATATGGGTACACAATCGTACGCGGCGGTCAGTATCGTCTCGAAGATCGAACAGGTGGCATTTGTGGCATTCATCGGCATTTCCAATGCCACCTCTGTCCTGGTGGGAAATCGCATCGGGTCCGGGCATGAAGAGGAAGCGTATCGCTATGCCGGTCGGTCGATCGGGCTGGGTATCGTGGGTGGAATTTTCCTGGGAATACTCCTGCATTTTGTGAAGCTTCCCCTGCTCTCCCTTGGGTGGAACAAGGTATCACCGGAGGTGATCCAAAATGCAAGCAATATTCTCATCATTGTCTCCCTGTTTCTGTGGGTGCGGGTCAACAACATGACGATCGTAGTGGGGATTCTGCGGGCCGGCGGCGACACGCGCTTCTCTCTGTTCCTGGACGGCATCATTATCTGGATCGTCGGGGTGCCGATGGCTGCTCTGGGCGCGTACGTTCTTGATCTGCCTGTGCAGCTTGTCTATCTATGCGCGATGTCAGAAGAAACGACAAAGTGGGTCCTGGGCATCCGCCGTTATCTCTCGCGCAAATGGATTAATGACATGACCGTGCACGTGGAAGGCCTGGATACCGCAGAAGCCAAGGAGCCGGTCCCGTAACACTATTCGACCATTGCTATGCTTTCCGCCTTCTCCATTACATACCCCTCATAAGCTGCCATCAGCTGTTTTGTGATCGGACCGGGACTCCCCTGCCCCACCGGGAGGTTGTCGATTTGGACGACCGGCACGATGCCGCGCGAGCTGGAGGTGATGAACGCTTCGCTCACAGCCGCCAGCTGGTCCCGTTTCAGCGGCTCGTACCTCACTTCGAGTCCCCTGCCCCGCGCGATGTCAATGACTGTCTGGCGCGTGATGCCCAGCAGGATGTCGTCACAGGCGGTGCCGAGGTACGTCAGGTTGGCAACCTGACCTACATAAAAGAAGTTGCTGGTCATGCCCTCTAGTATTTCTCCGTCCTTGACGAGCAATGCCTCAAAGATCCCTTCCTGCGCAAGATGCTTTCTCTCCACGTCACTTGCACAGATGAAGGCAGTTGACTTCAGGCGCGGGCTCTCACGGTGCATTTCCGTTGTTTCCACGCGCACGCCCTGCTCGTAAACATCCTGCGGCAATCGCTTGAGAGGCTCGACGGCGACGTAGGTTTGTCCCGCCTTTGTCATCATCACCCGGACGCGGGCCTCGTCGGGGCGATAGGGCTCGAGCAGCGCGACCAGCTGCCGGCGTAGTATCGAGGCGTCCACCTCCGGCGCTGAGACCGGCTCATAAAGCCGCTGCAAATGAGCGCTGAGACCGAGCACGCGCCTGCATCCATCGAAGGTTCGGAAGGTGCTGTAGTACCCCTCCGGCAGCTGACGCGTGACCGCATCCAGAGATGTCGCATCGGTGAAATTCACCTCTTCAATTGATGTGTTTTTGAGCTTCCATGTTCGGATCATAAATTTCATTATAAACCTTGACATATCTGGCTGGGCTGGTGTAAACTCGAACAGCTTTACTTAAAATACGATAAGTAAGCAAATCTAAACGAAAGGAGCGCACTAGATGAATATGTCGGTTTTCCTCAAAATCTTCACCAGCCCTGACGCTGGTGTTTTGCCTTCTCGTAGTGCGCCTGTTGACCGTTGTTAGGTCTTTCCTGTCTGTCTTTTCAGGCTGTGGCGCACTCGCCGCAGCCTTTTTGTTTATTTCACCAGTGTGTAAAGAGCGTTCTCCCCTGGCACCGCCGCCAGGGCAGGTGTAACGCTCCGGCGCAAGAGAGCGCCTGTTACACAAGGTTTGGAGAATGCCCATGACCACGCTCGAACCCGCAATCACATTTGACTTCCGCAAAGCCATCCATGAGAACCGCCTGAAGGGGATCTGGAAGATGATGGTGGATTATCGCCTGCCGTATCTCGCCGCAACCGGAGCGCTGGCTGTCTCTGCGCTGGCAAAGACGTGCACCTATCTGCTCCTGCGCTATTTCGTCGATGACGTGCTTACCCAGGGCGAATACATCGGGAACATCACGCAGACCTTTCTCTGGATTGCGCTGGCTTTCGTGGGACTGGCAGCATTCGAAGGCGGATTCTCGTTCCTTTCCGGACGATTAGCAGCCTATACCGCCGAAGGGATCACGCGCCGCCTGCGCGACTTCCTCTTCGACCACATCCAGCGGCTGAGCTTCTCCTATCACGCCGCCACCCCGACCGGTGACCTGATCGAACGCGTCACCTCCGATGTGGATGCGCTGCGCCGCTTCTTTAGCGAGCAGGGCATCGGCATGGGGCGCATCTTCATGCTGTTCGTCATCAACTTTATCGCTATCCTGAACCTGAACGTCAGGCTGGGGTTGATGTCGGTGATCGTGATCCCGTTCATGCTGCTGGTGTCGCTGTGGTTCTTCAAGAAGGTAACCAAACGCTACGAAGAGTACCAGGCCCAGGAAGCGATCCTCTCCACCACCCTGCAGGAGAACCTGACCGGCGTACGCGTGGTCAAGGCCTTCGGGCGCCAGGAATATGAAAAGAGCAAGTTCGAGAAGGACAACTGGGGCAAGTATCTGAAGGGCAAATTGCTGCTCTTCATGCATTCGATGTTCTGGCCCCTTTCCGATATCGTCCTGGGCTTGCAGATGCTGTTTGGATTTGTATATGCCGCGACCATGGCGATCGATGGTGAGATCACGGTCGGTATGTACATTGCCTATGTCGGTCTCGTCGTCTGGTTGATCTGGCCGATCCGCAACCTGGGACGGCTGATCGTCTCCGCCTCGACCGGCATGGTTTCCTATGGCCGCCTGATGGAGATCGTCAAACAGACGCGCGAGCCGCTCTTCGACGGCAAGGTCCAGCCGCAGGAACCGGCAAAAGGTGAATTGACCTTCGAGAATGTCTCGTTCATCTATTCCGACGGTGAGAAGCATGTTTTGAAAGACGTCTCCTTCACCGTCAAGCCCGGCCAATCGATTGCCCTGCTCGGTTCGACGGGCTCGGGAAAGTCATCGCTGGTCAATTTGCTGCCGCGTTTCCACGAGTACACCAGCGGCCGCATCCTGCTCGACGGCGTCGAACTGACCGATTACTCACGTTCGTACCTGCGCAGACAGATCGGCATCGTGGAACAGGAACCGTTCCTGTTCAGCCGCTCGATCCGCGAGAACATTACCTACGGTGTCGGGCGCGACGTTTCACAGGAAGAAGTGGAACGGGCGGCCAAAGCTGCCGCGGTCCATGACGTGATCATGGGCTTTCCCGACGGCTACAACACGCTGGTCGGTGAGAAAGGCGTGACCCTCTCCGGCGGCCAGAAGCAGCGCGTGACCATCGCCCGCACCCTGCTCAAGAACCCGCGCATCCTGATCCTGGATGACTCGACCTCCTCGGTCGACACCGAGACGGAATCCGAGATCCGCGGCGCGCTGAACGAGCTGATGGAGAACCGCACCACGTTCATCATTGCCCATCGCATCCAGTCCGTGATGATCGCAGACCTGATCCTGGTGCTGGATAAAGGCGAAGTCGTTCAAATGGGAACGCACCAGGAACTGGTTGCTCAAATGGATGGCATGTACCGCCGGATCTACGATATCCAGACGAGGATCGATGAAGAACTGGAGATCGAAATTTCGAGTGTGAACTAGACCCACAGCAATGTCGTTGCGAGGAGGGTGCTTGCCCTGACGAAGCAACCCCAATAGCTCAGGAGATTGCTTCGTGGCGCAAGGCGCCACTCGCAACGACATGTAATGGAGAATGAAAATGTCACAGGATATTATTGAATTAGAAGAAGAAGAATACACCAGTCAATTAACTGCGCCGGTATTCAAGCGCATATTGACTTTGCTCAGGCCCCATTGGAAATGGGTGCTGGGCTTCGTCATCACCATCATGCTGACCTCGGTGCTGGATGCCTACTTCACCTTCCTCAACAAGCAGATCGTGGACGTGGGCATCACGCTCAAGAACAAGCCGGCCTTGATGCGGATTGTGGTGATTTACGGCACCTTTCAGCTCTTACAGTCCGGGTTTGTGTTCACGTTCATTTACCTGGCCGGCGTGCTGGGCGAGCGGGTGCAGTACGACCTGCGCAAGCTGCTCTTCAACCATCTGCAGGACCTGTCGCTTTCGTACTATGCCCAGAACGCGGTGGGACGCCTGATCGCCCGCGTCACGTCCGACACCGGGCGCGTCGCCGACCTGCTGACCTGGGGCGTGATCGACACCACCTGGGCCATCATGAACATCACCACCTCGGTGACCTTCATGGCCATCATCAACTGGAGGCTGGCGCTGATCGTCTTTACGATCATCCCGGTGATGACCTATATCGCGATCCAGTTCCGTAAAAGGATCCTGGTCGAATACCGGGTCACGCGCCGCACGAACTCGAAGATCACGGGCGCCTACAACGAGAACATCCAGGGCGTACGCGTAGTCAAGGCCCTGCTGCGAGAGGACGAGAACACGAAGGAGTTCCAGCAGTTGACCGGGACCATGTACCGCTCGGCGTACCGGGCGGCCTGGCTCTCGGCGCTTTTCCTGCCGACCGTGCAGATCATTGCCTCGCTGGCGCTGGGTCTCATCATTGGCTACGGCGGAACACAGATCACCCTGGGTCTCATGACCATCGGCGGCATCCAGGCCTTCGTCTCGTACCTGACCTTCATGATGTGGCCGATCCAGGACCTGGCCCGGGTGTACGCAGAGATGCAGCACTCCATTGCCTCGGCGGAGCGGATCTTCAAGCTGGTGGATACACCGCCCGAGGTCCACGACAGACCGGACGCCATCCCGGCGGAAACGCTGATGGGCGAGATCGACTTCGAGCACGTCAACTTCTACTACGAAGACCGCAAGCCCGTCCTGACGGACTTCTCGCTGCAGGTCAAGCCCGGAGAAATGATCGCCCTGGTCGGTCCGACCGGCGGCGGCAAGTCGACGATCGTAAATCTCCTCTGTAGGTTCTATGAACCGCGCGAAGGGATGATCCGCATTAACGGGCGCGACTATCTGGATTACACGCTGGCATCCATCCACAGCCGGATCGGGATCGTGCTGCAGACGCCCCATCTTTTCTCGGGCAACGTGCGCGACAACATCCGCTACGGACGCCTGGACGCCGGCGACGAGGACATCATCGCAGCCGCAAAGATCGCCGGAGCACACGACTTCATCGTAACCCTGGAAAAAGGCTACGACCAGAATGTCGGCGAAGGCGGCAACCTTTTGTCGGTTGGACAGAAGCAATTGATCAGCCTGGCGCGCGCCGTGCTGGCCCGACCGGAGCTATTCATCATGGACGAAGCCACCTCAAGCGTGGACACATTGACCGAAGCGCTTATCCAGCGCGGCATGGAAGCCCTGATGAAAGGCCGCACGTCGTTCGTTATTGCACATCGTTTGTCTACCATCCGGCGCGCGAATCGCATCCTCGTTATCGAGGACGGCAGGATCGCCGAACAGGGCACCCATGCCGAACTGCTCAAACTTGGCGGACATTACTACCGTCTGTACACCCAGCAGTTCCGCCACGAACTGGAAGCGCAGTATGGATTGGCAGAGGCAGTCGGTATTCAGCAGAAGGAAGAGGCACCTGAAGCACTGGCTGCGGACTAGTCAGTAAGCAGTAAACAGTAGACAGTAATCAGTAGGCAGTGGGTCGGTGATGAACCGATCCACTGCCGGAGGATGAGAGAATGAAGACCGAGCTCTTACCATTTAAAAGTGAAATGATTCCCGAGGCAGGAAAGCTCCTGGCGGAACGGCATGCCTGTAATCGCCAGCGTCTACCCTTGCTGCCTGCCCGTTTCGAAGACCCCGATGTCGCCGCCAAGGCGGTGGCAGCTCTCTGGCAGGAAAAGCTAAAGAGCGGTTATGCCGCATTCCGTGACGGACAGATGATCGCTTACCTGATCGGAGAAACAGCTACCAACCCGTGGGGACGGTCCGGATATGTGTATTTGCCTGGCTATGCCATGGCCGAGGACCAGAACCCGGCGGTCGTCCAGGACCTGTATGCCCTGCTCGGCGAGGAATGGGTAAAGAAAGGCTGCTTCAATCATTACCTCTACATCTCGGCAGCGGATGACAAAGTGACCGGCGCTCTGTTCGACGTCGGCTTTGGCAAGGAACGCGTCGATGCGCTGATGGATCTCCGCTCGGCGGAAATCCCGGAAGTGGAAGAACCGGCCGGCGTAACCATTCGCAGGGCGGGTGCGGGCGATAATGCCCACCTGGGCAGCCTCTCGAACGTGATCTTTCGGGCGCTCGCCAGGGCTCCGTACTGGCACCCAACCGTCCCGGAAGACTGGGACGATTTGCACGAAGGCTGGTCGGAGCTCGCCGATGACAGGGAATGGACCGTCTGGCTGGCGCTTGAGAACGAGACGGCCCTGGGCACGATCGGGTTTCGCCCTGAAAACGAAGAGGATACACAGATGCTTGCATCGCCCCGGACTGTCTACTTGAGCGTCGCCGCGACCCAACCCCAGGCCCGCGGACGAGGTATCAACACTGCCCTCACGTGGCAGGGACTGGAGCAAGCCCGCCAGGATGGTTATGAGGTTTGCTACACCAACTGGATCAGCCCTAACCTTCTGGCTTCACGTTTCTGGCCGCGCTTTGGTTTCAAAGACGCAGCCTACCGGCTTGCAAAGAAGGTCAGCCCCATGATTGCCTGGGCAAAAGATGAATAGGCCCCACCCGCCCGTTGGGCACCCTCCCCAAATACGACATGTAAATTTGGGATGAGAGAAAGAATTTCAAAGTCGTATTTGGGGAGGGATGGGGTGGGGCAGGAGAAAGGTGAACATCATGAAAACAAGTAATTTACTGGTGCGATACGACAAAGACCTGCGTCTGCGGATCATGTATCCGGAAGCGCACAAGGAGATCACAGACGACGTGGTACGGATTATTCGCAAGGCTCCTGGTATGAACGTCGTGTCCTTTACCTTTGCAAATGAAGCCCGGTTGGACAGGGTCATTGACCGGGAAGTTGGGTACTTCAGGCCCATGCAGCAGCCGTTCACCTGGAAGGTTTACGACCATGACCTGCTGCCAAGCCTGAAAGACAAGCTCGCTTCACATGGCTTCGCGGGGGATGACGATCCGGCCGATGTTATGGTGCTTGCCGTGGCGAAAGCACCCGCTTCCCTGCTCCAGCCGCTGGCAGCCACCGCGGAAAAGCAGAACCGCAAGGTTGAGATTCGGCGGGTGACGGAATTGGAAGGATTAAAGGACATCATCTGCGTTCTGGACCAGGTGTACGGCGGCCATAACGTCTGGGTGAATGACCGTCTCGGCGGGCACCTGCAGGTCCCCGGCTACATAAGCATTTACGTCGCTTATGTGGATGACCGACCTGCATCGATCGGATGGACCTACTTTCCCCAAGGACAGTTCGCCACATTGTTCGCCGGGACCACAATCGCCGAATATCGCAGGCAGGGACTTTATACCAGTCTGCTCTCTGCAAGAGTACAGGAGATCCGGCAGCGCGGTTATCAATTTGCCGTAGTCGAGACCGGAGCAATGAGCAAGCCGATCGTGGCAAAACACGGCTTCCGGCGCCTGACGACAGTCTATGATTTTGAGTGGAAGGGGACCTGATTCTCCACCTGACCGGCCCCACCCCGCGCCGCGCGGGATGGGGCCGGTGTCATGCCGGACTTCCCCAAAGTGGGCAGTGACGGAGGGAGATTACTTATTTCCCGGTCTTATTCGGACCGTTTGTAGGGCCGGAAATATTCGATGGTATAGGTCGTGACCAGCCACGCCAGCGCCGCAAATAAACCGGTGAAAACCCATTTCAGTGCTTTGATCATGTTCTGACACTCCAGTTGCCGCTCACGCGGCCGTCGCCGCGGAGGAGAATGTTCATCCGTATACATGACGCACAAATGCTGAAAAGTTACGAACCAAAGATTACAAAAAAGTAAACGCCCCCGCCGGGACTCCGGACCAGTGTGCAGGGTCAGTTCAGTACGATCCCTTCCTCCGTGACCCGCAGCTCGTTCCCGCAACTTCCACACTTCAACATGCCGGCCACCTCCTGCCACTGGATCTGGCTGCAGGCCGAACAGCGCAGCACATCTGAGAGTTTTCGCGCCTGCACCACTTCCGAGGTTCCGCTGCGGATTGCCAGGACGCGGTCGAAAAGCTTCCACCACTTCGATATCTGAATGCTCTCAAAGCCTTTTTTTTCCAGCAGACCGGTAAACACCTCTTTACTTTTCACTTTTGCTCTGCGCCCCGATTCCTCCGTGCCGCGCGAGGTGAGCAGGATTCCGCCCGGGCGCAGTACGCGCCCGAGTTCAGCCAGGGGCTCATCCATGTCGGGGAAAAGCTCCAGCACCTCGAGGGCGCAGACCACGTCGAAGGCCGCGTCCGGAAACGGGAGCGGCAGGGACTGGTGGCGCAGCAGCTCGACGCGCGCCAGCTGTTTACTCAGCTTGGAGGCCGCCTGTTCCAGCATCCCCTGCGAGAGGTCGAGCGCAAGGATGCGCCCATTGAACTCAGGCCGCCACGTCAGGGCGTAGGACAGACGTCCGGTACCGGTGGCAAAATCCAAAACGAAAGGCTCTGAAACTGACGCGGCCTCCAGTGCATCCAGCAGGGGCTGCGCCAGCATCTCATTGTCGAGCAGCTGGCTGGCGCGCTTGCCCTCGTCGTATTTTCGCGACCAGCGATCGTACAGCCAGGCCTGCACCCGCGGGCCGAGATGCACACCTTCATAGAAGTAGATCTCGCGCTCGAGAAAGAAACCGGCGAGCACCAGCACAGCGACAAGCAGGATCCAATTCATAATGACTCCAGCGGGTCGGGCACAAGAGTTTCGACATCCCGTACGCGCGCAGAAAGATAACCAAGCAAAAACACGAACGCGCTCGCCAGTCCGGCATAGACCAGCACGATTGAGATCGGGCTGGCTTCGGCCAGGTAACCGGCCAGGAGAATTCCGAAGAGATACGGAACCTGCACCAGTAGATGCCGCGCCGAAAAGACGCGCCCCTGCACATCGGCTTCGACCTTCGTCTGCCAGATGGCCAGGTTGCCGCCTTCGACGAACGGCTCGAAGAAGGAGAAGAAGAAACTTCCGATGGCCCAGAACAGGACCGCGCCGCTCAGGCCCAGCCAGAGCATCCCCAGCAGAGACGCGCCGGCCCCGCCGATCAGGACGTTGTGAATGCGGCGCTTCGTTCCCCCCCACAGACTGAGCACCACGCTCCCCGCGACGCCGCCGGCAGCTCCCGTCGATTGGACGGCCGCCAACGCCGATTCGCTGTTCTGCGTCAGGCTCAGGACGAGCGGAGCCATGAGCGTCGCGCCGATCGCGAGGAATATGCCGGCCAGCATGAACAGGATTGTGAGCGAGCGCAGGCTCTGTCGCTCCTGAATATAGCGAAAGCCAAACAGGATTTCCTGCCACAGCGTACCCTGGCTCTGCCGGCCCACTTCGGTTTGTTTTGGCTGCGGAATGCGAACCAGGATCAGGGTCCCGAACGCGGCGAGAAAAGTCGCCAGGTCGATCAACATGATGCCGCTCAAACCTATCCACCCCAGAAGCGCTGCAGCAAAGATGGGCGCGAGGATCCCCGAAAGGGCCCGCGCCGAACCGAGCATGCCTTCGGCGCGGGTGTAATCATCCTTCGAGAGCATGGTCGTGACGGCCGCGGCGTAGGCGGGATATTGAAAGGCAGTGAAGAACCCGGCCAGGATGCTCACCACATAGACATGCCAAAGCTGCAGGCTGCCGAATGTGTAGACCAGGAAGATCGTCAACGTGCCCAGTGCAGTGGCAAAATCGCTCAACAGCATGACCAGCTTGCGGTCCCAGCGGTCAACGAACGCGCCGGCCAGAGGCGTCAACAGCACGGCAGGCAGAAATGCAAAGAAGCTGAGGGTGGCCAGGGCGGAGGCCCTTCCCGTCTTTTCCCACGCCCAGATGGTGAACCCGAACCAGGTCATGGCGCTGCCCAGCATGGACACGATCTGTCCAAGCCAGATGACCGTGAAACCGCGCATGCCGGTGGGTGATGTGGATGTCATTGGTTTGACCGCTGCACAAATTTACGTCGGGAACAAGCTTGAAGCGGGGCTGCTAACGATGTTGATTTTCCCAGTAAACGATCAACCCATCCTCGACCTGCATCATCTCGTCGCTGTCGCCGCGCCGCAGGAAGAGCCCATTTCGATGCACTTCCCAGGAATAGGTCACGATACTACCCACTGCTTTCAAATCACTGATCTTTGTGGAATACCCTGCATCCAGATATCCCCGCAGATAAGACTCGAACGCCCGCCGGCCGGTAAAGTGACAATATCCGCCGCAGGACACGTTTTCATCGACATAAGACATGGCTGTTTCGACATCGCCTGCCCCAAGGGCATCCCAAAAGGCCTGCACAATTTGCCCGGAACGGAAAGGGTCATCCGTAGGAGTGAGATTCACGGGAGTGGTAGATGTTACCGGTACCATACCCTCCCCACAGGCTGCCAGGACTTGAGACAGTACAATGAATAGAATCAAAAGTGTGAGTTTGGTGTGCATGGTTTTACTCCTTGGCTTTGAAGAAGGGCACCAGGACTGCCAGGACTGGTTTAGGCCTTGCGATTGACTATTTCAAGCGGGGTTGAGACTGTTCCTTTGCCTGAGGGCTTCATAGACGAGCAACGCGGTGGAAACAGACACATTCAGAGAATTGATCCTGCCCATCATTGGGATTCGGACCCTGACATCAGCATTTGACAGCCAAAAATCGGTCAATCCTGTGTCTTCCGTGCCGACCGCGATGGCGACTGGATCGTGCATATTTATGCCAGAGTATAACGTCTCAGCCGATGGAGTGGCAGCCAAAACACGTATATTGCGCGCTTTTAGCAACTTTAATGCGGCATTATTATCAGATTCGATAAGAGGAACGCTGAATACCGCCCCCCGGCTGGCGCGCACCACGTTCGGGTTCCAAACGTCGACGCGCGGATCGCAGACAAGCAGCGCGTCCACGTGCGCTGCATCCGCGGTCCGCAGGATGGCCCCCAGGTTGCCGGGTTTTTCGATGGATTC
>Ga0105104_10001948_pt1 | contig 15290 bp, 17 predicted proteins | sample PPLLaktember2015_3_FD_87034 | JGI IMG/M metagenome (GOLD analysis project Ga0105104, IMG submission 87034) | Freshwater sediment microbial communities from Prairie Pothole Lake near Jamestown, North Dakota, USA - PPLs Lake P7 Core (6) Depth... | ecosystem: Environmental > Aquatic > Freshwater >... | reverse complement strand
CCGCTCGGCCGGCCACCGACGCCGGGGTTCGCCTCGATTACCCCGTCGCACGGAAGGTGGACGTCGTCGACGACTACCACGGGACTCAGGTCGCCGACCCGTACCGCTAGCTGGAGGACCCGTCCAGCCCTGGCTATCGCGAGTGGATCGACGCCGAGAACACGCTCACCGAGCGGTTCCTCTCCACCATCCCGGACCGGGGTGCGCTCAAGGAACGGCTCACCGCGCTCTGGGACTACGAGCGCTACGAGGTCCCCATTCGCGAGGGGAACCGCGTCCTCTTCGAGAGAAACAGCAGCTTCAAGTACATCGCGACGCTGCAGGCGGCGCAGGCCGGCCCAGCGCCGGTGCTGATCCGCATCGAGACCCGGGCCCGGCACCGCGCCGGGAAGCCGACGACGAAGCAGATCGAGCAGGCGGCGGACATGCTCTCCTTCACCGCCCGTGCCCTCGGCTTGCCCGGCGGCCGCTGAGAAGGGCCCTCAGGCGGCCCGGTGACTCGCGGGCGCGTCCAGTGCCGGGGCCGGCGGCACGTAGGGCCACCCGGGAAGGCCGTCGCGCCCCGTCGCCTTCGCCAGGTAGTCCGCGGCGATGTTCGCGCTCTCCATGATGGTGAGCAGCCCGCTGCCCGGGTGCGTGCCCCCACCGACCCAGTAGAGCCCCTCGACGTCCGGGCTCTTCACCTTCGGCCGCAGCGGCCCGAGCTGCAGCCAGCCATGCGCGAGATTGAAGACCGCGCCGCGGAACACGTTGAAGTCGTCGCGCCAGGTCTCGGCGGTGAACGTCCGACTGGCCCGGATGTGCCGGGCGACGTCGGGCAGGCCCACCTTGGAGAGCCAGCCTGGCACCCGCTCGGCGAGCACCCGCTCCGTTCGCGCCCAGTCCACGGCCTGGCCGGTGTTGGGCGTGGGAACAAGGACGGAGAGCGTCGAGTGACCAGGCGGCGCTCCGCTCGGGTCGGTCGCGCAGGGATTGCAGACGTAGAACGGCGGATCGTCCTCGTCGACGAACCGGTCATCGAGCGAGGCCGCGTCGGTTCGCCGCGCGTTGTTCGACAGGTAGACGAGGTGGTGCGGGAGATTGTCCCACCGGCGGTCGAGCCCGAGGTAGAGCATGAAGGTGCTGCACGAGTAGCGTGACGCCTCGAGTACCCGGTCGCTCAGCCGCGTCCCCTCCCGCCACTCGGGGGCCACCAGCCGCGTCGCGGCGTACGGCAGGTCTGCGTTCACCACCACCGCGTCGGCCTCGACGCGCTCGCCGCCGGCGAGCTCCACCCCGCGGGCGTGCGCGGCGTCGATCCACACCTTCCGCACCGGGCTGCCGAAGCGGAAGCGGGCGCCGAGGTCCTCCGCGCATCGCTGCATGCCACGCGCGAGCGTCCGGAATCCGCCCTGCACGTGCCAGACGCCGAACGCCAATTCCAGGAAAGGAATCACCGAGAACACGCTGGAACAGGTGGTCGGGTGCAGGCCCAGGTACTTCGATGGATAGGCGAGCGCGTACGTGACCCGGTCGTCGTGGAAGTGCTCGTCCAGGTGGGAGTGGAGGCTCTGCCACGGCTTGAAGCGGAGGGTGGGGAGCAGACGCCAGGGCGCGTAGTAACCGAGGCTCCCGGCCGGGGTGGCCATGAACTTCTCGTAGGCGATGGCGTACTTGTCGCGGCTGAGCTCCATCCACCGCCGCATCGCCATGGGGAGGCGCCGGTCGAGCTTCGCGAGCGACGCCTCGAGACGCTCCCGCCGCTGCGAGGTCTCCAGCTGCGTCCCGTCCCAGAAGTGCACCCGGGTGTTCGGGTCCACGGGGACCAGAGTGACGTAGTCCTGGAGGCGCTTCCCGGAGCGCTCGAAGATGCGCTCCAGCACCCCGGGCAGCTGGAGGATGGACGGTCCGGTGTCGAGCGCGTACTCGCTCCGCTCCCCGAGGATGAGCCCCTTCATCCGGCCTCCGGGAACGGCGTCCTTCTCCACGACGGTGACGTCGAGCCCCAGGCCGGCGAGGTTGATCGCCGCGGCCAGGCCGCCGGGTCCGGCTCCCACCACCACCACGCGCGTCGGGCGCCCCGTCCTCTCCATCGCGGGCGACTCATAGCCCGACGGGCCCGCGGCGGTCATCGAGCGGAAGGTCGGCGCGTTCGAGCCTGCGCCGGTGGACGTTCGTCCTCTTCCGCGGCGCGCCCCCGCGCGGAAAGGCTCCGGGCCGACGGGAGGGCTTCCCCTCTTGAAGTCAGGCCGCCTCGTGCCCGCCGCGTCGTCCCGACGGCAGCACCGGGATGTCGAGCTGCCGGACCAGCGACTCCACCGGCTCCAGTCGCGGAATGTCCGACTCGCCGCCGGCGCCCAGCTCGCGGAACTTCCGCGCGGTGACCAGCGCCCGAGCCTCCAGCGAGCTGATCGCCGAGTTGTAGGCGTCCACCGACCCACCCAGCCGCTGCCCGAGCGTGGCCAGGTGCTTCACCACCGTCTGGAGCCGGTCGTGCAGCTCGCGCCCCAGCGCCTGGATGTCCCGGGCGTTTCGCGCCACCTGCTCCTGGCGCCAGCCGTAGGCGACCGCGCGAAGGAGGGCGATCAGCGTCGTCGGAGTGGCAAGGATGACGTTCTGCTGGGCGCCGAACTCGATCAGCTCCGGGTCCTTCTCCAGCGCGGCGAAGAGAAACGCCTCGCCGGGCATGAACATCACCACGAACTCGGGGGCGGACTCGAACTGCGCCGCGTAGCTCTTCTCGCTCAGCTTCCTCACGTGACGCCGCACGTCGGCGGCGTGAGCGGTCAGCCGCGACTGCTTCGTCGCCTCGTCCGTGGCCTGGTGCGCGTCGAGGTACGCCTGCAGCGGCACCTTGCTGTCCACCACCACTTGCTTCTCGCCCGGGAGGTGCACCACCAGGTCCGGACGGAGCGTGCCGCCCTCGACCTCCACCCGGGTCTGCTCGGTGAAGTCGCAGCGGTCCACCATGCCCGCGAGCTCCACCACCCGGCGGAGCTGCACCTCGCCCCAGCGGCCGCGGGTGTTCGGGGCCCTCAGCGCCCCCACCAGCCGCTCGGTCTGCTGGCGGAGGGCGTCCTGCGACTCGGCGAGGGCCCGGAGCTGAGCACCGAGCGCCCCCTGGGCGCGCTCGCGCGACTGGTCCAGCTCGGCGAGCTTCCCGTCCACCTTCTCCAGCGCCTCCCGGAGGGGCGCGACCAGCCCGTCGAGGGCGGTGGAGCGCGCGTCCAGCTCGACCTTCGCCACCTCCTGCGTCTTCTCCAGCTGCGTCTTCGCGTACTCCAGGAAGCTCTGGGTGTTGGCGGCGAGCGCGTCGTGGGAGAGCGCCTTGAACCGCTCGGTCAGCTCCTCCTGGGTCGCCTGGACCAGGCGCAGCTTCTCGTCCATCGCCCGCTGCTCCTCGGCACGGGCGGCGCGCTCCGCGGCGAGCTCGGCGAGCGCGCGCGACCGGGCGTCCTCGAGCATCTCGACCCGAGCGGTCGCGGCGGCCGTGGCCCGTGCCTGTTCCTGGAGGTCCGCCTCGCGGGCCCTCACCCGCTCGAGGACGACCTGGTAGGAGGCCTCGAGCGCGGCGCGCTCCCTGGCCTGGGCCGCCGCCAGCCGGGCCCGACCCAGCACCCAGCCGAGGACCGCGGCCGCGGCCACCAGCGCTCCCGTTCCCGCCACCCAGGACAGCTCCATCGCACGTCGCTCCTCACCCCGGGGATCACCCTGGACGGACGATCAGCGGGGGAACCACCGTACGGGCGCGGGCTGACGTCCTTCCTGCCCGGACGGTGGTCGGCCGAACCCGCCGGTGGGTACAAGGCGACATGCCCGATGTTAAGGGGGGGCCCATGAGAACCAAGCGCGCCCTCTCCCTCTCCGATGCCCGGAAGATCGTCGACGCCGCTCAGCGTGAGGCCGAGCAGCGGAAGTGGAACGTCACCATCGCCGTGGTGGACGAGGGCGGCTTCCTCCTCGCGCTGGACCGGATGGACGGAGCTCCGCTCCAGAGCGCGGACATCGCCCTCCGGAAGGCGTGGACCTCGGCGCTGACCCGGCTGCCCACCAAGACACTGGAGGACATGGTGAAGGAGCGGCCGGCGCTCGTCGGCTTCCCGGGCCAGCTCCGCGTGCAGGGCGGGCTGCCGATCCAGGTCGAGGGCGACTGGGTCGGCGCGGTGGGCGTATCCGGCGTGGCCTCGCACGAGGACGAGCAGGTCGCCCGCGCCGGGCTGAACGCGCTGGGCGCCCCGGGCTGAGCGAGCGCGACAGCCGCCGCCGGCGACGGCTCCGACGGTTCAGGCGCTCTCGCCGACCGGCGCGCCGGTCGGCCGCCCGGGTACCCACGCCGCCGAGGCGATCGCCGCCAGGAGACAGAGGCCGGCGCAGAGCAGCGTCGCCCGGTGGAAGCCCGCCGTCAGCCGCTCAGGATCGGCCTGCCTCCCGAGCATGGCGAGACCCGCCGCCCAGGGAACCGCGGCCACCCCCAGCAGCCCCGCCAGCCGGGCAACCGCGTTGTTCACCCCCGAGGCGATGCCGGCCTGCTCGGCGGCGACCGCGTCGAGCACCGCGGTGGTGAGAGGCGCCACCGCCAGCGACAGCCCCAGCCCGAGCAGGACCGCGCCGGGCAGCACCGCCGGCCACCCCGCGCCGGGGCGGAGGAGGAGAAAGGCGACGAACCCCGCCCCGGCCACGACCGAGCCGAGGGCCATCGGCCACCGAGCGCCGTGCGCCTGCCCCCAGCGGCCCGAGAGCGGAGAGAGCACGAGCATCAGCACCGTCGCCGGCACCAGGGAGAGCCCGGCGCTCACCGGGGGGAACCCCATCCCCAGCTGGAGCTCCAGCATCAGGAGGAACAGCGCGCAGCCTAGTGCCGCGTACAGGAGCAGGGTGACGCCATTGGCCGCGGCGAAGACCGGGCTGCGGAAGAGCGACAGCGGCATCATCGCCTCGGGCCGGCGCTCGACCCGCAGGAAGATCGCCAGCGACACCCCACCGACCACCGCCGCGAGCAGCGCCACCGGGTCCCATCCGTGCGCCGGGCCCTCGATGAGAGCGAAGGTGGTCCCGCCCACCGCCAGCGCCCCGGTGACGGCTCCCGCGAAGTCGAGTGGCTTGCTCTCGGTGGCGCGGGTGGTGTCCGGAAGGAAGCGCCGGGCGGACCAGAGGGCCACCGCCGCTAGCGGGAGGTTGAGGAAGAAGATTGCCTGCCATCCCACGACCTCGACCAGCCATCCGCCCACCAGCGGCCCCGCCGCGGAGGTGACTCCGGACAGGCCGGTCCAGAGCCCGAGCGCCGCGCCCTGGTCTCCGGGCTGGATGCCGGCCCGGACCAGGGCGAGGCTCAGGGGAACCAGCAACGCCGCGGCGAGCCCCTGCAGCCCCCGGGCGAGGGAGAGCGCCAGAATTCCCGGCGACAGCGCGCAGAGCAGCGACGCCACGGCGAAGCCCAGGACCCCCAGCTCGAACATCGGCTTGCGTCCGAGGCGGTCGCCGAGACTCCCGCCCACCAGGAGGAACGCGCAGAGCGTGAGCAGGTACGCGTCGAGCGTCCACTGCAGGCCGGCGAGGTCCGCCTGGAGGCTCCGGCCGATCGCGGGGAGCGCGACGTTCACCACCGTCGAGTCGAGGAAGGCCATCCCCGAGCCCACGACGGAAGCGAGGAGGATGCCCCGGCCCTGCGGGCTCGACAGCGGGACGCTCACCGGGGCTCCTCCGGCCGGATCCGGAGCCCTCTCGGAACCACCACCCATTCCAGCCCGTCGAACGCCGCCTCCACCCCGAGGGCCAGCGCCGCCGCGGGAAGCGCGCCCTCCAGGAGCAGGCCGGTGTCCGCCAGGCGGATGCCGGTGAGGATGGGCTGTCCGAACCCGCCCGCGCCGACGAGGGCCCCCAGCGTGGCCGTGCCCACCGCGATGACCGCCGAGGTCTTCACCCCGGCCAGGATGGACGGCGAGGCCAGCGGGAGCTCCACCCGGAGGAGCCGGAACAGCGGCGGCAGGCCCAGCGCGTCGGCCGACTCGCGGAGGTCGGGCGCGATGCCCACCAGGCCGGCGTGGGTGTTCCGGACGATGGGAAGCAATCCATAGAGGAACAGCGCGGCGATGGCCGGCTTCGTGCCGATGCCGAGCAGGGGAATCATCAGCACCAGGAGCGCCAGGGAGGGGATGGTCTGCACCACGCCCACCGCCGCGAGGACCGCCTGGCCCACCCGCCGCCGCCGGGCGGCGAGCACGCCGAGCGGGATGGCGACCAGGAGCGACAGCCCGAGCGAGACGCCCACCAGCGTGAGGTGCTCGCCCAGGCGGCCGAGGATGCGCCGGGCCGGGCCCGGCGGCGCGGGTCCGGGGGTCGCGGTCGCCTCGCCGAGCCGGGAGCGGAGGAAATCCCCCGCCACCGTGACCTCGGGCACCCGGTCCAGGCGGGCCCGGGCGTTCAGGGCGATCATCGCCGGAGCGTCGATGCGATCGCGCAGCGCCTCCAGCGCGGCGCGCGCCCCCGGCACCCGGCGCTCGAGGTCCGCGCGCACCAGGAGCACCGCGCGGTACTCGGGGAAGTGGTGCCGGTCGTCCTCCAGGACGCGCAGGCGCTCGGCCTGGATCTCCGGATCCGTCGAGTAGAGGTCCACCACGTCCAGCGCGCCGGCGCGGAGCCCGCGGTAGGCGAGCTCGTGGTCCAGCCCGTTCACCTGTGACTGCGGCAGGCCGTAGGCCTTCTGCAGTGCGCGCCACCCGTCCGCCCGGTCCACGAACTCGTTGCTGAAGCCGAACCGGAGTCCCGCGTGGGCCCGGAGGTCGGAGATGCGCCGGATGCCCAGCCGGTCGGCGACGTCCTCGCGCATCCCGAGGGCGTAGCCGTCCTCGAAGCCGAGGGGGGGCCCGAGCTCGATCCCAGCCGCGGCCAGTGCCGGGCCGAGCGCATCGGGCCGGACCCGCCCGGCGAAGATCTCCTCGGAGAGGGTCCCGGTGTACTCGGGGTAGACGTCCACGTCGCCCCGCACCAGCGCGTCCCAGACCACCCGCGTGCCACCCAGGCCGCGCAGGTGCTCGGCCGAAAGGCCGCGCCGCTGGAGCACGTCCGTCACCAGCTCGCCGACGATGACCGACTCGGTGAACGCCTTGCTCGCCACCCGGACCGGGCCGGGCTCTGCCGCGGAGAGCACCAGGAGCAGGAGCGCGCTCACCGGGCCGGGCCTCCGCGCCAGCCGGCGAGGAAGCGGGCCACCCGCGGATCCGCCGGATGGGCCGCGAGCTCCTCCAGCGGCCCGACCTGCACCAGCGCTCCCTCGCGCATCAGAGCCACCCGGTCACCAAGCACGGCCGCCTCGTCCAGGTCGTGGGTGACGAGCACCGCGGTCGTTCCCAACGACCGGAAGACGCGCAGGAGCTCCTGCTGGAGCTCGCCGCGGGTCACCGGGTCGAGCGCTCCGAGTGGCTCGTCGAGCAGGACCACCGCCGGCACGAGCATCAGGGCCCGCATCAGGCTCACCCGCTGGCGCTGCCCGCCGGAGAGCTCGAGCGGCCATCGGGCCAGGACGCCGGGCTCGAGCCGCACCAGCGCGGCGAGCTCCTCCAGCCGCCGGGCGCGCCAGCTCCGGGGCCTTCCGAGCGCCTGGGCCAGGAGGGTGACGTTGTCCGCCGCCGTCAGGTGCGGGAACAGCCCGCCGGACTGAAGCCCGAACCCCATCCGCCGGCGGAGCGCCGGTCCACTCGCCGGCGTGACCGGTGCTCCCTCGAGGAGGACCTCCCCGGAGTCGGCGGCGAGGAGGCCGGCCATCAGCCGGAGCAGCGTGCTCTTCCCGCTCCCACTCTCGCCGAGCAGCACGGTGGTCCGACCCCGGGGGATCTCGATGGAGAGCGGCCGCACCGCCGGAACGCCCCCGAAGCTCCGGGACACCTCGCGCAGCACGAGCACCGGCCCGGCAGCGGAGGCCGCGGGCGTCCGGCTCTGTGCGCTCGGGTCTCCCACCGGCCGGGCACTCTATGCGGCTCGTCCTCCCCTGGGGCAGCGGTGGCGAGCCGAGGCGTCCAGCGCTACTCAGGTCCGCGGATGGTCACCGATCGAGGCCCGGAGAGGACGGGCGTGGTGCGGGCGCTCCGGCTCGCCGGAGGGAGCGGTGAGCCGATGCGCGACGTGGACAGCGCGGTGGCCGAGGTCGAGGGGGGGTTCGTCGGCGACCGGCATGCGATGGGGCTCAGCGCCCCTGGCTGCCAGACGCATGGTTGGGGTTCGAGGCGCTCGTCGGCCGGCGAGCGGCTCGATGCGCGCGCCGGCGGGCCGCTCACTTCGCCGCGATCTTCTCCACGAACTGCTGCATGAAGCGGCGGTCCTGCTCCACCAGGGTGATGAAGCGGACGCCGAATCCTGCCGGCTTGCTGGGGTCGCCCCCGGTGTTCTCGAGAATCACCCGTCCGCGCGAGCGCACCTCGCGGCGCTCCTCGTCGAAGCGGAAGATGACGTCCACCAGCGTGCCGAGCGGCAGCGACTTCGCGCAGGCGAGGAAGAAGCCGTCGGCCTTCAGATTGGCCAGCGGATGGTCGGTGAACATCCGGCTGTTCCGGGCGGTGACCCGGATGGTGACCTCCACCCGGTCCTCGCGGCGCTCGAAGCCGACGAACTCGTGCGGCTGGTAGCTGTAGGGACCGTCGGGCGGCGGCGGGACCAGGGGCGAGGGCCGGGGAAGCGGCGTCATGCCCCGCGGCACGACGGTGAACGGCCGCGCCGTCTGCGGCGGCGGTGCCGGGATGGGCGTCAACGGCTCGTCCTCCCCCGCCGGGGGCGGAGGAACGGGGCGAACCACGGGGAGCGGCGACACCGGGATGCCCGCGGCCAGGTCCTTCTCGATGTGAACCATCAGCTTGCTGAGGAACTGGAAGGCGTCGGCGTACGCCTTCCGCAGATCCGGATGAGCCTGGGCCCGGACCCGGTCCGGGTAGAAGCGCTTCACCAGCTTGAAGAAGGCGTTCCGGTACGCGTCCACCGAGGCGAACCGGTCCAGCCGGAAGATCTCGTGCGGGGGCCGCCCCTGCATCGCTCGCAGCTGCTCCCGGACCCGTGCCGCCTCCTGACGCTCCGCCTGGAGGAGGGCGTCGGGCGACGGCGCGTTCAGCAGCAGCGTCATCACCTCCGGGAATCCCGCCGGAGTGCCCCAGTTGCGGCCGTCCCGCGAGACGCGGGTGATCTCCGTGAGCCGCCCGCTATTCACCAGGTCCTGCACCACGTCGAGGCTCACGGGCCCGAGTACCCGTCCTTCCGCGTCTCCGATCCAGTACTCGGGCATGGCGAGCGTCCCGTCGGGCGGTGTGTCCTCAGGCGGCGAGCGCACGCTCCACCGCGGAGGCGATCTCCATCGGATGGAACGGCTTGGTGATGTAACCGGAAGCGCCGGCGGCGAGCGCCTCGTCCACCAGCCGCTCGCTGTCCATCGAGCTGATGACCAGGACCGGCGTCCCGGGCCAGCGGTTGCGGATGAGGACCAGTGCCTCCATCCCGCTCATCTCCGGCATGAACAGGTCCAGGAGCACGACCTTGGGGGGCGGACCCTCGAGGTCCAGCGCCGCCTGGCCGTTCTCGGCCTCCTTCAGCGGGTGCCCCTGTTCGGCCAGCATCTCGCAGAGCAACGTCCGGACGAAGGCGTCGTCGTCGACGATGAGGATCGGGCCGTCGGACATGGTAGGACCAAGGTGCCCGGCGCTCGCGTGAGACGTCAACCCCCTGTAGACCTACAGGGTCTCCCCCGACGGGGCGGGGGAGGCCACGGAATCGGACGCCCGGACCGGGTGCGGATGGGGCTGGATCCCGAGCCGGCGCACCACCAGCTCATGCAGCGCGTAAACCGCGGGCGTCAACCCGATGGCGACCAGCAGCTTGATGAGGTACTCGCCGACCGCCTTGCTGGTGACCCACCCGAGCGGCCGGGGCTGGGCGCTCGCCACCGCGGGGAAGACGTACCAGAACAGGTAGTTGATGACGAAGGTGTCCACGACCTGACTGGCGATCGTGGAACCGGTCGCGCGCAGCCAGAGGTGCCTCGACTGGGTGAGCGTCTTCCAGAAGGCGAACACGTGGATGTCGAGGAACTGGCCGCAGAGGTAAGCGATGATCGAGGCGACGAAGAGCTTCCCCCCGATGCCGAACACCTTGTTGAACTCGGCGTCGGTGTAATAGCTGTTCGGGTCCGCGGCGGGCAGCTGCGAGACGTTCAGAACGATGTAGCTGAACACCGCCATCCACATCCCGAGCAGGGTGAGGAACCGCGCCCCCTTCGTCCCGTAGAACTCGTTGACGATGTCGGTGAGAAGGAAGGTGATCGGGAAGGCGAAGAGCCCCACCGAGACCGGCTGCTGATAGCGCAGCCCGAAGAGGTGCACGTCCACGCCGAAGGCCTTGCCGCCCATCAGGTCGCCCAGGAGCAGCGCGGCGACGAAGATGCCACTCAGATAGGTGTACAGCTGCTGCTGGCGAGTCAGCACCATGCGTCCGTCGTCCCGCTTCTAGTCCCGCCACCGGTGCGACGCACGGATTCCGCTCCCGGGGCGGTCAGCGGTGGGCCTGGACCCGCCGCCGCCGTGCGTAGCGCTCGGTGACCTGCTCCACGTAGGCCCGGGTCTCATCCGGCCACGCGCCTCCGCTGCCCACCAGACCGGGCCCGGCATTGTACGCGGCGACCGCGAGGCGGACGGACCGGAAGCGGCGGAGCTGCTCGGCCAGGTACCGGGCGCTCCCGTCCACCGCCTCCTCCGAGTCGAACGGATCGTCCACCCCGAGGAGGCGCGCGGTGGAGGGGACGAGCTGTCCCGGCCCCATCGCCCCCGCCCCGGAGATGCTGTGCGGCCGGCCCCCGCTCTCCACCTCCACCAGCGCGGCGAGGAGTCCGGCCGGCAGCCCGTGTCGTCGCTCGGCCGCGGAGATGAGCGGCGCCAGCGGCGGGTGAGCGCGAAACGCGCAGTGCGGACGGTGCAGCACGTACCGTCCCAGCGCGCGGACGCGGGCCTGGAGGTGAAACGGGGAGAGGAGGAAGACGTCCGCGCCGCCGACCGCGTTGAGCGTCCCGTTGACCAGGGCCAGCACCACCCCGGCGAGGAGCGCGGCCCGGCCCAGCGCTCGCCGGACGTCGCCGGGGAGCGCGGACCAGGCCCGGGCGATCACCGCCGGAGCCCGGGAGATCAGTCCTCGAGCTCGCCGTGCCAGTACGCCACGTCCCGCAGGAACTTGCGCCAGGACAGGGGCATGCCCGGCTCGTAGGTGAAGGTCAGGTGGAAGGTCTCGGGGAGCCGCTTCGGCTTCACCGGGGTGCTGAGGAGCCCCATCCCCGCCTGCGGGGGCGTGCGTCCCCCCTTCCGCTGATTGCACCCGAAGCAGCAGATCACGACGTTCTCCCAGGTGGTGTGCCCCCCCTGGGCGCGCGGGACCACGTGATCATAGGTGGCGTCCTGGCGGCTGACCCGCGCGGCGCAGTACTGGCATTTCCCGTGGTCACGGGCGTAGACGTTCTCGCGACTGAACTTGATGGCCCGCTTCCGGTTGCGCACGGCGCGCAGGAACCGGATGACGGACGGCATCTTCACCGCGAAGGTGACCGAGCGAACCAGCCGATCCTCGTACTCCTCCACCACCTCCACCTTTCCGAGGAAGAGGAGGTTGATGGCTCGCTGCCACGAGACACGCGCGACTGGCTCGTACCCGGTGCTGAGGACCAGGGTCTCCATGGGCGCGGCATTGTAACCGCTCGGAGGAACGACCGCTCTATGGTGCGGCACCGGCTGCCCGGAAGGCCGCGAGGCGGCGGGAGAGCGCAAGATGTCACAGACGAGTCGGGTGGTGGTCCTGGTTCGCCACGGAGAGACCGAGTGGACCAAGTCGAAGCAGCACACCGGGAGGCAGGACATCCCGCTGACCGAGGCGGGGAGACGGGAAGCCGACCTCCTCCGTCATCGGCTGACCGCCTGGCCCTTCACCCGCGTGCTCGTCAGCCCGATGTCGCGCGCCCGTGACACGTGCGCGCTGGCCGGCCTCGGAGACCGGGCGGAGGTCCGGCCGGATCTGATGGAGTGGGACTACGGCGCTTACGAGGGCCGGACCCGCGCCGACATCCTCCGCGAGCGGCCGGAGTGGAACCTCTGGCGCGACGGCTGCCCTCAGGGAGAGACTGCGGAGCAGGTCGGTGTCCGCGCCGATCGGATCGTCTCCGAGCTGCGGGGAATCGAGGGGGACGTGGTGATCTTCGCCCATGGGCATTTCCTGAGAGTGCTCGCCGCGCGGTGGGTCCATGCGGTGCCGGCCTTCGGGGAGCGGCTCGCCCTCAGCACCGCCTCGGTGAGCGTGCTGGGTCGCGAGCACGCCGCGGAGGTCATCTGGCTGTGGAACGACCTGAGCCACCTGACGCCTGGGGGGTGATGCTCGTCTTGCTCATCACCGGGACCCTCCTCTCCGCGGCGCCGGATGCGCCCGCACTCGGCCCCGGGACGGATCTCCTCGCCCACCCCGCGGGCCGCCGCGGTCGCGCGGAGCCCGTCCCGCCCCTGGTGCTGAGCACCGCGGTCGTTCCCGCGCCGCGCCCGAGGGCGGGGCTGCTCCTCGTGGGCGGTGCGGCGGCGCTCGCCGGGCTCGCGCTGACGATCCCGGCGGTGACCCACCGGGGCTGCGCGCGGTCCGGCCAGTGCGGCGACGGAAGCCAGGCGCTGCTCGCCGGGGGAGTCTTCCTCGTCGGGGCGGCGCTGGTCTCGGTGGCGGATGGCTCCGCGCCGGCGACCGGTGGGACGATGCGAGTGGGCGGGCTGAGCGGGTCCGAGCTCCGCGAACGGCTGGGGCTCGACGTGCGGGTCGGCGCTCCGGGCCCCCGGCGGATGACGCTGCGCTGGACGCCGTTCCGGCTCCCGCGCGGCGGCGGGGTGCGAGTGGGGCTCGCCTTCTAGTGCAGCGTCCGCTGCCCGCGGAGCATCGGGCGCTCCTGCGTCTCCAGCGCGCTCCGCAGCTCGTTCATCTCCAGCGGCTTCTGCAGCCTGGCGACGATGCGCTTGCTGTCCAGCGCCACCCGGTCGACGACGCCGTGCCCGGAGACGAGCATCACGCGGACGTCCGCGCTCTCGCTCCGCTTCTCGAGTGTCTGGAGGAACTCCACCCCGTTCATCACCGGCATCATGAGGTCCAGCAGGACGACGCAGGGTCCGGGCGTGGCCTGAAGCAGCTCCAGCGCCTCGACGCCGTTCTCGGCCGCGACCACCTCGTACCCGTCGGCCCGGAGCCGGTCCTGAATGGACCGGCGGAAGAGGGCCTGGTCGTCCACGACGACGACGGTGAGTGGGTGCTCTCGGCGCATTGGAAGATTCCTTCCTACTCGGACTCCGGGCGGGCTGGCGAGGGGTGGGTCGCAGGGCTCCCCGGCAAGGGCTTCAGGGTGACGAGGGTCACTCCCCACCCGCCCCGCGCCTCGTCGGCCACGGAATGGCGCAGCACGTCGTCGCGGCGGTCCAGGAGGGCCCGGACGCGGCGCCCGAGGGCCCCGGTGCCCTTCCCGTGGACGATCTCCAGCTGAAGGACCCCCGCCGCGCGGCACTCGGGGAGGTAGGCGTCGAGCAGCGCGGGCACCTCACCGGGATGGAAGAGGTGCAGGTCCAGCCGCCCGTCCAGCGGCACCGGAACCGGCCCCTCCTCGTCATCCACCGCCGGCCCCCGCGCGGCCGGCGAGGAACCGGGCCAGGGCCTCGGCCTTGGGGACGAGGGTGTCCACCTCTATCTGCTCGTCCACGGTGTGGAACCCCTTGCCGCGCGGGCCGAGGCCGTCGATGGAGGCGATGCCCATCGAGGAGGTGGTGCTCGCGTCGCTCGCTCCGCCGATGAGCGCGGCTTCCACCGCTCCGAGGCCGGCGGCCCGCGCGGCGCGGGCGTATTCGTCCATCAGAGCGAGGTTCGCCGGGGTGCGCTCCAGCGGATCGCGGTTCACGCCTCCCGAGAGCTCGAGCCGGGTTCCGGGCACCGACGCGGCCGCGCGCTCCGCCGCGTCGCGGAGCCGCTGCACCAGGGCCTCGCCGTCGGCGCATGTCAGGTACCGGATGTCGGCGTGCGCCTCGGCGTGTTCGGGGACGGTGTTCTTCCCGATGCCCCCGGAGATGGTGCCCACGTTGACGGTGACCCCGCGCTCGTAGTCGGTGAGCTGCTGGGCGGCGTCCACCCAGCGCGCCACCGCCCAGACGGCGTTCTTTCCCTCGGCGTGGGCGTTCCCGGCATGTGCCGCCCTGCCCTGCCCGACCACGCTCACGTTTCCGGTGCCCTTGCGGCAGGTGATGATCGCGTCCTGCGCGCGCCCGGACTCGAAGACCAGCGCGGCGCCGCTGCCACCGATGGACCGCCGGATGACGCCCGCGCCCTCGGGAGAGCCCACCTCCTCGTCGGAGACCACCACGATGCGCAGCGGGGGGAGCGCGCCGAGCCCTCCGGGGTACGCCTCGGCGAGGCCGCGGAGCGCGAAGGCCACCACCACCAGTCCGCCCTTCATGTCGAGCACGCCGGGGCCGCGACGGAGCCCCCCGTCCACCCGGTAGCCCTCGAACTTCCCCGGCGGGAAGACGGTGTCCAGATGGCCGATGAGAGCCACCGGCGGAAGGCGGGTGTCGCCCGCGGTGCGGAACACCCAGTGGTCGGCGTAGCGGGTGCTCGGCACCGCCGAGGCCTCGACGCCCGGGAGCGCCAGGAGGTCCCGCAGCCTCCGGCCGACCTCCAGTCCTCCCTCGCGGTTCTCGGTGAAGGAGTTGACCTCCACCAGCCCGCGCAGCGCCTCTTCGAAGGCGTCCTGTCGGCCTCGCCACCATCCGGTCCAGCTGTCGGCAGTCATCAGCCGGTCGGTTTAGCCGAACCACGCCCGAGCGAGCGAGTGATGGTCGACGCCCAGGCCCTGGCATGCTGCTAGCGTGGGACGGGTTCGATGAGCGACGTGGTGAGCAGCACCGCCGGCGAGCTGGAAGTGCACGTGGTCCAGCCGGACGCCGGCCCCCGGCCGCCTCTGCTGGTGGTGTTCAATCACGGGTACGGAGCCTCCGGCGAGGACCTGGTGCCCTTTGTCCCCGAGCTGCTGGAGCGCGAGCCCCGACTCCGGTCGGTGCGCTTCGCCTTCCCCGCGGCCCCGCTGAGCATGGGGGACGCCGGCTGGGGAGACGCGCGGGCCTGGTGGCCGCTGGACTGGGTGAAGCTCTCCACCCTCTCCCGGACCCCTGCCGGGCGCGAGCAGCTCCGGAACGAGGTGCCCGAGGGGCTGGGGTCGGCGCGGCGGAAACTCCAGGGCGCCATCGAGGCACTGCTCGCCGGGACGGGACTCGGGCCGGAGCGGGTGG
>Ga0105104_10001947_pt1 | contig 15291 bp, 12 predicted proteins | sample PPLLaktember2015_3_FD_87034 | JGI IMG/M metagenome (GOLD analysis project Ga0105104, IMG submission 87034) | Freshwater sediment microbial communities from Prairie Pothole Lake near Jamestown, North Dakota, USA - PPLs Lake P7 Core (6) Depth... | ecosystem: Environmental > Aquatic > Freshwater >... | reverse complement strand
CTCCCGGTGATCGCAGCCTCCATTTATCGCATGAAGTATTTTGGTGAGAGCAAGAAACCGAAATACAATCCGAAGCAGGATTACGGCCTGAACTTCGCGCGCATGATGAAAGTCCCGGATAAGAAGGGTTATGCGGAACTGGCCCGTTTGTACTTCATCCTGCACAGCGATCATGAATCTGGCAACGTATCCGCTCACACCATGCACCTGGTGGGATCGGCGCTTTCCGATCCGTACCTTTCCTTCTCTGCGGCGTTGAACGGACTTGCAGGTCCGCTACACGGGCTCGCAAACCAGGAATGTCTCGGCTGGCTCATCGAAGTGAAGAATAAATTCGGTCGCGTTCCCACCCGCGATGAACTATATAAGTTTGCCTGGGATACGCTTAACAGCGGACATGTCATCCCCGGTTATGGCCACGCTGTCCTGCGTGTACCTGATCCACGCTACATGGCACAACTGGAATTTGCGAAGAAACGCTTCCCGGAGGATGAGCTTGTTCGCCTGGCGGAGCTGGTTTTTGACGTGGTGCCGCAGGTGTTGAAGGAACAAGGCAAAGCCAAGAATCCTGCACCAAACGTGGATGCGATCAGCGGCACGTTGCAGTATTACTATGGCGTGCGCGAGTTTGATTTCTATACCGTGCTGTTTGGCATCGGTCGCGCCCTGGGCGTCACTGCCAACTACGTCTGGGCGCGTGCACTCGGTCAACCGCTCGAGCGACCGAAGTCATTGACGACAAAGATGCTCGAAGACGTGGTCGCCAAAGCGGCCCAGCCTGCGTAAATATTCTCCCGGATCAAAAAAGCGGCACACCCCGCAGGGGCTGTGCCGCTTTTCATTTATAACTATTTTAGGAGTGGACCTTATTGGCTTCTCCAAATCTTTCCAGTTTTACAATCCGAGCCTTGTTCCGGATTCGCCATGGAACGACCTGTTTCGCATGTTCCTTATTGTCTGTTTCGATGATTGCCCAGCCGCAGTGCGCGCCGTCGTGGCAGCCCCATTCAAAATAATGTAAATAACCCGCGGCATGGATCTCTTTGATAATGGCGTCGCAATCGTCAGCCTCGTGCGGTGACTCAATGAGATAACGGTCCATATGTGCTCCTTTACCAATAATACAATTACTTAGTGTGATTATAGACTTTTCTTGTCTGATTTTCAATCTGTAATTTGAATTTATGCTAGGGATATTTCTATGGGTTATTCAAAGGGGCAAACGTCCTTTGGCTCATACATAATATCTTGCATGAAATTGTGGTAGTCACTTCCAAGAAGCTTTAAAACATCTTTATGTTTTTCTGCCACCGATGTTGCCTGCGTACAAGCTCCTTCAAGGCTTTTTGAAAGTTGATATTCATCCCAAAATGCCTGCGCGATGAGCGTAAATTCATGACCATTCTTTCCCGCAGGAAATTTCTCCTGAAGCGTCTCATAAACAATTTGTGCTTCTGGCATATGTCTTCCAAGGAGGTGAATTAAGATAATGCGAAAGCGTGCGTAGGCAGCCAGGTTTGGATATTCCTGTGGGTCGTCCGGTGGAATCATCGGCGTGGGGGTGCCCTTGTAACTCTCATCGAAATCCCAGGTGAAGCCGTGCAATGCCTTGGAACGCTCTTTGTGCGCCGGCGACCATCCTAATAAATCTTCGTTGAATATAGCTTCCTGATAAAAAGCCAATGCCTTGTCATATTCCTTCCTTAACATGGCGCGGTCACCATCCTGTACTGCCTGATAGCGATAGATGGGGGCCGAAAATTCTGTTTTTAGAAGCACAAAATATTGTCCGTCCCAACGGTAAGTGTCGATCTCATCCCGCCAGGGAGCACCGTAAAAATAATCCGAATACCAGCTGTTCGGAATACCTCCGATAAGGATTAATTCCAGGGTTCCATTCCGATCAACATCTTGAATCCTTGCGTCTGGCAAATATTCACTTATTCGTCCTCCAACCATGGATGCCCCGATTTCGTATCCCTCCCATTTGGGAATCAGTGATGCAAATTTGTTTCCATCCCACTCATAAATGTAGACATCAAGACATTGACCAGAGCCCATACCTCCGCAACCAAAGTTAGCTAGTACGATTTCTGATGTGCCATTCAAATTCATATCTTGGATAGCAACAAGCTGCAGCGTGATATGGTTAAATGTTACTGATTCGCTGATCTTTGTCATAAGTAGCTTGTATTTATTATTCTGGCAACCAAAAATATATAACTCTGATGGGATGATAAGAAGCTCTGGGACATTGTCACCTGTGAGGTCCTTTATTACTTCATGTTTTGTAAAAACTTCCTCCCTCGTCCAGGTTTGCCTAAGTGCCGCAATTAAGTTGCTTGGATTACCACCTTGATTAAGATAGTCCAGGACCTTCTCTTCTCTCGGCGAAAACAGAAAACTTGGATTATTGATATCCATTGACAGATCAGGCAGCGAAACATTGGCTGGAGCAGGACACTTTTCAGGAGGTGACGGCGTACGGGTGATAACAGACGCAATACCAAAGATGGGAGTAAGAGATAGGGAAAGGGTCGGCGTTGCCGATGGTCGAGGGGTATAAGTAAAGATCTGCAGGGCTTCAGTTGATGTTGATATCCACTGTGCTGTTGATGTGGTAACCACTGTGCTCTCAAAAGGCGGATTGTCTGCTGGTGAAGTGCAGGCAACTAGAATCAGTAGAGCGAGAAATAGAAAACCCCATTTCTTTGTCATGGATGAACACTCCTTGGGGTAATTCTAGCTCAAAGTAAAAAAAAAGTGCCAGCAAAGAATTTGCTGGCACATCATGAAATTACAGGGTCGTTGTAGTTGTAGTATCAATTTCAAGAGGCAACTGGGCGGTGCATAATCGATCGATGAGGAAGGCGAAGTCGACGGCGACTTCTTTGAGATGATCGTAGCGCCCGGATGCACCTGCATGCCCGGCCTCATAATTGGTGTGCAGCAACAATAGGTTGTCGTCTGTCTTCATCTCCCGAAGCTTTGCGGCAAACTTGGCGGGCTCCCAATAAGCCACGCGCTGATCATTCAGCCCGGTCGTAATGAGCATGTGTGGGTAGGCTGTGGAACGCACGTTATCATAGGGCGAATAGGACAGCATGTATTCAAAGTGCTCGCGCACCTGAGGGTTACCCCATTCATCCCATTCGAGACTCGTGAGCGGAATGGTTGGGTCGCTCATGGTGGTTACCACATCCACGAACACCACTTTATTGATGACCGCCTGGAACAGGTCGGGGCGCATCGTCAAACAGGCGCTGACGAGCAGTCCGCCCGCCGAACCGCCCAGGATGGCAAGCTTTTTATTGGACGTAAAACCTTCTTTGATGAGGTGTTCCGCGCAGGCAATAAAGTCGGTGAACGAATTTTTCTTGTTCAGCATCCGGCCGCTCTCGTACCAGGCGCGACCCAGGTCTGAGCCGCCGCGAATGTGTCCGATGGCGAAGACAAACCCGCGGTCGAGAAGGCTGAGGCGGTTGGAGTTGAAATCCGCGTCGATCACGGAGCCATAAGAGCCATATCCGTACAGCAGGGTGGGATTGTCCCCATCCTTTTTCAAATCTTTTTTGTACACAATCGACATGGGGATCTGCTTTCCATCCGGCGCAGTGGCATGGATCCGTTCCGTAATGTATTGTGAGGCGTCGTACCCGTCCGGGAGATCCTGCTTGATGATTTCCCATTGGCCTGTGTCCATGTGATAGTCGATCACGGAGTGAGGCGTGGTGGGTGACGAATAGGTGAATCGTAAAACGTTTGTATCGAAATCGGGATTTGTTTCCAACTCAACGCTGTAAGCCGGTTCAGGAAATTCGATATAACGCACATGGGTCGTCGTGCCAAATGTAACGATGCGGATCTGCCGCAGACCCTTCCGGCGTTCGTAAAGCACCAGATAACCTTTGAAGGTATCCACGTAATCGATCAGCACATCTTCGCGATGGGGGACGACTTCCTCCCAGTTCTCGAGCGCGGATGCGCTGACACTGGCTTTCATCAATTTGAAGTTTTCCGCCTGATCATTGGTGACAATAAAGAAATATTCCTCATGGTGGGCCGCAAAATATTCAACGCCCTCCTTGCGAGCAGAGAGTATCTTCAACTCACTTTCCGGCTGATCGGCAGACAGAAATCGCATTTCGGTTGTGCGGGTGCCGTGATGGTTTGTGAAAATGTATTTATCGTCGCGCGTTTTGTGAATAAAAAGAAAGCAGGATTCGTCCTCTTCATGAAAGACCAACGTATCCTGCCCCGGATCTGTGCACAGTTTGTGGCGGAACAACTTGAACGGCCGCTCCGACGCGTCCATCGTGAGGTAGAACAATGTCTGGCTGTCGTTTGCCCATTCCACGCCGGTATGGAAGTAAACACTGCTATAGGTGTTTACAATAAACTCGGGATAGAGAGTATCCGTTGTCAAATCCTTGACATAGAGCGTGTAGATCTCGCCGCCCTCGATATCCAAAGAATAGGCAAGCTTATCGCCGTCCGGGCTGACCGTCAGCGCGCCCACGCTGCAAAAGGATTTTCCTTCTGCCAGGACATTTTGATCGAGCAGAATCTCCTCGAGGCTATCCAGTGAACCTTTCCTGCGGCAATAAATAGGATATTGCTTTCCTTCTTCGGTACGCGAGTAATAGAAGTACTCGCCCCTTTTCTCAGGGACAGTTGCATCTGTTTCCTTGAGCCGGGCCTTCATCTCGGCATACAGCGTCTCTTGCAGAGACTTCGTATGCCCCATGATCTCTTCCAGATAATCGTTTTCTGCGTGTAGATACTTTAGTACTTCCGGGTCTGAGCGATCGCGCATCCAATAGTAATTATCGATGCGCGTGTACCCATGTTGGGTAATTTCGTAGGGTCGTTTGGGGGCGGTGGGATAAGATAACATAGTATGCTCTCTCTAAAGGGGTATAAATTTGTAGGTGAATACGATGTTTTTGGGGGGCGTCCCAGGCTGAACTTGGGGCAGGCGCTGATTATAAACCTGATTCCAAATCCCCCAGGATTTTGATATGGAGTTATTTTGACTTTCTAATCTTCATCGAAATTTGCGTGTAGTCAGACTTATGTCTTTTCGAGGAGTGGCGCTTTTGGCGACACGACGACTGCGCAGCGTGCCTATGGCAAGCAATCTCCAGCAAAGCAATCCACTCAGCACAATAAATTCACCCTCTTAATTAGGAGATTGCTTCGCGGAGTTTACGCTGACTAGCGAAGCTGTGTCGAAGTGCTCGCAACCCCGCCTATAGCGGGGCAAGTGCGACATCCTGTGTCTGATAGATCCTGGCGATGACTTCTTCCAACGGCGGGTCGGAGATCGTAATGTCCACGACGCTGCCGGCGTCGGTGAGATGCGCAAGCACTTTTTCCACAGGGGTTGTGCGCGTGTCGAAGCGCAATTTCACGCCGTATTGACCGACCTTGATCATCTCAGTCCCCTCTACAGTAAATGTCTTCGACACTTCCGCGGCGTAGCGCACTTCGACCAGTTTCGATGTGAGAAATTTTCTTTTCAGATTCGAGACTTTATCTTCATAGACGATCTGGCCATGATTGACGATGATCACGCGCTTGCACAAGGCTTCCAGGTCGCCCGCGTCGTGGGAAGTGAGCAGCACGCCGACATTTTCCAGCCGCGCCATTTCACGGATCGCGTCCCGGATGTGCTGTTTGGCGACCACGTCCAGGCCGATGGATGGCTCATCGAGCAGGATCAGCTTTGGGCGGTGCAGGAGCGAGGCGGCGACTTCGCACCTCATCCGCTGACCGAGGGAAAGTTTCCGCACGGGAGTCTCCAGCAGATCCTGGATCTCAAATGCTTCGGAGATTTGTCCGATGCGCTTCTTTGTCTCCTGGTCATCCATCTCATAGATTTTTCCGAAAAGTGTGAACGTGTCGATGGCGGGGAGGTGGTACCAGAGCTGCGGGCGCTGGCCGAAGACCGTGCCAATGTGATAGGCGAGTTTTTGCCGCTCCGTCCAGGGGACGTAACCAAGCACTTTTGCCTGGCCGCTCGTCGGATGCAGGATGCCCGTGAGCATTTTGATCGTGGTGGACTTTCCCGCGCCGTTGGGACCGATAAAGCCGAGCAATTCGCCGGCTTCCATCTGGAACGTGAGCCTGCGTACCGCTTCGACGGAGCTATACTCAGGCTTGAAAAGCGCACGCATGGAGCCGCTCATCCCTGCGGCTTTGCGTTTGGTCTGGAATGTTTTTTGGAGGCTGGTCACTTCGATGGCGGGCATGATTCGTAACTATAATTGTAGTCGAACAGGTCTTGCATGGGAATGCTATGTGTGTGTATGCTCACGACACCCATGTAGCGCTTACAAATATTTATATCTGTACTGTAAAGAAAGGAGAGTCTGATGCGTTTACAAGGACAGAAAATTGCTACCCTGGTTGCCGACGGTGTGGAAGATTTGGAATACTACGTGCCGGTGATGCGCTTGCAGGAGGAAGGGGCCCAGGTATTGACCGCTGCGCTTGCACTCAAGCCTATCCAGGGCAAGAACGGTCTGGAGATCACGCCCGATACAAAGATCGAATCACTGAAGGCCGAGGATCTCTTGGCTTTGATCGTACCGGGTGGTTGGGCTCCAGACAAACTGCGTCGCCATTCGGCGGTGAAAGAACTTGTCCGGGACATGGACGCGAAAGCAAAAACGATCGGCATCATTTGTCATGGTGGGTTGATTGCCATTTCAGCAGGGATCATGAAAGGCCGCCGTGCAACGGGTTCGCTTGGCATCAAGGATGACATCCTCAATGCAGGCGGGACCTGGGTGGACGAGGCTGCCTTTCGCGAGGGCAACCTGGTCTGGGGCCGCGTGGTCGCTGATATTCCCGATTTCTGCCGTGAGCTGGTGCAGGCATTGGCAGAAAAAGTAGAAGCAACTCCAGAGGGTTGATCCATGATTAGCCGCGCAAAAGCATCCTGCAGGGCTGGGTGCTGAGCAGCTCCAGGAATGATGCGCCTCCCTCACATTTGTGGGATGTGAGGGAGGCTTGACGAGTGGGGCGATGGTATTCAGTAATCCGATGTAAAATTAATACAGAGTACCGCGTGAAGCGGTAACAAACCTATGCCCAAACGACGAATTTTCTCCCGTCGAAATCAAGCGCGCAGTTTTCGCTTGCCGATTGGACTGCTTTTGGTGGCTGCTGCAATTGCTTTATGCGTTTTGATCCCTTCTAATCCGATCAATATTTCGAATTTAACCTTCGCTGATAAATCTTTGCCGACACCGCTGCCAACCTTCACTCCACTTCCCAAACCGACCAAGGAACATATTGGACGCATCATCTTCACCTGCACGCGTGGAGATTACAACCAACTGTGCATGATCAATGCCGATGGGACGGGTTATCAGCAACTCACGAAACTTGAGGCGCATAGTTATTACCCTGTCTATTCTCCGCTGGGAGGGTCTGTCGTCTATGCTTCGAATCAAAATGGTGGCTATTTCGATCTGTTCCTGTTTATCTTTGATGGAGAACGTCTATTGCGTTTGACACAACAGATCGGGAATGTCGTTTCGCCAAGCTTCGCTCCAGACGGTACCAGGATCCTTTTTGCCAATCGTGCGGCCGAGGGACCCACCTCTCTATGGACCATTGACAATACCGGTGAAAACCCCGATTTGCTTTATGCGGGTCCAAATACCATTGATGCCGCAGACTGGTCTCCGGCGGGGAACAGAATCGCCTTTGCCATGAAAGTTGACCAGCCCGACGCCTATGAAATATTTATTATGGATGCTGATGGTACCAATGTACGGCAGTTAACACGCGGCTTGCCGGGAATCGGTGGTAGCCTTGATTGGTCGCCCGATGGCAAACAATTGCTGATCTATGCGGGCCCGCCGGGAGATAAGAATATCTTCCTCATTGATGTCGATGCGGAGACTGCCGCCCAACTCACGAATGGAGGCAATAACGCGGCTTGTTCATTTTCACCGGATGGTCAGTGGATCGCCTTTAATTCGTTGCGGAATAACGATCAGGCTGATATATTTATCATGCGCACCGATGGCTCGGACGTGCGGCAAGTCACTAACAACCCTGAACCCGACTGGCAGCCGCAATGGGAACCTTAGCAGAAAAGTGGAGTGGCTGTCACTTATCATCGAAGAGGTCTTATGAAAAAGCTTGCTCTTATTCTCGTAGTCGTTTCTGTCCTCTCTGGATGCACAGGGTTGCCCTCGATCCCGTTCCTGCAAACTGTGGTACCTGCACAACAGTCAAGTACCCCTCAGCTGACAGCGACACCGTATTCATTGGACCCGACAAACACGCCGGATTTATTCGTGCTCAACACTTTGCCGCCCACAACCACTCCCTCCACCGGGACGCCCATGGTTACGAACACAGCCACTCCCGCGTTTACAGCCACGATACGACCAACGATCACGCTCGAGGCGATTGATCCAATTTTCTTCACACCCTCCCCCAACTTGTTTCTAACGGTTCTGCGATCCACCGATCAGCTCGTATGGGGAAGCACTTGTGAGGGCTCGCGCTTCATCAAGTTTACCGCCAACGTCCAGCCTGTGCGCCGACTGCGTTATGTAACCTTGTGGTATCGCCTGCAGGATAAATACAGCAGCCGTCACACCGATTGGGGTGGAGGCGCGATCTTCAATGATAACGATCAAGGCACCTATTTTTATACCCTTGATCTCAGCCAGATCCAGCGTTATCGGTATTTCGAAGATGCCTGGTTCCAATATCAGCTTGTTGCTTCCACAGCCACGCAAAAAGTGTTGGGCCGTTCAGTGGTCTCGCGAAGCGATGTATCGCTGACTCATTGTAAAGCCCTTTATCCCTGAGCATTCGCTGCTTCCTCGAACAACGCAAAGGTATCCTTATGAAAAAACTCGTTCAAATCCTCGTACTTGGAATTTTCCTGGCTGGCTGTTCCAGTTTGCCGAATATCAATATTCCGCAGTTGATTGCTACACCGACCGCGCCCCCGCCGGCGGCTAAGCAAACTCCGTTTGCCAGTCAAACGCCCATCCCTACCCAAAATCTGTTTGCCACCTCAACCCCCACACCTCTTACCTTCACGCCAACGGTGACCTCCATTGGCGCGGAATTGTTCACACCCACAAACACTGCAATCGTCCTTCCAACCGCAACACCTGGGGTGCCGCTGGGAGCGGCGAGTATCAATTACTTTACTCCGCAGAGTGTCGGTTTTATTACCATTCTATATTCATATCATGTGCTCTATTGGGATGAAGGACCCTGTATGCCACGCGAGGTCAAGATTTCCGCATTTGTCGAAGACTTGGTCAACACGGATAAAGTCCTTTTGTTCATGCGCTTACGGAGTAAAAAGAATACCGTGGAACTGACCGATTGGGGAGCCGGTGCAATCATGCTCAAGGCCGATAATGGCTCGTTCAACTATAATGTTCGTACCTTCAACCTCAAACAATATTATTATTTCACAGATGCCTGGCTGGAATACCAGCTCGTCGCCTTTACCGACGATATGCAGGAAATTGGTCGAACGCCGGTTTACGACCGGAATATTACGCTGGCACGCTGCGGACTCCGTTAATAGTGTTCCCGGTTGAACTCATCTCGCTTCTACGCGGGGCTTCGGCTCTGGTCGCCCTTACCGGAGCGGGAGTCTCCCAGGAAAGCGGACTCCGTACCTTCCGCGACGCGCAAACAGGATTATGGGCGCAATACCGACCCGAAGATTTAGCCTCGCCTGAAGCCTTTCAGCGCAATCCAAAACTTGTCTGGGATTGGTATGCCTGGCGGCGTGAAGCGGTCAAAGGGGTTAGACCGAACCCGGGTCATTACGCGCTGGCGGAGATCGCGCAACGCGTCCCCAGATTTACACTCATCACCCAAAATGTGGACGGACTGCATCGCATGGCGGGGAATCAAAATGTGCTTGAACTGCACGGCAATATTCAGCGCGTACGCTGCGCAGACTGTTATACATTTACGGAAACATGGGATGACGATGCCGAATCCGTGCCGAGGTGCAGGGAATGTGGTGGCTTGCTTCGACCGGATGTCGTCTGGTTTGGAGAGTCCCTACCGCGCGATCAACTGGAAGCAGCGGTGGAGGCGGCGCGCTCGTGTGAGGTCTTCCTTTCGATCGGCACATCCGGGGTCGTCCAGCCGGCTGCCTCACTGGCGTTTGCCGCACATAATCGCGGTGCGGTCGTTGTTGAGATCAATGCCGAACCGACTCCGCTCACAGCGAAGGCAAATTACGTGCTGCACGGTAAATCGGGGGAGATATTGCCAGAGTTAGTAAGGGCAGTGTGGGATTAGAATTCCGGGCTACCGAATACGCAACTGTATATTGTCAAATTCAAAGATTCCCTCTTGATCTGGCTCAAATATCTCTATTGCGAGTGCAGCGGTCCCTTTTTTGATCTGGTTATCATATTCCTCTGCTATAAAATGATCATTGATGAATAGCATAATGTGATCGCCTTCAGCAATTACGGTGAGCCGGTTCGGTTGTCCCCTACGGATCATGGAAGTCGCCGTCCGATCGATGAGAGCTGACCACTCATCGTTGTAGTATTTAAAAAGCGAATACATATGATCTGAATTAACCCCAAAATAATAAAAATTTCCAGAGAAATCTTGTCGGAAGACGATCCCATAATCATTAGAGCCAGTATGGTCACCCGGGTTCACTTCAAGAGTTAAGAAAAAATCATCCACAGATTGCGTTGCCAACGGTACCCATTGTATGAATCCTTTATGAGCCAAGGCATTCCAGCGATACTTGCCGTCCTTTATTTCGAATGCGATTTTTGAAAACTCGTCATCCTGGGTATCTACGGGCCAGCCATTAATATTGTCATCAAATGTCTCCGAAAAGATTTCGCGCCATTCGCTCGCCGCATTTGTAGCTATAGCCTGCAAAGCCAATGCTGTACCGGTAGATTGGGAGGCGCGTTGGGTCGCGGTCAAATTGGATGTTGGGGTAAAAGTGGCCGTGTGGGTTGGAGTTGGTGTCGGTGTAATTGTTACCGTAGGAATTAAAGTGAGCGTCGATGTTGGGAAGTAGCGCTCAGACAGGGAGAGTTGATCCGGCTGGAACCACGTAAATGCGGCACTGAAAAGAAGACAGATCACAGCAAAGGCTGCTCCGAGCAATGCTATTTTGATAACGCGCCCCCCTTGTTCATCCTGATCCAAAGTATTAACGATTGTTTGGTTGTCCATCAGTTACCTCATGAAGCTTTGCTAGTCTCCCAGGATGATCGTGCGGATCGAATCCCACGCAGGGCTTAGCGCCGCGCCGATGGGAATGACCACAGCGGCGCAGGCGACCGCCCAGGCGGCGATGGCGCGCCTCGAAACGGTGACAGGCATAATGTCCGGAGTGACGCGTTCCGAGAGTCCGTTGACGATGCGGCGTAATAGCCACCACAATCCAAGTGAGAGCAGGATCAAATATCCAACCAGCAATACATTGAGTGTTTCCCCATAGATGGAAAGTGAAGATCCTTCCCCCGCAAAGTAGTCCAAACCTGTGAGGTACACAAGTGGTTCGAAGCCACCGTTCCAAAGTGTGTGCAAGCCGACCGCGAGAAGATAGGCTTTGAATAATTTGCCAGCTCCCTGTTCTTTCATGCGGAACCAGCCGAGGGCGATAATGCCTGTGCCGATGGGATGCAACACCGAACCAATGGAGCGCAGGAAGGTGATGCCAGCCCAGCTCCAGCCATTGTAATTTGCATAGAGACCTTCATAAAGCATGTTCTCTAAAATGGCGAAACCCGCGCCGCTCGCTAAACCGATTGCAAATGCCTGCCTTTCGTTCTGAATGCGAGTACGTCCAAACATGGGGATACCCAGTGCCTTCGCGAACTCCTCGGGGATGGGCGCCTCCACGGCGACAACAGCCAGAATTACCAGGATGAGCGGTGATGCAAACAGTCTCTCAATAAAACCTGGTGCACCCCAGGCAATGTCGGCAAATCCATCTGCGAGGTACCAGAAAGGTTCCATCACCAGATAGGCGAGATAAGGAAGAGTTGTTTCCAGGATGATCGCAATGAGGATAGCCAGCGTGGACCCAGAGACAAATGCAAGCGCTGCCTGGCGCCACGTGATCGGCCAGCCCATTCTGTGATTCGCCCATGCCAGAACCGCGAATGTGGAAAGTGCCGCGCCTAATACAAAGAGAGGCGGGAACAAAAATTCGGTTGCAATATCGACATTGATGATGAGACTTCCCAAACCCAGGACAAGGGCCAAAACGATCCAAAAGATATAGAACGATGGTAGCCTAAAGGCTGATGATTTGCGATGACTGATGGAACTCATACCATGATAAATAGCCAGCGACCCGCAGACCAACCCCAGAAAGATCGCGGCAACCTGACCGAGGTTATAACTGAGCATATCTTCAACGGGAAAAAAGATGGCGAGACCAAAATAACCGACGAAAGCGGCAAGCCCCATGAGTATGAGGAGAATACCAGCGATGACCGCAATGTAGGCCCAGAATTTTGAAGGTTTGCTTTCCATAAGATTTTCCTTTAGAACGTTTCCACTTCGCCCAGTTTGGATAAGACCTCAACCGCGCGCTTTTTTGTTTCAGGGTTTCCTGCCCGGAATGACTGCAAAGCTTTATTCTTAGCAGTGAATACATCTTTCGCGTCCAAAGATTTAAGTATGTCTTCGAGTTCCTGGTCCATGCGAGGCGAATCCGTTTTTGGGGCTTCGGCTGAAATGACCTTCTGACCTTTGCGTCTCATCAACCAGCATTCGCCGCGCCGGACTTGATCCCAGCCCGAAAGGCTTCCAATCAGCCACAGCGCACCATTGCCGAGCAGAAAAAGCCATATCCCGGCAAATGGTTCGGAAGCGATGCTCACGCTAAGCGACGCCAGACCGGCGCGTATCGCCATCAGGAAAATGGCTTGCTGAGTGTGGCGGAAAACAAAAGCGCTTTTTGAAGACAGGCCGAAAAGCAATGGTGTATGGAAAATCAATGGGATCAACGCCGCAAGGACTCTCTGGTTGGGTGATGAAGGGGAGGAAAGCATGAAGAGTGCAAGCACGAAAACAGTAACCGTTAGAAATGACGAAAGCATCAGCCAGGTATACAGTAACCTCGCTGTCTTTTTCTCTGTATCAGTTGGTAAAGGAATTTCTTTCGAATATGGTTTTGGGTCCTGCCTCAATATCCAGACCATCGAGAGGAAAAATAGCGCGCCCCATAGGGTCCAAATAGCGATGAGGAGTGCTATGGCAAAATATAGAATCCAGACCTGCCACCCTTTGCTGGAGCTTGCCGTCTGTGGATCCTTTTTTTTGCCCGAAGACGCAGCCCGCGCCAATACAACGACCACCAGAACTAAGATCAGGAGTATACACAGCAGTGCCAGGAGGCTGCTCATCTCTCACTCCCACTTCTCAAGCGATTCGCTCCACTCTCGCGAATAGGCGCGCAGTTGTTCACGTCCGCGTTCGATGTAGATGGCAATGCCCATGATGAACAGCCCAACGCCAAAGGCCACAAGCCAGCGATTGATGTCGTAAACCGAGATCAGAACGATCACCTGCGCAAGAATGTTAAGTGCACTGGCTGCAATGCCCGCGAAGAAGGGAATCTTTCTCTTCTGGAGCGTTCCCCACCAGACGACTAGAAGCCCTTCAAATAGTAGCAGAACAAAATAGGGGAATCCCTGTGCCCCGTTGAGGGATTGAGCGAACGATGTGACCATCAGAACGCTGAGGCCAAGTATATCAACCGCGACGCCATATCTTTTTCGATTGCGTTTCAGTTCGAGATATCCCATCCCCATAAAGTAAAGTCCGGCTGGGATAGCATAGAACTGCGGCTGGCTGATATCGTTCATAAACAGCAGGATTGCCCACGCAATTTCAAGTAATGCCATACCAATATAACCCAGCACATGCCTGCGTCCGCGATAGGCCAGGGTGATATACAGCGCGCCGGCAAATCCAAGCGTCGCGGCAGTTGCGGTCATGTGTCTTGTCGCAAGCGGCAGGTTAATGATGACACCCAGTGCTGTCAGAAAGATGGATGAATGGGTAAGCGGAGTCAGCCAGACGGTCAGGGATTTGAAGCGAGACGAAAGCGCTTCGATAGCACGCGCAAGCAGATAGAGTCCGAATCCGATCCCACCAAAGACTGCCACCGCGTCTGCAAACGGGACCTCCGCCTGCTTCAGCGATGCTCCGACTGCCAGCAAGCTGAAGCCAACTACTCCGTACACAAGCACGCCTTCCATCCATAAGACCGAGAACAACGCGAGCAGGAGGGCTTGTCCAGTGGCCAGGATAATCGTTGTGTCATATCCCCTAAAAGCCAGAGATTGCCACAGGATCATTTCGCCGATGGCAAAAGCGAAGAATGGTCTTGCCCATGGATGACCGAACAGGCGGTCTGGCAATGCGAATTTATACGCCTCGTGCCTTGATGCTGGCTTGCCCCAGTGTTCAAAGGCATATCCAGCCAGCGCTGTGATCCATGTCATGCCGAGGAAGGGAATGGTGATGTATTGGATTGGCCTGCCTGACGGATCGATCGTGAAGTATGCCAATACCATCATGTGCGCGGCGAGCAAGCCCGCGTAAATCCATGCCGGAGTCTTGAACAGGTAAGCCGAAGTCATGTAGATGAGCGTGCCTGCCGCAAAGGCGATCGTTAACGGAAGCGGCGAGACATAAGAAAGTGAGATCATACTCACGCTGAGGGCATATGCCAAAAGATAGAACGGAACAGCGGGATGCGTCAACCATTCAGCAAGGACTCCCTGTCCAAGCGGAGCCAGTTTTCCACTGTGGAAAACGAAGCGCCCGAGTCCGATGTAGAGGACGATCAACGGCAGCCAGGCCAGGCCGTACCAGCGCGTCTCCAGCGGAGTCAATGTAATTGCCAGATAATATGGGACAGCGGTGAGCCAGGCGGCCGGATAGATGAACAATGTCTCGCGGAAGAGAAACCCCGAAAGCACATATAAGATCACGCCCGCAGAATAGATTTGGATCGCCAGAGTCCTTTCGTTGCTTGCAACCGCCAGGGCAATGGCGCTCAATAAGAATCCCGGCGCGTAGAACGACGCGGCGAAGGGGTGAATATCGGAGGACGGCGGCGTTAGTGTATGCCTGCCACGGGCGCGGTCAAATAATTGGCCGATGGCGAGATAGACGAAGGCAAGCGCTATGAACACCCACGCGACCCAGCTTGACTCAAAACGATCTGTTTGATGAAGAATCAGCAGCCCAATGATCGGAGTTAGCACAGTGGATAGATAT
>Ga0105104_10001946_pt1 | contig 15295 bp, 8 predicted proteins | sample PPLLaktember2015_3_FD_87034 | JGI IMG/M metagenome (GOLD analysis project Ga0105104, IMG submission 87034) | Freshwater sediment microbial communities from Prairie Pothole Lake near Jamestown, North Dakota, USA - PPLs Lake P7 Core (6) Depth... | ecosystem: Environmental > Aquatic > Freshwater >... | reverse complement strand
GTCCGGTTGTCCGAACCAGCCGGCTGGTACATGAGTCCCGGCTGGTTGAATGAGCGGAGCTGAAAGCCAGGATATCCCTGTCCGGAGTGACCGCCCGACGGGGTGCCAAGCAGGGCGGCGGCGGATCCCGGCCCGCCTGCGGCGTCGGGGTTCGGGTAAGGGGATTCCAGTTGGGTAGCACTCAGAGGACGCGAGAGGCTCCGGAGGGACACCCGATGGCGCAGGAGCGCTTCCTCGATGCCGTGGTATATGGCGCTGTGCACCCGGCTGCTGTCGCGGAAGCGAATCTCGGTCTTGCACGGGTGCACGTTCACGTCAACCTCACCTGGTTCAATCTCGACGAAGAGCAGGGTTACGGGATAGACCGTGGGAGGAAGGAGGTCCTGATAGGCCTGCCGCACGGCGTGATTCAGAACCCGGTCCTTGATGACCCGACGATTGACAAAAAGAAACTGGTGCGAGGCGTTGGTCCGCTGCTCGTGAGGAAGGGAAGTCAGACCATGCACCCGTATCCCCTCGCGAGTAAGATCGACCTCGGCAAGGTTCTGAAGAAACTGGTCGCCAAAAATCTGGTACACGCGCTCGGCAAACGTTTGCGCCCGAACGGCCTGAATCAGGGATCGGCCCTGATGTGTCAGCTCGAACTCGACGTCCGGGTAGGCGAGGGCGTAGTGCATGACCTGGCGGGTCACGTGACTGAGCTCGGTGGGCTCGGACTTCAGGAACTTGCGTCTTGCCGGGACGTTGAAGAACAGCTCCTCGACCGTAATCTCCGTACCCTGGTGCCATGCGACATCGCGCACGTCCCGCAGAACGCCGCCTTCGTAGACGATTTCGGTTCCGGGGTTGGATCCGTCGCCCGCCTTTTCCCTGTCGACCGTCCGGAGCCTGAGGCGGGAGACGGAAGCGATCGAAGGGAGAGCCTCGCCCCGGAACCCGAGCGTGCGGATCGCGGTCAGGTCCTCAAAAGTCGCGATCTTGCTGGTCGCATGGTGTTGGAAGGCCGTCTGGGCATCCTCCCGGCTCATCCCGATACCGTCGTCCCGAACGCAGATCCGCTTCCTCCCACCGTCCTGAACCTCGACGACCACCCGGCGGGCGTCAGCGTCAAGGGAGTTCTCGACCAGTTCCTTGACGGCGGAGGCCGGCCGCTCGACGATTTCCCCGGCGGCGATTTTGTGCGCCAGAACTTCAGGAAGCACGTGAACACGGGCCATAGATTCTCATTATAAGAAAGGGCTCGGACAGGATTCACAAGATTAACAGGATTGGCCCGTCGCAATCCGTTCAATCCCGTGAATCCCGGCCGATCGCGTTGGGCGCTGTCTTGCTGGAAGTTCAAAGGGCTTGGTAGAATCAATCATTCAGCTTTCCCGTAAGCTGGCATTCGTTGAAGAGGAACTCACGCATGAGCTGCAATTCCAAGCGTCTCAACCTCCTGCTGATAGCGAGCGTCGCGGTTTTTTTGTTTGCGCCGTGCGCCTTCCCGCAGGACCTGGCCTCGTTCGAGAGCCGGACCACTGTCCACACGCTCAGGAACGGATGGACCTTTGTAATCGTGGAGAGGCCGGTCGCACCGGTGTTTTCCTTCTCTACCTATGTCGACGTGGGATCCGCCCAGGAGGTGCCCGGTATCACCGGACTGGCCCACATGTTCGAGCACATGGCCTTCAAGGGCACTCCGAACATAGGCACGAGGAACTACGCGGCCGAAAAGGAAGTGCTCGATCAGGTCGAGGCGGCCTACCAGGCCTACCTGGCTGAACGACTGTCGCCAAAGCCGGACCCGCAAAAGCTCGAGCAATTGCAGGCGGCGTTCAAGAAGAAGCAGGAGGAAGCGGCGCAATACGTGGTGCAAAACGAATTCGCGGACGTCATTGATCGCGAAGGAGGCACCGGTTTGAACGCCGGAACGGGGGCGGACTCGACCGCCTATTTCTACTCGCTCCCGGTCAACAAGTTCGAGCTGTTTGCCTACCTCGAATCGGAACGGTTTTTACACCCTGTTTTCCGCGAGTTTTACACGGAACGGGACGTGGTCCAGGAAGAAAGGCGTCTGCGAACCGAGAGCCAGCCGATTGGGCGTCTGGTCGAACAGTTTGTGGCGACAGCATTCATCGCTCATCCCTACCAGCAGCCGGTCGTTGGGTACATGAGCGATCTTCAGTCTTTCTCCAAGACCGATGCCGAAGCGTTTTATCGCAAATACTACGTTCCGTCGAACCTGGCCACGGCGATTGTCGGCGCTGTGAAACCCAAGGAAATAATCCCCATCCTCGAGAAGTATTTCGGACGGATACCGGCGGGGCCGCGCCCGGGGGAACTGCGAACGGTCGAGCCGCCCCAGACGGCCGAGAAGACGGTCACCCTCAAGGAACAGGCGCAACCGTTCTACCTCGAGGGGTATCACAAGCCGGGGGTAACACACCCGGACCAGGTCGTTTACAACGCGATCGATGATGTCCTCTCACGCGGGCGAACCTCGCGCCTGTACCGCTCCCTTGTCCGCGACAAGAAGATAGCGCTCACCGTGCAGTCCTTTTCGTCGTTCCCGGGAATCAAATACCCGAACCTGTGGGCGGTGTACGCGATGCCGGCGCGCGGAGTAACGAACGAGCAGGTTCGCGACGCTATTCGGGCGGAGATCGACCGCATCAAGAAGGAAGATGTGAGCGACGAGGAGTTGACTCGTTTCAAGACGCGTGAGCGGGCCGACGTCCTTCGCTCCCTGGACGACAACATGGGACTGGCTGGGCAACTGGCTACCTACCAGGTGGTCTTCGGAGACTGGCGGGAGCTGTTTCGTTCTCTTGAACGAGTCGAAAAGGTCACCAAGGCGGACATACGCAGGGTGGCTAACGCGAGTTTCGTCGACGCCAATCGCACGGTTGGAATGATCGTGACGGAAACACCGAAACCTCCGACCGGAGGGCAAGGGGGCACCCGCCCCACCGGGCAATCGGGAGATGACAAATGAAGATACGAATAACCCTTTGCTTGACGGCCGCTCTTTTGGTTGGGGCGCTTGTTCCGTCGTTTGGGCAGGTGTCGAAGGTAGAAGAACTGAAGTACCCTCCACTGCCCGAGTTCAAGATCCCCGTGCCGACCCGGTTGGTTCTCGATAACGGAGTGATTCTGATGGTTCTGGAGGATCACGAGCTCCCGCTTATCAACGCCTCGGTGCTCGTTCGTACCGGCTCCCGCCTTGAGCCGGCCGGTAAGGTGGGTTTGGCTGGATTGGCTGGGACGGTGATGCGGACAGGCGGCACCAAAACCATGCCCGGCGATCAACTGGACGATTACCTGGAAAACCGTGCGGCGAGAGTCGAGACATCCATCGGGACGTCGTCGGGAGGCGCCTCCATGAGCTGTTTGAAAAAGGACTTCCCCGATGTGCTCCGGGTGCTCGCCGATGTGCTCCGAAACCCGGTTTTCGAGGAGACCAAGCTGGCCGTGGCAAAGAACCGGCTGATGGCGGCAATTGCAAGGCAGAACGACGATCCTGGCGATATTCTCTCACGCGAGTTCACGGAGATCGTCTATGGGAATGACTCCCCCTACGCGCGCTCGGAGACTTACGCAAGCGTCAGTGCCGTGACCCGGGAAGATCTGGTCGAGTGGCATAGCCGCTACTATCACCCGAGCGCCATGATCCTCGGTTTGGTGGGCGATTTTAAAACGGATGAAGCCGTCGCCCTGGTCAAACAGGTTTTCGGCGACTGGCCGAAGGGCAACGTCATCCCCGCTTCGACCAAGGTCCCCGAGCCGTCATCGGTCGCTTCGGGCGTCTACTACGTTGAGAAGAACGACGTTAACCAGTCCAGTATCGCGATGGGTCATCTGGGAATCCGCAAAGACAACCCGGACTATTATGCGGTCAGGGTTCTGAACGAGCTGTTCGGGGGGTCCATGGGGTCCCGGCTGTTTTCCAACGTAAGGACGAAGAAGGGCCTCGCTTATGATGTCGGTGGGGGCATCGGCAGTGAGTGGGACTATGCCGGGGTCTTCGAAGTTGCGATGACAACCAAGACCGAGACGACCGCCGCGGCAATCAAGGCCCTGCAGGAGGAGGCGAAGAACCTGACCGCTCAGCCGCCGACCGAGGCCGAAGTGGCCAAGGCGAAGGCGTCCATCCTCAACTCTTTCATCTTCAACTCGGACTCGATTGCCGAGATCCTCTCCCAGCAGATGGTCTTCGAGTATTACGGATACCCGCTGGATTGGTTGAGCCGCTACCGGGCCGGTATCGAGAAAGTAACGGTCGAACAGGTCCGGGCCGCTGCGGCCAAGTACATCACGCCGGATCGCGTCGCGATCCTCGTGGTGGGGCCCAAGGAAGGGATGGACCAGCCGCTTTCAACATTCGGTAAAGTGACGAACGTGGACATCACAATCCCCGAGCCGGCGGCAGGATCAGGAGGATAGGAGGCAGGGAACCGCCGACTATTACGCCAACCGGACGTAAAGCGGCGGAATCTGAAAACCGAATCTGCCCTACGACCACCCACGACGCGGAAGCGCACAGTCGTAGGGCGGATTCGTTTTCAGAATCCGCCGCTTTACAACCCGGTTGGCGATCCGTTTCGATTCCTACTCTTCGATCTTCAGGTGCAGCTCGTGCAGCTGCTGGTCGGAGACGCCCGACGGCGAGCCGCTCATCAGGTCGATCGCGCGGGCGGTTTTCGGGAACGCGATGACCTCGCGCAACGACCGCTCACCCGCCAGGAGCATAACCAGGCGGTCGAGGCCGAGAGCGATTCCGCCGTGGGGTGGGGCTCCGTAACGCAGAGCTTCCATGAAGAAGCCGAATTTCGCGCTGGCCTCTTCCGGGCCGATGCCGAGCGCTTCGAAAACCCGTTTCTGCATCTGCTGCTGGTGCATACGGATCGACCCCCCGCCTATTTCCGTTCCGTTCAGTACGATGTCGTACGCCTTGGCGCGAACATTGCCGGGACGACTGTCCAATTCTGCGAGGTCTTCCTCTTTGGGCGATGTAAAGGGGTGATGGCAGGCAAAGAACCTGTTCTCCTGCTCGTCCCACTCGAGCAGCGGGAAATCGTAGACCCAGAGAAATTTGAAGCTGTCGGCCGGAATCAGGTTCTCCTGCTGGCCGAGGCGCAGCCGGAGAGCCGAGAGGCTGTCGTTGGTCACCCGGCTCTTGCCGGCGATGATGAAGACAATATCTCCTTCCTTCAATCCCATCCGTTGGGCGACCGCTTCGACTTCGCCCGCCGTCAGAGCTTTCGAGAGGGAGCTCTTAAGACCGTCAGGGCCGGATCGGATCCACGAAAGGGCGCCGGCGCCAAAGCCCTTGACGAATTCGGCCAGGGTATCGAGATCCTTACGGGAGTACCCCGCTTTCCCCGGAACGAGCATTCCCTTGATCAGTCCCTTCTTCTCGACGATCTCGCGGAATACTTCGAAGGTCGATTGTCCCAGCACCTCTGTCAGGTCAACCAACTCGAGGCCGAAGCGCATATCCGGGCGGTCTGTTCCAAAGCGCGACACGGCCTCGGTGTAGCTCATCCTCGGAACCGGCTTGGGCAACTCCACTCCGGTGAGACGAAAGACCCTGGCGAGGAGGTCCTCGACCAGATCGAACATCGTGTCGATCGTCGGGAAAGACATTTCGATATCGATCTGGGTAAATTCGGGCTGGCGGTCCGCGCGCAGATCCTCATCCCTGAAACAGCGAACGATCTGAAAATAGCGGTCGAAGCCGGAGACCATCAGCAGCTGCTTGAACAACTGAGGAGACTGCGGAAGTGCGTAAAACTGTCCCGGGTAGATGCGCGACGGAACCAGGTAGTCGCGGGCTCCTTCGGGCGTCGATTTAGTGAGGAAAGGGGTTTCGATTTCGAGGAACCCAAGGCTGTCAAGGTGCTTGCGAACTTCGAGACACACCTGGTGGCGGAGGCGGAAGTTTCGCTGAAAACGCGGGCGTCGGAGATCGACGTAGCGGAAACGCAGCCTGGTTTCCTCAGACGTCGCCCCCACGTCGGATAGCGGGAACGGAGGCGTCTGGGCAGTATTCAGTATCCGGATTTCGGCCGCCTCGATCTCGATCGTTCCCGTGGAAATGGCCGGGTTGACGGTCTCGGCACTTCGAAGCTTCACTTCGCCCGTCACGGCTGCGACGTACTCCGGGCGAAGACGACCGGCCTTCGCGTGTGCTTCCTTGTGATTTGGATGGGTCACCACCTGGACGATCCCCTCACGGTCCCGGAGGTCAACGAAAATCAGGTTCCCCAAGTCGCGAACGCGGTCCACCCAGCCCATGACGGTCACTGTCTGGCCGACCTGTTCTTTGCTGATCTGTCCGCAATAAGCGGTCCTTTTCAAATCACCCAGCTGATCCATAGGTCTCTCGCGCTTTCAGGATGTAGGGGACGATTTCTTCTTTGCTGACTGTTTCCTGACGCCCATCGGCCATCCGTTTGATGTGGAAGGCTCCGGTGGTCAGCTCATTTTCGCCGATCACGCAGGTGAACTTCGACTCCATTCGGTTCGCTTGCCTCATCTGGGCCTTGATGCTTCTTGCCTCAAAATCAATATAGGCGAAGATCCCGCTGGCTCGCAGCCCGGCCGCAAGTGCAAGCGCAGCCTGGAGTTCCGGCTCGCCCATGTAGCCGAGGAACAGTTCGGGTGCGGGAGCCTTGTACGGGGCCTGCAATTCCGATCTGCCGGACAGCAGAAGAACGAACCGCTCCATACCCAGGGCGAATCCAAAGCCCTTGGTCGGCGGGCCGCCGATCAACTCGGACAGACCGTCGTAACGTCCTCCTCCAAGGAGGGCATTCTGCGTGGGTCCCAGCCGGTCGCTGATGATCTCGAAGGTAGTCCTCAGGTAGTAATCCAGACCGCGAACCAGCCTGGGAGTCGTCTCAGAAGCGATTCCCTGCAACGCCAGGTACTCGAGGAAACGATCGAAGTGAACGCGGCACTCCTGGCATAGGTGATCCAGAATGGACGGCAGCTGATTGATGATCGGCTGGCATTCCGGGGTTTTGCAGTCAAGCACGCGCAGTGGGTTCGTCTCGGTCCGTCTCTGGCATTCGGCACAAAGCTCCGAGGCTCGCCCGCGCAACGCCTCGCGCAACAGGGCGACGTAGCCGGGTCGGCAGACCTGACACCCGACCGAGTTCACCAGAAGGCGAAAATCCGAGAGTCCCAGACCCCGCAGAAACCGGTCCAACATGTGCAAGACTTCGGCCTCGACGGCGGGATTGTCCGAGCCCAGGACTTCTGCGCCGATCTGGTGGAACTGCCGGTAACGCCCCTTCTGCGGTCTCTCGTGCCGAAACATGGGTCCCAGGTAAAAGAGTTTCGTCACCTGGCTATTCGCGTACAAGTTGTGCTCGATGTACGACCTTACGACGGGAGCAGTTCCTTCGGGCCGAAGCGTAATGCTTTTGCCCTTGCTGTCCTCGAGTGTGTACATCTCCTTTTGGACAATGTCCGTCTCAACGCCGATACTTCTCGCAAAGAGCTCAGTTTCCTCCAGGACGGGCGTTCGGATTTCGGCGTACCCGTACAACCTGAACAGCTCTCGAGCATTCTGCTCAATCGTCTGCCACAATTCCACGGAGCCGGGAAGGATGTCGTGAGTGCCCCTGATAGACTGGACGTTCATAAAATGGCCAAAAATCGACATTATAGCGGCAAATCCCGGAAAGAAGAAACCAGCTTGCCTCACACACCAGCTTGCCTCACACTCCGCTCCCGTATTCGCGCCGAGCAGAGACGCCGCGATATACTGAGAGTAATGATTTTCCTCAGGCCCCCCTGGCGTAACCGCCTGCTCTGGTTCGCCACCGCTTTGGAACGAGCCGGCCGGTTCATGTTCGCCGCTGTTATGGCGCGGGCCCGCCTGCTCCTGTTCGTCGCGGCCACCATCCTGGTCCTGATAACGGGAGTACTCCTTTACGGGTACCTGAAATTCAAGCCGATCCTGGATGCCCGGCTCCAGGAGCACCCGCACACGAATGCTGTCTACAGTCGCCCGTTTCGCGTAGCAGTCGGACAGAGGCTGGGACGTAAGCAGCTGATTGCCGAACTGGACGAGGTCGGGTATCGGAGGCAAAGAAACCGATTCGAACCGTACTGGTACGAGATCGCCGGAAATTCGGTGACGGTGCATCACCCGGCAGGAAAAGACCAGGAAGAGAGCTTTAGCATCTCGCTGGAGGGCAACCGGGTCGCGCAGATCAGGCAAGGCAACAGCATGGTCCATTCGTTCCAGCTGAAGCCTCAGTTCCTCTCCAACCTGCTCGGGAAAACGCGTGAGAAGCGGAAGTACGTTCGGTACGATCAGTTCCCGAACCGGCTCGTTCAGGCGGTGGTGGCGGCAGAGGACGCGAGCTTCTTCAATCACCACGGACTGGATATGCCCTCACTGATGCGCGCGGTTGGCGTGAACCTTTCACGAATGAAGAGGGTACAGGGCGGAAGCACGATCACGCAGCAGTTCATCAAGAACTATTTCCTGACGCCTAAGAAGAGTTTCAAGAGGAAACTCGAAGAAGCCTACCTCGCAGTCCTCATGGAGTCGCGATTCAGCAAGGAGCAAATTTTCGAGTTCTACGCGAACGAACTCTACATGGGCCAGGTTGGCTCCTTCGCCATCGTCGGGCTGGCACAGGCCGCCGAAAGCTATTTCGGGAAAGACGTTGCGGACCTTTCCCTGGGAGAATCCGCTCTCCTGGCCGGGATGATTCAGGCCCCGAATCGCTATTCGCCTTTCAGCGACCGTGACGCGGCAGCGAAACGCCGCCTTTACGTGCTCACCCAGATGGCAGGCACCGGGATGATCAAGCCGGCCGAGGCCGAAGTCGCTCGCGCGGAGAAGATCGCGGGGGTTCCTGCGACTCGGCATTCCTACACGGAGGCGCCGTACTTCGTCGACTTTTTGAGCGAGGTGTTGAACCGGCAGATCCCGGACTGGCGGAACAGCGAGAGCATCTACGTTTACAGCACGGTTGATCCGGATCTTCAGCAGGCGGCCCAGCAAGCGGTTCGAAAGGGAATGGCCCAGGTTGACCGGCAGATGGGGCGGAAACGGGGCAAGCAACCGGCGGAGGCGGCTCTGATCGCCGTGGACCCGCGGACAGGGGACATCCTGGCCATGGTCGGGGGCCGGGACTACTCGAGGACCCAATTCAACCGGGCGACGAAGGCTTTGCGCCAGCCAGGCTCGTCTTTCAAGCCCTTCGTGTTTGCGGCTGCCCTAGGGTCGAACGCATCCCCGCCGATCACCCTGTCCACGGTTGTCCTGGACGCGCCGTACAAGATCCGCTTCAACAACGAGGACTACGAACCGACCAACTTCGGCGGTGGGTACCGGGGCAACGTCACGCTTCGCAGGGCCCTGGCGCTTTCGCTCAATGTCCCGACCGTTAAACTCGCGGAGCAGGTGGGGTATCAATCGGTCGTCAGCTTCTCGAAGCGGCTTGGCTTCAGCGAAGACTTGAAGGCGTTTCCCTCCATGGCATTGGGGACATGGGAGGTCACGCTTATCGAGATGGCACAGGCGTATACGGCTTTTGCCAACGAGGGGAAAATGACTCGCCTTCGGATGGTCACTGAATACACTCAGAATGGCGAGCATCGCGAAATTCCGGTGCGAACGACCCCGGTTCTCACACCCCAGGTAACGTACTTGATCACATCCGCCCTGGAATCGGCTATTCGTTGGGGAACCGGCGCCCGGATTCGCGGGCAGGGGTTTACACTTCCAGCCGCCGGAAAGACCGGATCTTCCAACGACAGCTGGTTTATTGGTTACACGCCCGACATGCTTTGCGCAGTCTGGGTTGGTAACGATGATTTCACCGACATTGGCATGATCGGATCGGAAGCTGCTCTCCCGATCTGGGTGAATTTCATGAAGGAAGCAAATTCGATGGGGTGGCTCTCGGGTGCGTCTTTTCCGGTCCCCGGCGACTTGACGAATCGAACCATCTGTCCCGATTCTGGGCTTCTGGCCACGTGGTCGTGCCCCCGCCCTCAACCCGAGTACTATATCGTGGGGACGCAGCCAACGGGCACCTGCTTCCTGAGCCACTGGGAAGAGGAGTTCGAGACGGATATGGACGCCTCGATGTCCACCGGGGAAGAGGAAGCAGAGGAGGAGCAGGACGGGGAAAAGAAAAAGAAGCGCGGTTTTTGGGATTGGATAACCGGCCGATCTGAATAGTTCCCTCTTGGTAGAGAACCAACGATAAAATGTACTGTAATGGTTAGTCAGCCGGCCCCTGAACAGCAGGACTTCGAGTTGGATCGGATGACGTCTGCCGACGTCGGGCAGATCTCCGTAATCGAAAAGGCGTCGTTCAGTGACCCGTGGCCGGACTACGTGTTTACTCAGGCCCTTCGGAGTTCTCTTTGTCGCGCCCTGGTGGTTCGTGACGGCGAATCCATCGCGGGGTACCTGGTCAGCTACGTGCGAGGAAAAGATCTCCACATAGCCAATGTCGCCGTTAATCCGGAGTACCGTCGTCAAGGCGTCGCTAAGCTCATGCTCGCTGCCGCACTGGCCGACCACAAGTCCGGCTGCAGTCACGCCTTCCTGGACGTCCGCGAGTCAAACGATGCGGCAATCGCCTTGTACCGGTCGCTGGGGTTCAAAGACGTTGGACGCCGGGCCAGCTACTATCGTTATCCGATTGAGGACGCGCTCGTCATGAGGCGGCCCATGGCTTCCGAAGACCCGACCTTGCAGTAGGATGCTGAAACCGACGACCTTGAAGAGCCGTCTTCTGTGTTGTCAGGCTGTGAGATCTCGTGCTGCGACCCGGTTGGCGAACTTCGGGCGATAACTGGGCGCTAGGCTGAGCTGAACCGGCCGCCGCCTGACCATCCCTTTGGGAGAACTCTTATGCCCCGTGCCATTTGGAAGGGAACGATCAGCTTTGGTCTGGTCACTATCCCCGTCTCTCTGTATTCTGCCGAGAATCGGTCTGACAACATCTCCTTTAACATGCTTGACCGGCGTGACATGTCACGAATCCAGCAACGCCGCGTGAACGCGTCGACCGGACAGGAAGTCCCCTGGGAAGAAATCGTCAAAGGCTACGAGTACGAACCGGGGCAGTACGTCGTGGTGAGCGAGGAGGAGTTGGGTGCTGCCACGGTCGAGGCCACCCAGACGGTCAATATCGTCAGCGTGGTCAAAGCCGTAGAGATCCCCCAGATGTACTTCGAGACGCCTTACTACCTCGAGCCGACCAAGGGCGGGAAGAAGGCCTACGCGCTTCTGCGGGAAACTTTTCGGAGGACCGGGTACATCGGCATCGCTCGGGTTGTTATCCGTACGCGGGAATACGTCGGGGCCCTGATTCCCGAGGGCAACCTGCTGCTTTTGCACTTGATGCGCTACCACTACGAGTTGAAGGACCCGGGGGAACTGGATCTTCCGGGCGAAGACATCAAGGCTCTGGGTATCCAACCCAAAGAACTGCAGATGGCGGAACAGTTGGTCAAGGCGATGGTCGGCGAGTTCAATCCGCAGGAATACGAGGATACCTTCCGGCAGCACGTCTTGGAACTGATCGAGCAAAAGGCCCGCACGGGGAAGATAGAAGTCGCACCCGGAAAGGCCGAAGCCCCTCGTGCCGAAGTGGTCGATATCATGAGCCTGCTGAAGCGCTCGCTGGAAAATGTCGAGAAATCCACCCGAACGAAGGGTAAGGAACCGGCCCGGTCCAAGGGCAGCAAGGCGACGGCGACCGAAATCCGAAGGAGAGAGAAAACCCCGGCCTAGCGACTCGCTTCTCCGAGACGACCGACCATGGCACTGAAGACCTACTACGAGAAGCGCGATTTCGAGAAAACGCCCGAGCCGCGCGGAAAACCGCAGAAGGCGCACGGCTCCTCCTACGTCATCCAAAAGCATGCTGCTACCCGACTGCACTACGATCTCCGGCTGGAGATGAACGGCGTGCTCAAAAGCTGGGCCGTTCCAAAGGGTCCGAGCCACGATCCACGTGAGAAACGTCTGGCGGTGCACGTCGAGGACCACCCGGTCGAATACCGCGATTTTGAAGGCGTCATCCCCAAGGGCGAATACGGTGGCGGCACCGTCATGGTCTGGGACCGTGGCGACTGGGTCTCCCTGGACGCGGACCCGGAGGCCAGCTACGCCAAGGGCATCATGAAGTTTCGGCTGGAGGGCGAGAAACTCCGGGGTGCCTGGACGCTCATTCGCATGAAGACCAGGGATGAGGAACAGGGCAAGGAAAACTGGCTCCTTATCAAAGAGCGGGACGAGTACGTCCGCACACTGGCCGACTTCGACGTCACCGAAGCCCTGCCCGACAGCGCCGTGACCGGACGAAGCATTAAGGAAATCGCCGATGACCGGGATGACGTATGGCATTCGAAGGCTCTCGAGGATTTCACAGAGCAGGCGCGGGGACTCCGAGGCGCGAAGAAGGCGTCGTTTCCCGACTTTGTCGAGCCCCAGCTCGCTACGCTGTACGAGACGGTCCCGACCGGCGAGCAGTGGATTCACGAGATCAAATTGGATGGCTATCGGGAGTTGTGCCGCATCGACGGCAGGGAAATCCGACTGATCAGCCGGAATGGCAAAGACTGGACGGACCAGTTTCGATCCTTGATCGGGGATCTGCGATCCATCCCGGCCAAAAAAGCGCTTCTCGACGGGGAGGTCGTTGCACTTCTGCCAAACGGAGTGAGTAGCTTCCAGGCTCTGCAGAACGTTCTATCCGAGTCCGAGAAGAGCAAACTCACTTACTGCGCCTTCGATCTCCTCTACCTGGAAGGGTACGATCTTCGCAATGTTCCGCTTCGGGAGCGGAAGGCACTGCTCGCCGAGTTGCTCCGAACTCTTCCTCCGGGGGGTTCGGTCCGGTATTCCGACCACTTCGCCGGCGATGGCGGCGCGTTCCTCCGCCAAGCCTGCGGCCATGGCCTGGAAGGCATTATTTCGAAGCGGGCGGACGGACGGTATCGCTCCGGCCGGGGAAAGGAATGGCAGAAGATCAAGTGCCTGAAACGACAGGAATTCGTTGTCGTTGGCTTTACAGAACCGTCCGGCGGGCGAAAAGGGCTGGGTGCGCTCCTCCTTGGACTTTACGAGAGGAAGGGCCAGTTGACCTTTGCTGGCCGGGTCGGGACCGGCTTCAGCGACAAGACCCTGCGCGATCTGCGCAAGAGGCTGGAACCGCTCGAGCAAGAGGACTCTCCGCTTCAGGACGCTCCCCGTGGTGCAGCCGCTCGTGGCGTGCATTGGGTCAGACCCGAGCTGGTGGCTGAGGTTGCCTTTACCGAATGGACGCAGGATGGCCAGCTGAGGCATCCGTCGTTCATGGGCCTCAGGGAAGACAAGCGGTCGGCGGACGTCGTGCGAGAAGAGGAGCAGGAGGACAAACCAAGCCAATCTTCGAAATCAGGCAAACCAGCCAATTCCGGAGACGGCGGATCGTCGAGCCAACGGCCCGGGCCGAAGGGTCATAAGCCGAGGGCGACTCCGCCTTCCAAATCGACTGGGAAAGCGGGTAAGGAGGCGGTTGAGATCGCAGGTGTTCGCCTCAGCAACCCTACGAAACTCCTTTATCCCGAATCGGGAATCAGCAAGAGAGATTTGGCCGAGTACTACGAAACAGTCAGTGACTGGATGCTGCCGTACGTCCAAAACCGGCTTCTGACGCTGATCCGCTGTCCGAATGGGTGGAATGCTCCCTGTTTCTACCAGAAACATATCGACGAAGACCCGCCACCGCACATGAAACGGGTACCGATCGTCGAAGACAAGGGGGAAGAATCGTTCTATTTTGCGATCACTTCGACGAGTGGTCTTATCTCGCTGGTTCAACTCGGCGCTCTCGAGATTCACCCCTGGGGTTCCACGGCGGACAAACCGGACAAACCGGACACGATGATCTTCGACTTGGATCCGGAACCGTCAGTGAAATGGGATCGCGTCGTCGGGACGGCTTTCGCCATTCGGGATGTCCTGAATGCTCTCGGATTGAAGAGCTTCGTAAAGACGACTGGTGGTAAGGGTCTTCACGTGATGGTGCCGCTGCTCCGGCGTCATTCCTGGGACGAGGTCAAGGAGTTCTCAAGAGCCGTGGTCCAACAGTTCGTCCACGCAGAGCCGTCCCATTACACGATGAAAGTGGCGAAATCGGCTCGCACCGGCAAAATCCTTCTCGATTACCTGCGCAACGCCCAGGGTTCGCACGCAGTGGCGGCTTACTCGGCCCGAGCGAAAGCGGGCGCGACCGTATCGGTCCCGATTTTCTGGGAGGAGCTCGAGGAGGGAATCCGGTCGGACACCCTGACGCTGCGCGATGTTCCCAAACGGCTCGAATCCCTTTCCGAGGACCCGTGGGCCGACTACTTCCACTTGAAACAGTTCATCACCAAGAAGATGAAGGAACAAGTCGGCCTCTAAACCGATTGCGGATTGCGGATTTGGGATTTCGGATTGAAACCGAGCGGATGCGGATTGCGGTGGACCCTCACGTCGGAGCCGACGCCGGGCGCTGGATCGCGATAGCACCTTACTGTGCGCTCGACACCTGTCTTAAATTCCGCAATCCGCATCCGCATTCCGCAATCGCTTTATTCCGCTGGACGGTCCGTTTCGGCCGCCAGGTCTTCCGCAGTTGTCTCGAGGACGGGCACCGTCAGGTGATTCTTGACCGACTTGACGCCGTCAACCCGCTCGGCAATCTTTTCCGCCAGAACTCTCTCCGCGTTATTCCGAACCCGGCCACTGAGTATCACCGTCCCGCTGCTCGAGCGGATATTGATCGGGTCCAAATCGAACGACCTTGTCGAGTAAAGCTCGAATTCGACTCTGCGGGCCAGCTTGTCATCCGGATGCTCTGCAGCCGGATCTTCTTGGACTGCCAGGCGGTTATTCACCTGCTTGACCTCGGAAAAGCCCCAGGCGTGTCGCTCCGCGCGGTACTTCTGCTCGGCGCTGTTGACGCGGCCGTTCAGTGTCACGGCGAGCCGGCTGACGTCCACTCGGACGTCCTGCTTATTCAGGTTAACGTCCTTGGCGATGCTCTCATTGATCTTCGTTTTGAGCTCGAGGTCGGCCACGCGGTGTCCGAGACGTTCCATCTCGGGATTCGGCTTGGTTGACGGGTCTACAACGAGGTTGTTGCGAACGGTCCGCACGCCGGCGGTTTGACGACTGATCTCGCCTGCCAACTGTTTGACTCGATCGGACGGAACCCGTCCGTTCAAGATTACGGTCCCGTTATCCGAGTCGACATCAACCTTGAAAGCCGAAACGTCCTTGGAGAGCGCCAGGGCC
>Ga0105104_10001945_pt1 | contig 15301 bp, 14 predicted proteins | sample PPLLaktember2015_3_FD_87034 | JGI IMG/M metagenome (GOLD analysis project Ga0105104, IMG submission 87034) | Freshwater sediment microbial communities from Prairie Pothole Lake near Jamestown, North Dakota, USA - PPLs Lake P7 Core (6) Depth... | ecosystem: Environmental > Aquatic > Freshwater >... | reverse complement strand
GGAGCCGCAAAGGCTTTGCTTGGAAGTGTTTTACAGGTAAAACCGATCCTGGGGATTGTCGATGGTGAGGTGAAAGCTATCGAGTCACAGCGGACAAGAAAAAAAGCGTTTGAACGATTTATCGAACTGGTAACCTCGGAATGTCCAAAAATCGATACGGCTTTTTTAAACATTCAGCACGGTGGTTCATTACCAGAAGCCAAATTATTAAGGGACTCATTAATTGAAAAAACCGGAATAGTTAATATTCCAATTACAAGTCTCCCAGCAGCGATATTAGTGCACGGCGGCCCCGGGCTGCTTGGCGTCAGTTTTTTTGTTGATTAATTGACTGTTGACTGATTCGTTACTTTTCAGAATGAAAGGTCCAATATCCTTGTCAACTCTTCATCGGGCAACAGAACCGGATTTCCCTTCATACTTGAGGAATTCCTAGATTTTTCAACGATCGAAGGAAAATCATTTTTGGTAATTCCTATATCCCGCAATCTTGGAATTTTTAGATTCTTGCAGAGTGTTTCAAAGAAATGAATGCTGTCATCAACTTCCGCTTTCAAATCATTCGCCAACCAGGATGCAATTTCGCTGTATCTTTTTAGCGAAAGATTTTCCGAGTCGTTTTTCTTTAGGTTTTCGATATTTACCCGCATAACTGCCGGCAGCAAGCAAGCACATATTGCCCCGTGCGGGGCATGGAACATTCCGCCAATCGGACCTGCAAACCCATGGACAGCACCCAGTTTGGCATTAGCAAGGGATAATCCACCCATCAGGCTGACCCATGCCATATTCTCACGCGCTTTGATATTCGAACCTTCTTGAAACGCAATTAAAAGGTTTGCAGCCGCCCTCGGAATTGCATCCCTGCAAAACATATCCACCATAGGATTTGGGGAATTGCACACATAAGGCTCGATCACCTGTACAAAGGCATCCATACCGGTTGTCGCAGTGATATTTTGCGGGAGATCAAGGGTCAATTCAGGATCAACCAAGGCGATTTTCGGCAGCATGTAGGCGTTTCTCATGCTTACTTTTACTTTTTTTTCTGGAACATCTATAACCGCGTTTCGCGTTACTTCACTTCCTGTTCCTGCGGTAGATGGGATCGCTAAGTAGGGTTTGGAAACATTCTTCTGTGGCAATCCTTTTCCAACAACCTCAAGGTAGTCCATCAGATCGCCATCATTATTAAGTAGAGCTGCTACTGCTTTACCTGTATCAATTACGGAACCTCCCCCAAAGCCTACGACGAATTCACAATTATTGTCCCTGGCCAACTTCACAGCTGAGCAAAGCATTTCAATATCTGGTTCCTTGTCAACCTTAAAATAGGTGACCTCCAAATCCAAAAAACCAATTATGTCAAAGAACTCTTTTCCATAAGTAGGGTTATTTCCGCGAATAACAAAAGCGCGGTGCCCCCAACCTTTGATCAAGTCGGGAATTTTTCTAAATTCACCACTTCCGAAGATAATTCTGCTAGAAGTACTAAAATCAATTTTCATTGCCACTCCCATTAAAGATTCTCATCACTTGGAAGAATATTTGAATACTTAATGCTGAAGCGCGGTTCTGTCATCATCTGTTCGACAGCAGCTTTCCATTTCTTATAGTGCTCAGTTTCCTTATGCTTGACAGGAGCATTTTCATCGCGGTATGCTTCAATAAGAATGAAACTAGCAGGGTCTTGCTGGTTCTGATAGAAATCAAATCTCGCAACTCCACTTTCAAGAATACTATTATTCACGTTCTCTTTCGTAGCCTCAATGAATTTTTCTATTTGATCTTCTTTAACATGAACGTTCACTTGAACGACTAACATTGCTCCTCCGTAATTTTTGATTAGCGTTATTATAAAATCTATTCCAATGTCTGAAATTATTTTAAAAGAAATATTGCTTTATGAAGATGATGATCTGCTCGTTATTAATAAACCTTCGGGTATTCTTTCAATTGAAGATGGATTTGACAGGAACAAATACAATCTCCGTTCAGCTTTGAAAAAAACATATGGAAATATTTGGACAGTTCATCGTTTGGATAAAGATACCAGTGGGGTGATTATTTTTGCCAAAAATCAGGAATCGCATCGGCAATTAAATCTATCTTTTTCGAACCGCATAATTGAAAAGAATTATCGCTCCATAGTGATTGGATTTCCCTTTTGGGATTCAATTGAAATTAAACTACCGCTGAAAATAAATGGCGACAGAAAGCACAGAACAATTTTTGACCCAACCTATGGCAAACCTGCATTCACAAGAATTGTCAAAATTATAAACAACGACCAATTCGCTTATATGGATGTTTTTCCAACAACAGGTCTTACCCATCAAATTAGAGCACACCTTTCCACAATTGGCTTTCCAATATTAGGAGATAGCTTATATTGGCGTTGTTGTGAAATTATTAATTATTCAGAATCTGAACGTTTAGCTTTCTTTCTGCATGCTCGCTCAATCAAGTTCTATCACCCCTCTTCGAAAGAATTAATGCTTATCTCAGCACCATTGCCATATCTTTTTTCTGAAATGCTAAAAAAACTGAAATTTTTATAAATAATGTTAACATTTTATTAACATTTTTTTCCTTATTGACAAATCACTTTTATTTTCGTATAGTCTAACACTGGCAGTAAGGCATTTATTCACATACATCCTATATAGATTTCTAATATTCCTTGTTATTGATTTTTGCCAATAAAAAGTGTATCCTGATTAATAGGAATGATCACGGATTAATTAATTCTGCTAAACCACAAGAAAAGGTTTGTCATTAGCATATGAATGAAAAGAAAATTGAAGTAATGGATGACGAAGAGAATATGGAATTTTCTGCCATTTCCAGATTGCTGGAGCTTGGGCAGAAAAAATCGTACGTCACCATTGATGATATCCTCCATTTTTTTCCAGATGCTGAACAGGATGTCAGCCAGTTGGAAGAAGCTTTCGCAGCATTAATGTCCGCGGGTATCCCTTATATGGATGATGATGATCTATCATCTGAACCATCAGATGATGATCTTGCCAAAGATGATGTCAAAGAAATTGTCGAAGACAGTCATGAAGCACCAATAGATGATCTAAAGCATATTGATACAGACGATACGATCGGTTTGTATCTTAAGGAAGTCAGCCGAGTTCCGCTATTAACGGCTGAAGAAGAAGTTGAATTAGCCCAACGCATTGAACGCGGCAGGATGGCGCGGGAAGAGTTAGCCCGCGGTCGGGTTGGAAAAAAACGCTCACATGAACTTCTGCTTCTGATCGAAGATGGATGGGCTGCCAGGGAACATCTAATTACTGCCAATTCCCGCTTGGTGATCAGCGTTGCAAAAAAATATATGGGACGCGGAGTACCATTCCTGGACTTGATACAGGAAGGAAACATAGGCCTGATAAGAGCAACCAAGAAATTTGATTATCGACGCGGGCATAAATTCAGCACTTACGCCACCTGGTGGATCCGCCAGGCAGTAACACGCGCGATCGCTGACCAAGGTCGTACAATCCGGGTTCCCGTTCATATGGGCGACCAGATCAATAAACTTCTCAGAACCCAGCACCAACTCACCCAAAAACTGGGCAGAGACCCTTCAATTGAAGAACTAGCCGCTGCGCTGGAAGTTCCACCCAAAAAAGTTGAAAACATGATCAAAGTCTCCAGGCGACCGCTTTCGCTTGAAACACCTACTGATAATGAAGATGACTCTGTGCTAGGCGATTTCATTGAAGACAATGATATTCCTGCACCCGACGTGACCGCGACTTACAATCTTTTAAAAGAACATCTTGAAACAGTGATGGATTCTCTTCCGCCAAGAGAAGTCCGCATACTTCAATTGCGCTATGGACTGCTCGATGGCCAAGCATACACATTGGAAGAGGTTGGTCGAAAAATGGGCGTAACTCGCGAACGAGTCCGCCAAATTGAAGCCCAGGCATTAAGTCGCCTGAGGCACCCAACCATTCGAAGAAAATTACGTGATTACTTAGGTGATTAGAAATGGGGATATCGTAATGCCAAATTTATCTCTCCGCGCTTATCTCCAAAAGATCGAAACTTCGGTCGAAGAAAATAATATTGATAAAGCGATTTCCCAAAGCCTTTTTTTACTTCAGAAATTTCCCAAGAACCTCAACGCATTCCAGGTTTTATCCAAAGCTCTTCTTCAAAAGCAAGATTTTATAAACGCTGACAAAGTCTTTGACATAATCCTCCAGATAGAACCGGAAGATTTTGTTTCTCATATCGGAAAAAGTATCATCGCTGAATTTAATCATTTTCTGGAATCAGCAATTGAACAAATGAAATTTGCTTTTGAGATCCAACCTGCAAATGAAGGCTTACAAAATGAATTAAAAAGATTGATGCTGGCCAGCGATGGCGTTGAACCTAACAAGATCCTTTTAACCAGGGGCGCCTTGATCAAAATGTACCTTAAAGGCAAACTCTATCCACAAGCTATCTCAGAGGCGAGAATAGGAATTTCTGAAAGTCCTCAGAGAATTGATTATAAGATCGCTATGGCCAAGTCGTTTTTTGAATCGGGGGATCTGATCCAGGCAGTTGAGACCTGCGTTGAGGTCATCAGCCACCTACCCTATTGCCTACCCGCAAATCTCATTCTCGACCAAATATTAACTAAGAACCATACAACAGAAAACTTCGGCTTTTACCATAACCGATTGATTGAGCTCGATCCATATCATGCCTTTATGCTCTCAACAACAAACTCAGTCCTTGATGTACCTGATATTGCAGTACTTGTTGAAGATTATTCTGGAGTAGAAAACCTTGCTTTTGATGTAAATTCGATTCTCTCTACTGTAAATTTGAATAAGAGTGACGATGAAAATTTCGTAAATCAACCTTCACCGGATACTGATTGGAATGCAATTCTTGATCACGCATTAGAATCAGTTGAGAATGATAACAAGCTTAAAACCAATCAAAACTCAAATGAAATATTAAATTCACGAAAAAAAACTTTTCTCGATAAATTAAGATCACCTAGAACGGTTCAAGAGGATCAAAAAGAAATTCCGGATTGGTTTTTTGATGACAATGGTGATTTAAACAGAAGTGAAAATGAACCAAATTTTCAGGGAACAGATGAACTTGTAGATGAGCTCGCCCTTGATAATAATGGATCGATGGGATTTAATTCGAGCGAAGCAGGCGTATTTGATTCCGATATTACACCTGCCATAAATAGTTTAGATGAATTGCAAAATACCGAAACCTTTTGGTTAAATGATGAAGAAGTAACCCCACAAAAAAATCATCCAAAACTGGAAACTAGCCTTGATGATACTCAACAAATAATCATAACCAGGCAAAATCCAAGCGATCTCCTCATTGATGCAGCAAAAGCGTTGGAAGGCGGCAATACAAAATTTGCATTCTCAACATTAAGCGGATTGTTGGCTGACCGACAAAATATAAATGAGTTATCCATTCAGCTTGAAAGAGCTATTGAGCTATACCCAGATCATCCAGAATTTCGCCTTCTTTTGAGTGAAGTCTATTTAATACTTGGGGAAAAAGAAAAGTCTCTGACAATATTACAAAACGCTCAAAAAAACATAATCCTTTAAGGCAGGAAATAATGATTAATAGCCAACGGACTCTCGTTCTGATAAAACCAGATGGTGTTCAACGCGGATTGATCGGCGAAATAATTTCAAGGCTTGAGAAGCGGGGGTTAATGCTGATCGCAATGAACTTCCGCCAGGTTTCAAAAGAATTCGCTGAAACCCATTATGGTACACATATTGGAAAACCCTTTTATGCCGGCCTTGTTAAATACATTACAGCTGCGCCTCTGGTTGCAATGGTCTGGGAAGGCACAGAGGCCATTAAAGCTGTTCGCCAGACAGTTGGTGCTACGAATCCATTGGAAGCTGCACCTGGAACGATCCGTCATGATCTGGCATTACTCACTAGCAGAAATCTGATCCATGCTTCGGATTCAATTGAGACCGCTGAAAAAGAGATTTCCATGTGGTTCGCTGAAGATGAAATATATGAATGGACCCGAATCCACGAAGATTGGATTTCCGGTTTAAATTAAAACCAGGTGAAACTATTATTGACGGCACACACAGTTCATGTTAAACTGTGAATCCCACGGGGGCGTGGTGTAGCGGTTAACATGCGGCCCTGTCAAGGCCGAGACCGTGGGTTCGAATCCCATCGCTCCCGCCTAAAATCCGGATCTTTCCGGATTTTTTATTTAAGTGGGTATAGTAAAATCATACATAAACTGAGAATTATTAAGAAAATACGCCCGATAAAGGAGCGAAACAAATGGCTACGGAAAACCAGGAAGAAATTAAGATCCAGTTTGTTTTGAATGGTGAAACAAGAGATATTTCGGTCAATCCCAAAACCTTGCTCCTCGATTATCTTCGGGATGCTGGATTAAAAAGCGTCAAATCCGGGTGCCGCGAAGGTGATTGTGGGACATGCACCGTTCTCATTGACGGCATTCCTACTCAATCCTGTGTTACCAAGCTCAGCACTGTTGCGGGCAAGAAAATCGAAACTCTCGAAGCCCTTGGAACAGCCGAAAACCTTCACCCACTTCAAAAAACTTTTCTAGAAACTGGCGCTATTCAATGTGGATTTTGCACTCCAGCACAGATTTTGACAGCGAAAGCTTTGCTTGAAAAAAACCCAAATCCAACGGATGAGGAAATTCGGGAGTCATTGTCAGCTGTTCTTTGCCGTTGCACGGGCTATGTACGCAATATTGATGCAGTCATGCGTGCAGCAGCGGTAATGCGCGGTGAAAGTGTCAGTGATTATAAGGTTCCCGAATTAATATTTCAGTCTGATATCGATAAGGTCGTTCTCCCTCAGGCTTATTACCGAAAGGATGATAAGAAAAAACCATTATTGCCCCTGGTCCTGACACCCGAGAAAATGCCAAAGATGATCGCGGTTGGTAAAACACCGACCAAAGTGGATGGAGTAAAACTTGTCACGGGAAAACCCGCATTTACAGATGATGTACAACCAGAAGGATTGTTATTTGCGGCATTACTAACCAGCCCGCATGCTCACGCCAATATCAAGGATATTGACACAACAAAAGCTAAAGCGCTTCCCGGAGTAATCGAAGTTTTAACATACAAAGACATCCCCAGGGTCAAATATGCCACAAGTGGGCAGAGTTATCCACAACCGATGCCCTATGACCAGGTAGTTCTCGACAATAAAGTACGACATGTCGGTGATCGTGTTGCTGTTGTGGCAGCCATAAACCGGGAAATTGCTGAAAAAGCTTTAAAGTTGATTGATGTTACTTACGAAGTACTTCCTTTTGTGCTCGACGCTGAACTGGCAATGAAAGATGGGGCACCAGTGATCCATGATGAAAAAGACACTGAAGGAATCTTTGATGCGAGTCATAATCGCGTCTACCATATAGAAGCCGAAGTGGGTGAACCTGATCAGGCGTTTAAGGAATCCGATAATATCATTGAAGGGGAATTTAGAACTCCCAAACAGCAACACGCACAACTGGAGCCGCATATTTGTATAACCTATCTTGATGAAGATAACCGTCTGGTTGTCAGAACAAGCACCCAGGTTCCTTTTCATGTCAGGCGCATCATTGCCCCATTGATTGGCTTACCTGAAAAAAGAATTCGAGTTATCAAACCTCGCATAGGCGGCGGGTTTGGAGGAAAACAGGAAGTCTTGCTTGAAGACCTTTGCTCTATATTGACGCTTAGAACCGGACGCCCTGTCAGGCTTGAATTAACTCGCAGCCAGGAATTTACAAGCAGCCGCACCCGCCATCGCCAGGCTCTTCGTTTTAAACTTGGTGTAAAAAATCAGAAACTGATCGCAGCTGAATTTAAATTAATAGGGGATACAGGCGCATATGGAACGCATGGACTGACGGTCAATATGGTTGCTGGATTCAAAGGGCTTACCTTATACAATGCCCCAAATTCCAGATTCATTTGCGATGTGGTTTATACAAATACTCCACCTTCAGGTGCTTTCCGCGGTTACGGTGCCATGCAGGCTCAATTTGCAGTTGAAGTCCTAATGGAAGAATTTGCGGAAAAACTTGGTGTAGATGTCATTGAATTCAAGCGAAAGAATTGGCTTAAACTGGGTGAGACTATGCACCTCGCAAAAAAACTGGGAGAAGGCCGCGAAGGGTACGAACAGGCAATGGTCACTTCTGGTATGGAAGACTGTGTCAAAGTCGGACTGAAAGCGACAGAATTTTTTGCAAAGCGTGAATTATATAAAGCCCAACAAGGTCAAATCAAAAAAGGCATTGGCATGGCAGTAGTTATCCATGGAAGCGGCATAGCGGGGCTTGACATGGCTGCCGCTACATTAAAAATGAATGATGATGGATCCTTCAATCTCACGGTGGGAGCCACAGATATTGGCACGGGATCGGATACGATCCTGGCTCAAATTGCAGCAGAAGAGTTGGGCATACCAGTTGAGGATTTTATTGTTTACTCATCGGATACCGATTTCACCCCCTTTGACAAAGGGGCATACGCAAGTTCAACGACTTATATCAGCGGAGGAGCAGTATTAAAAGCAGCACGGAATATTCGTGGACAAATACTGACCCATGCGGCAAAAATGCTTAAAGTAAATGAGCCAGAAACTTTGAGGATCGTTGAAAGACGCATCATTGCTCCCGATGAGAATTCTGTGACAATGAGAGAGGTTGCACTAAGCAGCCTCCATCAGTTGGACCAGCATCAGATCATGGCAACTGAATCGCACATTAGCTTCACCAGCCCCCCACCCACTGCTGCCCAATTTGCCGAGGTAAAAGTCCACACTGATACAGGAGAAGTGGAAGTTGAAAGGCTGCTGATGGTTGTTGATTGTGGGAGAGTGATCAATCCCATCACTGCCGCAGGGCAAGTCGAGGGCGGGATGGCACAAGCTTTAGGCTTTGCAATGGGTGAAGATACTTATTACAACGCTAATGGAAATGTAACCAATGACCGGTTCTCAACATATGATTTGGTCAAAGCTGATAAAATGCCGCCGCTTGATGTGATCTTTGTACAAACAGACGAACCCTCGGGACCATTTGGCGCCAAATCAGTTTCAGAACTCTCAATTGATGGTGCCGCACCTGCGATTGTCAGCGCGGTTCACAATGCGACAGGCGTTTGGTTCCATGATTTACCGCTTACGAAAGAAAAAGTCCTAACAGGATTATCAAAATAGATGAACGCAAATAATTTCACTGCAATTCTCAACGAAAAAAAACTTCTGATCAGCGATGGTGCAACCGGGACAAATCTTATCCAGAGGGGCTTGCCTCAGGGAGAAACAGCGGAAGGATGGGTGCTGGAAAAACCAGAGGAAATCCTGCGACTTCATCGAGATTTTATTGTTGCAGGTTCTGATCTTTTTTTGACTTCCACCTTTGGGGGTTCAAAGATCAGATTGGAACAATCCGGTTTGGCTGACCGTTTTGCTGAAGTCAATTCCAAAGCTGTTACTTTGGCTAAAGAAGCTGCGCTAAACTCAAAAGCATTGGTCGCTGGTTCGATTGGTCCCCTAGGGCATATGCTTAAACCTTTGGGCCAACTCGATGAAAAAGATGCAGAAATCTACTATCGCGATCAGGCTAAAGTCCTGGTCGAATCTGGTGTGGACATCTTGGTTGTTGAAACTCAATTCGACCTTGCTGAAGCATCATTAGGAGTAAGTGCTGCCCTCGCATCCGGCGACCTTCCAGTCGTTTGCTCCTTTAGTTTTGACCGTGGAACCAAGACGATGATGGGAGTAAGTCCAGCCAAATTTGCCCAAGCATTGAGCAAATCGGGTGTTTCAGCATTGGGGATCAACTGCGGCAAGAGCCTTGAAGATAATTTAAATGCGCTTAAGGAATTAGCCAGTGCGACCGATCTACCGATCTGGTTCAAGCCAAATGCTGGTTTGCCAAAATTAACTGATGATGGAAAACCATTTTATGATGTGACCCCGGAGATCATGGCAAGTTACGTCGAAACCTGGATCGAATCGGGCGCGAAAATCATCGGCGGCTGCTGCGGAACCACTCCTGCGCATTTAAAAGCAATTGCTGATGTCGTAAAAAAGAATCGCAAATAGCCAGGAGATTCCATCCTCACTTTTTCCGAAGAACCTGTTTTCTATATTAGGTCAATCCCGATCTGTGGCAGGCTGATCCTTGCTCCAATGGATGGGTTTTCTGACCAGCCATATCGTGAGATCTGCCGAAAACTTGGTTCAGCCATTTCCATAACAGAATTTATCAACACAACTGACGTTGTTCAAAATGTCCCATACCTTTCAAAGAGGGTCGCCTTTCATGAATCAGAGAGGCCGCTTGGATTCCAAATTTATGGAAATTCCACGGATGAAATTATTAAGGCATATGACCTACTGGAAGCTTATTCACCTGATTTCATTGACTTGAATCTGGGTTGTTCCGAAAGACATGTCGCTGCCCGCGGAGCAGGATCAGGTTTATTACGCGATCCAAAGAAGATTGGAGAGATCATCTCGGCTTTGGTTGCACGCTCTCGTTTTCCGATAACCGCGAAGATCAGGCTGGGTTGGGATAAGTCTTCTCAAAATTACCTGGAAGTTGCCAAAACGATCGAAGGCAATGGGGCCAGCATGATCGCAGTTCATGGCCGGACGCGTGACCAACGCTGGCGCGATCCTGCAAATTGGGAACCGATCGCAAAAATAAAGAATTCCTTATCCATACCGGTGATCGGCAATGGTGACGTAAGCAATCTCGAAGATATTCAAAGAATGTTCTCACAGACCGGTTGTGATGCCATCATGATCGGCCGGGCTGCGATCGGCAATCCATGGATATTTTCTCAATTAAAGAAAATGGATTTACATCGGAATGTTATCCTGGAAATGGTAAAAAACCATTGGCAGGGTGTCGAAAGTTTTTACGGGAGAGAAAGGGCGCTTGTATTATTTCGAAAACACTTAAAGGCTTACCTTTCTACAACTCAGTTTTTTGGTTTGGATCTAAAGAAATTAATAAGTGCTCCTGATCCTATAAATGAGTTGAATTTATATTTCACTAAGTGACAATCTCCCTTGGAATAAAATCAAATCTGTTGCAATAAATTAGATTAATTAAATCTTCCGAGATTTCTATCAGGGTAATCGCCGCATTGTATAGATCGAACCATACATCTGTATCTTCTCTTAACTCAAAAGCCGCACGCAACAGATAATTGTAAAAACCACCATGGGTAATAACAATCAGGATTTCTTCACTATTCCCATATCGATCCTTAAACTCATTAATAACTTTTTTTGCCCGCATCCTGCGGGTTTCCCTGTCTTCAAATGGCCTGTTCCACCACCCTTCTGGGTTAATGCCTTCAGGCAGGATCAGATCAGGGTACGTGGACTTTAGTTCGTTTGGGTTTTTCCCGGGCATGCCAATGCGTTCAGCTGTATCGGGATCTTCTGAATAAAGCCCACCATTTTCATGAATGTCCTTTTGTGCATTCAAAGGCAGGGATAGTTTTTGGGAAATTATTAAACCGGATTGGATCGCCCGATCCATAAGGCTGCAATAAATTCGGACCTCTTCTCCAGCGTACTCGAATGATAGGTCATGGGTCTTGGGACCATACTTCTTTAATTGCATGAATAAAAATTCTGCTGCTGCTTCAACCTGTTTTTTACCAATTTCGGTCAATTGCGGGTCAGTAACTCGGTTAAGATTGGAACGGGTATTCGTCCATAAAGCATTGTTTTCTGATTGGCCATGCCTGACAAAAAATAATTTCATAATTTTCTCGATGATCAAACGCCCTCAATTTTACATGGTTTGGCAGGAATGTAGTGAACATTTTCCTGCATGGTAAAATCTAAAATCAGGTCCCTGTAGCTCAGTGGATAGAGCGTCGGCCTCCGAAGCCGGAAGCGGGAGTTCGAGTCTCCCCAGGGACGCCTTCAAAATATATATTTCATGATATTGAAATAATTTATCATTCTCGATTTTTATATATAAATTTTTTACACGTTTCCATCATTTAATCAATATAATATTTGTGTTGATTAATATTTTTAAAAGGAGAAAAAATGAATTTCGGTGGATATGGTCTTTATCTTTTAATAAGTTTGCCAGCGCTGCTTCTAGGTTTGTACGCCCAGGCAAAAGTAAAAGGTTCATTCAATAAATATTCGAAAGTTCGCACCAGCAACGGGATGACCGGGGCAGATGTAGCCCGAAAGGTCCTGGATACCAATCATCTTGAATCTGTACAGATCGAGCAGACACAAGGTACTTTGAGCGATCATTATGATCCAAGGAGTCGTATCCTTAGATTAAGCCAGTCAGTCTACAACACTCCCAGCATAGCCGCTGCAGGTGTTGCCGCTCATGAAGCAGGCCATGCCATTCAGCACAGCGAAAAATATGGACCATTGGCATTACGCTCTTTGATGGTTCCGACTGTCCAACTTGGCAGTTGGTTGGGACCGATCGTATTTATGGCAGGGTTTTTGTTCCAGAATTTTAATTTAGCAACAATCGGACTTATCCTTTTCGCGGCAACAGCAGTATTTTCGATTATAACGATCCCGGTTGAAATGGATGCCTCCAGGCGCGCAAAAGAATTGTTGACCAAAACCGGTGTTCTACACTCGAGCGAGATGGAAGGTGTTAATAGTGTTTTGGATGCTGCAGCTTTAACCTATGTGGCGGGCGCTGTTCAGGTTATTTCTACTGTTCTATACTACGCGCTATTGCTTTTTGGTGGCAGACGCAGAAGTTAATCGTTAATAAATAAAGACAGAGCCCACAGGCTCTGTTTTTTTATCTGATGATTGCACGTTTAAATTCATCCAGCAATCCAAGCGCTTTGGATGCTCCCAAAGCGGTACAGGTTGTTGGATTGTCCACCAGATAGGCAGGAATTCCAAGCTGGCGCGTGAGGTAACGATCAATCCCGCGCAATTGCGTTCCACCACCGCATAGGGCAACACCCCTATCCATGATATCCGATACCAATTCAGGGGGTGTTTTTTCAAGCACCCGCTTGACAAGTTTTACAATTGACTGCAGGCTGTCCTGTAACGCCTCAACGATATCTTCGGTATTGATCGTGATCGTCCGCGGAAGACCAGTCACTTGATCTTGCCCCTGTACATCCATTGTTAATTGCTCTTCTTCCTTAATTGCTGAGCCTATGCGCATCTTGGCAATTTCTGCAGTCGACCGTCCCAAAATAACGCCATAATTCTTGCGAATATAACTGATTATGTCCTCATCCATCAATTGGCCGCCGCTCTTATCGAGACCGGATGAGATGATACTGTTCATTGCCATGACTGCTGCCTGGTTCGTACCCCCACCAATATTTATGACCATATTGCCAGAAGGTGGGGCGATTGGTAGATCAATCCCTATAGCAGCTGCCAGGGGCTGTTGGATAAGAAAGACCTCGCGGCTGCCTGCGCCAATTCCAGCCTCATGGACAGCACGGCTTTCAACACTGGTGATATTGCACGGAACTGAGATCATTAATTTTGGGCGGAAAAGAACCATCGGACCGCAGATTTTTTGAACCAGGTATCTCAGCAGATTCTCAGTGATTTCATATTCAGCGATGACGCCGTGCTGAATAGGATTTATCACTTCGATATCATCAGGTACTCTACCGAACATATCTTTGGCTGCCTGACCCCATTCGATCATTTTCCATTCGTCCACAAGAATAGCGACAGTTGTGGGTTCGTCGAGCAGAACTTCCTGTCCTTCTGTGATCCTTGTAAAGGAAGTCCCAAGATCTATTCCCAGTTCTCGTGTCAAATTAGCCATTAATTATTCCCATTTTTTTTGCCCAAACTAAAGAATTTTAACATAGAGATTGTGGGGAATCTAATTCGTAAAATATTGAAGAGCCATCCGTAATTGAGTCTCCAATTCTTCCGGTGCATCCTTGGGCAGCGATTGAATAGCTGCCTGAGCTTCGACAATGCTGTAACCCAAACCGGTCAAGGCATCCAGCAATTCCATATGAATGTCCCGAATACCAGTGAGGTTCATATTCCGTCCCGTTTCTTTAAGTCTGTCTTTAAGGAGCAGAACAAGTTTTTGCGAGGTTTTGCTCCCGATCCCCGGGACCTGATTAAAAAGCAATGGTTTTTCTTCGATCACCGCCTGATATATCTTTTCCACGGATAATGTGGAAAGGATCGCCATCGCGGTCCTCGGACCAACGCCGCTCACCTTGATCAATTGCTGGAATAATTCGCGCTCTTCCTGGTCTTCAAAACCAAACAAGGACAAATTATCCTCGCGCACAACCAGGTAAGTAAACAGGTTGATATGATCTCCCGGAATGGATGCCGCACAGACACGCTGAGGCGCAAACACTTTAAAACCGATGCCACTTATTTCGATGACCAGACTGCCTTCATCTTTTTCTTTTATTTCGCCTTTTATTGATGCGATCATTAATTATTGTCCTGATGCTGTGCAATAATTTCAAACAATACGATCGAGGTTGCGTTTGAAAGGTTTAATGAATCAACAGAGCCTTTCATTGGGATCGTGACAAGCCCATCACAGATTTCCTTGTGCCTATCCGAGAGTCCCTTTTGCTCACTTCCCATAAGCAGGATCATGTCCACAGGATAATTATATCTGCGGTAATTCAAACCCTCTTCGCACCAGGTGCCGATCGTTGGATACTTGCTTGATTTTTTCCAATTGGAAAAGATTTCCAAAGAACATTTTATTAACTTCTGGGTAAATATCCCTCCCATGCTAGCTCTGACAGAAGTTGGGTGATACGGGTAAGTTGCATCGTCAAGCAAGATCAATCCTTTGCCTCCTGCCGCATCTAAAGAGCGAAGTATTGATCCCAAGTTACCTGGATCCTGAACCGAATCAAGTGCGACCCAAAGACCTTTGTTAAGCGTTATCACACTTAGATCGTTCCAATTCTCTTCAACCACCGCAGCTATGCCCTGCGGACCTTCTTTCATTGAAATTGACGAAAAAGTCGATTCGGATACTGAGATCAAATCGATTCCTTTGGCTTCAATTGTCGTAACTAACTTGTTGCCAAAATCAGAATTCAAAAGATCAGGGCAAACAACCACATGCTTTATTTTTTGGTGAGTCCTAACCGCTTCGCCTATCAACCGGATCCCCTCAACAAAGAATAAGCCGCTGGACTTTCTCTCTTTTCTTTGCCTTAGACTTCGGATGAATTTGATTGTTGGGTTAGAAGGGCTAGTGATAATCTTCATTTAATTGACTTGTTTGTAAAAG
>Ga0105104_10001944_pt1 | contig 15304 bp, 10 predicted proteins | sample PPLLaktember2015_3_FD_87034 | JGI IMG/M metagenome (GOLD analysis project Ga0105104, IMG submission 87034) | Freshwater sediment microbial communities from Prairie Pothole Lake near Jamestown, North Dakota, USA - PPLs Lake P7 Core (6) Depth... | ecosystem: Environmental > Aquatic > Freshwater >... | reverse complement strand
GAACCAGTGCACACTCCCGGCAAAAAGCATGAGCAATCCGAAGGCAAAGATGTAATAGGGTTGCGGCCGGATCAACATGCCGATGGCATCCAGGATTCGCGACCAGCCTTTCCGGGAAAAGTAGCCCGCCAACCCGCAGATGATATTTCCGACTGTCCAGTTGATGGCAGTCGAGATCAGCAGAAGCCCCAAAGTCCAGGGCAAGGCGGTGCCAATGAGCTGGTTAACGCGGGCGGGGAAATTAAAGAAGGAAACGCCGAAATCACCTCGAAAGAGCCTGCCCCAAAAGGCCACGTATTGTTCTCCCCAGGACCCCTCCAGGCCGTACATCTCGGTCAGATCGCGGATGATGCCGTCCATCGCACCCGGCTCCAATGTGGAACCATGCGCCCTCATTTGACCGATCATTGCCATGACAGGGTCGTTCGGGGTAAGTCTGGGAATGAGGAAAACAATCGTGATACCCAGCCAAATGACCAAAACAAATTGAAACAGACGGGGAATGAGATATCGTTTCAGGAAGGCCACGGCTTTTACCTCACGCGTTTTTCAATCGCGTCGTAAAGCTATCACTCTTTTCGGGAAAACCCCTCGGGCGGTGCGACATATGTTTTCCCTGGGCGGGTTTCCCCGCCCAGGGAGTGTTTCCACACAGTCGGACAGACTCGGAATCTATTTACCGGTGGGTTTCAGGAACGGAGTCATGTACTTGAAGTTGGGCCAGTGAGTGTACGGCTCGTTATAGGGATTTTCGCTGCCGGGCCAGTTGGTCCAGTAGTATTCGTCCCAGCCGACAAAGCCGATATACCCGTATGTCGGGACGCCGGGCATATTCTTGACCGCTTCCTTGAGGCCCTCGGTGCCGACGGCGATGACCTGTTCGGTGTTGAAGGGATCCGTCTCGCGCAGCCGCTTGATGACGTCGTCCATTTCAGGGCTCGACCAGCGCGAGTAAATGCCTTGGGTGCGCTCTCCCATGGGCCGTATATAGGCGGAGTTCCATCTGTCGAGCACGCGATACAGATCGGGACCCGCGCCCCAGGGCTCCTGCGCCGGCCAGTTGCCGCTGATATCAAAGTCGCCGGTGGCCTGCAAGCCGTCGTTATCCGCGATGGAAAGCATGTTGGCATCGATGCCGAACTTCTTCCACTGCTGCACGGCGGCTGCGGCATTGCGCGCATCATGGTTGGTAAGGATATTCCCGCACAGATAGTTGATGGTCCAGATTTTGCCTTCCGGGGTCAGCCATTTGCCATCCGCGTTCTTCTTGAAGCCGTTCTTTTCCAGCAGTTTCGTGGCGGTCTCCGGGGCAAACTTGTACCAGCCCAACCCAAACGCCTGGGCCTGGAATTCCGGAGTGTCCGGGAAGACATACCCGCGGCTCTTGGCATCGGCGGCAACGCGTTTCGGAGCATCCGCATCATACGGGGCGAACGTCTCGCCGCCGCCCACGTCGATGGTGAAGGCCTTCAACCAGTCCTGCATCGGGGAGATGTAGTCCTTGGGGTACGGCCCCAGGTGCGGGACGTGCACCGGGCTCATCGTGCCCGAGCTGTCGACGGCGATTTTCAGGTACTCGACGATATCGATCGCCAGCACCAACGCCCAGCGGATATCGACGTTATCAAACGGCTTCCGGGCGGTGTTGAAGAGGATGCCGGTGATGCAGGGGTCGTTGTTGACCACGAAGGGGAAGGTAGGCTGGTAGGCGCGGGATGTCTTCGACTGCGCCAAAAGCGCCTTGAGACCGTCGGCCGAGAGCTCCGTCACATCCAGCTCGTGATTTATTTGCGACAGGATTTGGGCGCCTTCATTGTCAAAGGCCTGGATGACGATGTACTTGGCTTTTGGTTCGCCGTACAGTATGCCGGTCGGGCTCTTGTCCCAATCCGCGCGTTTTTCCCAGGCCGTCCAGAATCCCTGGGGGTCAAAGCTGTGCAGCTTATAGGGACCACAGCCTACATACGGATTGAAGGTAAACTGCACCGGATCGGCTTCCTTCTCGAACACATGCTTGGGCATGATCCTGGTGCAGCCCCAGCGGTCGAGGAAGGTGGTGTGGAAGCGGGAGTTGGGATTATTCAGAACAAACTTGACCGTGGACTCATCCACAGCGGTCACCGAGGCGACGTTGTCCACAAAGAAGGAATTGGGGTTAAGACCCGAGAACTTCTTGCAGGTCTCGATCGTATAGACCACATCGGCGGAAGTGAATGCTACGCCGTCATTCCAGGTGACGCCCTTGCGGAGAGGAATTGTACATTCCGTGAAGTCCGAATTGTACTTCGCGTCCCCATCCGCCAAACCGTTGACGATTTTCCCCGTGGCAAAGTCGACCGACCACAGCGGCTCGTCGGCCAGGTTCTGCAGGCCGCGGTCCTGCCATTTCCAACCAACCCAGAGGTTCATGTTGTCGGGTGTGCCGACACGTCCGGTAAGCTGCCTGACGATAACCGTCTCCCGGCGGGGGAAAGTGCCCATCACATCCGGTACCGCTTCGAGGGGGCCGGAGGTGGCTGTGACCTCTTTTATCACTTCCTGGGTTTGGACCACCGTGACCTTTTCGGGGGTGCCGCCTGGTCCGCAGCGTACGAGCACGGTTGCGCCGGCGCTGGCAGTCAGGATCTTCATGAAATTTCGGCGATCGATTTTTTTGGACATTCCATCCTCCTGGATTATCTGAAATGGTTTGCTCGACGGCTTACTGGATCAGATTCAGGGTGGAAAGGTATTTTTTTCTATTTTTATAAGCCGCCTCCTTTCCTTTCCATCGTTTCGTCGCCCTTTGAACCGGGTACGCACCAGACGGTTCGTCCGGCAAATGTCAAGTTGCAGATGTGCAAGAATCCCTGATGACAAGCCGGGTAGGGACTTTATACAAATTACCTTCCCCGGCGGAGTTTACCGGAAGGGACTCGCCTTTCACCAGCTTTATCAGCATTTCCGTTGCCAGGGTACCCATCTTTTCAATATATTGATCGATGGTTGTCAGAGGCGGGTTGAGGAAAGCTGCCTCGTCCTCATTGTCGAACCCGATCACCGAAAGGTCGGCTGGTATCTTCAAATTCAACTCCTCGGCCGCCCTGTAAACGCCCATTGCCGACATGTCATTTGCCGCGAAGATCGCCGTCGGGCGATCAGGCAGTGACAGGAGCTTGCGGGTGCAAACAACAGCCGTTTCAGCCGTAAAGTCGCCATTCTCAATCCAGTCTTCATTAAAAGGGATGCCGGCCGCGGCCAAACCCTCCTTGTATCCCTGCATGCGCTGTTGCGCGCTGACCAATTCCATTCTTCCAGTAATATGGCCGATGCGGCGGTGACCCAAGCCGGTCAGGTAATTTAATGCAGCCAGCGCGCCTTCGCGGTTTGTCGCGATAATCGACGGGTGGTCCGGGGTTTCATTGTTCGGCTCAATAATCACCAGCGGGGCATGGGTGGAAAATTCAGCCGCCGTCGGTGTAGCTACAATCGTTCCATCGACGATGCTGCCGTTCAGCAGCGCCACATAGGAGCGCTCATGCCGGGCGATATTCTCTCTATCCATTACCAGGCCGCTGGTGTAGATAATCAGCTCCTTGTGCAATTCGGTAATCGCCCGGTTTACGCCGCGAAATAATTCCTGGGAGTAATACAATGCCACATTCGGAATAATCAGGCCGATCACATTGGTTCTGTGGCTGCGCATCCCGCGCGCGGCCAGACTGGATGCATACCCCAGTTTTTGGATGACGGCCCGCACCTTTTTGATGGTCTCCTCGGAGATATCATCTTTACCATTCAATACCCGCGAAACAGTAGTAACCGAAACGCCGGCCTTCCTGGCTACATCTCGGATAGTGACCGCTTTTAAATTTCTCTTTATGGCGACCTCGGGTATCGCTTCGGATATTGTCCCGGTATTGTTTCCGGTATCGATATAGTATTATTGCCATAACGCAGTATAATGTCAATAAGATCTTGTGCCGGAAGCTAAAAAAACATCGCAATAATGCCTTACCCGCTGAACGAAGCTTAAAATCCGGGAGGACGCTCCGGGGAAAAACAAGGTCGATAATTATTATCCTTGGATGTGCATCACAATAGAGGTAATTCAGCTAAAAATACCTCTATTTTCAGGACTTGGGTTCAACATCCGCCTGCTCGGAATAGGAATTATTAAAAAACCGGCTAATTTATTCCTGGAGGAGCGCAGATGGGAGCAAAAGCAAAATTCCACGGCCCGGCTTTTTCCGGTTTGGAAACAACCGAACGGCTATCCGACGCGCAAATCGAAGCGCGGGCGCGGGAGCTGTTCGGGCAGCTCACCCTTGACGAGAAAATTAAGATGATGTCGGGGGACCTGCCGTTCTGGCCGGGCATGGCCGATATGGGTGGGGGCGGCTACGCCGACCATCCCTGGGTGGCGGGTGCAGTGCCGCGGTTGGGCATCCCCGGTGTGCGCTTCGCGGACGGTCCGCGCGGGGTGATCATGGATGGCGGCACCACCTTCCCGGTCTCGATGGGCCGCGGGGCATCTTTTGACCCCGAACTCGAAGAACGGGTGGGCGACGTGATCGGGCGCGAACTGCGCGCGATGGGCGGGAATTTCTTCGGCGGTGTTTGCATCAACCTGCCGCGGCACCCGGCCTGGGGGCGCGCCCAAGAAACCTACGGCGAAGATCCCGTTCTCCTGGGCGAGTTTGGGGCTGCCCTGGTGCGCGGCGTCCAGAAGCATGTGATGGCCTGCGCCAAGCATTATGCCCTGAATTCCATGGAGAACGGCCGTCATAGCGTGGATGTGACCATTGCGCCCCGCCCGCTCCACGAGCTCTACCTGCGCCATTTCCAGCGCGCGGTGGAGGAAGGCGTGGCGTCGATCATGAGCGCGTATAACAGCGTTAATGGCGAGTGGTGCGGGCAGAACTATGTGCTGCTCACCAAGATTCTCAAGCAGCAGTGGGGCTTCCGGGGCTTTGTGATGACCGACTTCATGTTCGGCATGCGCGATTCCAAGAAAGCGGCGCTGGCCGGGCAGGATGTCGAGATGCCCTTCGATATGATTCACAAGCAGCACCTTAAGAACCTGGTGGAGCGCGGGGAAGTTCCGGTCGAGCGCATCGATGATGCTGCGCTGCGCGTGCTGCGCCAGCAGATCCGTTTTGCCCAGGGCCGCGACCCGCGTGAATATTCTCTGGATGTGGTCGGCGGCGAAGCGCACCGCAAGCTCGCCCGCGAGGCGGCGGAAAAAGCGATCGTTCTGCTGAAGAACGAAGGCGCATTGCTGCCGCTGAAAAAGGTGAAGAAGCTGGCGGTGATCGGAAAGCTGGCCGCTGTGCCGAACACCGGCGACAGTGGTTCTTCGAACACCCGCCCGCCGTACGTGATCACCCCGCTCCAGGGGCTGCAGGAAGCGCTCAAGGGGCGGGCGGAAATCATCTACGATGATGGCAGCGATCCCGCCCGGTCCGCGCAGGCTGCCCGTGAAGCGGATGTGGCTGTTGTTGTTGCCGGATACACTCACCTGGATGAAGGCGAGTTCACCTCGCCCGATTCGGTAGCCGAGTTAGCCAAATATTTTCCCCCGCCTACTCCCGAAGAACTGCCCATGGCGCAGGCGATGAAGGCAAACATGGGCCCGACGGACGGCGCGGACAACGCCATGCCACCGGGCGGGGACCGCAAACTGCTGACCCTGCACCCCGATGAGGAAGCGCTGATCCGGGCGGTTGCCGCATCCAACCCGCGCACCGTGGTGGCTATGATGGGAGGCAGCGCGATCATCACCGAGAACTGGCGCGGGCAGGTCCCGGCGATTCTTATGCTGTGGTACCCCGGGATGGAAGGCGGACATGCCTTCGCGGATATTCTGCTGGGGAAAGTCAACCCAAGCGGCAAGCTGCCCTGTGTGTTCGCCGCCAAGCCCGAAGACCTCCCCTATTTCGACATGAATGCAAAAGCGATCACGTATGATTTATGGCATGGCTACCGCAAGCTGGAGCGGGATGGAAATACTCCCGCCTTCCCCTTTGGCTTTGGGCTGAGCTACACCACCTTCGATTTTAAAAACCTTCGCCTGTCGAACGCATCGTTGGGCGCAAACGACACCCTCACCGCCACATTGGATGTGACCAACTCCGGGCCGGTGGCCGGAGACACCGTCGTTCAGATCTACGCCGCTGCGCCAACCTCGCGGGTCGAGCGCGCGCCGAAAGAGTTAAAGGCTTTCCGGCGGATCGGGCTGAAACCGGGCGAGACCAAAACCGTCACGGTGGACATCCCGGTTAACGACCTCGCGTATTATGACGAACAGTCCGGCTGGACGGTGGAACCCACCCGCTATACGTTGATCGTCGGCCAGCACTCGCTGGATGACAAGGCACTGCGGGCGGAGGTTACTATCTCCTGAACGGGGGTCGGACAAAACAGCCGGTGATTGAGGAACCTGGCCGCTTTCGCGGGTTGATGACTACCCTGCGGCTTGCCCGGTTTAGAATCCCTCCGGGGCGGGCAAACCCGCTGAAGCCACGGGCTGGGAAGTCCTTTTCGATTTTCCGCAACAGCGATACCAGGCAGATACAACAGGCTCATGCTTGAATAAATCCGGGCAGCTCCAGGCGAACGATGTGCTGCGGCGCCTACACTACCAAAATAATCCGATCATTTGTGCTCAATGGTTTCCTTCAATTTTCGATATGCGGAATTGAAATTCTTCATTTTTCTTTCTGCAATTTCACGATACTCCGGCGCCAGCCCAGCGACCATATCGGGATGATACATTTTAACGAGTTTTCTATACGCAGAAATTAATTCGTCCCTGGTTGCGTTTCTGCCAATATTCAGGATTTTATATGGATCCTGTTCCTCCTCTGCCTTTTGTTCAATTCCTTGCGGATTTCTACTCGCTTCCTTTTTTGCCCATTCGTTAAAATTGCTTTTTCCTTTTCGGGAATATATTCTGTCTTTGTTGTAAGCAGTAAATATAACTACCAAAATTATAATGATCTCCGTTATCCCGATTTCCATAGGCTTCCGCACTCCAACGTTCAGATTGGCGGCGATTTCCCCCTATATTATCCGAATAGATACAAGAGATCAATAAGCAGCCAAATATCTTATTAATTATTCCCTTCAAATTCCATACCCCTTGGGATTGCCATTATGGCAGCTGCAAATTGCCTTCATTCAAGATCTCCATTGCGTTTGCCTCCGCTTCCGGGGACATCCATTGCCCGGGTGCCGGCCGGCGCAGAGCCGGGCAGCTGCCTACAACCGTATTGAAAAAACGTGGACGGCTTCACAAGGCGGCTCCGGCGGCAGGCCAATATGCAAACCATCCGCCATCTGGCTCCAGGAAACGGTCCCTTCGTATCCAATCAGGCTGACTTCTCTGACAGGCAGTGGATGGGCAAGTTTCAAAGATGTGATGACCGCCTGTCGGTCAGCCGGCCAAGCCATTTGGAACGCATAGAGGATGTCGCCTTTGCAGGTGAATCGAAAATCTTGCGCCGTCCATTGCTGGGAAGCTTCGCTAAACGCGCCCTCCACAGCCCGGGTCGGTCCTTCACCAAAGACTTTCCAGGGTCGTGTCTCGTAGATGGCTGCACCGTTCATAGCCATCCACCGGCCGATCCCTTGCATCCCATGCGCGGATTCATCGTCAAACGTCCCGTCCGGCCGCAACGGGATATTTAAAAGCAAATTGCCGTTCTTGCTGACAATATCCACCAGCATAGGCACGATGTCTGCGGTTGTTTTGTACGCTGCACGCCGATCGTAAAACCATCCGCCGATGCAGGTATCCGTTTGCCAAGGCCGGGAAAGCATCTCAGAAACCACGCCCCGTTCCACATCCAAAACACCTATGTTCTCGACAAACTCACCGTGATTGTGCTCGAACTCCCCGCCGAGATGTTTGAGCGTGTAAACAGCCTGACAATTCCCGTCGTGATTTCTTGTGTTTAAATTATAGAAATGCGCGATCAATCGGCGCCCCACTTCACCGAACGGGACCGCCCCATCGGTATAGAGCAAATCAGGTTCATATCGCTCCAGCAGGTCACGCACCCGCAGGAACCATTGTTTTTTCCACCACTCCGGGGGGTTGGCCGGATAAGCAAACGAAACATCCGCATGAGGCGGAAAATAAAAATCCGCATAACGCGAATCGGCGCCGTCATAAGAAACTCCATTATACGGACCGGCCTTGTCAGCCAGTTTGTTTGTGTTGAACCATGAATAACTGCGCTCAAGATGTTCCGTGACACCAAAGCGCAATCCGTACCGGGCGGCCGCCTGCTTCCAAAGGCCGACAATGTCCTTTTTCGGACCGATGTTGACGGAGTTCCAGCGATGATGCTTTGAGTCCCAACAATCAAAGTTGTCATGATGCACGGCCAACGCCACAAAATATCGGGCGCCGGCCTGCTGATACTGCCGCATCAGGGCATCCGGATTAAAGTTTTCCGCCTTCCATGCGGCGCAAACATCCTTAAAACCAAATTTTGAGGGATGCCCATAGGTGCGCCAGTGGAACCGGTACTGATCGGACCCTTCCAGATACATGTTGCGTGCATACCAATCGCCGTACATCGGGACGGCCTGAGGACCCCAATGCGCCCAGAACCCAAGTTTCGCGTCACGAAACCACTTGGGGCATTGAAAGGTTTGCAGCGATTGCCATGTTGGTTCAAATGATCCATCAGCGATCTTATAATCAGGATCGTCCGCGTACACCCGGCCGAGTGTGTGGTCGCTCATGAACAAAATGCTCCTGCTGAACGCTCCATAGGATTTATTTTCCGACGACGCCGGCCGTCAAAGCCAGCGGCTGTTCGAAATGTTGGAGAAATTGACATTTACCACAATTCATCAATAATGCCTTTCAACTTTGGTCCAATGATTTCATATCCATGACTGTTCAAGTGCAATCCATCGGGCATGATCGTGTCGCTTACCACCCCGTGCTCGTTTATCAGGTCTTTTCCAATATCCCTGTAGGTTATCCCCGTATCGGTATACTGGAATTCCAATAGTCTATTAATCCGATCGATTTTCCGGGCATAATTTATCCCCGTCTCGTTGATATTCCTGGGCAGCAATCCAAGGATAACAAGCTTGGTGTTCCTGAGTTTCTGCCGGATTATTTCTGCGATCTCTCGTATTCCATTCACTATCGTCTCATCGGAATCCTTATCGAGATTATTCGTCCCTGCCAGGAGTATGATTATTTTGGGGTCGACCCCGTCAAGCTCGCCATTCATTATTCTCCACTTGATATTCTCCAGACAATCTCCACCAACCCCAAAATTCGCTGCGTGATACGCAATGAAATACTTGTTCCATAAGTCCGGGTTGTCTTCCCATCTTCGGATCAATGAGTCTCCCAGGAAAACCAGTTGAATATCATACTCAGCCTTCATTTCGAGTATTTTATTATGCTTTGCGAGAGACTGATCATCCGTACGCATCACGGCTTCCATTGGCATAGGACGTTTCCCTTTGACGGAGGCGATGTCGGGGTGCGCGAGCGCGGCGGCGGCGGACATGATTAATAAAAGTTTACCATGCGAGGTTGGATTGGGATAACGAGAGGGGCTAAACCTTAACGCCAGGACGCCAAGACGCAAAGACGCAAATAAATCAGAACTCCGTATGACATATTTTTTCCCTTTGCGCCTCTGCGTCTTTGCGCGTTCGCGTTACGGTTTTTTCTCCATCTTTGCGTCTTTTTCGATCTTCGCCCACGTATCCCGCAGCGTCACCGTCCGGTTGAAAACCGGCGCGCCCTTCGCGCCGTCCGGATCGGCGCAGAAATACCCGTTGCGTTCAAACTGGAATTTATCCCCCGGCCCGGCCTCCCCGAGCGACGGTTCGAGCTTGCAGCCGGCGAGCGTCTCGAGCGAGTTGGGGTTGATGATGGCTTCAAGCTCCTCGCCCACATCCGGCTGTTCGACCGTGAACAGCTGCTCGTAGAGTCGGACTTCCGCCTCCACCGCATGGCGGGCCGAAACCCAATGAATGGTGGATTTGACCTTGTGCCCATCCGGCGCATCGCCGGTGCGGGTGGCCGGATCGTAGGTGCCATGAACCTCGCTCACGGCGCCGGTGGCGGGATCCTTCACAACGCCCGTACACTTCACAAGGTACGCGTAGCGCAACCGCACCTCGTTGCCGGGATACAGGCGGAAGTATTTGGGCGGCGGCGTTTCGCGCACATCGTCCTGCTCGATGTAGAGCACCTTCGAGAACGGGAGCTTGCGGGTCCCGGCGGAGGGGTCTTCCGGGTTGTTGACGGCGTCGAATTCCTCAACCTGGTCCGCGGGATAGTTATCGATCACCAGCTTCACCGGCCGCAGGACCGCCATCCGGCGCAAGGACCGCCGGTTGAGGTCGTCGCGGATGACCGCTTCGAACACGCTCATGTCCACCCAGCTGTCGTTCTTTGTTTCCCCGACCGAGCGGACGAATTCCAGGATCGCCTCCGGGTTGACGCCCCGCCGGCGCAGGCCGCGCAGCGTGGTGAGCCGCGGGTCGTCCCAGCCGCGGACGATCCCCTTCTCCACCAGCATCCGCACCTTGCGTTTGCTCATCATCGTGTGGGTCACGTTGAGGCGCGAGAATTCGATCTGGCGGGTCTTGAACTCGCCCAGCTGCTCGAGGAACCATTCGTACAGCGGCCGGTGGATGATGTACTCCTGCGAACAAAGCGAGTGTGTGATCCCTTCCATCGAATCGTTCTGGCCGTGGGACCAGTCGTACATCGGGTAGATGTTCCATTTTTCGCCGGTGCGGTGATGCGGCGCGCGCAGGATGCGGTACATCACCGGGTCGCGCATGACGATGTTGGGATCGGCCATGTCGATTTTGGCGCGCAGGGTCCGGCTGCCCTCGGGAAATTCCCCGCGCTTCATGCGCTCGAGCAGGCCAAGGTTTTCCTCCACCGGCCGGTCGCGGAAGGGGGAGTTGCGGCCGGGTTCGGTCAGCGTGCCGCGCGCGGCGCTGACCTCCTCGGGGGATTGATCGTCCACATATGCCAGGCCCTTCTTCACCAGCCGCAGCGCCCATTCGTACAGGCGGTCGAAGTAATCCGAAGCGTAGGTCTCCCTGGCCCATTGAATGCCCAGCCAGCGGGTATCCTCCTTGATCGCCTCGACGTATTCGGTTTCTTCCTTGGCGGGATTGGTATCGTCGAACCGCAGGTACAACTCGCCGCCGTTGGTTTTGGCGGTGTTGTAGTCGATCCACCAGGCCTTGACGTGGCCGATGTGCATGTAGCCGTTCGGCTCCGGGGGCAGGCGCGTGCGGACGTAGTCGAAACGCCCCGAGCTGAGGTCTTCGGCGACCGCGTCGAGGATGAATTGCCCGGCTTGCGGCGAAGTGGAATCGGTCATGTGTGCCTCATCCCGAGAAAAATTTTTGATTACGGATTCGCGGATTTTAAAACAGATTACACGGAGAATAACAATTCTGTTTATCCGTGAAATCCGCTTTTTTCCGTGCCATCCGTGGTTCACGGATTATAACAAAGCCGTGGTATAATCCCGCCGCTTCCGCTGGGGATTCGTCTAGTGGTAGGACAGCAGACTCTGGATCTGTATGCCGAGGTTCGAATCCTCGATCCCCAGCCAGAAAAAAGCGGCCGGAATGAATCCCGGCCGTTTTTATTTTTCCAGCCAGGTACCCCCGGCATCCTCCCCCAGCAGCGCCCGGCGCACATTCCCCTCCACCGCCCCGGAGAACACCAGCGCCTTGAGATCCCCCTGTCCGCCGGCAAGCTCCAGCATCGATTGCACCTTCGAAAGCATCCCGCCGGTAACGTCGATATGCTCCGATCCTTCCAGCGAGCGGCGAAGGGTATCCCACTCCGCAATCCGAATCCTGCGCAGAAGCGTTTTCCGCGCGGGATAATCCGCAAACACGCCGGATTCGATCCCGGCCATAAGGATCCGGTCCGGATGAAGCGCGGGCGCCAGGGCGGAAAAAACCATTTCCGTGGAGGCGATTCCGCCTCCGCGCGTCCGGTCGAAAACCACATCGCCATAAACGACCGGGACCAGCCCGGATTCCAGCGCCCGCTGCACCGGCTCGGCGGAGATTTCCTTCAACAGCCCGTTTTCGAGAATCGCATTGGAGGAAGGCGCCATCCGGACGGCCGGCACGCCGGCGGCGGCCAGGGCGTCCATCATCAGGCGGTTCAGTGCGTCGGCGGCGGACCACACGGCGGCGAAGCCAACCCAATCCTCGGCCGTTTTCACCCCTCCGGCCGTCCCGTATTTCTTTGCCTCGATATGGCCGAAGGATCCGGACCCGTGGCCGAGCACGATCCGCGGGGAGGCGGTTTGCCGTGCCGAGGCGATCTCAAGCGCCAGCCGCCGGATGACATCCGGGCGCGGCGTGCGCGCGCGGCTTTTTTCGGTGATCAGCGATCCGCCCAGTTTGAGGAAAACCAAATCCGACGGCATGCCCGCATTGTAGCACGGGCAATTGCCGCCTGCAGCCAACGCGCCCTCCTTTCCTTCTGCCCCAGCCCTCCTCCGCGCATCTCTGTCCTTTCCCCCACTCCCCGCCTTCGCATGGAAGAACTCCGATGCTCAGGCACCCCTCTCCCCTTTCCCCTTACGGGGAAGTGGGAGAGGGGTCGGGGGTGAGGGGGTTAGGACAGTGACAATGCAGGGTGTGAGAGTGGGAGCAGGAAAAGGGATGAGGAGTTTCTTGACGGTCGATGGTCGAGTGGGGCTGAATTCCGGAGACCAGCCAAGGGCACCCCCGCTTTCCTGCAAGAGGTACAGGGCAGGCTCCGGCATGACGGTTGTGTTCTATTCTCCGGACGGCGCGGGCTGCATCGGGAGGGAGAGGGTTATCTCGCTCCCCTTTCCCAGCTCGCTTTCCATGGAAATAGTTCCACCTTGCCCCTCGATCAGCGATTTGGCGATCGCCAGGCCCAGGCCGAACCCGGTGCCGGAGGCGCTTTCGGCCGCGCGGTAGAAGCGGTCGAAGATATGCTCCAGCAGCTCGGGAGAGATGCCCGCACCGGAATCCCGGACGCGGATCTCCACCCGGCCGCCGGCCGGCCGCGCTCTCACGGCCACATCGCCCGTCGAATGCTTCAGCGCGTTGTCCAAAACGATCAGCATCGTCTGCTTCAGCGCATCCCGGTTGGTGAGGAATGTGATCTCCTCCGTATCCAGCGCGATGCTGCGCTTGGGGTCGAGGAAACGCGCCTGGCGGCAGGTTTCCTCAAGCAATGGGCGGAGCGGAACCGATTCCTGAGAGAGGTTGCGGCGGGCGTCTGCGCGCGCCAGGAGCAGCAGTTCGCTGACCAGCCGGACCAGCCGGTCGCTCTCATCGCTCATATCGGCAAGGATATCGGCCCGGTCGCCGGACGGGATCGGCGGATCGCGCCGCAGGAGGTCGAGGTTCCCGCGCAACGTCGTGAGCGGCGTGCGCAGTTCATGCGAGACATCAACCACGAAGAGACGCTGCTGCTCGAGCGCGAGCGCCACGCGCTGGTAGGCGTCCTGCAGGCGGGCCAGCATCTCATTGAAGGTCGTCGCCAGCCGCCCGACCTCGTCCTGCGGGCCGAAGTAGGCGACGCGGCGCGTGAAATCGCGCTCCTCGCCGATGGCCTTCGCCGTTTCCGTCAGCCGGCGGATGGACCGGAAGGCGATCCCGGAGAACAGCCAGCCGATCCCGAACGCCAGGACGAGCGTGATCGCGCTGACGAGGGTCAGGGTCTCGGAGAGGGTGTTCAGCGAGCGGTCGCGTTCGGTCAGCGGGCGGCCGACCTGGAGGATCGATACCAATTCGCCTTCCGAAACAACCGGGCGGCAATACAGCAGGACGCGCTGATCCTTGACCGTGATGGTCTGCCACCACTCCTGTTTATCCTTGAGCGTCCGCAGGCCCTCCACGCTGATCGGGAGGGCGTCTTCGATCCGGCCGTACGGGCTGGCCAGCAGGTGGCCTTCGGCGTTCAGGATCCGAATTAATTCCCATTCCGGAAGCTGGGTGTAGATGATGTCGGTGGAGAAGAACATGAAGGATTTCGGCCAGGAGGCGCTTTCCGCCCCCATCCCGTACGGATACGGGGAAGTCATGATCATATGGACGAAATCTTCCAATCCCTCGCCGGTCCGGATCTGGTCCCGCTTGATGGCTTCCCAGGTGTTCTGGCTTTGGGTGTAATACAAAGCGACGCCGAAGGCGGCGAGGGTAAGGGCCAGGATGGCGCTGTAGAGCAGTGTGAATTTAAACCGGATCGACATCATTCCTCGCGCAGCACATACCCCACCCCGCGCACGGTGTGGATCAGGCGCGGGCGGGCGTCGGCCTCGAGTTTTTTCCGGAGGTAGCCGACGTAAATTTCCAAAACGTTATCATCGCCGCCGAAATCGTAGCCCCAGACTTCGTCGAGGATCCGGGCACGCTCCAACACCTGGCGCGGGTGGCGCAGGAACAGGTGCAGCAGATTAAACTCGGTGACGGTCAGGGTGAGGATGTGCCCGGCCCGGGTTGTTTCGCGCGAGGACGGATCCAGCATGACGTCTGAAAACGCCACGCATTGGTTTTCCGGAACGGCATCCAACCGGCGCAGCAGCGCATGAACCCGCGCCACCAGTTCCGACGGGGCAAACGGTTTGACCAGGTAATCGTCCGCGCCGCTCTCCAGCCCTTCCACGCGGTTCTCAACGGCATCCCGGGCGGTAAGCATCAGAACCATGGTCTTCTTTGTCTCCGCCCGCAGATTGCGGATCAGCTGGATACCGTCCATCTTCGGCATCATCCAATCCACGATCACGAGCGCGGGCGAACGCGATTCGACGAGCGGCAAAGCCTCCTCCCCGTTGCAGGCGGTCAGGACGCAGAATCCTTCATATGCCAGCGTGCGCTGAAGCATTTTGAGGAGTTTTACATCGTCGTCGACCACCAGGACGGTTGGCATGCAAGGATCACTAAAAAGGAATACTTGAGATAAGTATAGGCGTTCTTCCTGTGAAAAGGCTTAGAAATAGGACTTCTGGAGCTAATTTTAGACTATTTTCCCATGGTATCAACCGGTTACTGACCGGCTGGCGGTAAACCGGACCGACGCGGTCTTAAGACCGCGTCGGTCCCCAAACCGCGTCGGTCCAGGTTCTATGATTTAATACTCCGCACACCTCACCCCGCCGGAAGTGCACCGGCTTTCCCTCTCCCAGATTAAACCTGGAGAGCATTTCCCGATCGGAGCGATGAGAGGGCTGGGGGTGAGGAGTGAGGATTGTATGCCTACTACAATCACCTGTTACGGCGCGGCCGGAAAGATCGGCGGCAACAAGATTCTGCT
>Ga0105104_10001943_pt1 | contig 15306 bp, 7 predicted proteins | sample PPLLaktember2015_3_FD_87034 | JGI IMG/M metagenome (GOLD analysis project Ga0105104, IMG submission 87034) | Freshwater sediment microbial communities from Prairie Pothole Lake near Jamestown, North Dakota, USA - PPLs Lake P7 Core (6) Depth... | ecosystem: Environmental > Aquatic > Freshwater >... | reverse complement strand
GGTGCCGCAGACGTCCCGCCTGCTTGCTCTTGAACACGCGCAGGGCCGGGATGGACGGGGTAAAAAGCGCGGAGCAGCTCCTCGCCTTCACCGCTTACGACCGAGACCCGCACCCGGTCTTCTTCGCTCCGGTTTGACACGGACACGATCTGCATTGCGAGCTGATCCCCGTAGTTGAGATAGCCCCTGTCGGCAAGCAAAGCCGTCTGCGGCGCCGCGTCGGAGCCCGGAGGGTCAAAAGCGAGGCGCTGGTACTGGCGACGCTTCTGTTCTGACTGCACGGCGGGGTCGGGACAAACATAAAAGATGCTCTTCTCTTTCTCTCTGCCGACGGCGCGGACCAGGCTCAGGTTGAAGCCGAGCGGGTACCGTCCTGAAGCATGGTAGCCGGGCAGCTCCTCCCATGGGATCAACAACTCGAATCCAACCTTTCTGCCGTCGGCATAGGTCTGGACCAGGACATTGTCGGAGAGCCTCCGAAGGGCCAGATCTTTGTTGTAGTACCAGACCACTTTCCTGTAGAAATCCGGAGCGGCGGAAAATCCAAGCACGTAGAACTCGTCGGATGGGGCATCACCGGGCCGCGCATGCGCCAGAACGAGAATCAGCCCGTCACCATTCTGGTAGCCGCGATCGCGGTGAATCAACGCCTCGCCATCCGACTCCACGTGAAGGTAAAGAAATCGGAGTGAGTATCCGAGCCGGTACGCCGCCATCGGCTCCGGGTTCTGCGCGTTTGACTTAGTCAACAGGCTGAAGTTTTGCGCCGGGAGATGAGCCAGGCCAGGGTCGAGTCGCCCGTCGATTTCCGGGACGGTGCTTAGGAATGCAGCCGTCGGTCCCTGTTGAATTACTGAGGAGCTCGGCTTATTTACCACCCAACCGGGGGGGACAGGGAATTCCGACTCCTGGCTTTGGCCGACACAGGCAGCGTTACGGTGGCTATCAGGCAGGCAAAGAGCTTCAGCTTCATACCGCTCTAGGACCCAATCGTTCCGTAGCGGCTCGTGAAGTACGCGTTCTCCTTCACTTCGTCCCTCGTCTTCGGGAACACCCCGACGCAAACGAAGTCCGTCGGCTTGATACTCTCAAAGGCGCGTTGGAATGCCTGCTCGACACTCTGCACCCTCCCGGCGGCGAGGATCTTATATGCACAGCAAGGCTTTGACGTCTGGCGGAAAAACTTGTACATCCTCGATGGGTCGCCTTGCAGATAAACGTCCCCCTGCATCTCTGGAATTTCACCACCGAGGAGAGCGCGCAGCTCCTCCGGTGTGCGGCGAATGTTGTAGGCGGAGCCGGCGTAGAAATCGACATCCCAGCCTTGGTCTTCGATAGTCATCAGCACTTCCGGGATGTGGCTGGCGACGCCCACCAACGAAACTCCGAGATCGCGCAGCTTCTTCGCGTAATCGCGCACCGGGCCCAGTTGCCCAGCGCGGTACTGACGGTCCGTTATCTCACCCTGCACCCAGGCACCCCAGGGTTTCACCGCATGGACCAGTTCTGCCGGATCGTTCATTGTCGCCTGTGCGATCAGGCGCATCTTACCGCCCTCCGCAAGGTATCGTTCCCAGTCCGAACGCCCGCGGCCCATCTGAACGTAATTGAATGCGTTGATGCCGAAAGCTTCGCAGCGTTTCATGACCTCCAGGACTTTCTCCTGGGTGTACCAGTCCCGCATGATGACGCTGAAGTTGTTGTTGTAATGCGAGAAGCCCAGAAGCGGGTTAGCGCCGAGAATGATTCGGCTGATCTCCGCTCCCGCCAGTTTCACCTTGGGGACTATGATCTGAGAGTCAGGGACCGAGGCTGGCTGCGCGGCGTTAGGGCTGTCCCCCGCCGCAAGAGCGCCGGCTGCTAACGCTGCGGTTGACTGCAGGAATCTTCGTCGGGTACTGGACATAGCAGGAGCATCATATTTGAATCGCCCGTCGCCCGCAACATGGCCCAGTGGTCAAGGGGACGGTGTCTGAAGGGCGGTCAATAGGGCGGGTCTGAAGTTCTTAGTTTTTTGGAATATCTCAAAAACTAAGAACTTAAACTTTAGACACGGCCCTGATCAACCGCCCCGCTCAAGCACGAACCATTTCATGTTTGTTCGTGGATCCATTTACTCGAGAAGGAAACCGCGCGCATTGCCAGACGCGTCTTGGTATGTGCCCGCGATCTGTCCACGGTCGTTAATGCTCTCGGTGAGTGTACCGACTCCCTCCCCAGTAGTATCGGGGAAGACCAACGTATGGCTGAATTGGCCGCGATAGAAAACGAAGCTTTTCCAGCCGGCATCGAAAGCAAAGACGCCGACCGTTTTGCCCCGGTTGTTAATTCCCCGCATTGAAGTTGAAAACCCGCTCGGGTGGTCTATCGTGTTAAAGACGCCGTGCGAGAGAACGAAACCGCTATGTGGGGGGAAGATTGAGTATCCATGCGCCCCGACCATATCGCCGCGGTTGTTAATGTCCTCTATCCAGGTATTTTCGGCGCCGGGGACGTCGATAGTAGTAACTTCACCTTGGTCGAACAGGAATCCGTGGATTCTCCCATCATCGCCGTAGTAGTCCCCGACGATCTCCCCTTTGTCATTGATGCCGAGGGGCTCCAGGGGAGACGGTAAGGTCGTCCACGTCTGGCCCTTCAGGACAAAAGCAACAATGCTCGAGTTGCTGACGTCCATCATTGTGCCGATCATGACGCCGCTGTTGTTGATGTCCTGGATCCGTATGTCCACCATGCCCGGAATATTGATCTCAGTGACGTCTCCGTTCTGAAGAAGGAATCCGTGCCACCCGGCCTCATCCAGGAAGGCACCCACGATTTGGCCGCGGTTGTTGTTCGCGGTCACCCCAACGAACTCGGCGCCGGGAATGTCGATTGACGTGAAAGTTGTGTAAGGCGCAGCCTTCTTACCGAGGGCAACCCGGTTGAGAACCACCGTCCGGTCGGGGGCGCTGTATAACTCATGACCCGGCTTTTGAGTTTTTCCGCCTGCCTCAGTCCTGACGCCGCCCCACTGGACGGTAGCTACCAAGAGCAAGAAGCAGAAAATGACAATCCGCAAAACAATGCCATTCATTTTCGACCTCCTTTCGTCCGACACGGCGAAATGCTTCCCGCCGCACGCTGGGAGACGCCGGCCGGATCGTCCAATCTGCCGAAGAAAGCCGAAGTAAAAGTCTGGCGACGTGCGAAAACAGGAGAGTGAAAATCCCGGATCGGGATCGGCTTCGACTGAAATTCTGAAACTACGAACCAAAGATGTCAAATTCGCAGATTCACACACGAGTCAAGAGGCAAGTAGGGGCCGAGTTGGGGGGCCCTGTCCAAGTAGTTCCGGGGACAAAGCATTCGTCGCTGAGTAGCCGCGTGACGAAGTTCTGGACAGAGCTAATTGCGAATCAGCCATCCTGCTGACAACGCGGCGACCGGATGCAGCCGGGTCGCCCGGAGCGCAGGGATAAGCGAGACAGCCGGATAGCACTGGCTCGCAGATGCTTTGTGAGAAGCGGCGCGAGTGATAGACTGCTCGCCTGACGGTGATCAGAACGATCCTCAGAAGCAAGCGACCTCTGACTACGGTCGCTTTTGTCATAACCCTTGCGGGGTTAGTCCGCCTCCAGATGGCGGGCGCGGCCAGGCAGCCGGCGCGCGCTCAGCCTCAAAGCGCTGTTTCGGCGCCCTTGTCGGCAGCCAACACAGTCGATACCCCCTGGCCGACGACGGGCTGGGTTTGTTCCTCACCGGAGCAGGAGGGCATGGACTCGGCCAGGTTGGAGCAAGCCTCCGAGTACATCGACCACTCCTGTCCCACGCGTTTCAGTTTACTGGTGGTCCGAAACGGGCGGCTCGTATTCGAGCGCTACTATCACGGAAGCTATTCAAGTCAGGCCAATAACATCAAGTCGATGTCGAAGAGTATCTTGTCGGTGCTTACGGGAATCGCGCTGGATGAGGGTTTGCTGACCGGCGTCGACCAGAAGCTCGATGAGTTCTTCCCGGAGTATTTCCGACCCGGAGACGATCCCCGAAAGCACGACGTTACCCTCGAGCACCTGCTGACAATGACGGCAGGGTTCGAGTGGGTGGAAAACGGAGCAATATGCTTCCAGTGCTTCTCGAGCCCGGATTGGCATCGATTCACGATTGAATCCCAACTTACCAGCAACCCGGGTGAAGTTTTCAACTACAACACCGCCCTCACTCATTTGCTTTCCGGCATCCTGACGAGGGTCTCCGGTACCACCACACGCGACTTCGCGACGTCCCGTCTCTTCGACCCGCTCGGCATGACTTGCGTGGCCTGGAGCCGGGACCCGCGCGGTTACTACTTCGGCGGATCTGAAGTGTGGTTTACGCCCCGGGATCTGGCCAAGTTCGGACTGCTGTTTCTGCGTGAGGGTCGATGGGAGGACCGGCAGGTCGTGTCAGGCCAATGGCTCGACAAGGCGTCGCGCCTGCGCGTCCGAACAACGTCGGATACCGGCAACTACGGGTACTGGTTTTGGACGAAGAATCTGCGCGGTTATCCGACGACTTTGTGTGCGGGCTATGGCGGACAATACATCTTCCTCATCCCCGACCTTGACCTGGCGATGGTCACCACGGCGCGTTCGGATTACGCCAATGCGCCTTACGCGACCTACGCGGACCCATACAACATCTTAACCACCTACATTCTTCCGGCCGTGAAGCTGGGTCTGCCGGAGATTAACCCAGGTGGAGTTGCGCACCTGCCGGACCACGGCACTTGTCTGGCGCGGGGCGCATTCGCCTCTGTATCCGGACACGAATTCTCGCTGGTCGAAACCACATGGGACGATGCGATAGCCGTGGACGGCGGGCTTCCAGAAGGCATTGGGGGTGTCCGGGTTTTTCTGAACGGCAGACGGGCGTATCCGAGCCTGGTTAAGAATGATGGAATTCAGTTCCTCGTTCCTCCCGATGTCCCCGCGGGCCAGTACACCCTGGAGATTCGCACGCCTCAAGGGAGCGCCTACCAAGAGGTGGAGGTGGCTGAGTATGCTCCCGCTCTTTACACGTCACGGCGAGCCGGGCGAAGCTGGGCAAATCTGAGGTCGGTTCGCCCCGGCGCCGTTGTCGATTTGAGAGCTTCAGGCCTGGGCCCCTCGGTTCCCCCGGCTCCTGTTGGTGCCGTTCTGGATCAACCGCGCCAACTGGCCGAGACACCAGAGGTCCTGGTGGAAGGCCGTCCGGCACAGGTCGTTTCCGCCGAACTCGCCTCGACTGGAATCTGGCGGCTGAGCATCCGCGTCCCTGACGAAATCCCGTCCGGCCCTGCAGTTGTCCAAGTCCGCGCCGGCGGCGTGCTTAGCCAGGCTGAAGCTTTTCTCGAGATCAAGACGCGACCTCGTGTCCGCCAGCGATGACCGGGGGGCAGAGGCTCACACCTCACAGGTTACCTCCACCAATTTCCTCTCAATGACTTAGTCGATAGTCTTGTCCGTTCGGCTCTAGTGGTTTCACTGTGGACGACTATTCTTGCTTCAGGGGCCGGTCAGCCATGGGAACCAGTCGGACGGGGCCCATCAGGCCCGACGGAACAGGCTCGAGGTCTGCCCAGGGGCGGCCACCCGACGTGGTGACGTTCGTCCGGGTCAGGCGGCGGCTCTGCGGCAGACCGGCGTCTCCCACCAGCCGGTTGTACCAGGTATTCGTTACCTCCACAACCAACTCGTTCGATCTCTCCCGGAGCGCGTCGGTGCAATCCAGACCGAAAGGCGGTGTCCACACGACGCCAAGTGACTTCCCGTTCAGCCACACTTCGCCGATAGTCCATAACTGGCCGAGGTCGAGGCTGGTCCTCTGGCCGTCCTGGCGCCAACCAGGGGGCAATGTGAACGTCTTCCGGTACCGCCCCCTGCCTGAGAAGAAACGGACTCCGGGATCCGGGTGCAGGGTCCACGATTCGAGCCGCGCGAGCTGCACCGTTGGCGGCGCGCCCCGCCCAGCCTCGAACTCGACAGTCCAGTTCCCGTCGAGCACTAACGGAGCCGGCAGCCCGGTGATTTCGACGGACAGCTTCTGACCGTCGGCATTTTCAAACTGGTATAGCCCGTTCTTTTCGGATTGCGCGACCAAGTGTCCGCTGCGCAAAAGAACCTTCGCGCCGGGTGTCACTTGCCTGATCGGCGGCGTTGCCGGTGCTCGCCGGAAGACCACGAAGGTAGAGCCGTGAGCAGCCAGCGCGAGTGTGAGCTCCGTGCGGCCGTGCCCCGCCCGGTATACGGCTGCCGGGGTTGTTTCGCCGGTGACCGGGTCCCAGAGCTCCGGTTGTCGGCCTTCAATGCGAAACGAGGCGGTGGCTTCGACGGGCTCGGGCCGCGTGTTCCGGACGAAGTAGATGTCGGTCTCTCCATCTTTGCGATGGATGAAATCCAGGCAGTCGGGGGCAATGAAGTCCGGGGGGAGGCCCAAACCCGACAGCACGTCGCGTAGCGGACCCTCCTGCACGCCCCGCCCCTGGCCGTGAGTCCGCTGGCCCGTCTGTCCGTTATCCATCTCACCCCACACCCGGGCGGCAATCTCGCCGACGCGCTGGTCGCTTGCCGGATAGGCTTCCAGGCCCGCCGCCCGCAGCGGCCGGGGCCCGACAACGACGCCCCCGGCAGAAATCAGCTGTTCGATTTTGGCCAGGACGTCGGGGTGGGCCTCTTCGCTTCTCGGAAGCACCAACACCGCGTAGTTCGTGCCATCGGGCAGCACGAACCGACCGTTGCGAACCGCCAGCCGGTTCAAAATCACGTCGGAATTCGTCACGTCGTAGTCGTACCCCGGCCCAAGCGAAGCGTCATTCCGCCGTGGACCGACGAATCTGTATCCCCCGTCCCCGTAATAGTACAGAACATCGGCAACGAACTGACCGCGCTGAAGCAAGTACGATGCCCGTGAGAGGTATTCGACGAATGGGCGCGCCTTGGACCACCAAGTGACGTTGCGGTTGATGTGGGTGCCGGCCAGGTAGGCCCACCCGGGCAAGCCGGCCTGTGGAGCCGCGTGGGACCAGGTGTGCCAGACCATGTGGTTTCCGCCTTCGCAGAAGACCCGGTCGGCGCTCGGTTTCAGATCCTGGGGGCCCTCGCGCCAGCCTTCGAAGGAAGTGAATGCTTCCATGTGCACTCGGGTCTTGCCGTAGATATGGCCGGCGGAGGCCGTTTCTTTGACCACCCACATTGCGTCGGCCTCCGGGGTGTAAGGCCAAAACTCCCCCTGGATCTCGTCGACGGCGGCGTTTGCCAGCAGGGCGTCGACCGGGACGTTGTGCACCGGCGGTCCCGGTCCTCCAGCCTCGGACTTGATCGTCAGGCCGGCTTCATGAGCCGTTTTCCGGGCGGCCACGTAATAGGCGTCTATCAGGATCTCGCCCAGGGTTTTCCGGTAGTCGAACAGGAACCGGTCGGTCATCGCATCCGTCCCGACTCGAGCTCCGAACACCACGGGCAGCCAGGGGGTCATGTCGTAGCCCCGGCGGCGTTTGAACTCGGCCGTGAAGCCCGGCGACCACACGGGCCCCCGCACCTCGTAGCTGGCCAGATAGAGGTTGACCACTCCACTTCGCCTGAGGTCCTCGCCCAGGGTCTCCTTGAGCCGCGCAATGACGTAGCTCATGTGAGCGCGGGTTGCCTCGGCGTTCAAGTGGTCCGTCGCCCAGCCATCGGAGGCCGGGCTGGGGACTTTCAGCCGCTCGCCGGTGTTCATGCAGACGTAGCGCAAGATCGTCCACCGTCCGGGACTCGCCTTCCAGCGCAGGCGGCCTTCCCGATCGACGCGAGCGGTCACATCGACCAGTTCTTCCGGCCGTCGGAAGGCAAAGGGCGGCCGCCCGGCCGAGGCAAAGACTGCAGCCGGACCGTCGTTCGAGCCGTCGTGCAGATTCTCATGACTCCAGCTCTGGTCGTAACCCAACGGGGGGCTCCCGCGCAAGAGAGTCGCCCCGGAACGACGCCGGTCGGTGCTCCGGGCGGCGGCCAGGTTTACGCCGTCCCGGTCGATCACCGAGAACTCCCCGAGGGTCAGGCGATCGCGGGTGCTGTCGTGACCGGTCAAAAGACACAGGCGAACATAGCGGGCTTTCGTCCCGGCGGGGAGTACAAAGCTGCGAGACCCAGGCCCCGGGGGAAGAGTGCCACGGACAACCTCGCCGAAATCCGCACCAGCCAAGCCGGTGGTCGAGACCTCGACGCTGAAATCCCGGGTCGGAGTCATGCTCTCCGCCAATCCGGCCGGGGGTCGGGGATTGCCGTTGTCAAGGATCACTTCCCGAAGAGCGTGAACTCCTTCCGGGTCAAGTTTGAAGATGAACTCGTGTCCGGGAAGGCGGCGGGCGTCTGGTACCGCCAGGACCGCGATATCCTGCCAGAACGCCGGACGGCCGTCCGGCCCGGGTGGCGCGCCGGGCGGGACGGGCGGAAACGGCAACACGAGGTCGATCTCCCCGCTGCCCTCGACAGTTGTTTCAATCGGGTAGAGGCCCATGCTTGCATGGCGAGGTTCGATCCAGTGACCGCCCAGGTCCCAGCTGCTGATCACGGAAAGATCGACCTGAAGCCCGAGGTCTTTCGCCTGTCTCACGGATTCGCGGAATTGCTTCATCCAGACGGGGCTGAGGAAAGCGGGTCCCGCCGGTGGCTGAACCGCCTTGTCACCCCGAGCCCCCATATCGAAGAGCAGGACCCCGCTGAATCCGGCGTCTTTCATCGCCTGCAGTTCGGCGTTGGCCGATTCCGGGTGAACGTATCCGTTGAGCCACAGCCAGTAGGCGTGCGGCCGAGCCTCAGGAGGCGGGTTCCGGAAGCCCTCTTCGAGGTCTGGCTGCACGGTTGCGGGGCCTTGACCGAGTGACGGCAGGCCGATTGAAAGCAGGACGACCACTATGGCAGGGAGACTGCGTTTCAGCATGTTTGTTCCTCTGCGGCGACCTTTCAAGTCAATCTAAAGGCTGAATGCTATATCCCCGCAAACCGATCGATCAATCAACCGGTCGGCGGTCAATGGGTCTAAACGATGACGCTCTCAATCTCCAGGGCGTCGGCAATCCGGCTTAGGGTGCGGGCCCTGTGTCCGACGCCGAGGGCGAAGTGATGAGTGGGCCCGTACGAGACCCAGCGCCTCAGGAACGTCCGAACGTCCGGACCGAAGAACCCGCGCGTGTTCGTGTTTCCAGTTGCGGGGATGGCGCCTGCCACGCTCTCCCCTTCCGCCAGGACGAATCGAAAAGCACCATTGGTCTTGACGCCGATGCTCAACAGGGTGATCGGACCCTGCTTGATTTTGAACTCGACACTCGCCCCGTTGCCGGGTTTACCGTGATACTTCACCAGGCTGCGAAGCACCGGCTTGGCGTCCGCTATGTTGATATGGTGGGGCCCATCGTGGCCGACCAGAACGAAGTTCTCCCGAAAATCGATCGGGTGGAATTCCGCGAAACTGCCCCCACTGTCGATCCGGTCCATGAGGAGCATGGCGATACACGTTTTCAGGTCGGACTCACCGCACATGGGAAAGCCTGCGGCGGTGAGGAGCGAGTTGCCTACGATAAGGTTAGTCACCAGGTCTCGCAGGCGACTTCCCGGCTCCCCCTCGTAATAGTACGCAAGCCCGTCGAGCTGATGGGAGTCGACGAATTTCTCCAGGGTCGCCGCGACCTTTGCGGCAGCAGCCAGGTCCTCCCGAGTCAGCGTTCGCGTCAGGGGGTCGGTCCCGGGATCCGGAGTATCAAACAGGGCCACTATCTCCTCGCACTTGCGGTCGATGTCTTCGGAAGTCACTTCGCGTTCCAGCCGCAGGAGATCGTCGGCTTCAGTCTGGACCACGTGGCAGCCGAAAGCGGCGGTCAAGGCAGTCTGGTCCGTCTGCATGTCGAGCATGTGCTCGATCGGGTGCCCGAAATGCCCGATGCGCGCGCGTCGCGCATCGTGAAGGGCCATGGCGATGTCACACCAGTCAGCGATTTCGGCATCAGCCTGCGGATCGCCTTCCAGCGTTCCGAGAACGACCTCCGGTGGGCGCTTCCCCATCCGTAATGCAACCCCGGTAAACTCGGGAACCGAACAGAAATCGTCGTTCGCCAGCTGCATGTGGGTGGTCGCACGCGCGTAATCGAGCGCAGGCAGAGGTTGAAGAGCAACCAGTACTATCGGCACATGGAGGTTACGGACAATCGTCCCGAACGTCGACGAGGTTGCGTAGGTGAGCATGTCGCAGAAAACCAGGTCCAAGTCCGCCCTCTGCAGACACGGGACCAGTGCGTAAGCGTCCTCGGCCTTATCGACAATCCCGAAATTCTCGACGGAGACGCCGGAGGCCTGAATCTTCCGAATAAGCACGTCCAGCTTGGCCCGCAGCTCATCGAGCAGGCCGGGGAATTGTTTCCAGTACACGTGGTGCCCGACTCCAAAAACTCCCACGCGGGCTGAGCGAGGCTTACGGCGTTGTATTCTCATGGATGTCCTCGGGGTGCAACTCGAACCGCTGGCCGCGTCGAGCGACCAGCACCAGCCAGGCCGCCGGATACAGTAGAGCCGATGCCAGGAAAACAGGTGTAAAGGAGAAATGGTCGGCGACAGGGCCGACCACGAGACTGGAGAGCATTCCCGCCACTCCCCCGCTCGTTCCGGTCAACCCGACCGCAGTCCCCGTTTCCTCGGGAGCGACCGTGTCACCGATCAGTGTGATGAAGTTTGCGATCCAGATCCCGTGAGCAAACATCAGGACCGACATGAGCGCTATCGCCAGCGCCGCGGTCCCGGCCAGAGCCGCCAGCCACGAGGCAGGCGTCAGGAGCGCCGCGAACAGCATCAGAGTCAGCCGCGAGCGGCGAACCGGCCAGCCGCGGGCGACCAGCAGGTCGGACACCCGACCGGCTGCGACGTTCGTCAGTCCAAGGACCAGGAAAGGGATCCAGGTGAGTGCGCCTATCTCGGTTATTGAAAGCCCTCGCTCCTCGGACAGGTACTTGGGGATCCAGAACATGTAGAAGTAAAAAACCGGATCGAAACAGAAACGGGCCAGCAGCAGCCGTCGAACCTCGGGCCGGCCGAGCAGTCCGCTGAAGCTGACGTGATGACTCGCCGGTTTCCGCCTGGGGCTCTTCTCCCCGAGGAAAGCAAGATGCCACCCCACCAGCCAAAGGAGGCCCAACCCTGCGGTTGCCGCAAACGCCGCACGCCAGCCGAAGGCCCCGGCCCACCAAGCGCACAGCGGCGGCGCCAGAACCGCACCGAAAGCCGACCCGCCGTTTGCCAGGCCGACCCCGAAAGCGCGGCGTTCGGTCGGCATCCACTCCACGGCGCCTTTGGTTGCAGCCGGGAAACAGGCGCCCTCTCCCACTCCAAGGAAAAAACGCGCGGCACCCAGGCTCCACGGGCCTGTTACCAGCGAGTGGGCGGCGCTGGCCACCGACCAGACACCGACTGAAAGCGCGAGCCCGACCCTGGTGCCGAGTGCGTCCATGAGCCGTCCGCCCAGAGCGAACATCACCGTGTAGCTCAGGACAAAAGCGAACACGACTCGCGCATAAACGGTGTTCGACATCCCGAATTCAGCCGTGATCTCCGGGGCGAGAACGCTCAGCACCTGTCGGTCCAGAAAGCTGAGCGCGGTCGCAAAAAACAGAAGCACGCACAACATCCATGCGCGCGACGGGGAGATGGTCGGTGTCGAGCTGGAAGTGACAGACGTCATGCGGCACCTGGACGGACACGGACCCACACCGACACACACAGAATCACACGGACCGAGAGAGCGGAGAGACACCCATCCAGTCCGTGCCTGTCCGTGTCAGTCTCTGTTCGTCCGTGTCGGTCCATCTGAAAACCTGGCCTGGTCCACCTGTTCACTGCACCTCAAAATGTCCCCGCAGCCGAATATCCTCGCACGAGCTTCCGACCTTGACATCGAATCTGCCTGGCTCCACTCGACGTTCCATGTGAGCGTCCAGCAAGGCCAGCTCCTCAGGCGTCAAAAGAAATTCAACTCGCTTCTTCTCACCCCGGCGAAGGAATACCTTTTGAAACCCTTTGAGCTCGATAACCGGAGAGACGACGGAGCTGATCACGTCGTCCAGATAGAGCTGCACGACCTCGCTCCCCTCGCGGCCGCCCGAGTTACGCACGTCCAGGCTCACCGTCACGTTCCCACCCGGACCGATGGACGGCGGCTCAATCTTCAGGTTCGAGTACTCGAAACGGGTGTAACTCAGCCCGCGGCCAAATTCGAAGAGAGGAGTCAGGGGCATGGTCACGTAGGCTCTCTCCATCCGCATGAGCTTAGACGGCTTGTAGTTGTAATAGAACGGCATCTGCCCGACGTGACGCGGAAAGGTAATGGGCAATTTGCCGCTCGGATTGTGCTCCCCGAAGAGCACCTCCGCGATTGCCTTGCCGCCCTGCTCTCCGCACATCCAGGCCTGAAGGACGGCTGGGGCGTGCTCCGCCGTCCACGCGATGGCGAGGGGCCGGCCACTCATGAGCACCACGACCGTCGGCGTGCCTGACTCGCTCACGGCCTTGATCAGCTCTTCCTGGTATCCGGTCAGCTGCAGGTCGACTGAATCATCGCTCTCGCCGTCGGTTTTTTCGTCCTCTCCAACGACGACAATGGCCGCCTCGGCCCTCCCCGCAATTTCGCGGGCTTTTGCGGTCTCGTTGAGATCTCGGCTCAGTATCTCGCAGCCTTTGACATACTCGATCCTGGTGCTGGGCGAGACGACTTCCCGAATGGACTCCAGAACCGTACGGCTCTTGTGCAGCAACTTCTTGGGGATGTAATCACCGAGGAGGTTCTCGGCGTCATCGGCATTCGGGCCGATGACGGCCAGTGATCCGATCGTCCTGCTCAACGGGAGCACGCTTCGCTCGTTTTTGAGCAGCACGATCCCTTCCCGGGCGGCTCGCAAAGCCAGTTCCTGATGCTCGACGGAGTGCACCAGGCGGGTCGCACGGTCGGGATCGACATACGGATTCTCGAACAAGCCGAGCTCGAACTTCAGTCGCAGGACCCTTTCCACCGCGCGATCCAGCAAAGGCACGGGGACGCGGCCTTCACGGACGTTCTCGATCATGTCCTTCATGTAGCCGGACTCGAAGGTGATGTTCACGTCGACCCCAGCCTTCAGGACGATCGGCCCGGCCTCTTTCTCCGTGGCCACCACACGTTCGTAAAGGAGCGTGCCAGTGTTACTGCCCTCACTCAGGACGTTCCCCCGAAACGCCAGCTCCTCGCGAAGGATCCGAGTAAGGTGGTACTCCGAGCCGTGGTTGGGATAGCCGTTGATCGACGGGTGGGTGGCCATCACTCCAAGAGCTCCGCCCTTCTTTATTCCGGCTTTCCAGGGCGGAAGGAAAACTTCACGGAGGGTCCGCTCGGACAAATCCATCGTTCCCCGATTGATCCCGTTCAATCCCTGGGTCTGTCCCGGAAAATGACAGAGTCCCGCAATGACTTTGTCGCCCGAAGAGATGAGGTCCCCCTGAGCTCCCTGGACGACCGCCAGCGCCATCTGCGAGCAGAAGTACGGATCCTCGCTGAAGGTTTGCTGGTTTCTGCCGTGCCGGGGGTCTCGGTTGGGCTCTATCACCAGTGTGAACAACTGGTGGACCCCGACGGAGCGCGCCTCCCTGGCCGCAGCGGCAAAGACCTCTCGGACCAATTCTCTGTTCCAGGCGGCACCTAGTGCCAACCCTTCCGGGAAGATCGTCGCACCCGGCGCCATGAAGCCGTGGGTACCCTCCTCGATTTGCATCAGCGGTATGCCGAGCCGCGTCTGTTCGACAGCGAGCCGTTGGAGATCATTAAAGAACAGGGCCTGCTGCCGCGTCCCGTCCCGGAGGATCTCGTTGGCCAGGGTGAAGAAACCGCCGCCTGGCCCGATCGGAACCAGCTCTCCCTTGACGAACTTCTTCACGGCCTCGGTTTTTGCTCGGATGTCGGAACCAAACCCCTCCATGTAGACGCAGGGCATGTTGATCTGGCCGACCTTCTCTTCGAGCGTCATTCGGCCGAGCAGATCCGCCACCCTTTTCTCAACCGCCTGCCCGGCATCCCGGTACAACGGCCTATCGGCGGCTGCCGAAGGACGGCTGATCGGTAGAATTATCAGGAGGCAAACGACGAGTATGCCCGTGGTGTATCGCATAGGGCGATGGGCCCCAAGGACTTCAAGAATGGCGTACTTGAGGTCCTTGGGGTCGGTTGCAGGCTCTCCTAGAACGTCAAAGTCAGCCACAACTGCAGTTGCCTCGGGTAGCCATTCAGGCTGCCGATGACGCCGAAGTTGTAGGCATTGCTCCAACCGGTGTTGAGGCCGCGCCAGTTGGTCCGGTTCAGGACGTTGCTGAAGTCGAACCGGACTGACAGGCTCTTGCTCTCGGCAAAACGGATTTCCTTCTTCAGATTGGCGTCGAGCAGGACGTATCCCGGGCCCCGGATCCAGGCATGCCGGTCCGGAATCGTGCGCAGGTTCGACGCCAGCCCGTTGATCGAGGAAGCGAGCTCAAAAGGGTACTCGGCGTTCATCTGCGCAGTGGCAGCGGCCGTGTCCCCGTTGTTGATCCGCTTGTAGTAGTTGAAGTTCTTGAAGTAATGGAGGATGTCGTGATCCTCGTCCGGAAGCAGGATATCATTCAGGCTCTTCCCCGATTTCAGCACGTATTGCCCGAACCCGACGGGGTCTCCGCTCTGAACGCGCAGCAGCGTCCCAATCTGCCAACCGCCAAGGATGTGATTGACGGCCCCGCTCCAGTTGGCGCCCCACTGGCGATCCCGGCCGAAGGGGAGGTGAATGATGCTGTGCAGGTTCCAGATGTGCGTCCGGTCATTGGCGCTGATCTGGTAGTACGGTTGCGCGTCGCCGCCGTTTAGGAACGAGGTCGCCTCCATCGTCTTCGAGAGCGTGTAGGCGCCGCCGAAACTGAACCCCTGGGAGAAACGCCGGTCGAAGTCGATCTGTAGCGCGTGGTAGGTGCCGTAGCCGCTCGGCTCCGTCAGCGTTATGTCGCCGTACTGGGGGAAGGGCCGCAACAGCTGCGATCGGCTGATGTTTGTGTTGGTGGATAGACCGCCGGTGACCCCCTCAACTCCTCGGAACGGATTGGTGGTGTTGGCGTTCATCCAGTCGATTTTCGCCTGGTCGCGAACCGGCAGCGTGGACAGGTACTCGTTCGGGACTGCATTGTAGTTGCGGTTGATCATGAGACGCAGGCTGCGGCTGCCGATGTAGGTAGCCCTGACGATCGCCTGCAGCGGAAGTTCCCTCTGGAAGCCCAGGGACCAGCGTTGCGAGTACGGGTT
>Ga0105104_10001942_pt1 | contig 15317 bp, 11 predicted proteins | sample PPLLaktember2015_3_FD_87034 | JGI IMG/M metagenome (GOLD analysis project Ga0105104, IMG submission 87034) | Freshwater sediment microbial communities from Prairie Pothole Lake near Jamestown, North Dakota, USA - PPLs Lake P7 Core (6) Depth... | ecosystem: Environmental > Aquatic > Freshwater >... | reverse complement strand
TTCAAATGTATGCAAATTCTTAAAATTTTGTATCCCCCATTACAACGATGAGGCTTTTTTGTACAATTGAGAGAAAAAAAAGCCCATCGATAGCCACTTTGCCTGCAAAAAGGGGACAGTCAAGGGACAGTCAAGAATTTTCTTAATGCCGTTTGAACATTACTGCGGGTTCAAAGGACGAAAACTGGGGATATCTTTTTCTTTAAAAGAAAACTTCAAAATGACCGACAGCGAATTATTGTCTTCATGAAAATGTTCATCTTCATCTTTTAATTTTGTATTTAAATGTTGTCTAAAGGTTTTCATTTTGCACCTCTATGAGTTTTGTCAACTCCAATAAAAAGCAGGAAGCCGAGAAATCCCCTTTTTAATGAATGTCTCATCGATCCATTGATTTAAACCTTTCTTGTTCCGCGGCTAAGACTTTGGATATTTGCTTTTCCAGGTTAGGTATATTTTCTTCTATTGTATCCAAATATCCTCTATAAAGTGGATATATTCTCTCTTTTTAGACATACTGGACCTGGGCGAAAATGCGCTCTTTTAAACGAGGTTTAACCGCCCCTTTCATCACCAGGTCGACTTTCATTTCAAGCAAGCCTTCCAGGTAACTTTTCAAACGCATGTAATTAAAAAAGTCTTTATGTCCTTTTTGAAACTCGACCAGGATATCGATATCGCTGGCGGGGGTATTTTCTCCAGTCACAAACGATCCAAATAGCCCGATTTCTATTACGTGATATTTTAATTCTAGAAATTTCCTATTTTGAATTAATCGGGCTTGAATTTCATCTTTTGTAATCGTTTTCATGGTTACAATATACAAAATGTTAAACGAAATGTCAAATATTGAATTCTTTTTCTTCCTCTAACAAAAACTTTTGCGGTGAGTCTACCACGCTTACCATAGGCACCGGCAATGACGATAGTTGGCACGACTTACGCTTGGAGTGCGGGATGATGATTTGAAAGAAGATTCGGGCGAACACGGGGGTTCGCCCTTACGAAATAGCGATCCTTCGCGAATATTAAGATATTCCGTAGGGGCAGACGGACCACGAATCACAAATCCCGGAAAACGATGGTTTGAAATTTCTCACCTGTCACTTTTATCCTTTTTTTACAATGCAAAGTACTTGAAGCCGGGGGGATTTTATATTATTATATACGATGAGGTTAATGTGATATGAAAACAAAACTAAGATTAGACACAGGACAAATCGAAGTGATCGATGATGCCTGTGCCCGGATTTACGCCTCAAAATCCCCGGCCGAACGTCTGAAAATCGCTTCCGGGATGTGGGGGTCCGCAAAGAAGTTATTAACACTGGCGATCAAATCCCAATACCCTCATTGGAGCGAACAAGAAATCAGTTGCGAGGTTATCAAGAGGCTTTCACAATATCAAGATACTCAAGATTTACAAAGGGAAGATCGATTTTGAGTATTTGAAAGACTGGCTATCGCAATTTGACCTTGGAGAAATATGGGAAGCGATTGAAAAACGATGGGCATAAAAAAATTCTCGACTGTCCCCTTTTTTGAGGAGAAAAAAATCCCCCTTGCAAGGTACTGAACACAGCAACCTGGATTTCAAAAAAGGAACGGCTGTGATTTGGATTTTCCTGTTGACATATCTGCGAAATGGAAATATAATGAACTCATGAAAACACTAATGGTACAAGAATTCAAAAGAGACTTCGAAAAAGTCTTTGCCATGATTAAAGAGGGCGAAGAAGTCACCATCCGTTCAAATAAAAAGAAAGAAAAAATCGCTGTTTTAATGCCGTTTGAACATTACTGCGGGTTCAAAGGACGAAAACTGGGGATATTGGAATCAAAGGCTTCTTTTTCTTTAAAAGAAAACTTCAAAATGACCGACAGCGAATTATTGTCTTCATGAATTATTTACTCGATACACATGCTTTTTTATGGTCGATTTTTGAAAGCTCAAAACTGTCGGAGAAAATACGAGAGATAATCCTCAACCCGGTTAATACTATATATGTCAGTACCATTACTTTCTTGGAAATTTCTTTGAAATATTCACTGGGAAAATTAGAATTGGAAAATATTTCTCCGGATGCTCTACCCCAAATATCAAAAGAATCCGGGTTTGAAAACCTGGAGCTTTCTGCCAGGGATTCATCCAGCTTCCATATGCTTCCGAGGCTCGTTCACAAAGACCCGTTCGACAGGATCATAATCTGGCAATCTATCAATAACGACCTCATCTTGATTTCAAAAGACAATTCATTTCATGATTACAAAAAGTATGGACTTCAGGTAATTTGGTAGCGATTCCCTTTTGAAACAAAATTTCCGATTGTCCCCCTTTTTGACCTTTTTTGAAAATCCCCTCGTCCACAACGTCCACAGAAAAACAATCACAATAAAACGGAGCGTGACCATCCTTCTCATTGGCCCGCTTCATTGTAAACCAGGTTTAGTTTCACTTGTAAGGCATGGCAGACTTTCAAGAGCGTTGAGATGTTGCAATTCATCCCGGTTTCGATTTTTGATAATTGCTGTTGAGTAATTTTAGCTTTCCGGGCAAGTTCATGCTGGGAGAGCCCCAATTCCTTCCTGACATTCAATAGCTTCAAGGAGATTCTCAGCATCTCACGCTCTTCGTCATAGACTCGCTTAAACTGCTCATCTTTTAATTTGGTATTTAAATGTTGCCTAAAGGTCTTCATCTTGCGCCTCTATCCGGTATCTTACATCATATATTGTGTAAAGTCAACTGCGGATTCTGCTAAAAAATTTAAACTGCGGACGTAGTCTACTCTTTCTTGGGTTTAGGCTCCTAAACCAATGTTTTTATAGTATGGTGGTGAAAAATGGGACAGCCGAGAAAAATTTTTTAAACTATGAGGCTTGACATTTTGTTACTTTTTATGTATAAAATTACTTTCGGAGGCTGAATTTTTAGAACTATAATGAAATGCAAGAAAGCAGAGAAACTTTTTTTAGGCAGAAAAGCAACCTTTAGTTTGTGTTTTATTCAGCTTGTACTATCATTCGCGAAACAGAGTATTAATAGAGGCCTTTCATGATACAACTAAGTGATCTTTCTCGTGGAATGCCTGCGATCACACCTGCGTTTGGTGAATATCTTGCACAAGCAGGTGCTGTTTGTCTTGAATCGCAGGGGCACAGCCAGGGGAAACTACTGTCCGTTTTTGGAAAGCATCAGGGGACATTCCCCCTAACATGGCCTCCGATTACAGACCAAATGCTCCGATGCCTTAACGATCCTGAAGAGGCAACAGCGCACGGGGCTGTTGGAATCGCAGTTTTGCTAACTAAGAAGATTATCGGCTATTCTGTTGTGGAAAGATCGAGGAAGGGGACTGGATTTGACTATTGGCTTGGTGAAAGTAATAATGATCTATTCCAGAGCATGGCTAGACTTGAGGTATTGGGGATTAGGAAGGGTGATAAGGCATCTGTTAAATGCCGAGCAAAACAGAAACTTCGCCAGACAGAGCTGTCAGATGTAACCAGTCTTCCCGCCCATATTGTTGTTGTAGAGTTTGGTCAACCCACAGCATTGATGGAGGCAAAATGATTTTGGCAACCGAGCTCCATTCTCGCTCCATGGATATTGCAGAGCTTGCGCTGCTATCCCGTCTTCGGAACAATCACCATGAAGCAGACCGCCTCTTCCGCGAATCTCTTAAACATGAACTCGATGCCATTGATGCTATGCGTAATGAGCCATTGGAGCCAACTTTCTCTATTCTGCATAGAAGCGCGGCAACGCTTGCTTTGGATTGCAATGACCTCCGGCTTGCAGAGAAACTCATCACAGCGGCTTTATCGAATGAGCCTCCTAACGAAATAGCGGATGAGCTTCGAGACCTCCTTGAACAGGTGTACTTTCGAAGGCATCTCAAACTTCGCGGTGTTTGCCTTGAAGAAGATGAACTACAGATGAGTTTAGCTGGCGAAGGTGTGGGGTTCGGAGTGGTTCAGAGCAATGAATTTTTAGAGAGAGTCGAGAAGGCGTCTAAATTGATCTACCGCATTGTAGATAGACGAAATGGGAAATCTTTTGGCAGCAGCGGGCGATCGAAAAAATCGATCAAAGATGACTACGAAGTGTTCTTGTCGGTTCCACGTGCAGCCAGTTTTGCAGTGACCCTTAAACTCGGACGACCAAACGAACAGCGCATTCTTCCGGGGATGTCGGACACCGCTGAACTATTAGATGAGTTTATGAACCTGATGGGACTGCTCAACAAGGGCGACTATCCAAGCATAGAATCAGCTATACCCGATCCAGCCTATAGATTGAATTTTATTCAACTTGGGAAGCGATTAGCACCCGATGGTAAAAAAGTGACTATGGTTGGATTCACTACAATGAGCAAAGGCCAAGAACGCACCGTGGCGGTTTCGAGAACGCCCTCCCAAATACCTGACAAAGTGATCGATACCGCCAGCCCAGAGCACGAGTTGCAAATGGTCACTGTTTACGGTGTGCTGAAGTTCGCCGATGCGACTCATTCGGATAGTGGAAAAATCAGGATTATTGATGAGGGAAAAAAGGGAGTTGTACATTACGTCAAGGTGCCGGAAGGCATGATGGGGGACATTGTGAAGCCCCTGTGGGATTGCCGCGTTGTAGTCAAAGGGAAAAAGGACGGTAAATTTATTATTCTTGAAGACATTAATGAACAATAATACCAGACATGGGGACTTTCCCATTCTCTTGGTCGCAATTTACTAATCCAAAATGCGCTTTTACTCATTTCTCCCCAATCAGCTTAAAATCTTAAACAATTTACTCCCTTTCAAAAACTATAGGCAGTATAACTGGTGCCCTTTTCAATATCGTAGTGGTTCCTTGTAATAATCTACCTAAGAAAAAAAGTAACCGGTGCATTCGAATGTTTTTTCAGATTCATCAGCCTGTCAATAGAAGCGTTTGGCAGGTTGATGAATCCGAAATCTTTTCTAATTAAACTTCGGTCTAATGAGAAAAGAATCAAAATTATTTTATAACATTTGTCCGTTTTATCCTGGGGATTTATCCACACATTTTAAAAGAGAGCCAAAAAAACTACTCAATCAATGATGGCGTCCATGTTTCTACATTGAATCTATTTAAATCTTCCGCTGCTATAATTGAGAGTTCTTTTATCGAATCCTTTCCCTGTTCTCTTGTTAATTCTTTTACTGTTTCATTTTCAATTTTATAAATCCCTGAAACTGGGTTTCCTTCATAATCAAAAAATTGGACTTTCTTTGATTCCCAATCAGAAATGTCTCGAAGTTCGTAAACTTTACCATCTTTTTTTAAATTACCGATTATTTTATTACTCATTTTTTTTCCTTTTAAAATTGCCTGCATTGTCAGGACTTACATTTCAATTATATCACAAAAAATTAAGGTCTTTTTCTTCTAAAGAAAATAGTTACAATCTGTTGCATTTCAAAAAACGAAGGGAAGAAAAAATTTTTCCATTTGTTGTTTCCCATTTATTTATGTGGAAAAAATAATTAACAAAAAAAACTGAAACTCTTAAAAATCATTTTTGCTGGCTCTGTGATTAGATTTGCAAAAATACTGGTTAAAAAATTTTTAAAATTCATCCACTTTTTAGTTTTTCCTATTTTCTTAGTTTCATTCGAATGGTATTTCTCTTCATAAATAAATTTTTGCTGTTCTTCAAAAACCAAAACTTCTGTATTGTTTAAAGCTTTTTTAACTGACTTTTTGTCATTTTTGATCACAAGACGTTTATTCTTTGTAATATTCATATTTTAACTCCTTTTTTTTATTTTTAAATCAAATACATTCTACCATATTATTTTTTTTCCTTTCCCTCGATTCACTATCAGTTTTGTCAGAAACCTTTTTAAAAAGATTCCGACATCTCCTAAAATTTTTATTAAAGCGAATAATCGAAAGCTTTATAAAGTCAAAAAATACTAATAAGGCGGTGGATTTAACTTTCCTCTCTCCATAATTCGATTTCAAAATTGGAAAAATTTTGAAAACCCTGGTTTTGAAGAAAAAATTTTTTTTGAATCGCTTAATAAAAAGGTGATGATTTCTTTTCGTTTTTTATTTAACAAATTCATTCTGATTCATTTATTTTAACTCGAAATATATATATTAAAGTGGAATTTTAATATTTTCTCCACAAATTATTGAAAGGAGTATAGAAAATGAAGAAAAAATTCTTTAAAAAAGTAGATGTTTTTTTCAAGGTTCTTAATAAAATACCCTGGGAAAAAATAAGTATACTTTTAGAAATTCTTAAAACATTAAACATTATATAGAATAATGTTTTAGGAAGGTCCAGGAAACCCTTTTTTTCAAAAGGGTTTCCTGGTTATTATATTACAAACTAATCTTCAATTTATCGACGTCTCCTTTATAAAAAACCTGGTCATCGCTGACCTTGATATAATCTTTCCACAGCAGCGGCAGGTTCTTGAACACGAATTCCCCTCCCGGTCCTGTACACGTCTCTTTATCCCTGGCTTTCACCGTAACGCCGGTGGGCCTGGTTTCGCCTTCGTCATACTTGCCGTTCCCGTTTTCATCGATATACACGAAACCTGTGACGATTTCGCAGGGGATGAGTCCGAAGAATATTTCGCCTACGTAGTTTCGGTTGACCAGGCGGGTGGGTGGAGTGATCATCAGGTACCCGGCAGGCAAGGATTTGAGTTCCAATTGAACGCCTTCGTGGTCGTCGCCGGCCAGGATGGAGAAACGTCCTTCCGAGTCGGTCCGGATGATTCGACCGCGGGTGTCTTTGACTGTGATATTGGGTATGCCGTTTTCGCCGCCGTCTTTGGTTCCGTTGATATTTCTATCTTCGAACACAACGCCGTGGATTTCGTTTAGAGGTTTGAAACCCAAGGGCCGGAGATGGACCGACGCTTCGCATTCTTTGCCGGAAGCGGTATCGGGGTCGAAATCGGCGTATCCCTGGCGTCCGGACGCATACAAGAAGGCATCGATGCTCTTATACATGAAATCGTACGGGACAAAAACCTGGAACATGAAATCCAACACCGAGCCTTTGGAGAAGGGACTGTAGTTCCACTGGAAATCGTTCAACCGGGTCAAACCGTCCACGTATTGAGAACCCATATAAACCAACGGCGGCGTAAACACGGCTTTGATAAACAGTGAAGGAATATCGACGGAGGAACCGAAACCCTTGGGGCAGATGTTCTCCAAATGCATGCGTATATTGACAATATCGCCGGGCTCGAGTTCGGTCCGCTCGTTCTCCCTGAAAACCCGGTAATCGGAAGAGGGTAAAGCCAGGAACCGGGGTTTCGCTGAAGAAGTTGACGGTGTTGACGAAGTAGAATTGGAATTGGAAGCAGCAGCGTTGTCCACCGACACGCCCCATTCGTTCTCCATTAAATAAGACAGGTAGTTTAATGTCCGTTCGAATTGAAACGCGGGTGTGTCGGTTCCCGGTTTCATGGCCAGGAGGTAGAGGAGTAATTCTTGTGGGTCGTGGTTGTATATGATTCCTTTTTCAATCGTTTCCACGTGGTCGGAAACAGGGAAAACCGCTTCTTTGTCCCATTTTTTCTTCAAGATTTCGCGGGAATCCCGGATTCGGTCCGGTTTATCTTCCAATAGCAGGCGGCCCAGGAGGTCGGCGCAGTTGTCGGCGATTTTCCCGTCTTTCCGGTCGATCAGGGCCTGGATTTCATTTTTGAACAAGGGGGCCAGTTCCGGTACGGATGAGATAAAAACCAGGTCTGTCGGTGTTAACTCGCCCGATGCGTTTTTCATGGCGTTCGTGAGGAGTCTTTGGCTGTTTTTGCCGGGGAAAAGCGGGATGAGTTTAGCGATAGTAATTTTCGAAGCTGTTTCTTTGGACGGAATCAAGTGCTTCTCATAATCAAAAGCTTTGGGAAGGTCCAGGAAAACCTTTCTCGAAAGGGTTTCCTGGTCGTCGAAGACAAAGTAAGCCGGTACAGTACCGTTTTTAATCAATTCCTGGACAAGACCCAATTGGGCTTGTAAAACTTGCCGCATTTTTTCCGCGTTTTGGCCTACGATGCCTGCGTATTGGGCTGTATCCAGGTATCCTTTTTCCGCCAGCAGGTAATTGACCAGGGTATCCATGGAGAAGCGGGTGGAAGAGTTCAGCGGTTCCATCGGGTATTTATCCCGGATCGGGCCTTTGACTGCGATTTGGTCATGGGGAACGAGGTTGAAGCCGTTTTCCACGATGCCGGAACCGGATTGAAGCAGCGAATCCACGTAACGTTGGCCGGTAAAGATGAGGCTTCGTCCTTCTTCTTTGAAAACCGGCAGGGGGTGTTGAAGGAGGATGGTCCCGACGTATTGGAGGCTGTAAGAGAGTTCGGCGATCTGCGATGTATTCGGTTCATAACCGGTGGAGAGTACTTTTGAGAAATTGTGAGGAATCAGCACTTCGCCCATCGGTTTCAATTGCGTCGAATGGATGATGGCTTGTCGTGAGAAGACCGGAACTACGTAACGGTTTCCGCGGACCAGGGCGATAACAGGAACCACCGGGTCGGAGAAGGGGTAATTTTTCAATAGGCTGAACATCGGTTTCCCGATGGATAGGTTGCGTTTTTTCAAGAACAGGCCGATTTCGTCGACGCTCCGGTAGAGGATCGAGGACGCTTCGACTGTGTCGATGGCCGGGGCGGTTTTCGGAGAAGAAGGCGGATTGGAACCCGTCTCAGCGGTAACGGCCGGCGGGGTATCGAAAGCGAGTATCAACGCACCGAGGGTGGAGAGGTCCAGTTTGAAGGTGAAATCCGGCTGCACGTCGGCCAGGATGCCTGTGTCCTTCATGTAGTATTTGTCTTTCATGCGGGCCATCAATTCATTATGGATGGTTCCGCCTGCCTGCCGGTCTACTGCCGCAGCCAGGGCGTAATCGTGGAGGTTTTGAAGCCGCCCGCCCGTTTCTTTTTCGTTATTTTTATTTTTATCGGTATTCTTATCTTTATTTTTATTTTTATCCTGTTCATTTCCTGCTTTCACGATGGATTCGAACACGTTGATTTTGGCTTTCGCTTGTTCGATGGCATTGGAATTGCCGGTTCCGGCGGTTGTCGTTCCTTCGGAATGCAGCAGCGCCAGGGTGAAGAAGAGTTCTTCGCGCAAGTGGGTGAAATCGAAATGAGTGGTATCCAGGTCTTTGAGGGTTTCTTTTATTTTTTTGGCGAAGTCGTCGGCTTTTTCTTTGCCGCTCTTGCCCAGTTCCACCATCGAGAGGTAGAGAACCGCGCGGTCATAGAGGGTCGCTTCTTCATCCAGTTTACGAATGCCTTGTTTCCCTGTTTCGCCTGTCCCGGTTTTCACCGCTTTTGCTGTTTTTTCTTTGTCTTTATCTTTATCTTTTTCGTCGTTCAACTCCCAGCCGTGCGGCAGTTTGTCGATGTAATCCGCCAGGAAGTCGAGTTTCTCGCGGATCAAACGTTCCAGTTCCTGTTTGACATCGGACCTCTTTTCCACTGAAGAGGCGGCGTTGAGGGCCAGCAGCTCGAAGCCCACCTGGGAGACCGTCATGGTCTCGTCCACCTGTTTCCGGATCCAATACCGTTGGCTCAGCCAGTTTTGATTGTCGGTCGAGCCCGTTTCCGCTCCACTCTCGACGTCTTCATCTTTACCATTATTAAAGAGTTCCGGGTACCCGCCGGCGAAAGAGAGTCTCAAAGTCCCGTCCGGGTTTGTAATACCGAAACGGGAACGGAGGTAGAATTCGTCCAGGGTAGACCTGGCGTAATTGGAGAGGCGTTCTTTGATAAAAAGCGGCATGGAGCCGTTTTCCAATTGGATATTGTTCCAGAGGTTGAAGATGGCCCAGATGGTGTAAGAGGCGGATTCGGTATGGAAATAGGGTTCGATGAAGGAGATGGGCGCTTCGGGTCTGTGGAAAGGCGCGTAAGGTGAGCCGTCGATATATAAACAGCAGCCTTCGCCGGGTTGTTTGGTCACTACGACGCAGCAGGAGGTGGAATCGGAGTTGTATTCGTTGGAGAAAGCGGTTAAATTATTGCAATAGCGTCCCGGTTCGATATCCGCATCCGTTACCACGCTAAAAACCAGGGTATGCTTTGCGCCTACCGGCAGGTTCCCGATGGTCCAGGTGAGGTTGCTGCGATCCTGGATTTGCGGATCCGACATTTTGGCACCGTCGAGGGTAGAAGAACCCGGCACGTATTGGAAGCCCTTGGGCAGCGTATCTTGCACCCGCACGTTGGTTAATGGCGTTTCGCCGTTGTTTTCCACGTGTAATTCGAAGCGGAACAGACCACCCGGTCCCTGTCCCGGGGGGCAGAACTTTTTAACTACCAGGTGAGGCTCGCCGGTTTGAGACGGGCAATTCACGATGGTGCTCTTTTCATTGTTCCCGCCGTCGCATTCGCACACCCCGTGTTCGTTGTCTATGACGAAACGGAAGAGGTTGTCGGTGTCTTTGGGGTAGACGGCGGTGGTGAAAGTCAGGTTGGCGGTTTGGCCGACTCCCAGGTCCAGCATTTCGGAATAGACGGGGGCGCCGTTCCCGTCGTAAACGGTGAAAATAGCATTGTCTGCGTTCCCGTTCCCGGTGTTAAAAACGCTCACAGTAAAAGCGATGGAGCCGTCGTCGCGGCAATTCCAGGTGATGTCCCCGATTTGCAGGTCGGGTTCTACGGGGGTATGGGTGGCGGTCATGGACTGGTTGCCGGCGTCAAGGTCGCAGGCGCTCCCGGCGGAAGAGATGGAAACGGTATAATCGACGCTGCCGGTGGAGCAATCGAAATCCCACCCGTTGAAACTCAGGGTCTGGGCGGTCCCGGGTTGAAGCGGCAAGTGGCCGCCGAGTGCGGTAAACGTGGTGTTATGGGTGAAACCGGTGGAAGTGGTAAAATTCAAATTAAAATCGGTTTCCTGCGGACCGCATCCTTCGTTACCGACGGTGATGTTGAGGGACCGGCGTCCGTCCGAACTGCATACGGGAGTAACGGCGGTGATAGCCATATCGGGGTTATGAATTTCATAAGAAACTGTGGCCTGGTTGTTGCCTTCGGCACATTCGCAAACCCTGTCGCTGCTGTCGAGTTGAAGGGTGATGGCGTTAAAATTGCACACGAAGGGTTTGGCGTTAAAATCGCGGGTCCAGGGCAGGTGGAGAATCACAGAGGCACCGGGTTGAAGCGGAAATTGCCCGCCGACGATCCCGTACGCATATTCCAGGCTCCATCCCTGCCCGTCGGATATGATTATGATAAAATCGTTCCCTGGGATCAGGGGGCCGCTGCCGTTATTCATTACCGTCACATCGAAGGTGCCGGAGAGGTGACCCATGGACGAACAGGTCACGCTAGGAACGGCTGCGGTGATAATCAAATCCGGCGAGGTGTTGGTAAAACCGGCATAAAGCGTGTTGTCGTCCCCGTCTATTTCGCATACCTGGCTGTCGACATCTGCAACCGCGATAAACGTAACGGATGCGGGGTCGCACGCCGCAGGCCAGGGAGTGAAGGTCAATTCGGTACTCTGACCGGCAGCCAGGTTTGAAACGGTTATATTATTGGTATGTCCCAATGTATCGCTTAAACGGACGATGAAGGAATTGGTTACATCCCCGCACCCGTTGTTTTCTATTCTCACTCGTACATCGTAGAAACCGTCGGTTCGGCATGATGCGGCGATTAGTGTGGGTCGCAGGTTGGCATAAGGGATGGTGTGTGACGTGGTCACGGTGTCGTTGGATGTGGTGCACTGGCAGAATTGGTTCCTGCTGTCCACCCGGGCGGTGATGGTGGGGAAGCTGCACGTGGTAGTATCGAGAGTTCGGGTCCACGGGATGGTAATGGTGGAAGAAGAACCGGGGGCAAGCGGGAGGGTGCCGCCGAAATCCGCATGGTAACGCTGCTCCGTGTTCCAACCATTTCCATCGTCTACGCTGATATAGAAATCCGTATTAATGGGGTTAACGCCGTTATTCCGCACGGTTAACGCCAGGGTGTTGGTAAAGGCACCGTCGCCCGTGCAGGTGGTTGTTGCCGTGATACCGACAGCCTGGACATCGATGCATTCCAGGGTCTTATCGGATGACATATCGTTGTCGGTCCCGTCCCATTCACAGATGGTGTCGTTGTAATCCACCTCGATTAACATGGATAAAATACAACCGGCGGAAAGGGAGCAGGCGTTGAAATCCATATCCCGCGGCTGGATAGTAAAAGTCTGGGTCCCGCCCGCGGAAGCAATAGAAACGCCGGGTAAATCCTCGGTCCATTGGTCGATGACGGAACCGGTATTTCCGGGGCCGCTGTACAGCGTGAAACGAACCGGTATATTATCGGTAAACACGGGACCGCACCCATTGTTGATGAGGGTGACGGTACCGGTGGCACGGTACATCCCGTCATCCGCACAGGCTAAAGCCAGCGTTTCGCTTTGAACTTCAAAATCCGGGATCAACATATTCATCAAGGATGCACCCGTGTTATTCATCCCGTTACATTCGTATATGGCATCATCCGGGTCGATGACCGCGGAAAAATTACATGAACAAGTTGTAATACCGGAGGTAAACCCGAAAAAGATGTCTTTGGTTTCACCTGCCGCGAGGTCTACGGTTTGATCGGTAAAAGTCAAACCGCAGTCGGAGGAGAGGCGAACCACCGCACCGGTTACGGCGCCGCACCCGGTATTGGATACGCTCACGGTTGTTCCCGTCAAGCTGCCGTCGCCCAGGCATGTGATAGTAGAAGCGACACCGGCGATGGTTAAATCCGGGATGGTGGTTGTTTTATTCACACACAAGGAGTTGTCGGTCCCGTCGCTTTCGCAGATGGTATCGGTATAATCCGCTTCGATGAATATGGAAAAATTGCAATTGGTGGAATTGGAACAACTATTGGCCGTCAAATCGTGGTTGGTAATGGTGAAAACCTGGGTCCCACCCACCGTGATATTGGCGCCGTTAAAGGTTTCCGTCCACTGGCTGACGATATTGCCGGTGCAGTTGATGTTGTCGTAAATGGTAAACCGTACAGGGATGGAACCGGAAACGGTGGCCGTGCCGCACCCGCTGTTTTCGATTGTCGTCGTACCGGAGATTCGGAATTGGCCGTCCGCGATGGGGGTAATGGCCAGGGTTTCGGAATGAACTTCGATGTTGGCGATATTGACGGGGATATTGTCGGCACACAAGGTGTTGTCGGTCCCGTCGCTTTCGCATACGGAATTATTATAATCGGCTTCGATGCGAATCGAGACATTGCAGTTGTTGGAATTGGTCACCAGGTCGGCGGTGAGGGTTTGCGGAGAAATCGTAAAGGTCTGGGTTCCCCCGCCCGAATTGATGTTCACATTGGTGAACGTCTCGGTCCATTGACCCAATTGGGTTCCCGTGCACCCGGTGTTGCTGAAGAGGGTAAAACGCATGGGAACGTTGGCAGCGAGGTTGCCGCACCCGTTGTTGGTGAGGGTCACGGTGCCCGAAACGGTAACCTGTCCGTCGGCTGCGCAGGCCAGGGAGAGCCCGTGCCCGGTAGTTTCCATATCCGGGATATCGATGGTTTTATTATTGGCACAATAGGTGTTGTTGGTGCCGTCCCATTCGCACACGGATTGGTTGTAATCCGCTTCCATGTTGATGGAGACGCGGCAGTTGGTGGAATTCTGGGAAAGGTTGGATGTAAAGGTGTGGGGGGTGATGGTAAAGGTCTGGGTTCCGCCTCCCGAAGCGATATTGACAGAGGAGAGTGTTTCCGTCCATTGGTTGACCATATTGCCGGAGCAGCCGGTGTTATCGTATAACGTAAACCGAACCGGCACATTGGAAGCCAGGGCAGCGCCGCATCCGTCGTTTCGCAGGGTTACTGTACCCGATACCGTCACCGAGCCGTCGGCATTGCAGCTCACACCCAACGCCTCGCCGTCGATCACGATATCCGGGATGGACATGGAGGCGACTTCGGACATGGAATTATCCGTGCCGTCGCCTTCGCAAATGGCATCCGCCGGGTCTACGGTGGCGGTGAAATTGCACGTGCAGTTGGTTAAACCGGAGGTGAAGGTAAATACGACATCTTCGGTATCCCCGGCGGCGACGGTGACGGTCTGGTCGGAGAAAGTCAAACCGCAGTCGGAAGTTAAACGCACGACGGCGTTGGAGGCAGTGGCGCACCCGGTGTTGGCTACGGTGACTGTTGTTCCCGTGAGACTCCCGTCGCTGACGCAATTAACCGCAGTCACGACATTGGTGATGGTCAAATTGGGAATGCTCACGGCTTTGGCGGTGCAGAGGGTGTTGTTGGTCCCGCTGCTCTCGCAAATGGTGGTGGAGTAATCCGCTTCCACCTGGAGCGACACATTGCACGACGTCGAATTGGCCGGCAGGTCCGCGGTCACATCATGGTTGGTGAGGGTAAAGGTTTGAGTTCCGCCGCCGGCTGCGATATTGGCGCCGGAGAAGGTCTCGGTCCATTGGTTGACCACATTGCCCGCGCAGCCGGTGTTATCATAAATAGTAAACCGCACCGGGATCGTTCCGGCCACGGCTGAGCCGCACCCGTTATTTTGAAGGGTAACGGTGCCGGAAACCCGGAATTGCCCGTCGTCGATGCAGGTCATCGATGTGTTTTCGGATTGTACCGCCAGGTCCGGGATATCGATGGCTTTATTATCGGCACAGTAAGTATTGTCGGTTCCGTCGCTTTCGCATACGGAATTATTATAATCCGCCTCGACCCGGATAGAGACGTTGCAGCCGGTTGAGTTGGTCACCAGGTTCGAAGTAATGGTTTGATTGGAAATCGTAAAGGTCTGGGTCCCGCCTCCTGCTGCGATATTCACTCCGGAGAAGGCTTGGGTCCATTGGCCCACTGTATTTCCCGTGCATCCCGTGTTGCTGAAGAGGGTAAAACGCATGGGGACATTGGATGTGAGGTTCCCGCACCCGTTGTTGGTGAGGGTCACGTTCCCGGATACGGTAACCTGCCCATCGGCGGAACAGGAGAGGGCTAACGTATCGGCGGTCACTTCGATATCCGGGATATCGATGGTTTTATTATCGGCACAATAGGCGTTGTTGGTGCCGTCCCATTCGCACACGGAATTATTGTAGTCGGCTTCGACATAAATAGAAACACGGCAGTTGGTGGAATTATCCGTGAGGTTGGACGTCACGGTGTGGGAAGTAATCGAAATCGCTTGTGTGCCGCCGCCGGAAGCGACATTCACCGAAGATAAAATTTCCGTCCATTGGTTGACGATATTGCCGGAGCAGCCGGTGTTATCGTATAAAGTAAAGCGCACGGGTACATTGGAAGTCAAGGCCGCG
>Ga0105104_10001941_pt1 | contig 15320 bp, 10 predicted proteins | sample PPLLaktember2015_3_FD_87034 | JGI IMG/M metagenome (GOLD analysis project Ga0105104, IMG submission 87034) | Freshwater sediment microbial communities from Prairie Pothole Lake near Jamestown, North Dakota, USA - PPLs Lake P7 Core (6) Depth... | ecosystem: Environmental > Aquatic > Freshwater >... | reverse complement strand
GGTGATGAAAACAAAGTTCTTCTCGTCGCCGTTGACATCAGTGAAAGAATAAAGGCAGAAGAGAAAATCAGGAAACTGAATGAAATGCTCGAAGAAAATGTTCAGGAAAGAACCGCACAGTTACAGGCAGCCAACAAGGAACTGGAAGCGTTCAGCTACACCGTATCCCACGATCTCCGGGCACCTCTGAGGGCATTGAACGGGTTTGCCAGGATGCTGATAAAGGATTACCATCAGATCCTTGAACCTGAAGGGAACCGGCTATTGAAGGTTATAATGGATAATGCCAGAAAAATGGGAGATCTTATTGAAGACCTCCTGTCGTTTTCCCGTATCAGCAAGCATGAACTGAAGATCATGATGGTCGATATGAGTATGCTTGCCAATACTGTTTTTCAGGAACTTTCGGATAATTTTGAAAGGGAAAGGATCAGATTTCAATTATACCCGTTACCCAACGCTTACGGCGATCCATCAATGATGCATCAAGTATGGTTAAATCTGATCAGCAACGCAATAAAGTTCTCATCAAAAGAACAAGACAGTTTAGTCGAGATCGGTGCCAGAAAACAAGACGGAGTGACTGTTTATTATGTGAAAGACAATGGCGTTGGTTTCGACATGAAGTATTACGACCGGTTGTTCGGGGTTTTTCAGCGGTTGCATACTGAGGAGGAATTTGAGGGAACGGGCGTGGGCCTGGCGATTGTTCAGCGGATCGTAGAAAGAATGAACGGCCGCATCTGGGCAGAAAGTGAAACAGGGAAGGGGGCAACTTTCTATTTCGCATTGCCCAACCATAACCTGGGCAAGCCATACACAACCTGAGTTTAAAATTCGATTTATTTGGATCCAGGGGGTACACTTATGATAAATAAATTGAGAATTCTGATGGTCGAAGATGTTGACTCTGATGCCGAACTTATAAAATATGAAATCAGAAAAAGCGGCATTCAGTTTACGGAAATGATCGTTACCACCCAGGATGAGTACATCAATGCTCTGAATGAATTCAAGCCTGAATTTATCCTATCCGATTACATCTTGCCTTCTTTCAACGGGATGCAGGCGCTCAGGATCAGACAGCAGATGGCCCCGGATATACCCTTTATCCTCGTGACCGGTTCGATGAATGAAGAAACCGCTGTGGAGGTGATGAAAGCCGGAGCCGACGATTATGTAATCAAAGAGCATATCACGCGTATCGGAACGGCAATTAAAACGTCGCTGGAAAAAAGGGATATTATCCGCATGAAAATTGAAGCGGAGGAAAAGCTCAGGATCCTTTCACGCGCCGTTGAACAAAATCCGGCCTCCATAGTAATTACCGGAACGGACGGAAATATTGAATATGTCAATTCTAAATTTACGTGGTTAACAGGTTATGGTTTCGGGGAAGTAATTGGAAAAAATCCCCGGATATTGAAATCAGGGACAGCATCACCCGATGAATACAGGCAACTTTGGGAAACCATTCTTTCAGGACAGGAATGGCATGGAGAATTTCAGAACCAAAAGAAAAATGGCGAAATCTATTTCGAAGCTGCTTCCATCTCACCGATTATAGATGAAAAAGGATCGATAACCCATTTCCTTGCTCTTAAGGAAGACATTACGGAACGTAAGCTGTCCGAAAGAAAGATCAAAACACTGCGGCTTGCCATCGAACAGAGCCCCTCCTCAATAATTATTACCAATGCCGAAGGAAAAATCGAATTTGTAAATACCAAGTTCACAAAACAAATGCAATATACACTGGATGAAGTAGCAGGCAAAAATCCCAGGATATTTAACCCTGGACATCAAACCAACGAGGTGCATGAATTCATGTGGCGGAACCTTCATAACGGAAATTCCTGGCAGGGTGAATTCCTGAACCGGAAAAAGGACGGGACTCTTTTCTGGGAAAATGTGATTATCGCTCCCCTCTTGGAAGAAAGCGGTAGACTCAGCAATTATATCCTGGTTTCGGAAGATATAACGGAAAAGAAAAAAATGGTGAATGACCTCATGTTAGCAAAAGAAAAGGCCGAGGAAAGTGACAGGCTGAAAACCGCCTTTCTCCATAATATCTCACATGAAATCCGGACACCCATGAACGCGATAGTCGGATTTTCAGAATTTCTCAATGATCCCGGATTACTCCCCGAAAAACGCAAATTCTTCACAAGCATAATTATTCAGAGCAGCGAACAATTGCTTTCAATTATTACAGACATCATTAACATCGCGACCATCGAAGCAGGCCAGGAAATAATTCATGAAAAGGAGATCAACCTCAATTCGCTGTGCGAACTTATTTATGAGCAGTACATAACCGTTTCCAAAAATCAGGGAATAGAGCTGAGTTATACTTACACCCTGACCGGGAATGACGCGATTGTTATTTCTGATGAAACAAAACTGAAACAGGTTCTTGGAAACCTGGTTAGCAATGCCCTGAAATTCACCACTAAGGGGCATGTTAGATTTGGTTATACGGTGAAAAACAATTTTCTCGAATTTTACACCGAAGATACCGGCATTGGAGTATCCCCTGAATTGCATGAAGAGATCTTCAAGCGATTCAGGCAGGCTGAATATTCGGCTGCCAGGCATTTTGGCGGTTCGGGACTTGGCCTTTCCATTTCCAAAGCATATGTTGAGCTGCTTGGCGGGAAGATCTGGCTTACCTCGGAAACCGGAAAAGGATCTATATTTTATTTTACAATCCCTTTCAGGAAGGCAATTACCGATACAGATACAGAAAATATGCCAATGCGGGATGAAAAGATCAAATTTAAGAAGTGTGCCCGATTATTGGTAGCCGAAGATGATGATTCCAATTTTCTTTTGCTGAAGGAGATCTTCTCGGATCTTGAAATAGGAATTTTAAGGGCTGTCAATGGTACAGAAGCGGTTGAAATAGTCAGGTCAAACTCCATAGATATGGTTCTCATGGACATAAAAATGCCTGAAATGGACGGTTACGAAGCCACAAGGAAAATCAAAAGCCTGGCTCCTGCACTGCCTGTCATTGCCCAGACAGCCTACAACATGAATGAAGAAAGAGAAAAGGCGATGCAGGCCGGATGTGATGGGTATATTACGAAGCCTGTAAAAAAATCCGAATTGATGGCAGTTATCAAAAAGCATTGCAAATAGTGGCCTTTCCGTAACATTTTCACTGGTTTTTCGTAAAGTATTTATCAATTTCTGCCTTTAGCATTGACCAGACCCGGTGAAAGTGATGGTGTGATTTTGAAATAAGAGATTACGCGCTGAAATGATTTGAAAGGTCAATCAAACAAATTTGGATTATGATGAATCGAATTTTTCGGAAACCCGGTTCAAGGGTTATGGGTATTATTTTGATATTCATATTGTATTCCGGTTTACTCAAATGTCAGGAAGTCAAGGTAGTTTCTATGACAAAATATCTTTCCAACTGCCTGTACAATTTTTCAAGGAATATCAATTGGCCGGTAGAAAACAAATCGGGGGATTTTATCATTGCCATAGTTGGTAACAAAGAGCTTTATAATGAAATGATCAGGCTGACCCAGAATATGAAAGTGGGAATGCAACCCATTCAGATCAGACATTTCAGTAAAGTGGGTGAAATTTCCGGATATCAGCATATCGTGTTCGTTGATGACTGGCAAAGCAGTAACATTAATTTGCTGATTCAGAAGATCAGTGAAAGCAAAACTCTCATCGTAACCGAAACTGAGGGCCTTATCGGCAAAGGTTCCATGATCAATTTCGTTTCTGTAAATGGCATGATGCAGTTTGAAATGGATAAGGAAGGCCTGAAAAAGAGCGGTCTCATGTCAAGTTCGGTACTTGAAAAAATGGCCAGAACGGTGAACTGAGGAATGCAATTTCTAAATTGTTAACTAACTTGCATGGGCAATCCAATTGTCATGCAATGTTGTCTCCCGCATTATTTGAACTTCTCGCAAAAAGGCTAAGCCACACCATTCCGGCATCAAGGATCTGCACGGATCCCTTATTTACTTTGGCCAGGGGAACGGATGCAGGCTTATACAGGCTTATTCCGGGTATCGTAGTGCGTGTTGACTCCGAAACCGAATTAATCTCCCTGATACATGAATGCAGGGAATCGAATCTCCCCATAACATTCAAAGCCGGAGGTACAAGTCTGAGCGGCCAGACCATTACAAATTCCGTACTTGTGGAAACAGGTGACGGATTTTCCGGATTCAGTACCGATGAAAAAGGGCTTACGGTAAATTTGCAATGTGGCTTAACGGGAAGCCTTGCAAATGCCAGGCTCGCAAAATACGGCAGGCGTATCGGTCCGGATCCCTCCTCTCTCAATTCCGCCCGGATCGGAGGGATAGTATCCAACAATGCCAGCGGTGGGGCTTTTGGCATTATACACAACAGCTACAATACCTTGCAGGGTATGCGGATCATATTGGCGGACGGCTCATTAATTGATACGCGCGATCCCGTTTCCAGGAAGGAATTCAGTTCTTCCCATCATGACATGCTCAAAAAGCTTGAAAACCTGTCAATCCGGGTGAGATCGGATAGTAAGATGTCAGATAAAATCCGGCATAAATACGAACTGAAAAATACCTGTGGCTACGGAGTCAATGCATTGCTCGACTTTACCGATCCTTTGGATATACTGGAACACCTTATGGTAGGGGCAGAGGGCACTCTCGGTTTTATTTCCGAAGTGACCTTCAAAACGGTTGAGGAATTTCCCTTAAAGGCCACTTCCCTGGTGTTCTTTCCGACTGTACGGGACGCATGTCATGCAATTTCACTTTTAAAGGATTGTTTCATCACCGCCGCTGAACTGATGGACAGAAATGCGTTGCGTGCGGTACAGGCCAGGCCGGGAATGCCGGAGGAACTGAAGATCCTGGATGATGAATCTGCGGCACTGTTAATTGACACGTCGGCCCGTTCACAGGAAGAGCTGGAGACCAGTATCAAAAGGATAAATCAGGTCCTTGCAGGTTCCCTGTCGCTGTTTCCTGTGCAATTTACAAGTGACCGGATAAAATACGCGAAATTATGGAAGGTAAGAAAGGGCTTGTTCACCTCCGCAGCTGCATCCAGGCCCGCAGGTACAGCGTGTATCATAGAAGACCTGGCCTTCAGGGCAGATGTATTACCGGATGCCATTGCGGATCTGAGGGAACTTACTGAAAAATACGGGTATCGGAAGACAGTAATATGGGGACATATTCTGGATGGAAATTTTCATTTTGTCATCACCCCGGATTTCAATAAACAGGGCAGCACGGAGAATTACCACCGGTTTATGCAGGAAATGGCTGAACTTACTATCCGGAAATATGACGGAAGTCTGAAAGGAGAACACGGAACAGGACGGAATATGGCACCTTTTGTAAAGGAAGAATGGGGAAATGATATATATGGGGTAATGCAGGAAATCAAAGAGATCATTGATCCTGACAACCTTTTTAATCCCGGGGTCATTTTGAATTCCGATCCCTTTGTGCATACCAAAAATCTGAAGTTTTATCCTGTTGCCGATGAAATTATAGACACTTGCATTGAATGCGGATTTTGCGAGGTAAGCTGTCCTTCCAGATCTTTAACGCTTACACCCCGGCAACGTATTGTGGTTTTCCGCGAAATGACCCGTCTTTTAGCCGATGGTTCCGATGCAAAGCGTCTAAGGACCCTGCAAAGGGGATTCCAATACAATGGTGATGCCACATGCGCAACGGATGGTATGTGCGCCACGGCCTGTCCTGTTGATATCAACACCGGGATACTGGTCAAGAAACTGAGAATGAACAGCCATGGAATCTATGCGGACTGGATTGCAGACCGGCTGGCCGGCAACATGGCTGTTGTTACCGCTGCAGTAAGGTATGTGCTTGGCTTTATCGCTTTCATCCATACATTGATCGGAACAAGGTTTATGACCACGGCAACCGGATTCCTGCATAAAGCCTCGGGCCGGAAAATACCGCTCTGGAATCCGTTTATGCCTTCAAATACGAAAAACCTTCAGCTGAAATCGGATGCTGATGATCTAAAAGACCAGGTCCTTTATTTCCCGTCCTGTATAAACCGGACATTTGGCAAGTCAACCGACTACGGTCAGGAATCCGATCTTATCCGTAAAACGGAAGCGCTTCTCAGAAAAGCAGGTTTTGCAGTTAAGTATCCTGATAATACGGATAATTTGTGCTGCGGCATGGCCTTTGACAGCAAAGGATTCAAAAGGCAGGGCGAACGGAAGGCCAGGGAACTCGAAAAGTATCTCCTTCGCGCAACGGAAAACGGAAGAATACCGGTTTACTGTGATATGAGCCCGTGCCTGCAGCGAATGAAAGAGACGCTCGACGAACGATTGAGGCTGTTTGAACCTGTGGAGTTCATCCTTACATATTTTCCCGGCCGCCTTGATTTTAGCCGGCTGCCGGTGACCGTCGCCCTTCACAGTACCTGCAGCAATACAAAAATGGGATTGGATCAGAAACTGGTCGTGCTCGCCGGGATGTGCGCAAAGGAAGTTGTCGTTCCGGATGAAATTGGCTGTTGCGGATGGGCCGGGGACCGGGGATTTAGTTACCCTGAACTGAACGCTTCTGCCCTGAAAGCGCTGAAATCACGGTTACCACAGGCTGTTGAAGAAGGTTTCAGCACAAGCCGGACATGTGAGATCGGATTAAGCCTGCATAGCGGAATTAGCTATAAATCCATTGTATACCTGGTAGATAAAGCAACTTCAAAAGGATTCGTATCAGCCGTCAAATGAATCCATATCAATTAATTTGCCGGTTGAGGCTGATTTATAGGATGCCCATACCAGTCTGACGGTTTCAAAATTATCAGCACCCGTATTTTCGGCCCTGCCCTGTTTCAGCATGTCAGCAAGGATATTTCTGCTCAGGGGAATTCCGCTTTCATGATTCACAATATAATCGGGATCTGCCCATGGATACGATGGAAATTTTACAATTTCGGAAAATGATTTGCCACGTGTGGTGGTTCTGATCTCAAATCCGGGGCCCAGATATACTGATCCTTTGTTGCCTTCAACCAGGATGAAGACCGTCGAAAAGGAATCATGCTCAACAATTGATGCATAGGACATCTCGGTATAAACCGGCATTCCGTTTTTCATTTCCATGGAAACCACGGCAAGATCCTCACCTTTGATGCCCGGATTGACTGATCGGGTCTGGCACCAGAGTGTCTTTACTTCCCCGAATAGGTAGCGGGTAACATCCAGAATATGAGAGCCCATATCGGTGATTATGAAATTCCTGAGCTCTGCAAGAAATGGCTGATTATCGAATACAGGGAATCCTGACAGAAAGGACACCCTTGCCTTAAATGGCGTACCGATGATCCCTGAATTCAGGATCTCCCGTAAACGACGGATCGGTGCCTGCCACCGGTAGTTCTCATGAATATAGAAGTTGACACCGGCTTCCCTGCATAGGGTCACCATGTGTTTGGCCACTTCAAATCCGGGAGCCATCGGCTTCTGACAAATAATGTTCCTGATCCCGTGTTTAACCGCTAATTCAGTAAAATGGGCATGGGTATCCACGTCCGTAATAATCTCGACAAAATCAAGACTCTCGTTTCCTAACAATGCTTCGGCATCGTCATATACACGGGGAACGTTGAACTGTTTTGCCAGATCAGCAGCTTTTGACAGGGTCCTGTTATACAGGGCAACCAATTCAACACCTGGTATTTCGGACCATGCCCCTATCTGAAATTTGGCCCAGAATCCGCATCCGAATACGGCGAATTTTAATTTTTTCATTTATGTAGATGTGTGATTATTATTTTGTCAAATGGTTTCTGGTGTGGGTTTTCAGCCTACAGCCTGCCTGCCAACGCTAAGCCCTAACCAGGCAGGCAGGCCTCTCACGTAATATCCAGAACCTGCTGTAAAACATTACCGGGTTCAAATATCTTTTTCCAGTCATCCCTGAAAAGAATGCGCCGTCCCCTGGCCAATGCCTTATTGGCAGCATCGGAAAATACCGCGTTGGGTAATTCCCTGAAAAGGACTGCCAGCTGAATGTTTATGTGACCAAGAAGGAACTCCCTCGCAGCCTCTGCGGGAACACCCCTTTTAATGATCTCTTCCATACCTTCCCTGACAAGGTCAAGACAGGATGAAGACAGGGTTTCCACCAGGGCAGGTTCAAGCAGTGCCATCTGTTCCATGGTCACCCTGAATGCCTTTGTAACAGGCGCATACATCTGCCTCGCAATGTATTCTCCGGTTGTATATTGTTCATCACTGCCCTGCAACAGTGCACATACTATGGCTTGTTTGGCCAGGCTTCCGCCAAAAAAGTCAGCCTGTGCTTCAGGGGTGGGTTCCCAGTTAAAAACGGAAGGGTGCGCCGGATGCGTTATGAAATAACCGGTGTCCTTACGAAGGAAAAGCTTTCCGGCACGAGCCACTGCGGGGTCAAGGGTGACGACCAGACTGTCCTTTCCCATGCGGGGTATAAGCATGGCAGAAACTTTGCCAAGCTGTGTATCCGGAACTGCCAGTATCACCACATCGGCACCCGATATGGCCTCTTCTTCAGACGAAACCGATATATCCAGGGTTTTCAGTGTTTCTATACCCGGCGGACTTACCTCGAGATATGACATCTCATGTTCTGAATTTCTCAGGTTTTTAGTAAGCCGCAATCCCATTTTACCGCCGGCCCCTACCAGGGTAATTTTCTTTTTCATATAGTGTTTCTTTTATGAATTTAAAACTTTCAATTGCCCATTCCTCCTCGCGTCTTATGGTTTCTTCAAGATTATCCGCAGGGGGAGTCCAAAGTTCCAGAATTGCACTTCTGCATTTGCCAAAAGGTTCAAGTTTTTCCAGGACAAAGTGAAGATTCAGTAATCCTTTTCCGGCCGGGACACCTTCGACAATAAAACCCATTTTGTGTGAAACCCGCTTCACCACAAAATCCTTAATGTGAAGGTTCACCGTATAGGGTGCCAGATACCCGAGAACGGTGTCGATTCCTTCGGCGATCCCCAGGGAATTAGCACAATCGAGACAAATACCCGTACAGTCCGGGCCCGATTTTTCCACAATTTCCCTGAAAACGGAAGCATGTAAACGGTCATGATTCTCAAGGGCCAGTATAAGACCGGAAGATCTCAGTTTCCCGGCTGCATTGGAAATAACGGCCAGTATGGTATCCATATCAGGCTGGTAATTGTTTGCATCGATAACCATTCGAAGAAAGGGAGATCCGAAAAACGTTGCGAGATCAATGTGGTGATCAAGGTTTTCTTCTGTCAGCCCCCTTCCGCCAATTTCAATTGCAATCCCGTTATTTTTTGCATAATCGCGAATGCCGGACAGTTCTGCATCGCTGAAACCTGCAAATGGAAGATTGTCAGCCAGCTGGACACAGTCGGCCTTCAGTGAGGAGGCCTTGCTGATCAGGGAGTAAACCGACAGGGGGTTTTCAGGATAAGAGCCTGGCACCCCGATAGCCCAGGTATAAGTATATGTGCTGATCCCCGATTTCACGGTACAGGTTTCTGCATTTCTGATCCGGGTGCCGGGTAACCACGGTCTTTCTCATCCAGTACCAATATCCAGTCAAAACCAGGTCCCTTTGACGGAGGAGAAAACCGAAGCACCGGTTTTTTTTCAGCGGTTCCTGCCTGCACAGACTTGCCTGATCTGGGATCGAACCACCAGACGGAATAGCTGGCTGCAGGCAGTTCCTCGCCATTCAGCTCGATATCGTTTCCCAGGGGTGTATATACCATGATGTATCCTTCACCCCGGGTAGCAATGATGTATCCATATTCATCCCCGGGATTCACAACTAACTTCTGAAAGGGCACCCGGCTTAGCATAGGCCTTGATTCAATGAGCCGGCGGACGTTGAGCATCTGCCAAGCACCCGGCAGGTCGAGTACATCATACCAGTAGTGACGGGCAAACCCGACAAATTCTCTTTCCGGGGAGGCCATTTGCCAAATCGGGTGGCATCCGTATGTATGACCATGCGATCCTGTAAAAAGATTCCAGTACGCTGCCTGGCGAATGTGCATTTCATTAAACCAGCCAAGGGAATCGGGCTTCCAGTTGATCGGATGATCCTCATACCGCGGTTCTCCATCCATGCAAGGTTTCGCCGGCATGCGGCCATAGTCTTCCCGTATGATCCGGTAGATGTCGTATGTTCGCTGACCATGCCCTGTCTGCGCCATATTGAAATCGAGCCAGTCAGAATTGTGAAACCATTCGGAGGAACTTTTTTCTCCCCAGGGATGATAAGTGATCAGGTGATTCGGATCGACAGACCTGAGACTTTTGCCCAGGGCATCCCAGACCGGAAAATTATTGCCTGTGCCGGCTGAATTTGATCCGCCGGAACGATCACCACCCAGAATCCAGATTATATTCTTAAAGTTTTTGTAACGCTCTCCAAGAAATCTGCCGTAACCCGACGCATTACCGGGATTAAAGATCAGGGGTCCGGTTCCCCATGTGGACCGGTCCACTTTATCTCCCCAGGTAGGCAGCAGACCTATAAATAATCCCTTGCTTTCAGCCAGCCTGATCAAACTGTCAACAAAGGCAAAATAGGCTTCATTGGGCCTGAGGGGATCATTGTTGATCAAAGGCTTGTCACCGTTACGGTTGGGGGTGTTGAGTCCATCAAGTTCAGCCAGTATTACGGCCTGGATTACCGTAAAACCTTTCTGTCTGCGGTTTTCAAAATATTTCCCGGCTTCTGCATAGGTAAGCCGGTGAAATAATTCCCAGCCGGTGTCACCCAGGTAAAAGAAAGGGGTACCGTCATCAAAAACCAGGTAACGGTGGTTCTCTGATACCATAAGCCTTCCATGGGTAAAGTCCGCGGAAGGTCCTTTGTAAGGAATCAATTGAGCTTGCATGTTAAGTATCCCTGAAAAGATTAAAATACAAACAATTGCTTTTTTCATAGTGATTTTATTTCATTTACATTTTTCACTCCGACTATAGGACTGCGCGACTGCACGACCGCTTTCCTCGCTACTCACCTCTCACCTCTCCCTACTCTCCTCTCCCCCTATCCCACCCTTGCATAAACGATCATGATCAGACCGATCAAATAAGAAATAAACATCAGGAAAAGCAATCTGTTTGTCCCTTTTGGTGCCTCCCTGAATTCCTTCCATACAAAAATTCCCCATAAGGCTGCCACCACGGGTGCCGAATTGCTCAGGCCATAGGAAATGGCGGGACTGGCTGATCCCACAGCCATGAAGCTTACCGAGTTACCGAGGCACCAGATGGCACCGCCAAGGATACCGTACAGGTGCGTACCAGTCTTTCCTGCGAGGTAATCGGAAAACGGCACGGGTGATCCCTGGACAGGATTTTTCATAAAAAACGGGTTGAACAGTAGTGTACTGACCAGGGCTCCGAGGGAAAACACCACAACTGCTGTGTAGGAAGTTATCTTTCCTGCAGTTTGAGGAACAAATTCCGTATCCAGGGCCGAGGCTACAAAACGATAGAAGAATGCGATAAGCAATCCGGCTGCAAAAGACAGCAATATCCCCTTCAGGGGGGCTTTCTTTTGCGTATGGGCAAGCTGTCTGTATGAAATCATGCTGAAAATTATGGCAAGCACGATCACCCCTGAGCCTCCAAATAGTAACCAGGGATTGCCTTCGGGACGCCCCAGGTAATTGATTACAATACCCAGGATCCATCCTATCCCGCCGCCGATTGGAAAAGCAACCGACATGCCGGCTATGGAAATGGCAGCAACAAGCAGCAAGGTTCCCAGATTCCATATAGCGCCTCCAAGGGCGGCACTCATTAAATTATCCGGTGATGCCTGCTTAAGATCGGAAATAAAATCCCGGCCGGAAGAACCCAGACTGCCAAATGTAAAAGCCATCAGCAGTGAAAAAAGAAGAATTCCCAGGATAAAGTCCCAATAATACAATTCAAACCGCCAGCTCTTTCCGGCCAGGTTTTGCGTATTTTGCCAGGATCCCCAGCATACCATGGCCAGGATACAAAGCAAAACAGCGAGGGTGTAGTTTTCTACCAGTATCATATCAATGCAGTATATAGTGAAATTTAGCGAATTAACTTATTCATACCTTTATATACTTATTCATACCTATTCATTACAAATATAACCAAGCTTTTTATATTTTTACAAAAAAGATTATGGGTTTCTTTGAGATTAATACAAAGTGGATCACCCCGATTTACGAACAAATCAAAGACAGTATAATAAAGGCTATCGACCAGGGGATTCTGAGGAAAGGAGACAAGGTTCCTTCGATCCACAGCATATGTCGTGAATTCGGGATCTCCCCCGGTACGGTGCTCAAGGCCTACGATGATCTTTGCCGTATTGGCATTCTCATCTCCCGGAAAGGAAAGGGATACTACATAGGCAATACCCGCCTGGTAAAGAAACTGAATATCTTTGTGTTGTTTGACCGGATCAATTCATACAAGGAGATCCTGTATGAGTCGTTTACCCATTACATAGGCAATTCTGCTTCGGTCCAGGTTTTTTTTCATTACTATGATGAAGCCCGCTTTAACAGCCTGATCAGGGAAAATCTCGGAAAATTCAACTACTATGTGATCATGCCGCACTTTAATCATGATGTATCCGAGGTATTGATGAAAATACCGGAAAACAAACTGTTGATCATTGATAAGGAAGTGCCCAGGCTCAAAGGAAAATATGCCTGTGTTTGTCAGAATTTTAAGGAAGATATCTATTCTGCGCTAAAAAGCGGAATTGAGCTTATCCGGCCGTACCAGCAGATAATTTTTGCCAAATCTCCGAATAAGTTCCAGTTTATTCCGGATGGTTCGGTAAAAGGTTTTGAACAATTTATCCGTGAATTCAGGCTGAATGGAAAAGTTATACCCGATATCCATAACCATGAAATCAAGGCAGGTGAATTGTATATTGTATTTCCGGATAACGAGCTGATTTTCCTGATCAAAAGAGCAAAGGAAAACAACTGGAAATTAGGAAGTGATATCGGGATCATTGCCTTTGATGATTCACCCATGAAGGAGGTCCTTGAGGGCGGCATATCGGTAGTATCAACTGATTTTGAAGCGATGGGTAAAACAGCTGCCGAACTCATACTTTCCGGCAAAAAAGAAAAATATTATAATCCATTTTTGCTAATACGAAGGAAGTCACTGTAATCATATGCTTTCATCCGTTAAACTTTATGGAACAAAGGAACCCGCGCCGAAATCACATTTCCTGAAGTCCGGTCTGCTAACTGCAATTTACCGGTACGGTGCAATCCGGTATATATCCCATGGAAGTGCCGAGATCATCAGGATGATATTCTTTGCCGTACGGGATAAAAACTGGCTGACCATTGAGCCCCGGATTTTAAGGGAACGGTTTTCCAAAAGCCGGCATGGTATAGTTATCACTACGGAAAACAGGTATCAGGAATATGGTATTGATTTTAAAGCGCAGATCAAAATCAGGATAATGGGTGATAACCGGCTCACTGCTGAGATTAAAGGTGTTGCCCTTACTACATTCCTTAAAAACAGGATCGGATTTTGCGTCCTTCACCCGGTGGAAACCTGTTCGGGGCTTGAATGCCGAATTTTCCATCCTGACGGATCTTCGACGTTCGGAAAATTTCCCGCACTTGTAACCCCTCACCAGCCCTTCAGAAATATCCGTGCGATGCAGGTGAAATACCCTGAAAACAAAAATGTGCTTATCCGGTTTTCAGGAGACATTTTTGAAACGGAGGATCAAAGAAACTGGACCGATGCCTCCTATAAAACATATTCAACGCCACTGGAACAGCCTTTTCCGGTTACAGTTGCCCGGGGTTCATCATTGCATCAGAAAATTGAATTAACATTGGATTCACCTCCTGTTCCCAAAATAAAAGGCAGAGAGGAGACTGCCTTTCATGTTGAAAGCAAGGTCCTGGGAATTATTCCTGAAATTGGGATCGGATCCTGTTCAGGGCTAAAGCCGGTTTCCCCTTCGGAAGGGACCATCATCCGGAAAATTCGATTCTCTCATCTTCGCGGAGAGCTGCATTTATTTGACACACAATGGGAAAAAAAATACAGGAAGCTTGCTGATGAATCCCAAAGAACAGGATTGCCGCTTGAACTTTGGCTGTTATTCGGGCAAAATCCGAAAAGTGAACTGGATATTTTTCTTCGGATTTTCAGGCAGCTGCGGGTTTCACTTAAACGAATCGGAATTTTATCACAGGCTGAAAAAACAACCCCCCCGGATTTGATTTTGCAGATCATTTCCATGATACGGCGCGCATTTCCGGGGATCCCCACCGGCGGCGGTACAAATTGTAATTTTGCTGAGCTGAACCGGGCGGGCCGGTTTACAGAGGATGTTGATTTTCTGTCCTTTGCCGTCCACCCCCAGGAACATGCACACGATGACATGAGCCTTATTGAAAATACCCTGGCCCAGAAATATGTTATGGAAAGTGCCGCAATACTGAACCCCGGTAAACCGGTGATTGTCTCACCTGTTACACTGCAACGAAGGTTCAATGCAAATAATGGGAACTATGAAACACCGGATGATATACCGGGCAATATAGATCCGAGGCAAATGTCACTTTTCGGGGCAGTATGGACTGTGGGAAGTCTGAAATACCTGATTGAATCGGGAGCTGAAAGCATAACCTATTACGAGACGGTGGGTGAAAGAGGGCTGTGCATGGGTGAGCGTAGTTCAGAATGGCCTTTGTATTTCCATGCCAAGAAAGGAATGATCTTTCCGATCTATCATGTATTCAGGTTTTTACTTCAGAATACCAGGCACAGTGTAGTGCACAGTTATAGCAACAAGCCGCTGATCATCAATGGATTTACTATAGCCAGTGAGGATCATGGAATTATTTTTCTTTCAAACATGACCCTCCGTCGCGAAAAAGTTGTACTCAGGGGTATTCTTCAATACAGGCTTTTGTTTCAGATGCATGCCGGCAATTTTAACAGCATTACGCAACTGGGAATTTCAGAGGAAAACAATGATTTTTCGGGGTTCGGGTCTTATTCCGGACCGCTTACACTGCGGCCATATGAAACAGTCGTTCTGCAATATGATCTCTTGCCCGGAGGGCATATGGTATTGTAACCGCATCCTATCAAGAACTATCATCCTTGCCCGGAGGGCATATGGTATTGTAACCCCATCATGCCATGAACCCTCATCCTTGCCCGGAGGGCATATGGTATTGTAACCACATCCTATCAAGAACTATCATCATTGCCCGGAGGGCATATGGAATTGTAACCCCATCATGCCATGAACCCGCATCCTTGC
>Ga0105104_10001939_pt1 | contig 15329 bp, 17 predicted proteins | sample PPLLaktember2015_3_FD_87034 | JGI IMG/M metagenome (GOLD analysis project Ga0105104, IMG submission 87034) | Freshwater sediment microbial communities from Prairie Pothole Lake near Jamestown, North Dakota, USA - PPLs Lake P7 Core (6) Depth... | ecosystem: Environmental > Aquatic > Freshwater >... | reverse complement strand
GGCTTACTCGCGATCGCTCACAATCTACGCAAACTGGCGGCCACATGACCGCCAGTTTTTTTGTCTTTCTTTACCCAGAACCATATTTTGGCCCTGTTTCTAATCCTTTTTAGACACCCTCTCGAAATTTTGAGAACAAAACATTCACAGATCACGGTTTTAGAGAGTATTCCCTGCCTCAATGTAAGTTGAAACAGCATAAAGCCAGTTGTACTTAGCCTTTTACCCAATCATGCTCTGAGAGAGCATGATTGGGTCGACGATTGGGCAAACAAGGCTAAACTCTAACTTCAGGCAACAACGATTTCAAAGCACAACTCAACGCATCAATATCTTCCTGTTCATTGTATGCTTGTACGGATATACGAATGAATTGTTTGTCCCGCCATTGTATTAGTGGAACCTCCACCTTGTATTCTTCATACAGGCGGTTTTTCAGGTTTGACAGGGCAGAATTTGGTATCGGCGCAATTCCCATCTGGGCATAGAAACTCGAATCCAAAGGATATAACGGCGATAGTTCTACCAGGTCACAGATCTGCTCTATTGCATTCATAAGTAGTGCATGACATTCTTTTCGAACGCTATCCCATGCATTTTCTTGCATGAACCCGATCGCCGCTGGCACTGACAAGTACGCAGCCGGATCATGGGTACCTGTCCACTGCAAGTAATCAATAAACTCCGAACCTGTTGCGATTTCATCAGTGGCATGATAGCCCCAACTGACAATAAGCGGCTCGATCATAGGCTGAACTTCACGCCGCACATAAAGGAAGCCTGCCCCCTTCGGCGACAGCATCCATTTGTGACAATTCCCAAAAACCACATCTGCTCCAAGGTCTTGCAAATCGACAGGTATTTGCCCGGGAGAATGTGCGGCATCAACAACGGTCAAGATATCCATTTCCTTCGCACGCTGACAGATTCGCTTGACCGGTAAGCGCAGGGCCGTAGGTGATGTGATGTGACTCAGATAGATTACCTTCGTACGCGGAGAGACACCTTTCCAGAACTGCTCAATCATCTCTTCTTCAGAATGTACAGGCAAAGGAATTGGCTGGCGAATATAATTGCTGCCTGTCTTTTGACAGACAAATTCCCAGGCATAGTCACAGGCACCATATTCGTGATCAGTAGCTAAGATTTCGTCATCCAGTGAAAGTTGCATGGACCGGGCAATGATATTTGCGCCATGGGTAGCGTTGGGAATAAAAACCAAATCACAAGCGTCAGCATTTAAGTATGCCCCCAACACTTTGCGCGCTTCCAGCAGAAGATAGTTCAAGTCCCTGGCCAAGAACCGTACAGGCTGACATTCCAGTTTCTCTTGCCAGCCCTGGTAAATTTCCATAACAGGCCTGGGTGTTGCCCCGAAGGAACCGTGGTTGAGAAAAATCACGTGAGGGTCAAGGAGGAATTGATCTTTGAAATGTGTCATTTACAAATTATACAGCCGCGCTCCTGACAACCGCTACCAGCCTCTGAGCCTCGGCGGTGATAGCCCCCCAATCGCCGCTCGCCACGGCCTTCTTATCGACCAGGTTGCCACCCACTGCCACCGCCACCGCGCCCGCCCGGAGATACTGCGAGGCATTGTCCGCGCTGACGCCGCCTGTTGGCACTAACCGCAATTGCGGCAGGGGAGCCAGCACCGATTTTATGTAGTCTGGCCCGCCGATATTGCTGGCAGGAAATACTTTCACCAGGTCCGCGCCTGATTCCCAGACCGTTAGCATTTCGGTGGGCGTCATCGCGCCAGCCACGATGGGCTTGCCATAGCGCTTACAGATTGAGATTGTTTCGAGATTGACAGTCGGCGTGACGATGAACTCCGCCCCTGCCAGGATCGCTGCCCGCGCCGTTTCTGGGTCGAGCACGGTGCCTGCGCCCAGGAGCACATCCTCACCAAAATGAGAGGAAGCTTCCTTCAGCTTGTCGTGAGCGCCCGGCGTGGAAAATGTAAACTCGATCACAGAGATACCACCCGCCTTGAGCGCTTCCGCTACCCGGACCAGTTGCTCCCCGCTGTCCAAGCGCACAATAGCGACAATTTTTTCCATGAGAAGATGGTTCAAAATATCAAAATGGGATTTCATTTCTTGCTTCTTTCACCGCCTCATATTGCTCCCGCCTTCGAGGATCAAAGCCTCCACCTCGGAGCGCGTCGGCCAGGGAAGATCGGTCGGACCGGTCTGCTGCAGGGCAGAGAAGGCATTCCCCAGACGGACACCCGCTTGCACATCACCTTCAAGGTAACCGGTCAGGAAACCTGCCACACAGGCATCCCCACCACCAAGCGGATCAACCGTCTCGACCTCGTAGCGACGGTCCGTGTAAATTTGATCCTCTGCGAAGGCGAGGGATGACAACGAGGCCCGTTGTGCGGACAGCGACCTGCGCATCGTCACCAGCACCGCTTTGAAGCCGAATTTCTCCGCCACCTGGCGGGCGACTTCGGCGGGGTCACCTCCTTGTAACCCTGACAGTAACTCGGTAATATTTGGCTGATCCGGCAGGGATGTGACCAAAATATCTACATACTCCATCAATGGGAGTTGGGTCTTGCGTGCTTCTTCCATGGTCCATAATCCGGCGCGGTAGTTGACATCATAGCTGACCAGGCAGCCTGCCTTCCGCGCCGCGAGCATGGCTTCCTTTTGCGCCTCGAAAGCAGATATGCTCAGAGCGGGCGTAATACCGCCCACGTGGAACAACCGCGTGCCATGAAAGATTTCGTTCCAGGCCACCATGCCAGGCTGGATATGGGCAAAGGCAGAATCTTTGCGGTCGTAATATACACGGGTGGGGCGGGGTTCCGCGCCGTACTCGACAAAGTACAAACCGACTCGTTCCCCCTCCGCCCACAGCATGTGACTCACGTCCACGCCAAATTCGCGGGCTTTGTTAGCGATCAAACGTCCCAGCGGGTTGGACGGCAATCGGCTCACATAGGCCGATGTGAGTCCGAGCCGCGCCACGCCTGCCGCAACGTTCAACTCAGCGCCACCCGCTGACAGGTTGAGAGAGGCCGTTTGTTCTAGGCGCAGGTGATCGGGTGGTGAGAGGCGGATCATCGTCTCGCCGAAGGTGACGATATCAGTCATCGAGCAATATCCACGCTATCGTAACCTTCTACGGTTGTACGATCACCTTGATCGCGCCGCCAACCCGTCCTGTAAACGTATCGAAAGCCTCGTTGATATCATCCAAGCAGAATGTATGGGTGATGAGCGGTTTCAGGTTCATGCGGCCATCTGCCATTAACGGGATCGCGCGCTCCAGGTTCAGCATTCCCTCGGCCTTTGGACCGGTGATCAGCAAGTTCCACTGGACGATCTTATCGAGTTGGAGCGTCACCTTTTCGTGGTAGATCCCGTTATAAGAGATTCGGCCGTTCTTGCGGACGATCTCCAGCGCTTCTGCCGCCGGCCCGGCCTGCCCGCTGCACTCGACAACCATGTCCGCGCCGATGCCATTTGTCAGTTCCATGACCTTCTCGCGGATGTTGATCTCATTAATGTTCAGGGTGATGTCCACGCCCATTTGACGGCCAACAGCCAGACGGTCCTCGCGCGTGCCGGTCAAAATGACGCGGCCTGCGCCCAGAATTTTTGCAACATGCGCAGAGATCAATCCGATCGCTCCGGGACCTGTCACCAAGACGGTTTCACCCGGCCTGATCCAGCCGATGCGCTCATAGCCGTATAAAACCGTCCCGGCGCCGGTCAGGACAGCGCCTTCTTCAAAAGCAATGCTTTCCGGTATCTTGTGCAGGGTATTGATGTGACAGGCAGCGTACTCGGCATAGGCACCGTTGGTGCTGAAGCCGTAGTGGCGGTGTCCTTTTTCATAATTGCCATAGTTCAAGCAGGTAGTGTATAGGCCGCGCAGACAGTTCTCGCAGCGTCCACAACCTTTGTGCGGTTCAACAGCCACACGATCACCTTCATTGAACTCAGTCACATCCGGAGCGACGGCAACCACCGTGCCGGTGAACTCGTGGCCGGGGATGAACTCGCCCAGTTTGGGATAGCCCTTCCAGCCTTTGGCGATAATGGCCGGGTCGCTGCCACAAATAGCGACAGAATGGACTTTGACCAGCGCTTCGCCCGCAGCCAGGGCAGGCACCGGCACCTCGGTCACCCGCAAGTCACCAAAATCGAATAACACAGCGGCTTTCATGGTGTTGGGAATGCTCATAATTTCTCCTTTTTAGCCTCTCGCATGAGATCAGTTGCCACAGAGGCACCCCGGCCCGACCGGCAGCGCTGGGGCGGGCTGAGACACAGAGAAATTAAAAACTCCGTGACTCTGTGTCACAGTGGCTGGTCTTTACGGTTTCAACACAACCTTCACTGCCTCACTTTTGCTTGCCACTTTCACCGCCCGTAATATATTCTGGTACGAGCCACAACGGCACAAATTCCCTGCGAGATACTCGCGGATTTCGTTGTCACTGGGCGAGGGGTTTTCATTCAGTAACGCGACTGTCGTCAGCACAAAGCCTGGCGTACAGTAGGCGCACTGGAAGGCACCCTCATCCAGGAATGCCTGCTGGACAGGATGCAAATTTTCTGCGCTCCCCACCCCCTCGATGGTCAAGATTTCCATCCCCGCGGCCTGCTCGGCAAGCAGCAGACAGCTGCTGAGCGGTTTCCCATCCACCAGGACCGTGCAGGCCCCGCACATGCCAACACTGCAGCCTTCCTTCGTACCCATCAGACCCAGGTCTTCGCGTAGGACATCCAGCAGCGTGCGCGTCTCTGTCCGGACTTTGTGCTTGCTCCCGTTTACATTCAGAATCATCGCTCAGACTTCTCCCTTAATGCACGCAGCACCTTCTCGGCTGTAATTGGCAGATCCTTGATGCGCACCCCGACCGCATCTTCGATAGCGTTTGCGATGGCAGGCGCAACCGGGGGCAAGGTCATTTCGCCGATGCCGTGCAGTTCGCCCTGTTCAGATTCGATGCAAACGCTGACCAGCTCAGCCGGGATATCGCGGATGGACGGGATAGCATAGTCTGCCAGGTTGGGATTGGTGGGTTGCCCGCCATCCAGGACGATCTCCTCCATCACAGCGGGGCCGAGCCCGAAGATCACGTTCCCGTCGTTTTGCAACTGCGCCAGGCGTGGATTGACCACTCGTCCTGCGAACGATGCCGCCGTATATCGCAAAACTGTCACGCGCCCCGTTTCAGTATCCACGTCCACCTCGGCCGCACCCGCTCCCTGGTGCCAGTGCGGCGTGGACACGCCCTGTCCCGTTTCGGGATCCACTTTGAAGGCTGTAGCATACTCGCCCAACTCTTCGAGCGAGTCAAGACCATTGCGTTTGAGCACATCCGTAAATGAAATGGATGCTTCCTCAGCCACAACATGTCCGTTCTCCGAACGCAGTTCCTCAGGAGGTGTTTCCAGCAAGGGCGCAGCCAGCTCGATGAGTCTTTTCGTCAAGGCTGCCCCCGTTGCCATGACGGCATTGCCCATCATATTGGTCGAGCGGCTGGCGGAGGTGATCGAATCGAAAGGTGTCACCTCCGTATCCGGGCCGACCACACGCACCATTTCAACAGGCAAGCCCAGGGCTTCCGCGGTGATCTGTGCCATAGCCGTATGCGCCCCCTGCCCCATCTCGACGGTGCTGGTGAATAGCGTGACCGTTCCATCATCAGCCAGTTTCATGCGCGCCTGCGACTTGGATGTGGAAACCGTGCTCTTCATCATCACACCATAACCGAGACCGCGTTTCCCCTCACCCCTAACCCCTCTCCCACCGGGAGAGGGGGATAACTCTAACCCTTTCGCTGACACTTCCAGACACTCAACAAAATGAACATCGTGCAAAATCTCGCCTGTCGCAAACTGATCACCGGAGACAAACAGATTTTTTAAGCGAAATTCCAGCGGATCCCAACCCATTTTGCGGGCGATGATGTCCATCTGAGACTCATAAGCCCAGGTTGTTTGCGAGCTCATCGCGCCGCGGTAGGCGCCTGCGGGCGGCAGGTTGGTGTAGATGCCATACGAGTCCACGTGCACGGCAGGGATGCGGTACGGTCCGACCGAACGTACCATCCCTTGCGGCACCAGCAGCGGGCTGGCATCCGCGTATGCGCCTCCGTTCCAATAGATTGTCACCTGGCGGGCTGTGAATGTGCCATCCCGTTTCACCCCCGTTTTGAGCGTGATCGAGGCGGCATGCTTCGTCACAGTGACGAACTCCTCGGCACGCGAAAGCACAAACTTGACCGGCTGTCCGCCCGTCTTGCGCGCCATAGCAGCCACCAGCGGCTCGATGCGGATGTGTCCTTTGCCGCCATACCCGCCTCCCAACGGCGGGACGATAACCCGTACGGACTTCTCCTCGACGCCAAGGATGCCTGCCACCACGCGCCTCACCATGTACGGGGCTTGCGAGGCCGTCCACATGGTCAATCCGTTCCCATCCCATTGGGCGGCGGCCACATGCGGCTCCAGGGATGCCTGCTGGGCCAGCGGGCTGGTGAATGTATCCTCGAAGATTTCGTCGGCTTCCGCGAAGGCAGCCTGCAAGTCGCCATGGCGCAGTTTGGAATGGATGAAAATATTATTCGGATAATTCTCGTGCAGGACAGGGGTGCCTGGCTGGATAGCCTCCTGCGCATCAAAAACAGCAGGCAATTCTTCGTATTCGACGTCGAGCAGCATGGCTGCTTCTTCGGCGGCCTGCTCGCTCTCGGCAGCAATGGCAGCGATGGGTTCCCCCACATAGCGCACGCGGTCCACTGCCACCACACCCTGGTCCTTGATGGCTGCACCGTAAAACGCATTTTCTCCCAAATCCGCGCCCGTCAGGATGGCGACCACACCGGGCACTAGCAGCGCATCGGTTGGGTCCACTTTCAACAGCCTGGCGTGCGGCGCCAGGCTGCGCACGATTTTACCCACCAGCATGCCCGGCAGGCGCAGGTTGATCATGTAGTCCAGCGTGCCGGTCACGCGCGCCAGGGCGTCGAGCATGGGGACCGATTTACCGATGGCCATCTCGTACCTCCTCCAACGCGCGCTTAACGAACACGCGGATCATCTCTTTGCGGTACCAGGCCGAGCCGCGCACGTCCGATAACGTGTCGAGCGTCCGGGCGTATTCCTCGGAGATAGCGGCGACCAGTTCACCGGTCAGGGTTTGACCGTATGCCAGCGCTTCGGCGCTTTCCACCCGTTGAGGCGTCTCCACCGCCGCGCCGACCGCGATGCGCAAGTCTTTACACTTCCCATCCGAGTCGAAGTCCGCGAGCGCGCCAATTGCCACACAGGGACGCCCCTCAGCAGAGAGGGATGTGTATTTAAAATAAGCGGCGCGGGCCGTTTCGGGGAGCACCGGGATGATGACCTCGGTGAGGATTTCTTCCGGCTCGAGAGCGGTGGTGTAGAAACCAAGAAAGAATTCGGAAAGAGGAACCTCCCGCGTTCCACCCGGACCGAGCAGCCTGGCGCGCGCTCCCAGAACGGTCAACATAGCCGGAGGGTCAGCCGCGTAATCTGCAGCGGACAGGTTCCCGCCCAGCGTGGCCTGGTTGCGCACCCGCACGTTTCCGACGACACTGAACGTGTACGCCAGAGCAGGGCAAAACTGGCGCAAGACCGGCGAACGTTCGGCGTCGCGCAGGTGGGTCAGCGCGCCGATGTGCAGGCCATCGGGCTCCAGACGGACATAGTCCCAGCCCTCTATCCGCCCAAGGCTGACCAGCACGTTGGGCGCGATCAGTTTTTGCTGCAACATAAGCACGACCGATGTGCCGCCCGCGATGACTTTGGCATCGTCACCGTATTCAGACAGCAGGGCCATAGCTTCGGAGAAATCCGTTGGTTCCAGGAAATCAATGCTCAAGTTCTGCCCTCAAATTCTTTGCAAACTCAGCCGTCATTTTTTTGGCGGTGGCGCTGATGACCGGCCCACCGAACTGCGCCAACCGCCCGCGCAGGTTGAGGTCCACCACGAAGGCGGCTTCGGTGCCCGCCGCCACGCTGGTCAGCGTGCCGCTGAAACCGGCCTTGACCGAGGAAGCGCTGGCCTTATCATCGCCTTCGACGCTGCCCGCGATGTGCTGCGGCGGCTCGACCTCCGTGAGCGTAACTACGCCGCTGAACTGGGACTTGATCGGCCCAACTTTGACGACCAGTTTGCCGCGGTAAGTTTTCTCATCCACGACTTCGACTGATTCAATACCTGGTACGCATTTGCTAAGCCTGGGAATGTCAAACAGCAATTCCCAGACTTTTTCTTGCGAGGCGTTGATCACAAAGGAATCTTTGATTTGCATAAAAGCCTTTTTGCCCTGCCTGTGCTTTACCGTAGGCACAGGTAAGCGGAGCGACGAGCTTTAGCGAGGAACGTAGTCGAAGGGCGCTTCGACTTCACTCCCTTTCGACTTACACTCAGGGTCGTTCCGCTCAGCGCGAATGATCATTTTGCCGGCGCGCGGCAGACCAGAACTTCAAGCTGTCCGTCGCCGGCTTCCAGTGTAAACGGTTCGCCAAATTCGATCCACAACATAGACTCAGGCGCAAGTGGGAATGTCTCGTCTCCGATATGAGCCTGGCCTGTGCCCTGGATTACGTACAAAAATCGTTCTGCATCCACGGCGCTGGCAGGTTCGGTCCTTTGACCGGATTCCAACTTAACCCTCTCCACTTGCAGGGCATCCACACCCAGCATGGCAGCATTGGCGAGCGTGGTGTAAGTTGTTCCATTTTGATGACTTACAGGTAATTTGTCTGGTTCAAAAATAGTTGGCATAGCTGCTCCAATCACGGTTCCAAGACAACGCGTCCGATGATTTCTTGTCTGCGTAAGCGTTGGTGAATAGCTTCGGCCTCTTCGAGCGGAAATACACCGGTCACAATGGGGCGGATGCGTCCGGCGGCAACCAGGTTCACCACTTCAACCAGTTCGCGCTTGGACACATTGCGCGAGCCCAGGATTTCCCATTCGTTGGCAATCATCGCTTGCGGACTGGCTGCCAGCGTGTTGCCTGTATGCGAGCCGACGATCACCATGCGCCCGCCGCGTGCTAAGGACTTGAGGGATGAATCAAATGTGGCTGTCCCTACCAGTTCGAGCACAACATCGGCGCCTTCGCCGTTCGTCCACTCCCTGGCAAAAGAAGAGAAATCACTATTCGAAGCATCGAAGACGATTTCCGCACCCAGTTCGCGAGCCAGCGATAGCTTCTCATCACCGATATCCACTGCCATGACGAAAGCGCCCATCATGCGCGCCAACTGGACCGCATGCACTCCTACGCCACCACCTGCCCCTATCACGATGATGCGTTCGCCAGGCTGCAAACGTGCACGCTTGGTCAACGCATGGTACGGCGTGCCGACCGCGTTGGCAAGCACGCTTCCCGCAGGAAAGGAAATCGACTCGGGTATCTTGACCAGGTTGACAGCTGGCACAGTGGTGTATTCGGCATACGCGCCCGGCGTGTGGATGCCAAGGTAGCCTTTGAAATCGGCGCAGATGGTCTCGCGACCCGTCAGGCAATAGCGGCAGTGACCGCAGGTCAAGTAGAGGGTGCTGGTTACCCTGTCGCCCACGGAAACAGAGTCCACGTCCGCGCCGACTGCTTCGACCACGCCAGCAATCTCGTGCCCGAGGATGATCGGCGTTTTGTTCGCCATGGCAAATTTCCCGTCGCGGATGGTCAGGTCGAACTGGTCTACCGCGCAGGCTTTGACCCGGATCAGGGCCTCATGCGGACCAGGTTGGGGAACAGGCACCTCTTCCAAAATCAGTGGTCCGCCAAACTCCTTGACAAGGAGAGCCTTCATTTCGCCACCTCCTGCGTAATATGAATGGGATTGGAGATCGTGAAATAGGCAATCACCGCGCCGATCAAGAGCAAGGTGGTGGCCAGGCCATACCCGCTGGGAAGACCAAGTACATCCGTGAGAGAGCCGGCGGCCAACGGGGCAATGGTTGTGCCAATAAAACGGGCAAAAAACTGGAGCGCACCCGCTGTGCCGCGCATAGCAGGGAAATAATCCACCATGATGTTGAGTTGCGCGGCAAAGCCGTAACCAGCGGTCAAACCGAAAGCGAGCAACGCTGCCGCGACAACAACAGGTGACATATTCGAACTTGCAACCGCGCTGATGAACGTCAAGGCGACAAATGCCAGCGTGGCGCCTGTCACTCCGGCAATCAAGGTAAAGCGCATCCCGCGCTGGTCGGAGGCGCGTCCACCCACAAATGTGCCGATGATCACGCCGACGGCAGTCATTGTGGTCACCGCGCCGATACCGGCTTCGTGCAGACCCATTTGATCGGCCAGCAGGATGGGGGTCAGGGTGTGAATCGTATAAAGTCCATAGAAATGAACAAACCCGAGAACAAGCGCGCCAAAGGTCGGGAGCGTCCGTGCAATCGTCCACATATCCTTCAAACCAACAATCTGGCCATGAACAGGTTGGGCGGGCAACTGATAAATAGTGAAAAATAACAGAATGATAGTGACGGCTGCGAGGATCACAAAATCAGCACGCCAGCTGAACCACACCGCGATGAGGCCACCGAGCGCAGGTCCTGAAGCAGCGCCGGCCGAGTTGAACATGGAAAAGACGCCCATAGCGCGTCCACGTTCATTTGTGGGGAATAGATCCGTGATCAACGCGATCCCGACGCCTGCCGCGGCGGCGATACCGAGCGCCTGAAAACTGCGCGCGACAAGCAGCAATCCAATCCCGCGCGTGAAATAAGCCATCAAGTTTCCGAAAAGGTAGACCACCAGGCCAATCAGCAAAACACGTTTGCTATCGAAGCGGTCTACAATCGGACCGTAACCGATCTGCGCAAACGCCAGGCACAAACCATAGATCGATAGCGTCAGGCCGATCATCGCCGTGGTGGTGCTTAAGTCATTGCGCATGGTAGCCAGCGATGGCACATAGATCACCTGTGCAAAGGAACGCAGGAAGGCGGCGAAAGAAACAAGGTATAGAACCTTCGTTTTTAGATTCATAATCGCTCCCAGGTCACGTCAAAGTCCGGCACGGCGGCACGGATCAGGCTCTGCACAGGACAATATTTCTCGGCCAGTTCGATCAAGCGCTGGATGCGCTCGTCTGATTCATCCGACCGGATCTTGACGTGCAAGCGGACGCTACTGAAATGGACCGGCACATCCGCCTCGCCCTTGCGCCCACGCACATCGAGCACGCCCTCGGCCGCGGCTTCCAAACCCTGTAAGTTGAAGCGTATCTTTTCGGCCATCCTGGCCGTAGAAACACCCGTTCAGGCACACAGGCCTGAAAGCGTGAGCTCCAATGGGGTTGGGCCCGTATCCGTGCCCTCGTTATGCGGCGGCTCGTCCGAACGTATGGCAGGAAAATTGCGAACGAAAATATCGTTTACCCGTCCTCCAAGCCAGGTTCCGCGGACGCGGATGGTACGCAGATAATCAGGTTGTTCCATGGCTAACCTTTTGCAACAATGAATTTCAGCGGATACTTCTGTAAACTGACCGCGCCATCTTTCGTTACGCGCGTCAGGGCGCCGACTTGTAAGCCCATGCGCTCGTCAGGCGTAATAGGGTTGGGCTGCACCACCATGGCCATATCTTCGGCAAAGGACCTGCCAGCCGGCGCGGGATGCGCATCATCCCAAGGCCAGTAATCACAGCATGAACTGTCGATCAGCGGGGGATGGATGTCCACGCCGTAGCCGTGGATCAGGTCATCGTAGATGCGATACCCTGACTCGCCGATGATCGAGGCGGCTTTGATCACATCGCCTTCGTTTGCACCCGGACAGATCGCCTCACACATCCGACCGTAGGCCTGCACGCCGATATCGAACATTTTCTGCCACTCGGGCGTTGGATCGCTCCCCACCGCAATCGGACGGTGGATCTGCCCCGAGTAGCCCCAGTAACTGGCGCTGATCTCCATGATGATGACATCGCCTTTTCGAATGACTCGCTCTGTGACATTTTGGGCGGGGACACAGGCAGTCGGCGCATCCATGGGCATAGAACGCAGAAAAGCGATGTGCGGCTGGCCACCTTTGCGCCGGTAAGAGCCTTCGATAATGCCCATCAGATCGTGTTCAGTTAATCCCGGCTTCACATCGGCTTCCAGCGCCTCGATGGTCATATCCGTAAACTCAGCCGCTTTCTGGAGCCATTCGAATTCTTCTTCGCTCTTGACCGTGCGCAGGCGAGCAAAATCGCGGGTCACATCCACCCACTCGACTTCGGGAAATTCTTCTTTCAAAGTCGCATAATGCTGGTAAGGCATCCCCATCCCAAAGGTGGCGTTGACGCCTACCAATCCAATGCGGCCAGTTCCAATGTCTGTCCTCTTCAGTTTTGCAACAATCTCTTTGGCGGGTTCGTAGGTTCCCCAGCGCGTGTCGTCGATCACCGCGATCGCGCGCGCATTGGGCACGTGGTTGACAAGACCTGTCAGCAAGGTTGGCTCACCATCCAATGGAAAGACCAGGTAGTTGTGATGAAGGTCAAGGTAGTTCGTCAGCCAGAAGACATTGGCTTCGTTGTGACGGTTGATGCCGGAATTCCCAAAGATCACCAGCGCGGACAATCCCTCGCGGCGCATCAGGTCGCGAGCCAAGTTGTAGCGGCGTTCGATCTCAGCATTAGAGAAGCGAGGATAGGTCATCCAAGCTTCTCCTTGAGCCAGTCTGCGGTCAATGGACGATATATGTAGGGGATGTTGTTGCACACGTGGTTGCCGTTCTCGAACATAGCCAACTGCGCGTTGGGACCCACCGCCTCCACAATCTTGTGGGCATGCTGCCAGGGGATCAGCCGGTCAAGCTTGCCATGGATAACCAGCAACGGTTGTTTGATTCTCTGCGCAGCGCCATCCAGTGATAGCTGGTTCGCGCGTGCCTTTGCATCTTCCATATCCCTTGCCCCGGAGTGATATAAGAAGGCAGAGCGGGTCAGCGATGGCAGGTTATCCCAGCATTCGCCAAAGTTCCATGGACCACAGTTACCCACAGTTGCTTTAATACGCGGCTCGAATGCGGCCGTGCGCGGCGCGTAATAGCCGCCCAGGCTCACGCCCGCCAACCCGATGCGGTTGGTGTCAAAATCGCTGCGCTTTGTCAATTCATCCAGCGCGATTGAGACTGCCGCCTCGTAATCGGGGCGGATATGCGAGTTGTACCCGCATTCACCCTGACCGGGGCCTTCCAAGGTAAACGTAGCCATACCGCGTCTCAGGAAGACCTGCTCCCAGTAGAAGAACTCCTCTTTGGTGGAATCCAGCCCGGCCAGGAGCAGGACGAGCGCCGGTTTATCGGCACCCACAGGGCGGCGGAACGTCCCGACCATGGTCGCGCCATCGAACGGGATCTCCACGCGTTCCCCCGTCGGGTCGAGCAACTTCAGGCCTTTGGCGAAAGCCTCCACGGCTTTCTCGGAAGCGGACATATATTCAGCGTGAAAATCCTGAAAGACGAACTTGCCGAAGTGGTAGCATAGCGCCGCAGAAATATAGGCTTCACCCGCGCTGAGAAGATTTCCCTGTAATTCAGCTTGTACGGCCAGAGCGAAATGGACATCGCCGGTAGCGACCCACTCGCGGCACCACTCATCCCATTTCTGGATACGGGCGGTAGTGTGGAAAAAATCGTTATAGTCCACGCCCTGCGAGGTAAAGCGCGGGGCCCAGTTTTTGATCGCGGCTTCTACGCGTTCGTCAGGCATATTGATCTCCTATGAGCAAGGAATCCGAAGTCTCCAAACTTCGGTGATCCAACGTCTGGAGACGTTTGATTCCTAGCGGATGAGTACCTGCAACTCAGGCATGCTGTTCCCAAGTTCATATATCATCCGTGATCCAGACCGTCTCCTTGGGCGGCGGGCCCCAGAATTCCACGAAAGCAAAATTCTCGTCCGTATCATTTTCGAACCAGTGGACTTCGCTGGGAGCTACAATAGCAATACAACCGGTCGAAAGGCGGTAACTGCCCTCGTCCACATGCAGGATGCCATTGCCGTACAGCACGTAGAAAAGATGGTGACAATCCGTGTGGTAATGGCGAGCAGCTGTGTCGCCGGGGTGATAGATAATACGGTCAGCGCGAATGAACTGCGCATCGACGGGCACGTTGACCGTCACCAGGTCCAGGCGGTCGCGCGTATCACGGGTGGAATGGAGATGTGGCAATTGTTCAAAGGTGAAGAGTCGTGCCATTTATGCCTCCCATTGCAGCAATTGATTTGCGGTTGCTCCCAGTATTTTCGATTCTGCCTCTGCCCCCAGGCCAGCTGCGCGCACCAGTTCTACCGGGTTTTCGTTCCCCAAATCAAAGGGATAATCGGATCCAAGCAGGACATGATCAGGACCAACCAGATCCACCAGGTTGCACAGCACCTCGGGATCGTGTGTGATGGTATCGAAGTAAAACAACTTGAGATATTCGCTCGGCTGGCGGGGGATGAACTTGTTGATCTCAGGGCGCTGCTTGAAGCCTCTGTCCAGCCGACCGTGGATGTAAGGCAACGTCCCGCCGCCGTGCGCGAGCATGATTTTCAGGCGCGGATACGCCTCTATCACACCGGACAGGATCAGGTGTCCGGCTGCGACCGTGGTTTCCAAGGGGTTGCCGATCACGTTCCACATGTAGTAATTTTGTAGTTCGGCGCGTCCGCCGCCTTCCACCGGGTGAATAAACACGAACACGCCCAGCGCTTCGCACGCTTCCCAAAAGGGGCGGAAACGCTCATCTCCTGGATAGATGCCGTTGACGTGCGTGCCGATCTCGACTCCCTTCAGACCGGACTTCATCAAGCGTTCCAGTTCGCGGACTGCCAGCGGGACGTCCTGGAGTGGCACCATGCCCAGCCCTGCGATCTTTCCCCGATATTTGCCTGCCAGCACTGCCAGGGCATCGTTCTGCACCTGACAGGCCGCCAGCGACTCTTCCGGCGTAGCTTCGTAGCGCACGAGTGACACCCACGGGCAGAGCAAGACTGCGTCCACGCCAGATGCCTCCATTTCAGATAGGATGGTCTCTACCGACACGAATTCGCGCGTTGCGGAACCGATGCGTTTGTTCTTGTACTCGACGAACTGTTTACCGTTCTCCCAAACCACTCGCGGACGCCATTCTTCGTTGGGGGCAGCCTCGCGCAGAATCTCTGGGACAATAATATGAGCGTGCATATCAACGATCATGTTTCCGGGTTCTCCTTCCTGGTTCAGGTGATGAGAGTTAACAGCAAATCGCCGCCCAGGATCAAACCTGCTCCGACCCACAGGGAGGCTGTTACATTTTCCATTTGCTTGCCAGATACAAGCGGCGAAAGC
>Ga0105104_10001938_pt1 | contig 15330 bp, 16 predicted proteins | sample PPLLaktember2015_3_FD_87034 | JGI IMG/M metagenome (GOLD analysis project Ga0105104, IMG submission 87034) | Freshwater sediment microbial communities from Prairie Pothole Lake near Jamestown, North Dakota, USA - PPLs Lake P7 Core (6) Depth... | ecosystem: Environmental > Aquatic > Freshwater >... | reverse complement strand
CATTCGTGCCACGCCGTTGACGCGGCGGCTGCCAACCGCGGCAAGATGGGCCATACGCACATATCGCTCGCCGCTTTCGTCGATAATCGACATTCTGGAAAGACGCGTATCGTCTCCGGGAAATCTTGCCCGCACTTCATTGAGAAAACGGCGGTTGATTTCATATATGATTTCAAGGTGTCGCGGCAGCAGCTTGCCGAACAGACCCAAAGACCATTTCTCCAGCGCTTCGGGCATAAGCGTGTGATTGGTATAGGAAAAGGTATGTCTGGTAACGTACCAGGCGATGTCCCAGTCAAGCTGGTGCTCGTCGATGAGCAGCCGCATCAATTCCGCGACTGCAATTGACGGGTGCGTATCGTTAAGCTGGATAGCGAATTTTTCGTGAAACTGGTCGAGCTGGCGCCCAAGCAGCAGATGCACGCGTATCATATCCTGCAAAGAGCATGAGGCAAAAAAGAACTGCTGCTGCAAACGGAGTTTTTTGCCCTGCACGGCCAGGTCGTTGGGATACAGGACCTTGGTTATATTTTCAGAGAATATTTTCTCTTCAACCGCGCGGTAGTAATCGCCGTGATTGAACGCGGAAAAATCGAATGACTCAACCGCCTCGGCCTTCCAGAGCCGTAATCGGTTGCACGTGCCCACGCGATAGCCCAGAATGGGCGTATCATACGCGACGCCCTTGACCACGGTTTCGGGTATCCATCGAACGCGGTAACCGCCCTTCTGAGTTATGTAGGACTCGGTATGTCCGCCGAATTTTACGTCGAAAGCCAGTTCGGGCCGGGCAATCTCCCACGGGTTACCCAGCCGAAGCCACTTGTCGGTAACCTCGACCTGCCAGCCGTCGCGGATGACCTGGTCGAAGATGCCGAACTCGTAACGGATGCCATACCCGATAGCGGGCACTTCAAGGGACGCGAGCGAATCCATATAACACGACGCTAATCGACCAAGGCCGCCGTTGCCAAGGCCCGGCTCATCTTCCTGTTCAAACATATCCTCCAGGTCGATACCGAGTTGCCCCATCGCCTCGCGGACCGCCTCGGTCATACCGAGATTAAGCAGGTTATTCGCCAGATGCGGGCCGGGCAGAAACTCGGCGGACATATAGGCGACCATGCGTGCGTCCTTCTGGGCGTATGTTTCTAAGGTCTGCACGCCCTGCTTGAGCACCCGGTCACGGATGGTGAGCGCCAAAGCCGTGTAAAGGTCGTTGCGCGTTGCCGCCATCGGCGCGCGTCCCATTCCATAAAAAAGGTTATCGAGAAATGACTGCTTAATATCTTCCTGCCCCCGGCCGGTGCGAAGGTCGGTGTGGTTAAGGTCGGCAAGTTTTGGAGGTCCCTGAGAAATTCCGTTGGAATTTCCAGGACCGTTGGATTTCTTCTTCATAGCCGCCGGCATACGCTGATTCCTTTCAGCCGAAAATATAACATCCTAACCAAAATCGATATTTGGCCAATTATTCAACAATTCGACATATAGTCAAGCTCTGACCTTAGACAATATCTTCGCTTTCCCCCCGCGAATCGGCTATCTCCAAAACCAGGAATGATTACGGCCTATGCTTCTGCGTCGGCAAACTCGTCGGAATCCGCGTAAGCCACGGCTTTCCTGCCAAAGCCCGAAAGTATTTTTCCTGTAATATAGCCCGCGACAATCGCAATGATGATTGTTACGGCAATACCTTTAAGCTGGTTGGATTTGCTAATGCCGTCAACGACGAACACCGCCGCCAGGCCGCCCATAAGGCCGGGCCAGCCATGCAGGTTGAGAACGCCACAGGTATCGATACATTTTAATTTGCTCTGCAATTTGCCCTGGATGACCGCAAAACCAAACGTCGAGACGACTCCAGCAAGCAACCCGATTAAAAACGCGGCCGGATGACTGGCGTGGTCGCACGTTGAGCCAATCGCGACGCCGCCTGCTAATGAGGCATTGGCGATATCGGCAATTGATATTTTGCCTTTACGCAAAATAATCGAAGCAAAATACGTGGCAACTGTAGCGCCGCACAGGGCCAGCACCACGTTGACAATTGTTCGAGGCAGCATTTCGGGAGCAACAAGCGCGGCGCAAAAGCTCGGCCAGAATACCCACAAAACCATACTGCCCAGCATGGAAAAACGGTCGCTGCTGGCGTCGGTTTCTATCGGCTGAGCAAACTCGCGACTGGTTGTCATTGTTTTGATAACGCCAAGACCGAACAACGCCCCGAAGGCGTGTATCACAATCGAGCCGCCCGTGTCCGCGAAGCCGCTCTTAATCAGGCCGAAACCGCCTCCCGTTACTACCCATTCGTTCAGCATATACGTTAAAGTAAAAATTACGCCCAGCACCATATACTGAACCATTTTCAATCTGCCGAGAACAGCGCCGGCGCATATCAATAAACTGGCCGCCGCGAACTCAGCAAGAATAAACTTATCAATGTCCGCGTTCGACGCTTCGCCGAATACAGCATAGCTTTTCACGCAAAAATAAACCGGTATCGCCACGCTTACCAGAAGATACGTCGCCGTTACCGCTGACCGCCCGTATTTCTTCACGAACACCATCAGGAATCCGAAGCCAACCAGCAGCATCGCCATTATATGAATACTGCGGTTGTATTTTTGGACGTCCACCAGCGAAGTCAAATCGTTTGAAACCGTTTTTTCGACCGTCTGCGCTGTTAGCGAAGGAGCGAATTGCCCCGCCTCTGCCGCCAAAAGCCCCTGCGAGCAAATCAGTATAATCGCTGTGGAAATAAACAATACAACCGCTGACGAGCTGTGCCTCATCATTATAGACCCTTTCCCTGATTGGTCATCCGCTTAGCGACGACGCTGAGCGCGACTTATATAGAGTACAAAATTCGTTTTCATTGATACAAACTAACGGCTGAGCACATAATACCCCCGCGAACCATTTTTGTAAATAACCGCAATAATCAAATTCCTTAACTTTCCCCGTGAATCTGATATTATTATGCCATTCCAGGAGAATTATAGACGGCGATGAGCATATTTGACGACAAGACGAAACAGCGGAGGCGCAGCCGGAGTCCCCGAAGGGGGCCGGGTCATGCTTGACAGTCAAGGGCGATTTGGGGAGAATGCAACGAGAACAAAAAAACATTTGAGCGTGTTTTTAAACAGGAGAAGATAAGATGGCAAAGCCGATTCTATACGCATGTTTTTGTGTCGGATTGACAGGTTTTATAGTTTTTTCAACGGGCTGCAAGAGCGCCTACTATAAAACAATGGAGACCTTCGGAAAGCACAAAAGGGACATCCTTGTAAGCCGTGTCGAGAAGGCCCGCGACGCGCAGGAAGACACCAAGCAGCAGTTTCAATCCGCCCTGGAGAAGTTCAGCTCCGTTGTCAAGGTTCCCGCCAGCGAGCTTCAGAATAAATACAATCAGTTGAAGGCCGAGCTGGACAAAAGCGAAGCCCAGGCCAGAGAAGTATCGACGCGCATAGCTGACGTGGAGGAAGTATCCAAGGCGTTGTTCAAGGAATGGCAGACCGAGCTTGACCAGTACACCAACAAGGAGCTTCGCCGCGCCAGCGAGCAGAAATTCAAACAGACGCAGGCCAGGTGCGACCAGCTCATCGGCGCAATGAAACAGGCCGAGCGCAAAATCAACCCGGTCCTTTCGGCGTTTCGCGACCAGGTCCTGTTCCTCAAGCACAATCTTAACGCGCAGGCCGTCGCCTCGCTGCAGGGAGAGCTTGTTTCCATTGAGTCGAATGTGGCGTCGCTGATAAAGGAAATGGACGCGTCCATCGCCGAGGCAAACGCGTTTATTAAAACAATGGCTTCAGAGCAGTAGCTTAGACGCCGGCAGGAACAGCAGGAACGGCCCTGTAAAGGAACAGCCGGTAGGTTTTGAATTTCTCGAAGTCCTCGCCTGACCTGGCGCCGTTGAAATACTTGCCGTAAACTGCGTTGATGCGCCTGCGGTAAAACAAGCGTATTAACCTGCTGGTCAGCGGATACCTTCCGGTCAAAAAGTCCATTCCCGAATCCAGCATCGGTCGAACGACGTTTTGAAGCGCTTCATCGAGCAGGTCAAGATTGGGAATCGTCTGGTCGGTGATATCAACGTCCTGGAGCAGCTCGAAAGGCAGTTCGGCTATTATACGCTGGAATTTACTGAGCCGATGACCGCCTCCCATAGTCATTTTGCCGGCGGTTAACGGGATGTCTTTTCGGAAAACGTCGCAGATGAGAAGATGGCCGGCGGGGTTTAGAAGCTCAAAGGTCTTTTCTATCGCGTCGTTTATGCGAATATACTGAAAGCTCTCGCTGAACAACACCAAATCGAATCTGTCGTCGGTTACGAGTTTCTCAAAGGGGCATTCGAAAATCCGTGCCTCGTCGCCCAAAAGCTGCCTGACCCGCGAGCTGAGGGCGGGCGATGGTGAGACGCAAGCGACCTTATAACCCATATCGATGAGCCGTTTTGATGTCTGGCCTGCGCCGCAGCCAACGTCTAAAATCGTGCGGACGCCGGACGGGATGTGCGAAACGAGAAAGTTAGTGTAGTTTCCCTGTGCGGCCCGCAGGTTGTTTATGTTCACTTCCAGCCCGTCCGGCCAGTAGCCGTAATGCAGGTGCTCAAGGCCGAGGAAATATCTGCCGCAAACAGCGGCGAATTCGAGGCCTAGGTCGCGAGAACTTATTTTTCTGAGCTTTTTCATCTACTAACCTCCTAAAAGATTTCCGGCCCCGAGAAATCCGAAGGATTTCTGAGGGGACTAAATCCTTGGAACTCCAAAGTGGTTCCTGAGGGTGAAAGATTTCCATGACTTTGTCTTTTAAATTTCTTTGAAATTTCCAAGGGCGCTCGTTCTGAAATTATATTGCCAGAAATATCGTTAGTCGTCAACGATAAAGCGGGAATTGCTAAAAGTACATTCAGGGATTTCGTGCCTCTTAACTTTCCCCGCAAATCTGATATTATTATGCCATTCAAGGAGAAGTATCGATGGCGATGAGCATATTTGACGACAAATCGAAGGAACCGACGGGGCAAATGCTTGCTAAGGCGATTGGAAAGCAATATCAACTGTGGAAGGATATTGCTGGATACGTCGTGGAAAAGTACCCAAAGGCGTTTGAGGAATGGAAATATTACGGCGTTAAATATGGCTGGTCATTCCGGCTAAAAGACAAAAAACGCAACATAATCTACATGGGGCCCCAAGACGGCTCCTTTATGGTCGCGTTTTCGTTCAACGATAAGGGCGTTGACACGGTTCAGGATAGCTCACTTCCACAGTCAATAAAGGATGAATTGCGAAGCGCCAAAAAATACGTCGAAGGCCGGGGAATAAGATTAAAAGTGCGAACCAAGGCCGATGTCGCCAATATCAAAACCATGGTTGATATAAAACTCGCCGGCTAAACCGGCCTCGCCGGCGTAAAAACGCCTATATTTGAGATTATCGGGGCTTAAACGGTCTCCTGGTAACGCCAAACCATTGATTTTTCAGACGATTTTTGGTAATATAATGGAATGGAGTCCGGCGGGGCGGACGGGTGGTAATATTCAATGGTTTTGGAGAATTTATCAATATATGAATGTTGAATACAACGGCTCAAAAGATGATTTGATTCGCCGTTCCGAAGGATGCGATTATTGTATCTTCGAGGAGATTTTCAGCGAAGAGCAGAGAAAAAGAAAGGTCCTTGACGTTCCCGTTCCTCAAAGTCACGCCCATAGAATAAGCATCGAATACGCCTGCGGGAAAAATTACGCCGGCGTCTGCCCGATGAAATACGCCGCGATGAGGGCCTTCCCCGATGATAGTATAGCATGCCAATTAGGGGCTATTAAGGATTTCATCTGGGATTTGGGCAAGAGAAACAATAAAAAATCGGATTATAAAGAAGCGATTTCGGAATGGACAAAAACCCGTGATTTAGGGGGAATGACAAAAGGAAGCTATGCCCAGAGATTCAGGGAGATATGGAATCTCGGGCTTAGAAAAATAAGCGAGGATAAAAACTCAGGAATGAGGCAGAATTTAACCGCTCCCCAGATTTACGAGATGGTTGTCGCAAGCACGGAAGTTTATGAGCAGGCCGTGGCGCTTTTGAAAAAATTAGTGGAAGAATCCCGGCAGAGAGATTCCGTAGGGAAAAAATGACTCGTGACCGATTAGGTCGTGAGTCATTGCGAGGAGCGCAGCGACGTGGCAATCTCGACTGTATCAACAGACCCAATGTCCACCTTTTATTTTACTTGGCGGAGTCCGTCCAGGCCTTGTGCGGCGTCTCGAGTACCTCCTGTCGCCAGCTCACCCCTGCTTTTGAAAATGCTACCGCGTTGGCTTGTATCCCGACGACGGAGATATCGCCAATGACGTCCCCCTCGCGGACCATCGCGCCATCGACAACGGCACATGAGTTGCCGGGACTGTAAAGAACGCCATTGACCACTCCGACCGTCGGCCTTTCGACAACGACTTTCGGATCGCTGGAACGAACTAAGGCCACAAATGAAGTCGAAATAATAACAAACATAGCGGACACAAACAGAATTCTGCTGCTTATCGGCATCGGTAATTGTTTCTGCATAGAATCCCCCTTTTTATAGGTCCCACATGACAATTCCGCCAAATCTATCCTCCCGGCGGATGCTTATATACATTATGAGTCAGATTCGGCAAATGCCAAATCCAATTCACAATTATTTTGAAAAAAACCGGCCCGAAAGCAAAGTCGGGGCGGACTGACTGCAGAAAAAAACACTTCTGCGATACCTGCAAACACCTGTTTGATTCTACCGTGACTTAAAAGAGGACACTTCTTAATCGTTGAGGATTTCTTCGGGAATTGGAAGCCCGGCTGGTGCGCCGGGAGCGGGATGCTTGTAAATCTGCGCCAGTTCCGTCATAAGCGCAAGCTTCTTTTCGTCGTGAGCGTGCTGCTGAGGCGAGATACCGGGCACGGTGAGCTTCTTTTTCTGCTTTTGAAGGATATGCTCGATTTGTTCCGTGCTTAATTCGAGGAATGATACCGCCTCATAAGACGTTAGCGTAACGATATTCGAGCTGACCAATGCGAAACCGCCGTCGATGAGCAAAAGCTTGTCGGGCGCAGGAACCGCGGGGTCCTCGGAGATGGGCGTGATTTTCATAATGCCCAGTCCCAGCTTGCAAAGCATCGGGATATGATTGTGCAAGATGCCGACGTAGCCGTCATGCGCCGGGAACACAACCGAAGCCGTAAGGCAATCCAGCAGCTTTCCCGTCGGGGCTATCACAACGCACTTGAAAGTATTTTCGTTTTCCGCCATCTGTGTTTTATTGTTTCGCCGCCAGCCTCAGCGCCTTCTGCTCGGCGTCCTTTATATCACCGACGTACATAAACGCCTCTTCCGGCAGCGTGTCCCATTTGCCTTCGCAGATTTGTTTGCAGCTTTCGATTGTGTCTTTGGTGCTCACATATTTTCCGTCTAAACCCGTGAACTGCCGCGTAACCAAAAACGGCTGCGAGAAGAACCGCTCGATTTTTCTCGCCCGCGCGACGATTGTCTGGTCCTGCTTGCTAAGCTCATCAACTCCCAGAATCGCGATAATGTCCTGAAGGTCGTTATACCGCTGGAGATATTCGAGCACCGTCTGCGCAACGTCGTAATGCTCTCTGCCCACGATATTGGCGTCTAAGATGCGTGATGTGCTTTCCAGCGGGTCGACGGCCGGATAAATGCCTTTTTCCGTGATGCCGCGTTTGAGCACGACGAACGAATCCAGATGCGCAAACGTCGTCGCCGGCGCCGGGTCCGTCAGGTCGTCTGCCGGAACGTAAATCGCCTGGACGCTCGTGATTGAGCCGTTGCGTGTCGATGCGATTCGCTCCTGTAACTGCCCCATCTCCGTCGCTAACGTCGGCTGATAACCCACCGCCGAAGGTATTCGGCCAAGCAACGCCGACACCTCGGCTCCTGCCTGTGAGAAACGGAATATGTTATCGATGAAAAGCAGCGTGTCGCCGATTCCTATTTCACAGAAATACTCCGCCATCGTCAATGCCGACAAACCAACTCGCAATCTCGCCCCGGGCGGCTCGTTCATTTGCCCGAAGACCAGCGCCGTATGCGCGAGCACGGTATCCTGCGTATCGCCTATGTGCGTCCGCTGCATTTCCAGCCACAGGTCGTTACCCTCGCGCGTGCGCTCGCCGATACCCGCGAATACCGAATACCCGCCGTGCTTGGTCGCGATTCTGGCGATAAGCTCCTGTATGACGACCGTCTTGCCGACGCCCGCCCCGCCGAATAAACCCGTCTTGCCTCCCCGGACAAACGGGCAAAGCATATCGATGACCTTGATGCCCGTCTCGAACATCTCCGTCTTGGGCGATATATCTACTAACTTGGGCGGCTCGTGGTGAATTGGTCGCCTACCCTCGCTTTCGATTGGGCCCAGACCGTCTATCGTTTCGCCGAAAAGATTAAATACTCTTCCTAATGTCGCCTTTCCGACCGGCACAGTCAAAGGTGAACCTGTATCGAAGACGTCCATCCCGCGCCGCAATCCCAGCGTGCTGCCAAGCGATACCGCGCGGACCCTGCCCCCGCCTAAGTGCTGCTGGACCTCGCCATAGAGCTTTGTCCTGCCCTTGCCGAAATCCCCGTGAATCTCGATTGCGTTATAAACTGTCGGGACCTGTTCCGGCGCGAACTTCACGTCGAATACGCTGCCTATTACCTGAATCAATTTTCCCTGGTTCATTACAACACTCCCGTTCCACCAATAATATCGAGTAATTCCCTTGTTATCTGGCCCTGACGCGCGCGGTTATAGTCGGCGGTCAGTTGTTTAATCATGTCCTGCGCGTTTTCGGTCGCGTTTCTCATCGCAACCATTCGCGCCAGGTGCTCGCTCAGTGCCGCGTCCATAAAGCACCTCTTTATGGACGAATGAATCGTCATTTTGGCAAGCGCCTCGACGATTTGGCCGGGCCCGGGCGACATAAGAAAATCTTCGAATGTCAATTCCCAGGGCCATATCGCGTGCCTCTGCGTCGCCAGGTCCTCTACCAGCTCGGTGAAAGGCATTATCGTCAGCGTCTGCGCCTGCTGGCCGGTTACCGAGTGAAAACGCATATAAACGACGCCTAAGTTATCGAGCTTGCCCTCCATATACTGGCCTACCAACTGCTCTGAAACTTCCGCCAACTGCTCGTCCGTCGGCATCTCGCCGAAATCCGTATAAACCTTCGCGGGTTTTATACCGTGATAGTTCAATATCGTGGATAGTTTGCCTTCGGGCACAAACACATCCAGTTTTTTGCCCAATTGCTTCGCCCTTTTGACGTGGACATCGACAATGCGATAAACGTAGTTGTTGTAGCCGCCGCAAAGCCCCCTCGATGAGCCGATTGCCAGGATTACCGACCGCCCGGACGTGTTTAGCTTCATCAGGGGATGTTCGATTGGCGTTGGCGACGTGGCAATCAGATACGCCGCGCGTGCCAGCGCTTCGTGGTAATCGACGATGTTAAGCCACTTGTTATAGTAGGACTTATACCGCGCGGTGGAAATCATCTCCATCGTCCGCGTAATCCTGCGGATGTTGTCCGCGGCCTTTCGCCGCTGAAATATCTGTCGTATCCCTGCCATCTTCGGATTAAGTCTTCTTTGCCCTTGTGCCCTTGAAGGTGTTTATCGCGTCCACTATATTTTTTCGCAGCTCATCGCTGAGCTTGCCTGTTTTATTGATTTCATCGATCAGCTCTTTACGGTCCTTACCAAGCGATTTCAAAAGTTCTGTTGTGAACTCGCTTACCTCTTCGATAGGCACGTCATCCAGCGAGCCGCTTGAGCCGGCGAATATGGAAATTACCTGCTCGCCCACGCTCATCGGTGAAAACTGGGGCTGCTTCAATAGCTCGACCATTCTGCTGCCCCTGTCCAATTGCGCCTGGGTGCTCGCGTCAAGCTCGGTTCCAAGCCGGGCAAAATCCTGCAAATCCCGAAATGCCGCCAAATCGAGACGCAGCTTGCCCGCGACCTTTTTCATCGCCTCGACCTGTGCGTGGCCTCCCACTCGGCTGACGCTTATGCCGACGTCGATGGCGGGACGAACCCCCGCGTGGAAAAGCTCCCTCAGCAGGTAAATCTGACCGTCGGTTATCGAAATGACGTTTGTCGGTATGTAAGCTGAAACCTGCCCCTCAAGTGTTTCGACTATAGGTAGCGCGGTTTGCGAGCCGCCGCCAAGCGCATCGGAAAGTTTTGCGCTTCGTTCCAGTAATCTGCTGTGAAGATAGAATATGTCCCCCGGATACGCCTCTCGGCCGGGAGGCCTGCGAAGAAGCAAACTCAACTGCCTGTATGCCACCGCGTGCTTGCTCAGGTCGTCATAAACGCACAGCGTATCGCGGTGCCTGTCATACATAAAATATTCAGCTAATGCGCAGCCCGCGTATGGCGCGATATATTGCATCGGCGCGCTGTCTGCCGCCGCTGCCGCTATTACCGTCGTATATTCCATCGCCCCGTGTTTCCTCAGCGTCTCGACAACCTCCGCGATTGTCGAATCCTTCTGACCTATCGCGACGTAAACGCATACTACGTTTTTATCTTTCTGATTGATTATAGTATCAATCGCTATTGCCGTCTTGCCCGTCTTGCGGTCGCCGATAATAAGCTCTCGCTGTCCGCGTCCGATTGGGACCATCGAGTCGATGCTCTTTAATCCCGTCTGCAGGGGCTGTTTCACGGGCTGCCTTTCAGCTATCCCCGGCGCGTCCGATTCGATTGTCCGCCTCGTCTTTGTCGTTATCGCAGGGCCGCCGTCCAATACCTCGCACAGGGGATTTATGACTCTTCCGAGAAGCTCATCGCCTACCGGTATCGACATAACCCTGCCCGTCGGGAAAACGTCTGAACCTTCCCTTACCTTGGTATATTCGCCGTAGAGGACCGCGCCGATTGAATCTTCCTCTAAATTGAACACCTCGCCTAAGACTCCATGCTCAAACTGAAGCATCTCGCTTGTAATTACGTTGTTCAGCCCGTAGATGCGAGCGATGCCGTCGCCAACTTCGACGACCCGTCCGACGCTTGAGACATCGAGCTTGTTTTTATACTGCCCGATTTCCTGTTTTATTATGCCGCTTATTTCACTGATATCAAACTTCATTGACTTCCAGCCCTCTCTTGGCCCGGCTCGTTACCGCCGCCACCGCGCGGTGCAGCCGGCCTCTTATTGAATTGTCGATTATCCTGTCGCCGTAGTTTATCACGGCGCCGCCTATGATTTCCGGATTGACGCACATCTCGACGTCGGCGGGCCTGTTCATAGTCGCCGATATGTCTATCGTCAGCTTGGCCAGCTCCTGCTCATCTATCGGCTCGGAAACCGTTACCTTGACAACCGCCCGGCCGTGCAGCGCGTCCCAAAGCTCCTTAAACCGGTCGAGTATCTGCGGCAAAAACACCGTCCGCTCGTGCTCGATAACTGTCTTCAAAAAATTCATCGTCAGTTCGTTAAATCGCCCGCCGAACACCTTCAAAACAAGCTCCTGCTTGTATTGCTCCGAAAAATACGGCGAGACCATCAGCGAGACAAAGTCCGTGTCCTGGTCAATGACGGCCGCGATTGCGTCAACGTCTTCCTTGACCTGCTCGACGCAATCCGACTCGCCGGCAAGGGCGAACAATGCCTGCGAATAAACCTCACCCAGACGAATAGCTATATCATTTACATTCATTTTTTATCCGGTTGGCGCTGCTCACCTAACTTGTTTATTGCCTCGTAAATCAGCCGGCGATTGTCCTCGTGCGTTACCACCCTGCCTAAAATCTCGCTGCTCAATGTCAGCAGCATATCGCCCGCCTCCTGCCACAACTGCTGGCTGGCCGCCACACGCGCATACTCGATGTCCGCCTGCGCCTTGCGCTGAATCGAAAGAACGTCCTCGCGGGCCTTGTCCATCATCTCCTGACCTAACTGCTGCGCGTGGTCGTTGGCCTTTGCGACGATTTCGAGGCCCTGCTGTTTGAACTCATCTAACAGCTTCTCCGCCTTTTTGCGCGACGCGGCCGCCGCCTCTATCTGCTGCGCTATATGGGCTTCCCTCGCCTTTAACCCGTTAATCACGGGTTTCCAGGCGAACTTGCCTAAGACCGCCACTAACAGCCCGAATGAAATCACGGTCCATATCGAATCGGCCAAAGTGCCGCCGAATATGGTTTGCTCGCCGCCCGCCGCCTCGCCTTCGGAAGCAAGCGCGACCGTACAGACAAACAGAACAATAGAGCCGATTGTTGACAGTTTCGTTTTCATAGAAAATCTCTTTTTTTAAGCCGCTCCCGTTCCGCGCATCCACGAAAGAATCATAAAGCAAATCACAAGGGCGAAAAACGTTACGCCCTCAATCATCGCCGCGGTGATAATCGTGGGAAGAAATATCTTTCCCGACGCCTCCGGCTGGCGGGCTATGGCCTCAGCGGCCCTGCCGCCTATCTCGCCTATGCCCTTGCCGGCCCCCATAATCGTCAGTCCACAGCCAAGACCCGCGCCAAGAATTGCCAGTCCGGCGTCGCCGGCGCTAACGGCCATCAAACCACTCAGTAAACCTTCCATTGTTTTTTAACCTCCAAAAAAGTCGTTAATGCTCAGGCGCTATCGATGACCCGATATAAAGCGCACACAGCAAAGTGAAAATATACGCCTGTATAAAGGCGACAAGTAAATCCAGAAGCGACAAACCCGCTGCAAACAGAACGGCAGCAACCGCTACGTCATATCTTTTAAACAGGAAAATCAAACCGATGAAAGTAGCGATTACCATGTGACCGGCCACGATATTGGCGAAAAGACGAACCGCCAATGTGAACGGCTTGACAAACATGCTTATTATTTCCAGCACGTATATGAAGGGCATTATCCACCACGGAACAGGCGGCGCGATATTCTTAAGATAACGCCAAAGACCCTGCTCCCTTATCCCCGAAACCTGCGTCACCATAAACGCCACCACCGCCATCGCGCCTGTTATCCATATATTGGCCGTGGCAGGCCCGCCGAAATGGTTCTTTTTGCCCGTAATCAGCGTAATAATCTTTTCTGATGGTATCATCCCTAACAGGTTGAGCGACAAAATGAAGAAGAACACCGTCCATACGTAGCCGATATATCGGTCTGTATGCTCATGCAAAATCGGCTTGGCGACCTCTTCCCTGATATACACGCATACCGACTCGATAAGATTGCGAAATCCCCTCGGCACAAAGCTTGTCGGGCGCATCGCCAATGGCAATCCGACCAGCAATAGCAGCGTCGCCACCGTGACCATAAACATGTGATTGCTTACCGGTATCACCCAGTCCCCGACGGTGAACTTAAACAACGGCACCGACATGACCGGCTCGAGCGGGTCGCCCTCGGCTAATATGCAAAGATTTGAAAATATCGGAATCACTACTTGGCAATCCTTTGCTCATTTACCGCTTTTATTGCGTAATATACTTCCCCGGCCAGCATCGCTATATAAAAAATCGCGAGCCAGAAGACAAACCACATCACGTTGACCTTCGTGAAAAAAAGTATGATAACTAATCCCGCAATCACAAGCAATAATCTTATCGCCGTTGAGCTTAAAATGGCTTCAATCGAACAAGGTTTTTTGGCAAGCTGGGCAAGAATAAAAGGAATAAATCCGCCAATCCCGGCGACGACGCTAACCACTATCGCACAAAGACATCCGTTAACCGCATCCTGTCCTGACAAAAAACTTACCCCCACAGCCGCTGCGTACACACCGGCCATAAGCAATAATACAAAAACCAGTCTCAATTTCGTCAACTCCTTAGCTTTATCGTGCCAAGTCCTTAATACATAAGGACTTTTGTTTCTATTTGCGCCAGATGTTCCTCGTCTCCTTCAGCATCAGGTAAAACATCCCGATAAAGGCGAAGAAAAAGCTTACAATCAGAAATAACGGGCTGGTCGCGAACCGCTCATCAATCTTATACCCGATATAACAAAAAACCCCCAGAACCCCGCAAAACTCAACGCCGATACCCAGCCATTTGAGATAGCCGGCACTTTCTTTATCGGACTTTGGTTTTTCCGTCTGGGCCATAATCAATACCTTTTTGAACTGCCTACTATATTAACGACGGCCAGACGCTTCCCGCTTTAGAGTTTTCTGTCTAATTTTCGATACCCGACCGCCTCGGCAATATGCTCAGGCCCAATATTATCGGCCCCCCCTAAGTCCGCAATGGTCCGTGCGACCTTGCATATCTTATCATGTGCCCGCGCCGATAAGCCAAATTCCATCATCGCCTGCTTTAACAGCGTCTCAGACGCGATATCCAGCTTGCAGAACTTCTCAACCTGCTTATGAGTCATCCGGGAGTTAGTCATTATTTTGCCGTCGCCGAATCGCTCCGTCTGGATTCCCCTGGTCTTTACCACGTCAGCCCTTATCGTCGCGCTATCCAATTGGCTCGCCTTCGAGCGGAGCTTATTAAAGCTCACCGGCGGCACGTCGGTATGAATATCGATCCGGTCAATCAAAGGCCCCGATATTTTCGACAAATACTTCTCGACCTGCCCCGGCGAGCACTTGCACCTCCGAAAATCGCTCCCGAAATACCCGCAAGGACACGGATTGCACGATGCAACTAACAAAAAATTGGCAAAATAGGTAATTGTCTTCTTCGCCCGCGATATCGTAACCGCCCCGTCTTCCAAGGGCTGCCTTATCATTTCAAGCACGTGCCTCGGAAACTCCGCGAATTCATCCAAAAACAGTATCCCATGATGTGCAAACGACAACTCCCCCGGCCTGGCATTCGTCCCGCCCCCAACCAACGCCGGCCCTGAGGCGGTATGATGAGGCATACGAACAGGCCTTGTCGCCAATAGCGCCTTCCCCTTACCCAATAACCCCACCGATGAGTAAATTCGGGTGGTCTCAAGCGATTCAGCCAATGTTAAAGGGGGTAATATCGTCGCTAACCGCTGGGCTAACATCGTTTTACCCGCGCCGGGCGGACCTATCATTAAGATATTATGACCTCCCGCCGCTGCTACGGTTAAGGCGCGTTTTACGCCTTCCTGGCCTTTCACATCCGAGAAGTCAAAATCGTATCTGCTTTCGACGTTGAAAATTCCGTCGATATCAATCGTTGTGGTATGCAAAGGCAACTGCCCGTTGAGAAAACCTACCGCCTGGCTGAGCGACCCGACTCCGTAAACATCCAAATCCTCGACGACCGCCGCTTCTGCCGCATTATCCAAAGGAACGATGATGCCCCGAAAGCCGTTCGCCTTGGCCGTCATCGCCATACTCAGTGCGCCGTTT
>Ga0105104_10001936_pt1 | contig 15336 bp, 9 predicted proteins | sample PPLLaktember2015_3_FD_87034 | JGI IMG/M metagenome (GOLD analysis project Ga0105104, IMG submission 87034) | Freshwater sediment microbial communities from Prairie Pothole Lake near Jamestown, North Dakota, USA - PPLs Lake P7 Core (6) Depth... | ecosystem: Environmental > Aquatic > Freshwater >... | reverse complement strand
CTCCTGCGGCGCGGCCGCGGCGGCCTGCCACGCCTCCGCCGGCCACGGACCGACGCAGACGCACGAGACCAGCAGGGCCAACAGCCACGCCTTCATGGCCGGGGCTCCTTCGGGACGTAGCTGCGGATCCTCGCCCCGACTTCGGCCTTGCGGTAATCGCTGAACTCGCGCCCGTACTGGAAGCGGTACCCACCGGACGCGAGGCTCAGGCCGGCACCCATGCTGATTCGCGACGGCAGCCACACGCCGTCGAACACCCGGGCCATCGTCATGGAGGCGCTCGCCCCGTCCACGCGGACCAGCCACCGCCCCGGGAGGAAGCCGAAGTCCATGTTGTCGAACGTGTACTTGACGATCTGGTCCTCCGCCGGGTCCACCCAGAGCGTGACGAGCGACGCCTTGTTCATCTTGCGCTCGATCTCGTCCTCCTTGTCGCGCTCGCGGCGGCGGTCTTTCCTGCCGGGCTTCTCCGGCTTCCCCGGCGCCGGATCTTGCGCCTCACCCCGCTCGTCGCCGAAGAGGCCGGTGGGGTAGTACTCGATCCTGAGCACCTGCCGGCCGTCGAACTGCTCGCGCCCTACCAGGTAGTAGTTGCCCGGCTCGAACTTGAAGCGCAGGAAATAAGCTTCGGAGATGAACCGCGGCTCGCCGCGCTGGTCCACGAACGCCTGAAGAGAGGGGTCGCCCTCCTGCTCCACGGCCGGCTCGCCCGCCGGCGGTGCCTCGGCCTGGCTAACGTCCGCCGGCGTCTTCGTCACCTTCACCCCGCCCGGAGAGATGGAGATCGCGGTCTTCTCCTTGCCCGGGTCCTGCCCGGCCTTTTCCTTGGCCGCGCGCTCCCGCGCGCGCTTCTCCCGTTCCTTCTCCTGCGTCAGCCACTTCTCCTCGTATTCCCGTCGCTCCCGGTCGCTGAGCTCGACGCCGTCAAACCGCACCGGGCTCCGGACGAGGAACCCTTCCCGCACGTACCAGCTGTAGTCCCGCTTCATCCCGTACAAGGGGACGTCGCCCGGGCCCAGAATCTGGAAGGCCTCACGCTCGCCGAGGATGTAGTCGTGCAGCTTCCTCCACGTCTCGTCGCGCCGCTCGAGGACGCGCGCCATGAAGGCGTCCAGATCGTTGAGGCCGGCCTGCTCCGTCGCCTTGGCGCCAGCAGTCGCCGGCTCCTGCGCTTCCCCGGACGCGGGCAGGGCCAACGCCCCGGCGCCGGCGAGCAACAGGGCCATCAGGAATCCAACGCGAGAACGCACAACTCCTCCCTGAAGGTCTGATCGTACGGAAGGACGGTGGACAGCCGTCAGAAGTTCCCGCCTTCGCTCGCCTGGCGTCCCCTACCGCGCCTCCGCCGGCAGCCCCTTGTCCACCTTCGGCCGCGACTTCAGGTCGGCGATTTCCCAGAACGTCGCGTAGATGCTCTTCGTGATCTTCTCGAACTTCGCGAAGTCGATCTTCGACACCTCGTCGGACGGCTGGTGGTAGTCGGCGTGCACGCCCGTGAAGTAGAAGATGATGGGGATGCCCTTCCGGGCGTAGTGGATGTGGTCGCTGCGGTAGAAGAACCGCTCGGGGTCCTTCGGGTCGTCGTACTTGTAGTTGTACGACAGCTTCAGGAACGCGTCGTTCACCGCCTCGCTCAGCGCCCCAAGCTCCGTGCTCATCATCTTGGAGCCGATGACATATACCTCGTTCGGCCCGGACAGGTCCTTGTTCCGTGGGTTGCTGTCGCCCGCGACCCGGGTGCGCCCGATCATGTCGATGTTCAGCTGCGCGACGATCTTCTCGATCGGCACCGTCGGGAACCGAGCGAAGTACTCGGAGCCCCACAGCCCCATCTCCTCGCCCATGTGCCACACGAAGATCGCGGAACGCCGCGGCCGCTGAGACGATTTCGAGAGGGCCTCCGCCATCGCCATCAGCGCCACCGTCCCGCTGCCGTCGTCGTCCGCCCCGTTGAGGATGGTGTCGCCCTGCGCCTCTGGGCGTGTCCCGCTGTGATCGTAGTGTGCCCCGAACGCGACGTACTCGCCCTTCAGTTCGGGGTCGCTCCCCTCCACGATGCCCACGACGTTCTGGGACGGCACGCGCTCGGTCACGGTCTTGACGGAAATCTCGAACTGCTTGTCGGCCGACAGCGCAAAGGGCTTTGGCGCGGTTCCCCCCGATCCGCCCTCGAGCAGGGTCGCGGCGTCCACCTTCTCGCGCGCGAACAGGGCCTGGGCGAGCCGCAGGTTCGCGTAGACGACGGGCAGCGACGCCGCCGGCGCCCCAAGCTTCTCGGGCGCCAGCCGGCCGCCCTCGAGCCTGGTCCGCTGCGCCTCCAGCGCCTCGGAGTTCGCCTGCTGGAGTAGTGGCGTAAGGATCACGACCGCCACCGCGCCCTTCTTCTGCGCGTAGGCCGCGGGATCCATCCAGTCTTCCCCGCGCGTGCCGAGCGAGGACATCTCGTTGAAGCTGATGCCCCGCGGCAGACGGCCGGACGCGCCCGCGAGCACGACGATCTTGCCCTTCGGGTCCAGCCCTTCGTAGGCGTCCACGTTCTTCGCCTTGATGTACCAGCCGTCGCCGCCGTACACCAGGCCGCCACTGACATTCGCCGCGACGGCCGAGACGAAGAAATCCTTTCCATGCACGAACTTCTGCGTTCCGAGCGACACCTCTGCGCCTTCCGCCGCCAGCTTCTCGCGCTTCAGGACGATCCGCTGGAAGTAGGTCCCGTCGTCTCCAGCCGGCTTCACCCCCCCGCGCGCGAGCATCGTGGCAATGAACCGCGCGGTGGTGTCGAGGCCGCGGGACGGCGTGCTCCGGCCTTCCATCTCGTCGGCCGCCACGAACGACAGGTAGTCCTTCAACTGCGGAACGCTGATTTGCTCGACGCTCTTCCTGAAAGGTGACTGCTTGACGGCCGTGGCCTGGAAGCTCGGGGCCGACTGCCCGAAGGCGGGCTCGAGGAGCAGGACCACCGACACGGACACGGCAGCGGCGAGACGGCGTAGCATGCGCTTTCCTCTCTGCAATGGGGTGCGATACTTCATAGAGGCGAGACAACCGATTCTATCCTTCACCGGCTCGGCGTGATCTCGTTCATGGTGGCGCGCCGCACCCGCGAGATCGGGATTCGCATGGCGCTTGGCGCACGCCTGGGCCACGTGGTCGGACAGGTGCTGCGGGAAGGCGCACGCCTGGCCCTCGCGGCATCGGGGTCGGCCTGGCCGTGTCGGCGGGCTCACGGCGTCGTGGATCCCCGCTCGGCACGCGGCGCGGGTGGACCCCCTCACCGCGCTGAGAAACGAATAGGCGGGGGCGGAAAGGCGGGCAGGGCTTCAGCCCTGCTCTACTGCTACCAGCCTCTCCCCTTCCAGCATCGTCGCGGCGAACAGCACGAAGCTGATCCAGACGAGGTCGGCCAGCAGCAAGTGCACCATCTGCATCCAGACGGGCGCCAGCAGCAGGACGTTCACGAAGCCCGCACCGAGCTGAATCACGGTGAGCAGCCCCACCGCCGCCGCGAGTTTCCTGGCGGGCGGCGCGGCCTGCGCGGCCACGCGGATGACCGCGATCACGAGCGCGGAACCCACCGCGATCGTGATGGCAGGATGCAACAGCCGGAGACGTATCAGCAGCTGGCCGGTCGGCGAAAGATCGGCGAGCCCCGCCGCAATCGAGCGGCCGGGGTAGAGTGTGTCCCCGAGCGCGGCAATCGCGCCGCTGACGCCAGCCAGGATGAGGCCGGCCCCGCCGGCGGCGAGCCAGCCGAGCGGGACGCTGCCGCCCCGCACACAAACTGCGGCGCCCCCAGAGAGCCAATGCGCCGTGAGCGCCAGCCAGCCAATCAGGACGAAGGTGTTCGCGAGGTGTGCCGCCATGAACAGCGCGCGCGCGATCGACTCGTTGTCCGCGACCAGCTGGAAGAGCACGAGGCCGGCGCCGAGAGCGGCCTCCATGAGCATGAAAACCAGCGCCCACGCAGCTCCCATGCGCGCCGGGTGCCCCGGCCGGCACGCCCGCATCACCCAGATGGCGAGCGCGACCACCGCCATCAGTGCCAGCCCGCTGGTCAGCCGGTGCGAGAACTCGACCAGCATCTCCGCGTCGGGCGCCCGCGGGATGACCTCGCCGTTACACAGCGGCCAATGCGCCCCGCAGCCGGCACCGGAACCGGTCGCCCGCACGTAGGCGCCCCAGGCAATGACGCCGAGGTTGTAGGCCAGGACGGCCCACGCAAACCGCGCAATCTTGTTCACGCGCCCATCTTACCCCGCTGACCCCTTACCCCGCTGCCCCCCCGATTCGGGGCAGAAGCGGTCCTGGCCCACCTCTACGGCAAGAGACTGGTCTCCTGGATGGAGTCCGAGCCGTTCCGCATTGTCGTGTGGGTCTTCGTGGCGATGCGCTGGCGGGGACGGCCTGGACGGTCTACGCGCTGCTGCGAAAGACGCGCCGCGGCCGGCCCGCCCAGTCGGGGGGAGAATCGGGAGTCAGCGCCCCGCGAGGCCCCAGGCAAGCGCCAGCCAGCCCGCAATGAACATCAGGCCGCCAATCGGCGTAACGGCGCCGAGCCAGCGCTGGCCGGTGACCGCCAGCAGGTACAGGCTGCCGCTGAAGAAGAGGATGCCGCCGGCGAGCAGCCAGGAGGAGGCGGAACCGGCTGGCGCCGACAGGTGGCCGAATCTCGCCAGAGTCGAGGTCGCGAGCAGGCCGAGCGCGTGGACGAAGTGGTAGAAGACGGCCTTCTCGTAGATCCCGATCGCGTACTCGTCCAGGCGCCCTCGCAACCCATGCGCCCCGAACGCTCCCAACCCGACCGCCAGTGCGAGCAACACCGCCGCCGTCGCGCTCCAGTTCATGGCTCCCGTTCTCCATTCTCGTTCTCACTTCTCAATTCTCACTTCTCGATCCCGAACCGCACGGGCTTGTCGTAGCCCGTCATCTCCAGGTACCCGACCCCGCGTGTCGGCGCGCCTCGGCGTTGCCCGCTCGCGTCGATCGCGCCCTCCCAGTAGCTTGGCGATACCCGGCTGCGCGCGACGATCTCCTGCCGCTCGAGGGGCGTGCCGACGTCGAGCGTGAGACGCAGCGACTCCACGGTGATCTGCCACTCGATCGGGTACGCTCCCCCCGTTTCTGCACTTCGCCAGCGGCGGGCGCCGGGCTGCAGCCGGAAGTCCCCGGCTTCCAGGTGACGGCTCCGCCCCTCCCGATCGACGAATGTTCCGGCCGAGAACGGGTCCGCGCCGCCGTCCTTCCTCCGCAGCCGGAACAGCATCAGCTCGGTGCCGTCCTCGAGCTGAAGGCTGAACCAATCCCAGCCGGCCTGGTCCTCTTCCAACTGGTGGGTGAAGAACTCGTGGTCCATCCAGGCCGTACCGTCCACGATGTGCGAGCGCCCGCCAAGCTCCAGCGAACCGGAGGCGCGCAGCCGGGTCAGAGAAACGTAGTGGGAGGCGCGGCCCGGCCCCGCAGCCTTCCGGCTCACGCCCTCGCGCCCGTGAACAACCGGCGGTTTCGTCGATTCGAGTGCCAGGCGAATCGTGAACCCGTCGGCCACCGCCTGGAGGTTCTGGCGGCCCTCGTCCCACTGCACCTCCCAGTTGCCGTTCCAGATGCGGCCGGCTTCCGCGTTGGCGCCCGCCACGCCCGGACCGGCCCGGTTGACGCGCTCGTCGTGGTGGAACCGGGCGCCGTCGATGTCGCTCACCGCGAAATGCGCCAGGTAGATGTCGCGAACGGTCCAGGGAGAGGTTGCCTCTGGCCTCTCGCGGCTGACGGCCTGCCGGAAGAAGGTCAGTTCGAAACCGAACCGTCGGCCGTCGCGCGATCGCAGGTTGCCGGTGTAGTACCACCACTCGGTCTGGAACTCGGGGTGGTCGAAGTGATCCCGGGGGAACTCGAACCGATACCCGGGCATCGCCACACGGTAAGGCGACGCCGCCATCGTCGTGACCGGCCCGGCCGACAGCAGGACGGCCAGCAGGAGGTGCACCGCCGCCCCGTACCGCCTGTGCCTATTCCTCATGGACCACCTCGATGGGATCGAGGCGCGCTGCCACGCGGGCGGGGTAGAGGCCCGCGAGAAGCGTCGCCCCGTACACCACCGTGAGCGCCGAAAGCAGCACCGCGACGGGCCAGTGGAAACGGATGGTCCAACCGAAGGACTGCTTGTTGATCACGAAGATCAGCACGAGCGAGAGCAGCGTGCCGAGCACGAGCCCCGCAAAGTTGGCCAGGAGCCCCAGCAGGCCGGCTTCGACGATGACCAGCCTCCTGATCTGACGGGTGGCGCCGCCAAGGAACCGCAGCAGTCCGAGTTCCCGCCGCCGATCGATCACGAGGGCCAGCATCGCGCCCGCGATCCCAATCACGGCCACGATGATGGCGATGGCCTCCAGCGCGTAGGTGATTGCAAAGGTCCGGTCGAACACGGCGACCGCCTGCCGTCGCAGTTGCTGGTTCGTCACGATGCCCACGCGGTACCCGGAGGTCGCCTGCTCGATCGCCTGGCGCGCCTCGAGGAGGTCCGTGCCTGGCTGCAGATACACCGCGAGCCCCGAGGGCTCGGCGTCCTGGAGGTAACGCAGCATCGTCTGGCGGTCAACCATCACATAGCCACGCTCGCTTGCGTAGTCGTAGTACACGTCGAGAACTTGGAGACGGGCTTCGCGGCCGGCGAGGGGCAGGACGATCGTGTCGCCCGCGGTCACGCCGTGCTTGCTCGCAAACGGCTCGCTGACGATGGCGGTGTCCGCGCCCTGCAACCGCGCGAGCACCGGCGCGGCCGGGCGGCCGGACAGGAGCTCGGGCTGCCGGTACTGCAGCGCCACCCGCGTGTCCGTGGAGGCGAGCGTGGCAGGAAGGCCCTTGTAGCTGATCACGTAGGCGCGGAAGCGGTCTACGGCCGCCACCACCGGCAGGGCCTCCACCCGCTCCGCCAGCCCCGGGGGCAACGAAGGGTGGCTGTCGGGCCCCGAGGCTCCACCCGGCGAGAGGTAGATGTCGGCTGGAAGTTGGGCTCCGAGCCATGAGAGCACCGTCTGCCGAAAGCTGCCCACCATGATCCCGACCGCGACCATCATCGCGATGGCGGTGGCGAGGGCGCCGACGAGCACGGAGGTCCGGCGGAGTGAGCCGGCCAGGCTGCGGGACGCGAGCAGGGCCTCGACGCCAAGCAGGCGGTGCAGGATGCCGGCCGACCCCGAGGCGAATGCGTGAACGAGCGCCGGGATGGCGAGCGCGGACGCGGCAACCAGCAGCAGCGCGGCAAGGTACCCGAACAGCGGCTTCCCACCTACCGCCGGCGCCCGCGAGGCGAGCGCCGCACCTGTGCCGAGGCCCGTCGCGATTGCCAGGTCGCGCCAGCGGCGGACGGCCGTCGCGCTCTCTCGTTCCCCACGCGCCATCGCGACATGCGGCGCCACCAGCGAGGCTTCCCGCGCGGGCGAGACTGCCGAGAGCACGGCGATCCCCAGGCCCGACAACACGGCGAGCGCGACTGCGGCTGCGGTGAGCTCGATCGGCCCGGGACGGCTGCTCACGTAGAGCGAGTCGACCGTCGAGGCCATGAGGCCAACCGCTCCGGAGGCCATCAGGCGGCCGAGCGGCAGGCCTACGGCCGCGCCTGCTGCCCCGAACGCAGCCGCTTCGAGGAGGAAGGCCGCGAGGACCGTGCGCCGACTGGCCCCCAGCGCCCGGAGGATGCCGATCTCCGGCCGGCGGCGGACCACGGACACCGAAATGGTGTTGTAGATCAGGAAGGCGCCCACGACGAGCGCGATGTAACTCAGGACACGGAGGTTCCACCGGAACGCCGCAAGCATCTTCCGGTTCTCTTCGGTTCCCGCGCCGCGGGCCCTGACCTGCACGCCCGGCGGCACCGCCGCGGCAAGGCGAGCCCGCCACTCGTCCAGCGTCGGCTCGCCCGGCACGTCCACGAGGATTCTGTCCACGCGGCCGCGGCGGCGAAGGACTTGCTGCGCCTCGTCGATGTCCACCAGGACGACGGCGGCCCCGCCTTCGTCGCCTCCGATGACGCCCCGGACGGTGAGCGTCGCCGTTCCGGCGCTCACGAGGAGCGACAGGCGATCCCCGGGCCGTGCGCCGACGGCGGCCGTCACCCAGGCGTTCGCCTCGCCTGCGACGGGCTCCGGCTGGCCCGCGCCGTCGATCGCGGCGCCCGCCCCCAGGCCGCTTCCGCTCGCGATGGCGTCCACACCGAGCAGGGTCGCGGCGCGGTAGGTGCCAATCACCCGCACCTGCTCCTCCATGCGCGGCACTACCCGCATCGGGTACGGCAGGGTCGCGAGCCGGCCCACGACCTCCTCGGGCACTCCCCCGACGGCGACCACCTCGAGATCCGTGTCGCCGGCGAGCGATTCGACCGAGGCCTGGAAGGAGCCGACCGCGGCCCGTCCCGCCAGTTCGATGGCGAGGACCACGGCCACGCCGAGGGCGACGGCCAGGATCGTGAGCGCCGTCCGCAGCTTCTCGCGCAGCATCGGACGCACGATCAGTCGCGCGAACAGGACCAGCGACGCCCTCACGGCCTTCGCACCTCGACGATGCAGCCGTCGCTCATGCGGACGAGGAGGTCGGCCAGCCCGGCAGCCTCGACGCTGTGGGTTGCCATGACGACGGCCGGGGCGTGGTCGCCGGGCAGCTGCCGCAACAGCTCGAGGATTGCGTTGCCGGTGGCGGTGTCGAGGTTGCCGGTCGGCTCGTCGGCCAGCAGCAGCTTCGGCGAGTGCACGAGCGCCCGCGCGATGGCGACGCGCTGCATCTGGCCTCCCGAGAGCTGGTGAGGGAGCCGCCGCTCGAGACCGGAGAGGCCGACGTCCGCAAGCCGTTTGCGCGCGAGCTCCGCACCGTCGGTGCGGCCGGCGAGCAGGAGCGGAAGCTCCACATTCTCGAGGACTGTGAGCGTCTGGATCAGCTGGAAGGACTGGAAGATGAAGCCGACCTTCTGGCGACGCACCTGCGTCAGCGCGGCCTCCTCGAGCGCGGACGTCTCCACCCCCTCGAGGATCACCCGGCCGGCGCTCGGGAAGTCCATGGCGCCGGCCAGGTTCAGCAGCGTGGACTTTCCGCAGCCGCTGCGGCCGACGAGGGCGACGAAACTGCCGGCGTCCACGTCGAGCGAAACGCCTCGCAGCGCGTGGACCCGCTCGCCGTCGGTCAAGTAGTCCTTCGAGACGTCCTGCAGACTGAGTATGGGCATGAGCAAGCCTCACCCAGCATACCTTCAGACCTGATCAACCACGAAGACGCGACGGACAGAAGGTGGTTGTCCTTCGTCGTGATCGTCGTGAGCTTCGTGGTGGGTGCGTGATCCGAACGTCAGCGGCGGGCAGGGCGGACCGGCTGGGCCGGCCGGGACACCATCGCGGCCGGGATCGCCCCGGAGCCCGCGAGCGTCTCAGTTAAGATAGAGGTGGGTCACCCATTCGATTGAGTTTCGCGCGGAGGATACGGTCGGCGCCCCGAGGGCGAGCCGTGTCGTGTCCACGTGCCTGGTTTGCCGACCGCGGATCGCTATGACTGCTCGAGCCACCGATTCGTCCCGACGTGCGTCCCGCTCCGCCGCCGTTTTGCTCGCTCTGCTGCCGCTCCTCGGCGGTTTGCCGCTTGCGGCTGCCGCCGGGCAGCAGGAGTCCCCAGCCCAGCTCACCCCGGTCCAACAGCCCGCACCGGGCACCCCGCTCACCCTCGAGGAGGCGCTCCGCCTTGCCGAGGAGCGCAGCGAGCGGATGGCGATTGCCCGGGCCGGCGTCAGCCGGGCAACGGGGGACGAGGTTCGAGCCCGCGCCGACCTGTTTCCGCAGCTCTCGGCGTTCGTGTCGTACGACCGCACGCTTGCCACCGAGTTCTCGGGGCTCTTCGACCAGCCCGCGGGCGCGGCGTGCGATCCCTTCACGAGCCGGCCCTCCACGCCGCTGGCCGACCGCGTGTCGGAGATCGAGCGCGCCATCGACTGCGGGGCGATCGGAGGGAACTTGTTCGGCGGCGCCGACCTGGATCTCCCGTTCGGGCGCGAGAACATCATGCGGCTGAACCTGTCGTTCTCCCAGACCCTGTACTCGGGCGGCCGCATCGGCGCGCAGCGCAACCTGGCGAGCGTGGGCCGGCGGCAAGCCGATGTGACACTGGCGTCGGCGCGCGCGCAGCTCGCGCTCGACGTCACGCAGGCCTTCTACGACGCGGCGCTGTCCGATCACCTGCGGTCGATCGCAGAGGCCGGCTTGCGCCAGGCGTCGGCGACGCTCGCGCAGGTCGAGCTCGCGCGGCAGGCTGGCCGCCTCCCGGAGTTCGAGCTGCTTCGCGCCCGGGTGGCCCGCGACAACCAGCAGCCGATCGTGCTTCGCGCCCGCGCGCAGCGTACGCTGGCCTACCTCCGGCTGCAGCAGCTGCTGCACCTGCCCGACGGGCCGGGCCTGCAGGTTGCGGCCAACCTGGACGACCTGCAGCTGCCCCCGCCCACGCCGTTCGCGGAGGCGCTGACGCGGGCCGACGCGGCGAGGCGAACCGCGGCGTACGAGCAGCGGACGCCGGTCCGCCAGGCGACCGCAGGCGTGGAAGCCCGCGAGGCCGCGTTCAGGCTCGCCCGCTCCGAGCGCCTGCCCAATGTGATCGCGAACTCGTCTTACGGCCGCGTGGCCTACTCGGGACTGCCCGCCTGGTCCGATTGGCGCACCAACTGGACGATCGGCGTCGCGGCCCAGGTGCCGCTGTTCACCGGCGGCCGGCTGCGTGGCGACGAGATCGTCGCTCGCGCCGACCTGGACGAGGCGCGGGCGCAGCTCGAACTGGCGCGCAATCTCGCGCAACTCGACAGCCGCGCGGTCTACGAGGAACTCGACGCCGCGCGGGCGACCTGGGAGGCCAGTTCGGGAACGGTGGAGGAAGCCGTGCGGGCCTACCAGATCGCGGAGCTGCGCTACCGCGAAGGCATCTCCACCCAGCTCGAGCTCTCGGACGCTCGGTTCCTGTTGGAGCAGTCGCAGGCCAACCGGGCCCAGGCCGGCCGGGATCTCCAGGTGGCGCGGGCCAGGGTGGCGCTGCTGCCCGACCTTCCGCTCTCGACGACCGGCCTGCCGCTGTCGGAAGGCGCCACGGGGGCGTTCGCGCCCACGGTCCGCGGTCGCGCGGCGGCGTCGCCCAACACGTCCGGCACGTCGCCAGTCGGCGTCGCGGGGCAACAGGGAGGGCCGGCACGGACCGCGCCCGGAGGAATTCGGCAATGAGCGGCTTCACGACAGCTGGCAGCCGGCAGCCGGCAGCTGGCAGCAAACGAACGGCGGACCCTGGACGACGGTCGGTGACCGGAAATGCAGAATGCAAAATGCAGAATGCAGGATGCGAACAGCCGGCGGGTGATCAACGAAGGCGCGTGGCGTCGCTCGCGCTGGCGACTCTCGTCCTGGCAGCCGCCTGCGGCGGGGAGCAGGACGCGGCGACTGCGGCCGCCCCGCAGCCGCAGGCCGTGAGGATCGGCCAGGAGAGCGTCGCGACGGTCACCCGCGACGAGATCAAGACGGGGCCGCTCATCTCGGGCGAACTGCGGCCGGAGCGCGAGGCGACGGTGCGCGCCGAGGTGGGCGGCTCCGTCCTCGAGGTGCTCGTCGAGGCGGCCCGGCCGGTCCGCCAGGGTGCCGTGCTGGTGCGCATCGAGGCCCAGACCCTCACCGACGCGCAGGCCTCTGCGCAGTCCGCGGTGCGGTCGGCCGAACAGGGGCTGCGCGTCGCGGAGCGCGAGGCCGAGCGCACCGAGATCCTCGTAAAGGGCGGGGCGCTGGCGGAGCGAGACCTCGAGACGGCCCGCAACGCCGTCGTCGCCGCGCAGGCGCAGCTGGCCGATGCCCGGTCGCGGCTGGCCTCGGCAAGCAAGCAGCTCGCGAACACGGTCATCCGCGCGCCCATCTCCGGCATCGTCAGCGATCGGCCGGTCAACCGGGGCGACGTCGTGGCGCCCGGCGCGCCGATTGTCACGATCATCGACCCGTCGAGCATGCAGCTCGAGGCCTCGGTGCCCTCCGTGGCGCTCGAGGCGCTGCGCGTGGACGCGCCGGTGGAGTTCCGCGTGCGAGGCTATGGCGACCAGGTGTTCAGCGGCCATATCGAGCGCATCAGCCCGGTGGCCGACCCGGCCACGCGCCAGGTCCCGATCTGGGTGTCGATTCCCAATACGGGCGGCCGGCTCGTCGCAGGGCTCTTCGCCGAGGGGCGCGTGAACAGCGAGGCCCGACAGGCGCTGGTGGCGCCGGCCACCGCGGTCGGGACCACGGGGAGCGACACCTGGGTGCTGCGCGTGCGGGACGGCAAGGCCGAGCGGGTGCCGGTCGAGATCGGCCTGCGTGACGAGCGCGCCTCGCGCGTCGAGCTCCGCTCCGGCGTGAAGGAAGGCGACGTCCTCCTCACGGGCGCGGCCCAGGCGGTCACGCCCGGGACGCCGGTGCGAATCGTGCACGACGCCGAGGCTTCCGCACGAAAGGGTCAGTGATGTTCATTTCCGACTTCGCCATCCACCGGCCGATCATCACCGTGGTGTCCATGCTGGCGCTCGTGGTGTTCGGCATCGCCGCGCTCGCGATGCTGAAGACGGACGAGTTCCCCGACGTGCAGGCGCCGGTCGTGGTCGTCTCGCTGCTCTACCCGGGTGCGGCGCCAGAGAACGTCGAGCGGGAAGTGATCGAGCCCGTCGAGGACGCGATCTCGGGGATCAGCGGCGTCAACCGGATCAACTCCTCGGCGCTCGACAGCTTCGGCCTGCTGATCGTGGAGTTCCTCTACGAGAAGGACCTCCAGGAGGCCACGCAGCAGATCCGCGACGAGATCGGGATCATCCGCGCCGACCTCCCGCCCGAGATGGAGGAGCCGGTCCTGACCCGGTTCGACCCGGGGGACTTCCCCATCGTCTCGATGACGCTCTCGTCCGGCAAGCGCGAGGGCCCCGAGCTGACGCTTCTCGCCGACCCCGGGATCACGCGGCAGCTGCGGGGGATCCCGGGGGTCGCCGAGGTCCAGGTGGTGGGCGGCATCGAGCGCGAGCTGACGGTCGAACTGCGGCCCCAGGCGCTGCAGGCGACCAACGTCGGGGTGTCGCAGGTCGTGGCGGCGCTCGGCGCGCAGAACCTCGCGGCGCCCGTCGGGCGCCTCACCAGCGAGCTGCAGGAGAACACGATCCGGCTGCTCGGCCGATTGGATGGCCCACGCGATTTCGAGGAACTGGTGGTCGCCCAGCAGCCTGGCGGTCAACTGGTCCGGCTGGGCGACGTCGCCGTGGTGCGCGACGGCACCGAGGAGCCTCGCTCCGCGGCCGTCTTCAATGGCGAGGAGGCCGTCGGCATCGACATCGTCAAGGCTCGCGGCTTCAGCACGACGGCCGTCGCCGACGGCATCCGGGAGGCGGTGGAGCGCATCCAGAAGACACTTCCGCCGGACGTGAAGCTGCGGATCGTGCGCGACGCCGGTCATCGGGTGGAGAACTCCGTCGGGGACGTCGAACGGGCGCTGATCGAGGGGGCGCTCCTCACGGTGCTCGTCGTCTTCCTCTTCCTCAACTCCTGGCGCTCCACGGTCATCACCGGCGTCGCCCTCCCCATCTCGGTGCTCGCCTCGTTCATCGCCGTCTGGGCGTTCGGCTTCACGCTCAACACGATGTCGCTGCTGGGCCTCTCGCTCGCGATCGGGATCCTGATCGACGATGCGATCGTGGTCCGGGAGAACATCGTGCGCCACGTCGAGATGGGCAAGGACCACTACACGGCGGCGCGGGAAGGCACCGACGAGATCGGCCTGGCGGTGGCGGCCACCACGTTCTCCATCGTGGTGGTGTTCGTGCCGATCGCGTTCATGGGCGGCGTGGCCGAGCAGTGGTTCGCGCCGTTCGCGCTGACCATTGCCTGCTCGGTGCTCGTTTCGCTGTTCGTTTCCTTCTCGCTCGACCCGATGCTCTCGGCCTACTGGCCCGACCCGCACGTGGAGCCGGAGCGGCGGTCCTGGATCAGCCGGGTCCTCACGCGGTTCAACGACTGGTTCAACCGGCAAGCCGACAACTACAAAAGAGTGATTGCCTGGGCGCTGGACCACCGGCTGGCGATGATTGCCCTGGGGACGATCTTCTTCGTCGCGGCGCTCGCGCTGCCGGCTCTCGGGATCATCGGCGGGTCGTTCTTCCCGGTGCAGGACATCTCCGAGTTCACCGTCGTGATCGAGACGCCCCCCGGGTCCAACCTCGCCTACACCCGGCTGAAGGCGGAGGAGGTGGCGAGCGCGGCGCGAGCGAAGCCGGAGGTGGCCTACACGTACACGACGATCGGCGGGAGCGGCGGCCTCGGAGGACGGTCGGGCGCCGTGGACGAGGCAACCGTGTACGTGCGGCTGGTGCCCAAGGCCGAGCGCGGCCGGCACCAGGAAGACGTGGCGCAGGAACTGCGGAGGGAATTCAAGAGCATCGGCGGCGTGACCGCATGGGTGAGCAGCGACACCTTCGGCAACCAGAAGCAGATCCAGGTGCAGTTGCGCGGCCCCTCGATGGACGAGCTGAACCGGCTGGCGCCGCAGGTTGCCGACCTCCTGCGCAAGACGCCCGGCGCGGTGGACGTCGGCCTCTCGACGAAGGGGCAGAAGCCGGAGCTGGAAGTCCAGCTGGATCGCTCGCTGGCCGGGACGCTCGGGGTGACCGTCGGACAGGTGGCGCAGGCGCTGCGGCCGGCGTTCGCGGGCATCGACGCCGGTGACTGGGTCGACCCGATCGGGAAGACACGAGACGTCACGGTGCGGCTAGTGCCCGAGTCGCGCACCAACGTGTCCGACCTCGAGGCGCTGCCGCTGGTCATCCCGGGCCGCGAGGGGCCGGTGACCGTGCCCCTCGGGCAGGTGGCCAGCGTCCGCCCTGGAGTCGGGCCCGCGCGGATCGATCACCTGGACCGGGAACGGGTGATCACCATACAGGCCAACACCGAGAATCGGCCGCTCTCGGAGGTCATGCGCGACTTCAGCGCGAGGTTGCCCTCGATTCAGCTCCCCGCCGGCTACGACATTTCCCAGGGCGGTGAGACGCGCGACTCGGCCGAGGTGTTCGGCCGGATCCTCTTCGCGCTGGTCGTCGCCATCCTGCTGATGTACTTCGTGCTCGTGGTGCAGTTCGGGTCGTTCCTCGACCCGCTGTCGATCCTGCTGTCGCTGCCCCTGTCGCTGATCGGCGTGATGCTCGCGCTGCTCGTCACGGGCTCCACGTTGAACATCATGAGCATGATCGGCGTGATCCTGCTGATGGGCATCGTCGCGAAGAACGCGATCCTCCTGATCGACTTCGCGAAGTGGTCCGAGGAGGCGGGCATGGACCGG